>Ga0163147_10000101_pt1 | contig 116517 bp, 87 predicted proteins | sample OliLakLV19MP6G1_FD_148597 | JGI IMG/M metagenome (GOLD analysis project Ga0163147, IMG submission 148597) | Freshwater microbial mat bacterial communities from Lake Vanda, McMurdo Dry Valleys, Antarctica- Oligotrophic Lake LV.19.MP6.G1 | ecosystem: Environmental > Aquatic > Freshwater > Lake >... | reverse complement strand
CCAACTCAACACTTTTTTGTTGGAGCAGTTCTTCGAGTCGCGTTTTTACATCCCCCAAAAGCACTTTGCGCCGATACTTCGGACACCACACAAAGTGGTATTTGAGAGTGAAAACAGAACCAGAATTGCGCTTATATCGAGTGTCTACCATACCGCTAATTTTAGCGGATTAGTGGTTAAATGTCAACTATCAAATGAAAGGAGCAAGCCGCATTCCCCTGCCGCCTAAAGGCGACAGGGGAATGCGGATTTTCTTATGGACGGAAACTGCTGTACGGGTTTGTAGTTTAATGGCAGAAAAAACTCGATATGTGCAACCCGTATTTAGCGCAATTCAGGCATACATCGGGATTGATAAACCTGAATGGTTGATGTAATCTACTTTGTCAGGGGTGCATAGCTCAATTGGCAGAGTAACCGGTTTACATCCGGTCGGTTATAGGTTCGAGTCCTATTGTACCCAAATATATCGCTCGCAAATGTGGGCGATTTTTTATTTCCCTGTCCTCTCGCCTCACACCCACGCTTTGTGGCTCACGTTTTTGTACTTTTTGCCCATTTGTGCTTTAATTACATCAAATCAACCTGTGTTTGAAATCAGTTACGCTCAGTCGGGACAATCGATGTTGACCGTGCAGCAAAGCAATCACCAAATTTTGATCGTCGAAGATGACGACGATACCACCCAGGTCGTCAGTATTTTGCTCGAAACTGCCGGCTATACTACGGTCGCGGTCGATTCGGCGGAAGGCGCATTGCAAGAAATCAGCACGACACCGCCCGATCTCGTACTGCTTGATTTGAATTTACCCGATATGAACGGACTGGAATTACTCAAGCAAGTCCGTGAAAACTCGTCATTGCCCATGATCGTGATCAGTGGTCACACGCAGGAACGCGATAAGGTCGTCGCGCTCGAAGCGGGCGCGGATGATTACATGGACAAGCCGTTTTCGCCCGAAGAACTCGTCGCCCGCGTCGGCGCACTGCTGCGGCGTGTGCGCTGGACTCCTGCGCTTGAACCACGTATGGCGCTGCGAAATCTGGAACTCGATTTAGCACGGCGTCAAGCGATGATACGTGGCAAAAAGCTGCATTTGACTCCGACCGAATACGACATTTTGGTTATGTTGATGCGCGGTGTCGGGCAGACTATTTCTCATGATGACCTGCTGCGTTCGGTATGGGGTGAACAATTCGAGGGCGATTATTCGGTGCTGCGTGTGAATATTTCGCGTCTGCGTCAAAAACTGGAAGAAAATCCACGTTACCCCACCTATATTGTCACCGTGGCGGGTCAAGGTTATTGTATGCCGACGCGCCGTTGAAGGCGCGTTGGTTAACCGCCCCCTGAAAGTCGTCCCATGCGTTTACGCCTATTGATGATTGTGGTCGGGGCGCTGCTTGTGGCGGCGACATTTACGTTTCCGCTTTGGCAGCCCTATTTACAAAACACGCCGATTACAGCGAGTGGTAGTGAAGTATTTCCCGGCTTGCCGCGCGCATTGCAAACCAGTTTTGCGCTGCTCCCGCCCGATCAACAGCGTGAATACCAGCTGCTTGCCGCACTCAATCGTGAAGTCGCGGTGCGCATGGCGACCGGCGCATTACAACCCGGCGCGCCTGCGCCAGCAGTAGATGCCGAACTCCCCACCTTAAACAGCCCAGAGTTATCTGCGCGCGGCGTGTTTTCGCAAATCAACCCAATTCGGTACGCACAAGGCACAGCATCGCTGTATACGGCAGCAGACGAGCGTAACATTTTGCGGTTTGAAAACTTCACCGTTATCAACAATTCTGATTTGCGCGTGTTGTTATCAGCATCACCCAACCCGACGACGACCGCTGAACTGCGATTGAACGATGTCGAATTTGATGTTGGTGTACTCAAGGGCACGTTCGGCGCGCAGAATTACGAGCTGCCAAATGAGCTCGATCTCGCTCGTTACGCCAGTGTCGTGATCTATAGTCCCGGCGTCGATACAATTTACAGTGTCGCCCCGCTGTTTTTCTTTTAAAGGACATTTTATGCCCGGTGATTACGCGGTTCTTGCACCACTTTACGAAACACTCCGTTTATCTGCATTTGCCGAAACGATTACACCGTCTTTGATCGCGTTTGCCCAACAGAACGATTGGCTTGGGCGCTATTTGCTTGATCTCGGCTGCGGGACGGGCGCGGCGACGCGGTTACTTGCGGCGCGCGGCTATAATATCACCGCGATAGATTCATCTGGCGACATGTTGACCGAAGCCAGCCGCCGTCTCGATACGCGCAATATCAGCGTGACTTGGGAACAAGCAGATATACGGGCATTGAAGCAGCGCGAACGCGATCATTTCGATCTGGCATTCGCATTCGATGTGTTAAACGAGATTAGCAGTCTGCGCGACGTGGAAGCCGTGTTTACGGGCGTCCACGAATTGTTAGCGCGTGACAAATGGTTCGCCTTCGATTTACACACTGTGGAAGGCTTAGCGCTGCAAAGTCAGCGTGCCATAGAACTCCTTAGCGAAAGCGAAGAGGCTTATGTGAGCGTAGCACGCCACATGGATTACGACCGTCAAACGCTGACACAGCGCTTTGCAGTCTTTCGCCGCATCCCACAAACGCAGGGGTATGGACGGGCGAATGCCCTACGTGTGCTGCGTGGCTACCCAGTGCAAGCGATCACTTCCTTGTTAGGGCGCGTCGGTTTTGAGATAATAACGGTCATGAACACTCGTTTTGAAAGAGTCGATCCAGCGCGCGTGGATGAACCTCGTGTTTTGATCATCGCGCAAAAGATCGCAGGCGGCTGAACTCTATGACCATGTTGAATACGCAAGCACGAGCACTACAGTTTCAGGTCGATTCCGAGCATGGGGGAATCCGTACCGTCGTTATGGGGACATTCTTTGTCGTGTTCGTCATGGGATTCGCCATCGCCAATACGCTTCTGCCTACACAAGGCTTGAATATCGTCGCATTTTTGATCGCCATTGGCGCGGGCGGTCTGGTAGCAGTACCCCTTGAGCGTGTCTTGAAAAAGCGCTGGCCCAGTGGGCGAATTGTCACGTTGGAAGCGGATCGCGTGCGTTTGACTAAAAACGGCGCTACAGAACAAGAGATGATGGCATCCGACGCGGCACAAATCATGTTTTGGCGGTTTGAAGTGCAAAAACGTACGCGCATCCCCAAAGGTTGGTCGATGCTCGGCTGCGCGATTGAACACGAAGGCAGCTATCTCGTGATCTATACGTTCGTATCGCCAGATGCCTTGAAAACGTTTGACGGGGCTGATCGATTCAAGGCGCTGGTCAGTCGTAAAGATGCCGCTGGACAAAAAGATGTACGAGAAAACATGCGCATGGCGGGCGAGCAGCGACGCTTGCGTGATGCCGAAGCCCATCGATGGAATTTTGGCGCGGAAATGACTCTCAATGATTTCGTTACCTATCTGAAGCAAATCGAAACCCAATTCCCTGAATGGATGCCCTTAAACTGAATATCTTTTCCCTGGCGCACATCGGCATAGTGATCATTCTGCTAGCGATCACGCCGTCTATCCAAGCACAAAGTGTGATGTCGATTACACTGCCTGCAGAAATTACCGACCAAATTGGCGCGGGAGAAACCGACTCGTATACGTTTGCTGCGACGGCGGGCGGCGTGTTCTCATTTTCTGTGCGTGCCGAAAGTGATTTTGACCCCGTATTGACGCTTCAGGACAGCGCCGGGCGGTTGGTCTTAAGCAACGACGATTATGATTATCCACAATCGCGCGATTCGCTCATCGAAGCCGTGACCGTACCTCGTACCGATACCTACACGCTAAGTGTTTCGGGTTTTAGCGGGTCGGCAGGATCGTATGTACTGCGCGTGTATCCGGGCTTTTCACAAATGGCGGCAAACGAGACGTTCGAGACTAGTGACGGTTGGCAAGCCGCCGACAATTTGACAACCGCTGTCGTGGATGGCGACTACACGCTCGAAGTTTCTGGGGTACGGGCATGGGGCGCGTCGTTTTATCAATATGTTGACCCAGCGACCGATATTTATGTACAGACGCAGGTCATGTCAATTGATAACGCGAATGGCTGGATTATCGGCTTGGCGATGCGCCAGACTCGCGCTAGTTATTACATGCTCTCCATCAACAACGAAGGTCTGTGGCGGTTTTCGAGCGTCGAAGATAATACGATGCAGGTCATCCGCGATTGGACTCCACATCCACAAATCGTCGCTGGGCAAACTGAGTTTACACTCGGCATGATCGGCAATGCTGCCAGCTTCGACTTTTACTACAATAATGGCTTTATCGGCAGCATCAGCGATGACTCATTGACTTTACCCGGCAGCATCGGAGTCGTTATCGGCACCACCTCATCGCTGAGCAGTACCACACGGGCGCGCATTGACAATCTGATTGTTACCACCCCGCGCTTTATCGATAATGCCCGCGTGATTCCTCAGCATGTCATCGTATCATCGGGCGCAGAAATGGAACGAACGCTCGAAGTTCGCCATGTTGTCGATGCTACTGGCACTATGGCGCTGACCGTGCCAGCCAGTTCGGTCGAGTTCGCGCGTTCCGGCGTCAACCGCTTGATGCTTGGTCGTGGCACAACCTACAGCAATTTCGCGCTCGGCGCCTTCGTCGATATTCAAGGGGCGCAGCAAGGATTGGCAGGATGTGGTTTAGTGATTCGGTACGCTGGAGAAGGTGATTATGTACTGGCGTATCTCGATCAATCTGGAGGATACGGCTTGTCGCAGCGAGACGGCGATGTCTTTTTGCCGGGCAGGTACGGTGAAAACCCGGAATGGGGTGAAGATCGCGTTCACTTGCTCATAATCGCGGATGACTCTACACTCTATTATTACATTGAGGGGCAGTTTGTCGGGTCGCTCGAAACATCGGCAGCCAACGGCGAAATCGGCACGGCAGTCGTCAATTTCGAGACGATCACCACCACCTGCCAATACTCTGATCTATGGTTGTGGCAATGGGAATAATGATCCGGCGCCGTTAGCGAGGAGATGAGCGATTGAACGCTATCGAGGATGCGATTGTACGCACGGTGATTTATGCCGACATGTTCGACTTCCCGATGACTGCGCGCGAAATCACTCACTTTCTGATCGCTGACGCGCCTTATACGCTCGACCAGATCGAACATACACTCATCCATTCGCCGTCTTTGCGTCAGATACTAGAAACGCGCGACGGCATTTATTTTTGTTGTGGGCGCAGCGATACATTACATACCCGCCGCACGCGTGAAAAAGCGTCGGCGCAGTTATGGCATCATGCGCTCAAGTACGGTGGTTGGCTCGCATACTTGCCATTTGTACGTATGGTCGCACTCACAGGCGCATTAGCGATGAGAAATGCTGCCACGCACACCGACGATCTCGATTATGTGCTGGTGACAGCGCCACGCCGAGTCTGGCTTGCGCGTGCATTCGCCGTGCTGCTGGTGCGGATCGTCAAGCTGCGTGGCATCGTCATTTGTCCAAATTATGTATTAGCCGAAACGGCGCTCACCCAACAAACGCGCGATCTGTTCATCGCCCATGAGCTTGTTCAAATGATGCCGCTTTATGGCAACAGCCTGTATCAGCAGATGCGCGCTGAAAACGCATGGGTACAGGCGTATATGCCTAACGCCAGCGGCGCATTCTTTGATGAAGCGCCGTGCGGTACGCATCCTGTCGGGCTTGGTTTGAAATGGATATTGGAAAGATTGCTAAGCGGCGGTATAGGTGACGCGTTGGAGCAATGGGAACAGCGTCGCAAGCGCAAACGGTTCGCAAAGGCGGTCAAAACCGCGCACAGCGCCGCGCAGCTCGATGCTGAACACGTCAAAGGGCATTTTAACGATCACGGACACCCGGTTTTGGTCAAATATCGAGATTGTTTGCAGAATTACGGGGTCGATCAAAGCGCTTTACCGCTTGCAGGCGATTGATGAACAAATAAATCGGGCAGGTCTAAGACCTGCCCGATTGTTTAGCCTTGGTTGAACTAGCTGCCCATCACGCTGCCAAGCGAGTCGCACGCAGGACACGCGCCACCCGGACGGAAAATCGCGTAACCACCCATCGGGTCAGTTGCCGTATAGAACGGGAAATCGACGTTCCACACGATCATCATACGCACGCGACCGCTGTTCGCAGCAATTGATGCCGCTTCTGCCAGCCATGCGGCATGTTCCGACACGCTGGTATTTGCTGCCCAGCCAAATGAACCCGGCAGTGGCGCGTCAAAGCCTTCTGGCGACAAATAACCAAGTTCAGTAAAGCACACGGGGCGCGTCCCGAATGGAGTGTAGCCGCGATTGATCATCGAGCTGAAGAAATAGGTCGGGTAACTGCCACGCGGATCACCGCTGTTCTGGCTGGGCGGGATAATGCCTTCGTTGTAATGCAAACCGACGCAGTCCATATATGATGCCGCGCCTGCTTGTGCCATTTGTGACATGAACGCATCATCGTTACAACCACCCGCCGCGCAGCCCGCCGAACCGAAGAAACCGGTTGGTGCGGGTGCACCGCTGATCACCAGGACTGCCGGGTTGGTGGTCTTGATGGCGTTGTAAGCCGCAGCCAACAGGCGCGTGTAAGTGCCGCCGTTGATTTGCCCTGCGGGCCACTCACGGTCGATATTGGGCTCGTTCCATACTTCAATCGCGTCGACGCCGAGTGCTGCAACGCCGCCGACAAAGCTGGCGTAGCTGGCGATGTAGCTGTCGTAGCTGCCCATCTGCGTCGGATCACCAACGATGCCCAGGATGATTTTGAATCCATTTGCCCTGGCGGATTGGATTAACCCGGCGGCACTGCTGGGGTCTTGACCCAATGAATAACGAAGCTGCTTCTTGACCCACGACATGCGCGAACGGCGCATCAAGCCGACGGTATTCGCGTTCAATTCCAGCACGTGACCACCGAGTTCGAAGCCGCCAATCGCGGCAGAGCCTGCGACAGGTGCTGGCAAATTCGGGTCAACAGCCGTGTTCGGCGCGGCGGTTTGTGCGGGCGCTTCTACACGGTCACACGCGATGATGATCGAACGGTCGAAGCTCGAACGCCCCTCAAGGCGTCTGTTTGTCAGCGACGTGATAACAAAACGCCAACCCCAAAACAGCGCGCGCGGTGCGACATCTTCGCCCAAATCCATGCAGCTATCGATGCCCGTTGGAAACTCAAGTTCTTCAAATGTCCAACGAGTGACAACGCTTAGGTCAGTGCTGTATTTTTCTTCCAGCGCGTCACGGACTGCCGCGTACGCCTGTGAAAGCGGGTCGGTCGGCACGGCTGCATCTTGCGCCGCCGCCGGAGTCGCTGCCTTGAATTGAACGGCGAACAGCGCCAACAGGGTGAGCGTGATGAAAATGACGCCCCTTGTCAGACGCGCGCGGCGTTGCGTGGTGTAAGCCATATCGTGCATTGGTCTAGAACCTCATCTCAATTTTTTGGTGTGCGATGTTGCGCCCAACCGTGATAAAACGGAAAGACGAATCGGCACGGAAGATTACCTGAAAATAAGACACAATGCCAGACCGTACCCGTTCCATCGGGCAAGCGTCGGTTTCGCATATGGGGCACGACCAGCAACAATTTACGCGATTACGCTTTCAGCGGTTTCACGAATCAAGCTCAAGCGCCCCAGAATTGCGCCTTCGCCCCGCGAATTCAAGACCTGTTCTACAGCATCGATCATATCGAGCAGCGGTCTGCCGAACTGGGCAGCATTTGCCAACACGGTTTCGCGCGCTTCATCATCGGTCGGCAGCGACAGCACATCGTTGACGAATTGCAGTTCGGGCTGCATGGTTTGGCGCAGCGCATTTAAGGCGCGTTCGTATAAATCCTTCAACTTCGCGGCTGCTTGAATATCGCCCGCCCGCTCCGCTTCCTGGATATTCGCTTGCAGCACCGCCATGAACGTATCATCCAACATCTGCATGTTGGCACCCATGAGCGCATCAGGATCAGGGCTGGATAACAGTGCCCGCAAGAAACTAACGGTTTCTTGCAGCGCTAACTGCGTTTGTTGATCGACCAGCGCGGTATATTCGAGCAGTTGATCGCGCAGCCCCGTCAGCATATCGCGGTCATCGCCGGGCGCTTGCCCGATGCGTACCGTCAAATCCTGGAAGAATTGATAATCAAATGCGGGACGTGCCAAGCCCACCAGCGCCTGCAAACGATCAGGGTCGCCGGAATACTGAATCGCCAACTGCATAAACTCATCGCGACCAACCGTACCGCTCGCTGCCGCGTCCGCTAATTCCTGTACGTCTTGTGCAACATCTGCCATAAGCTGTTCTTGCGCCTGATTTTTTTCGATCAACGATGCACCGAACGACGACATCATCATCACTGCCTGCTGTGTCCGCATCACATGATCTGCCAGATCGCTGCGCCCGTCTTGTAACAAGCGCTGCGCCATCATCGAAAGCGTCGAGAAGAACTGTGCATCCAGTTTCGCATCGTTTTCTTCGACTAACGCTTCTAACTCATCGTCGCTCGATTGCAGAAATCGTTCCGCAAGTTTCGCACGCGCCTTTTGTTCTTCCATCATTTCCGGCGTGATGCCGTCGGCTTGCAGTACGGTTTCGATCAAGCCTTGCAGCGTGAACGCCTCTTTCGGCTGGAACAGGTAGCCTTTCATTTGTTCTTTGGGGATGCGCGTGGTCAGTTCACGCATCAAATCCCCAATTGATTTTTCCGCTTGCTGTCGCGGCATGTTGAGTTCCATAGGAACAAAACTGATCAGCAGTTCTTTATCCGCATCATGATACAAAATCGGCGCTGCCATCGTAATCGGCGTGCCGCAGTTCGGACAGCGCGTCGAATTCACCGCGCCGGAAAGCAGTTGCAGTTTAGCTTCAGAGTCTTCATTCGGGTCGATGATCGACACGACATTTGCGGTGACCATATTCCGACAGTTAGGACATTGAACCGTTACACGTTTGAACGCCATTGAGCTGTATCCTTAATGGTAATATCGAGAGTAGAAAGAGTAGATCAGCCTATCGGCTTAACCATCCGATGAACCGCACAAGTTTAGCTGCGTGGCAGCGACAACGAAAATGTTGAGCCGTACCCCAGATTGCTTTCGACACTCAGCGCGCCCCCGTGCGCTTCGATGATCGCTCTCGCCAGATACAACCCCAACCCAGTGCCTTGTGTGCGGCGACTCAGCTTATCTTCGACGCGGTAAAATCGCTCGAAAACACGATTTTGGTCTGCATCTTTAATGCCGATACCTTGGTCGCGCACATACAGGCGCACATGGTCGCGTTCGATTTCGCCGCCGACTTCGATGACACCGCCGTCGGGGGAATACTTGATCGCATTGCTCAACAAGTTGTCGATAACCTGGCGCAATCGCACCCCATCACCCGGCACAACCGGAAAGTGCTTGGGAAAACGCAGCTTGAACCGATGTGTCGTCGTCTGTGTGTTGAAGCGCTCGACCGCCCGTGCCGCCAGTTGATCGAGCTGTACATCGCCAATGCTCAGCGGCAATGTATGGTCGGTCTGAATGCGACTGGCAGTGAGCAAGTTATCGATCAACCCAGTCAGTCGATCTGATTCTTCTTCGATGACGCCCGCGTAATCGCGCACAAAATCGTCGTTAAAGACCACGTCGTCACGGCGAAGTGTCGCTGCGTGCCCTTTGATCAGCGCGACGGGGGTTTTCAGTTCGTGCGACACCGTAGAAATGAACATGTTCTGCATTTTTTCGGCTTGCCGAAAATTAGTGATGTCACGCATGTTGGCGATGATGTTGGTCAATAATCCGCTTGACGTGAATAATGGCGCGTACAAAATCGCCACGCTCTGCGTCAACCCGTCCAAACGCTGCAAATCACCTTCGACATACAACGTCTCCGGCGGAATCGTCTCGCCCTTCGACGCCCATCCATTTTCAAGCGCGGCGCCTAAATCGGGCTGCACAGGACGTGTCCACACGATCACATCGTCTTGAATTTTGCCAATGGCATCGTCGGCGCGCCAGCCTGTCATTCGTTCCAACGCACGGTTGAAACTGGTGATGTTCAAATTCGCGTCAAGGATCATGACGCCGTCGGCACTTTGCTGTAAGATCGCCGCCAATCGCCGCCGCTCCTGGTCAATGCGTTCATAAAGCTGCGCGTTATGAACGGCAATTGCAGCCTGATCGGCAAAACTTTGCAGCACCTGCACATCGTCCGGTGTCGCGCTCCCACGATATGACCGGAAAATGACCAGCATTCCGAGCGGTTCTTCGGCAAAAATCAGTGGCAGCGCATAGGATTGGCGCAACCGTTCGTCGAGCGATCTTGCCATTTCTTCAAGTTTAGCGTTCATGACCTCGTAATCGAACGCCTCGTTGAGACTGGTGATCAATTCTCGAAACTGCGCGTTTAAGATCGGCAGTTGTGCTGCCTGCACCCCAATCGTGGCGCGCACACGGTAGGTTCCGCTTGCGTCGCGGAGCGCGATGACACCCACCTGCCCTGCCAGCATTACGACCGACGCATTGAGGACGCGGCGCAATACTTCGGAAAGATCGAGCTGTTCGGTGATCGCACGAGCGATTTCCAACAAAAAATCGCGTTGACGAACACGAAAATCGAGAAGGGTAAGCATAAATTTAGTCTAGCCACTACTGCAATAGAAAGTTATCAGAAGCACATCAAAACGTTATTTTACTCGTTCGCCAGTTCATCCAGGACATTATTGATGTCGCTGACGCCGCCCTGCGTAATCACCAGTGCGCCTGCACCCACAAGGCTCACGTTATCGCCCAACGCTGCGCGCTCGATGCGTAGGTTTTTCCAGTACATCGGGTCGATAGTGTACTTCTCGATTGCCGCGCGCATGGGCGCAAACAGCAGTTCGCCAATGTTGCTGACACCACCGCCGAACACCAGAATTTCGGGGTTGAACACGTGCAGCAGGCTAACCATGCCCAAGCCAAGAATATACCCTGCACGTTCGACAATACTGATGGCTACCTTATCACCTGCCATCGCAGCACTGCCGACAGTGCTGCCGCTGATCAGTTCAAGCTGTCCATTGACCAGTTCAGACGCGATTGAAGGCTCGCCGTTCATAATACGTTCGCGAAGCTGCCGCGCCAGCGAAGGACCCGCGGCTTCTTTTTCGAGTGTCGTCACGCGGTCGTTGACGATGATCACCATATGACCGATCTCCGCCGCCAAACCATCTTTACCCAACAGCATTTTGCCATCACTGATGATGCCGCCACCGATGCCAGTGCTGACCGTGACGAAGATCGCTTCACGTGTACCGCGCGCTGCGCCGCGCACGACTTCTGCCAATGCCGCGACATTGGCATCATTGCCAATATAAATCGGCATGTCAAATCGCCGCCGCAATATGTCCAAAAGTGGCACATTATGCCAGCCACGCAAGTTTGGTGGCGCGACCACCACGCCGGTTCGAGGATTCGACGGTCCCGGAACGCTGATCCCGATCCCCTCGACATCGGTCAGGTCATCCGGCAAAACGCGCGCGATCATATCTTGAATACGTTCCAATGTCGCGTCTACACCTTCTTGGGCATGTGTCAGCACTTCTTCGCGGTGCAGCACCTGTAGTTGATCATCCAGCCGTGCTGCTCTTAGCCGTGTGCCGCCAAGATCAACACCAATGACGATGGAGTTCGGCATACCAAAACCCTCGTTTACGGTTGTGTTAGGGCGAGTGTCTTGTTAGAATTTCTGTTCAAACGGTTTTCAAATCCGCCTTCTTTTGAGTATAACAAAATGACGCAGCTTACGCCGCTACGACAGCAATATCTGGATATCAAACGCGAGTATCCAGATTGTATTTTATTTTTTCGACTCGGCGATTTTTACGAAACTTTCGACGATGATGCACAAATCGCCGCCCGCGAACTCGATCTTGTCCTGACAAGCCGTCCGGTCAGCAAAGATACCCGTATTCCGATGGCAGGCGTACCGTATCACGCCATTGAAGGCTATATCGCGCGGCTGATCGAAAAAGGCTTTCACGTCGCGGTCTGTGAACAGATCACAGAACCGAACGGACGTGGTTTGGTCGAACGCGAAGTCACACGTGTGATCACGCCCGGCACTGTCATCGAGCCGAGCTTGTTATCTGAGAACCAGCCAAATTACCTGATGGCGATTTTTCCCGCAGGTGGCGACGATATGCGGTGGACAAACGTTGGTATCGCTTATGCCGATATCACGACAGGTGAGTTTTGTGTCACGCAGTTGACGGGCGATAATGCCGCTGTACAAGTCTTAGAAGAATTATCACGTTTGCAGCCGCGCGAAGTGCTCTTGCCTACAACGTGGACAGAGCGCGCGATTTCGTTCCCTGCCAACGTTCATATCACGCCTGTAGCAGATTGGCGCTTTGAGCACGCCAACGCAGAAACCGTGTTGTTCAATCATTTCAATGTCCGCACCGTCGATGGCTGGGGTATGAAAGAGCTGCCATTCGCGGTCTGCGCGGCGGGCGCGATGTTGCAATACTTTCGAGACACCCAAAAATCTTCACTGGCACAGTTGACGACGATTCGCCCGTACTCGACCGAGTCGTTTATGGTTCTCGATCAGTTCACGCGCCGTAACCTAGAACTGACCGAGACGATCAGCGGACGCAAAGCGCAAGGAAGTTTGCTCGGCACGCTGGATCGCACGATTACGGCGATGGGAGCACGTTTGCTGCGCGGGTGGATCAATCAACCGTTGCTAGAGATTAAGCGCCTTAACGCACGCCTGGATGCGGTCGAAACGTTAGTCAATGACGAAGTACTGCGCGCCGAAGTCCGCGCCGGTCTGCGTGGTGTTACCGACCTTGAACGCCTGACCAATCGTTTGCTGATTGGCAAAGCGGGACCGCGTGATTTGCTCGCACTGCGCCAAACTCTGGACGCTGTGCCGATGCTGCGCGCGCTGACCGAACCATCCCCAACCTTGCGTTCGTTGACCGAGCGGCTTGACCCGTGCGAAGGCATCGTCGAACAGATTCGCAGCGCAATCAATGATGATCCCCCCGCTACAGTCAACGATACCGGTATCATCCGCGCGGGCTATAACGACGAACTCGACGGCATCATGAATGCGACCCGTGATGCACGTGAATGGATCGCGAATCTTGAGCCACAAGAACGCAAACGCACTGGAATCAGCTCGCTCAAAATTGGCTTCAACAAGGTATTCGGCTATTATATTGAAGTCAGCCACGCCAACACCGAAAAAGTACCGTCGGATTACATCCGTAAGCAAACGTTGGTCAACGCCGAACGCTACATCACGCCCGAACTCAAAGAATACGAAACGCTGGTCTTGAACGCCGAAGAACAAATTTTAGGTGTTGAGCGCGATCTGTTCGGCGAATTGTGTGAACGCCTGGCGACGGAATCCGAACGCTTGCTGAGCACAGCCCGCGCCATTGCGCATCTCGATGTGTTTGCATCGCTGGCGGATGTCGCCGTGCGTGAAGGCTACAGTCGCCCATTATTGAGCGACGACGACATGCTCGTTATCACCGATGGGCGTCATCCGGTCGTCGAAAAAATGCTCAACGACGGCGTGCGTTATATGCCGAATGACACCCATTTCGATACCATGTCGCGCGTGCACTTGATCACCGGACCGAACATGGCGGGCAAATCGACGTATATTCGGCAAGTCGCGTTAATCACGTTGATGGCGCAGATCGGCGCGTTTGTCCCCGCCGACGAAGCCACAATTGGCGTCGTTGACCGCATCTTCGCGCGTATCGGCGCACAGGATGAAATCCACGCCGGTTACAGCACGTTCATGGTCGAAATGATCGAGACGGCGCGCATTTTATCCGCCAGCACGCATCGAAGTTTATTAATCCTCGACGAGATCGGGCGCGGCACTTCGACGTATGACGGCTTGGCAATTGCGCGTGCGGTCGCGGAATACATTCACAATCATCCGCGATTGAACTGTCGGACGCTGTTCGCGACCCATTATCATGAACTGACCGAACTACCGAATATTTTGCCGCGCGCCAGAAACTACAATGTTGCCGTTAGCGAAGAAGGCGATAATATTGTGTTCTTGCATAAAGTGATACCCGGTGGTGCGGATCGCAGTTATGGGGTGCATGTCGCTCAACTTGCAGGGATGCCGCGCCCAGTCATCGACCGTGCAAGACAGTTATTGAAAGACCTGGAAAATACAGGCAGTACGTTTGAATTGGCGACCGCAAAAAAGAAGAAAAATAATCCTGGACAACAAGCGATGTTCGATGAAGCGCCGCATCCCGTGTTAAGTGGCTTACGCGCGCTCGACATTAATAATCTCAGCCCCATCGAAGCCTTGACTAAGTTATATGAACTCAAACGAATGGCGGACGACTCATCATGATGCGTGTGGCACTGGCAGGCATCGTCTTCATCGGGGTTGTGGGGTTGTCATCTTGCACGCCGCAGCCCGAAATCATCCTGGTATTACCGACTCTGGCGGTGCTGCCGAGCGAAACCCCCACACCTATCGCTACGGATGTCCTGCCTGCGACCGATACCGCATTGCCGACTATCACGATGCCACCTGCAAGCGCTACAGCGCTCCCGACGCAAACGCCGATCACGCCGACGCTGGTATTGACTATCGCGCGTGATTTTCAGGTGGAGACGCTGCAAGCCGAGATGACCGCGCTAAACGCGACCCTAAGCCAGTATCAAACCGCCACGCTTACCCCGTTGCCGACCGAGACACCGACGCCGCAAAGTCAGCTCGTGCAGTTGACTTCGCAGGCATTTTCGGTGCGCGGCACAGGACAAATCCGCGAATGCCCGAGCCGTGCGTGTGAAGTGTTAGCGCTGCTCCCTGCCGACAGCGTCATCGTAGTCGATGCGTTAGTCTACGGCGAAGATGTCGATATGGGCAACGACGTATGGTATCGCACGTTGCACGCTGGACAAACAGGTTATGTATACAGCGCGGTCGTCGTGCCAATCATGCCAACGTTGATCGGCGTCAGTGCGCCGACTTCAGTCCCCGCGCTCAGTCAACCGATCGTGCCGCTTACCGGCGGCGTATGCCCGCGCCCCGATGCACGCTGTTCCGAACTCACCTGCGAACAGGCATATGCGTGTTTGGCAGAAGGCAATCGCCGCCTTGATGGCGACGGCAACGGCATTCCATGCCAATCGGTATGCGGCGGTTAATCGAACGCTGACCTACATCTCATGGCATTTTCGTCTTGAATCGACACTATCTTGATTAATCACGAAAAAAAGGAATGTCGATGACCAGCCCATTTCCAGCCGATTATTTCCGTAAGCAAGACCCCAGCGACGACGATATGTTTTATGTTCACCCGCGCAAAGTCGTTCACATCGATGATCACGCTATCAACGCCCTGAGCGAACAATTTGCACAACTGCTGCCGCCCAGCGGTGATTATCTGGATTTGATGTCAAGTTGGCGTTCGCACTTGCCAACGTCTCTGAAACCATCGAGCGTGATCGGTTTGGGCATGAATGCCGAAGAAATGCGCGATAACCCCGCCTTGACATCGCACGTTGTGCATAACCTGAACAAAAATCCGCTGCTGCCATTCGCGGATCAAGCCTTTGACGCAGCATTTTGTACGGTGTCAGTGCAGTATCTTCAGCGACCATTGGAAGTGTTTCGAGAAGTTAATCGCGTACTAAAACCAAACGGGATTTTCCTCGTTTCGTTTTCAAATCGCTGCTTTCCGACCAAAGCCGTCGCTGTATGGACGGCAATGAACGACAATCAGCATATCGCGTTGGTATCACGCTATTTTGAAGAAGCCGCAAACTGGCGTGAATTGATGGTGGTACGCAAAGAAGGATCGCGCAGTTGGATGAGCGGCAGCGATCCTCTTTTTATTGTACATGCGCGCAAACTCGCGCGGCTATCTATGAACGCGTAACAGCCGTTCAGTCGCCCATCGCGGGTTCTGGAAACGGCGCGATCTCCGCAGCGGGTTCAGTTCCCGCTGCTTTTTCTTCTGCTTCCAGTACGCGTTTGAAGGCGGTAATCGCCACTTCGATCATGGATAAATCAGGGGGGCGTGTCGTCAAGTGTTGCAGCGCCAGATTCGGAATCACGATCAAACGGATCAGTGGGTTATCCAGGTTTTTCGCCGTAAAGCGAATGACTTCATAGGCGATGCCCGCAATCACTGGGATGAATACGACGCGCGACAAAATCAGCAGCAAAAACGGCGGACGACCAAACAGCGAAAAGACGAGTACACCGACAAACGCTACGGTCAGCAAGAACGCCGTACCACAACGTGGGTGTTCAATTGGATACTTAGCGACCGTTTCTGGCGTCAGTTCTGCGCCTGCTTCATAGGCGTTGATCGTCTTATGTTCCGCGCCGTGATACCCGAACAAGCGTTTAACATCTGGCAGCCGCCCGATCAACCACATATAGCCGATGATCATGAGAAGTTGAATTACGCCTTCAATCAAATTGACCAAAAACGGTTGATTTTGTAACCCTAACAACTGTTCAACCCCTGCCGACGCCGCCGTTGGGAACAAGAAGAAAATGCCGACGCCGATCAGCAGCGAGACCGCCAACGTCGCATACCCCACCGGTCCTGTAAAGCTGATGCTCTCATCTTCGGCGCTGATCGCCACATCCGCCGACCATAACAGCGCGCGTGTGCCTAAACCAAGCGCGTCCCACAACCCGATCAAGCCGCGCAAAAACGGCGTTCTAGCAATGCGCCCGCGATATAATGTCGCGTTGAGCGGCTGTTCATGCACCACAATCTCGCCCGCGCTGTTGCGAACCGCAATCGCCGCGACGTGCGCGCCGCGCATCATCACACCCTCGATCACCGCCTGCCCGCCGTAATTGAACGGTCTCGGCGTCGTATTTTCTGCCATCGTTTACTCTCCGTCCTGGTCTGAAAAATTCAGCGTCTCGCGCACTTGCGTGCTGTCGGTCAAATTATTGTCCGGTGTATCCACCCACTGCATTACATCACTAATCCCGCTTGGCTGTACCAACATCACCACACGACCACCCACTGGGATTTCACGCGGACAGCCATCTTGTTCGTTGCACTCAGCACCTGCCAGTGTGATCGTATACATCCCTTCAACGGGCAGTACCTCGATCATAACACCCAATTGATCGACCATAAAGGCACGGTCGCTCGTTGCAGTGATGCTCAACTGCACCGATTGCCGCATACGCGCCCACGCCGCGATCACCGTTTGTCCATCATCGCGTACTAAGCGTACTACATCGGCTTGCTCCGTGCGCGCAAGTTGTGCGCTTGTCACGTCGTTCATGTGCTGAACCACGGTTTGCCACGCATAAAACGCCGGACGCCGCGATTGATCGACGCGAATTAAGCCGAATGACTCCGCGCCCGTTGGAAGCGACCAATCATAGAATTTATACACGCCAATATGATCCGCGCCCGCCGCCAAACCGAGCGCCGCCGCCTGGATCACAAACGACGCTTGTTGATCGAGCGTGATCTGCCACTGCGGACGCTCGATTTGCCACAACGGATCGAGGTTGGGCGACGCATTCATTTCGGTGATCCACACGCTTTTATCGCTGATACCGTATTGATCGAGCAGCGCGCTAAACGCACCCACGATCTGTGTGATCGTGTCGGTGCGAAAATAAATATGCAGGCTCACGGCGTCGAAATAATAAGCATTAGCCGCTGCCTCTGGGTCTTGCGTGATGCGTTCGAGCAGTCTATCGACGTACAAGCGCTGTCCTTCGTTGACATCGTGCCAGTAAGTCGTCCCGGCGATCATGATCTGCACATCGGGGTTGCCCTGTCGCGCCGCTAACGACGCGACTTTCAGCAGTTGAAAATAATCATCGAGCGACCCGGCAAACTCGTAACCATAGGTGCCGGCGTCAATGTCCGGTTCATTCCAGATGATAAAGCGTGTGACGCCAAGAGGGGCGTAAAACGCGGCGGCGCGACGCATAAAGTTCGCCCACACGTTTTCGGGGTCGTCGATGGGCAAATATAAACCGCGTGGCACGCCGATACCAGACATTCCGTCGGTCGCCCATGCTGGCGTTGTCTTGACAATGGCAATCACTTCTCGATTACATGCCGTCGCCGCGCGCAACCAGCGCTCATCGATATTGAGCGTGTTCCAACTATCTGCCCCGTCCGGCTGATGCTGCGCCCAATCGAAAATGATGCGTTCCCAGCCCGCGCCAAGTTCGCATATGTCGTCCGGCAGCCAAAAACCTTCGACCACCCCAAACACGTTGTCATCCGCGAACGACGGGATTGGCGTCTCTTGCGCGCGTGCGCTGATCGCAAACAGCAGTGCGCCGCCCAACGCCCACCAACGGAGCTTCAACGCTCACTCCCAGCAGGACGAATATCTTGCAAATTGAGCTGCGCGCTTCGATTGCCGTTCCATTCGTTGATTTCCAGGTGATATGCGACATCCACGCAGTTTCCCAATGCCGCGATGCGATCCGCCAGATGAAAACCAATTGCATCGATGGGGCTGTTGTTCGGGCGCGACAACTTGAGTTTGAGATGTTTCTCGTCACGTCCCACCGGGCGCGCTTCAATCACTTTAAGATTGCGTGTCATCAAAACCGGTACGGGATTGCGATGTCCGGTGGGTTCTAGTTTAGTCAGTTCTTCCGCCAAACTGAGCGTGATTTGGTCGGGCAGCAGTTCGAGATCGATCTCCAATGTCGGTTGTAAATCCTGACCATCCAGCGACGCGCGCGCCAACGCCGTCAACTGTTCTTTGAGCGGCTCAATATTGTGATTGAGCACACTGAAACCCGCTGCTTGCGCGTGTCCGCCATGCCGCACCAGCAGCGATGCACATTGATCGAGCGCATTGGTAATATCGAACTGTGGAATGCTCCGACATGATGCGCGGCTTTCGTGTTCGCCCTGTTCCATAACCACCGACGGGCGGAAAAATTCTTCGGTCAGCCGCCCCGCGACCAACCCGACAATACCCGGCTGAAACCCGGTATCGGATGCAAAAATCAACGGTGCTTCGGTTTGGTTCGCATCGACAATGCGCGTGCGGATCATGTCCTGTGTAGCGCGCGTCACTTCCTGCCGTTGAATATTGAGCGCCTGTAGTTTTTGCGCCAATTCAACAGCGGTCGCGTCGTGGTCGCTCATCATCAAATCATAGGCTGCCATCGCAGAATCCATACGCCCCGCCGCATTGATGCGCGGTCCAATCCCAAAACCGATGGTTTCCGAACTGATCATACCCGACTTCAACTGTGCGACATCGATCATCGCATTTAATCCCAGGCGTTTATTGGCGTTGATGACTGCTAATCCACGCCGGACTAACGCGCGGTTTTCGATGGTGTTCATCGGCGCAAGGTCAGCAACGGTTCCAATAGCGACTAAATCAAGCAAAAATTCGGGGTCAACTGGCTTGACACCGTTCTTGCTGGAGTGCGAATGAATCGTGAGGAGCGCTTCTGCAAGTCGATAACTGACGCCGACACCCGCCAGCATCGGTTCACTATACGCACAATCGGTCAATTTCGGGTTGATGACCGCAAATGCATTCGGCACATCGGGACCAAGCGAATGATGATCGGTGATGATGATATCCAGCCCATACGCTTTGCCATCTTCGACTTCTTCGACGCTGCGGATACCACAGTCAACAGTGATAACGAGTTTGACATTTTTGCGCGCCAGTTTGAGCAGCGCCTCGCTGTTCAAGCCATAGCCTTCATCGACTCGATGCGGAATGTACGGATACACTTCTGCGCCAAGCGAGCTTAAGGTCTGCACCAGCAGCGCGGTGGAAGTCACACCATCGGCGTCGAAATCGCCATATACAACGATGCGTTCTTTACGCGTAATTGCGGCACGAATACGCCCAATCGCACGGTCGATATTCGAATCTTTTTGCCGCTTGAAAGACAACAGCGTGCCCGAATCGATTTCGTCGGCGTACAAAAAACGCACAGCGGCATCGGGGTTGGTAAAGCCACGATTGAATAAAATTTGCGCCAGCATCTCGCTCATGCCCGGGTAACGGCGTAGATATTCTGGATTTCCCTTCGGAGCGATGATCCAGCGCTTGGAGACAGACGACATCGACAGGCGGACTCAGTTCGTTTAGAATGTGTAATATTATCGGTTGTTTTGGCAGTATGCACAAGTGGTGTTCACAATAACCTATGGCAAGTATCGTTTTTATGGGCACGCCCGATTTTTCTGTCCCCGTGCTGCGTCAATTGATTCAACATCATCAGGTGATCGCTGTCATCACGCAGCCGGATCGTCCAGCGGGGCGCAATCGTCACGTGCAGATGTCGCCCGTCAAGCAAACGGCGCTCGATGAGAGCATTCCGGTACTTCAGCCGGAAAAAATCCGCCGCGCCGAAGCAATTGCTGAACTCAAGCAATTTGCGCCCGATGTCTACGTCGTCGCGGCGTTCGGGCAAATTTTGCCACAAGCAGTGCTCGATATTCCACCGCACGGCTCAATAAACGTTCATGCCTCGCTGCTCCCGCGTTGGCGTGGCGCGGCGCCAATTCAAGCGTGCATCCGCGCGGGCGATGCCGAAACCGGCATCACCATTATGAAAATGGACGCTGGACTCGATACTGGCGCGATGTTGTCGATGCGCGCGATCCCTATAGCACCCAACGAAACCGGACAATCGCTGCACGACAAGCTCGCAATCTTAGGCGGAGATTTGTTGATAGAGACGCTGCCTGGTTATCTGGACGGTTCGATTCAGCCGACGCCACAAGACGACTCATTGGCGACGTTTGCGCCACGCATCGACAAAGAAGAAGGCAAAATCGATTGGACGAGCAGCGCCGCGCACATCGAACGCACGATGCGCGCTTTTACGCCGTGGCCCGGCACATTTACGGCATGGGACGGCAAGCAGCTTAAAATTTTGAGTGGACACATCGAAGCGGACAGCGCCGACGCCGGATACGTCGTTGAGCGTAATGGCATGATCGCTATCGGCACAGGCGATGGCTTATTTATGCCGACACGTGTGCAGTTGGAAGGGCGCAGCGCGGTCAACATCGATGAATTTCGACATGGCTATTCGGCATTTATCGGCGCACAGCTTGGATGATATGAATTACGTCACACGCACCCGTGTTTATTCCATCGATCCGGTCAACCCGAATGCCAGTATGCTCGCGCTCGCAGCGGATGCGATCCGCGATGGGCGCTTGGTCGCGTTTCCAACCGAAACAGTCTACGGTTTGGGCGCGAATGCGACCGACTCTAACGCCGTAAACCGTATTTTCGCCGCCAAACAGCGTCCCAGCAACGACCCGATCATCGTCCATATTGCACATCTTGATCAGCTCGATCAAGTCGCAGTCGCCATTCCAGAGACCGCACGTCAATTAGCGGCGGTATTTTGGGCAGGAGCACTAACGCTGGTACTGCGACGCAGCGATCACATTCCAGCCAATGTCAGCGCAGGACGCGATACCGTCGCTGTCCGTATGCCAAGCCATCCGGTGGCGCACGGCTTGATCGCCACAGCGGGCGTGCCAATTGCTGCGCCAAGTGCCAATATGTTCAGCCGACCAAGCGCCACGACTGCCTCACATGTTCTCGAAGACTTGAACGGGCATGTAGACATTATACTGGATGGCGGTGCATCGCCTATCGGTTTAGAATCGACCGTGATCGACCTGACGGGTGATACGCCGACTATCCTGCGTCCCGGCGGCGTCACACTCGAAGCGATTCGCATAATCTTACCAATGGTGCAAATCGTCGCGCGTTATATCGATGCTGACAGCGGACAAGCAGCAGCATCACCCGGCGAAATGCTCAAGCATTACGCGCCGCGCGCCAGGCTTACGGTTTTCGATGGTGAAGCAGACGCGGTTAATCAACGAATTTTGCGCGATATCGCAGCTTATCAAGCAAATAAGACGCGCGTTGGCGTCTTGCTGGTCGACGAAGATGTGATCACTTTTCGGGCAAGCGGCGCGGTACTACACGCACTCGGTTCTAGTGCAGATATTGCGCACATTGGCGCAGGTCTTTTTGCTGCTATTCGTGCGCTAGATACGCACAATGTCGATGTTATCCTGATTCGTGCGCTGCCAAAGGACGGCATCGGCGCGGCGATCTGGGATCGGCTGGTGCGCGCCGCTGAAGGCAATATTATTACGGTTTAACGGTTGTCGGGGCGGGCATGAATCTCGCCCCGACGCCTATGATTTTAGCTGTATCCCAGCACACCAACGACCGAACGCACGGCATTGGCACTCACTTCGAGCATCGCTTTTTCCTGGTCGTTCAACTGCATTTCGATGACCTTTTCGACGCCGCCTTTGCCCAGCACCGCCGGCACACCGATATACAGGCCGTTATAACCAAACTCACCTTGCAGCAGTACCGCCGACGGGATCACCCGTTTCTGGTCACGGATGATGGCTTCGGTCATTTCGGCGGCGGCAGCACCTGGCGCGTACCATGCGCTCACGCCAATCAAACCGACGATCTCGCCGCCGCCTTTGCGCGTGCGATTGATAATCGCTTCGAGACGATCTGGCGCAATTAGTTCCATCACTGGAATTCCCGCAACCGATGTATGACGCGGCAGCGGTACCATTTCGTCGCCATGACCGCCCAAAACGATCCCATGAACATCGCGTACGCTGACCTTGAGTTCGTCTGCGATGAATGCCTTATAACGGGCAGTATCGAGCGCACCCGCCATGCCAACAACACGGTGCGACGGGAAGCCGCTTTCGTGCAGCGCCACGTGACACATCGCATCGAGCGGATTGCTGACCACGATGATAATGGTGTTCGGGGAATATTCGATAACTTTGCGTGTCACATCCGCGACAATACCTTGATTGGTGAGTACCAATTCGTCACGGCTGGGAAATGTGCCGTCTGCTTTCTTTTTACGCGGCACGCCCGCTGTGATCACGACGACATCGCTGTCTGCTGTCAGCGAATAATCCGCGCCGCCGCTCATTGCCACGTCGTATTTTAAGACTGGGAAACTTTCCTGTAAATCGAGCGCTTTGCCTTTGGCGACATTGCCCGGCGGATCGCCCGCGATATCGATGAGTACCACATCCGCGACTTCGCGGCTGGCGAGCCAATGCGCGCATGTCGCGCCGACATTTCCCGCCCCAACTACGGTTACTTTACTACGCCCCATGATGAAAAATCTCCAGTGGTGAAAACGACGAAAACAATTGTGAAAAAACGAACAGCTATCAACCTTAGCATAGCATTTTCGGGTTTAGATTTACACACCCGGTTACGGTCGTGGCGTCGGGTTCAGGTATCATCGCGCCCAATCGTTTTGGGATTCACCGTCAGGTGGTCGGTCGTCGCGCGCTTGATCAGCGTATGGTTGACGCCGTCGCTGTCGATCCACGTCACCGATGTATTGCCAACATGAATTTGATGGATGGTCTCGTCATCACCGAACAACTTTGTAAGCAGGACGCGAATTGTGCCACCGTGCGAGACTATCACAATTTCGCCGTCACTCGTTTCGCCGGTGATGATCGCTTGAAACGCTTCGTAAGCGCGCGTCTGCATGGCGCGGCGGCTTTCTCCACGCGGCGCGGTGAACCCCATGTAATCGGCTTTCATGACCTCGACTTCCGCCGGAAACTGCGCGCTGATTTCGGGAAACGTCAGCCCCTGAAACGCACCTAAATCGAGTTCGCGCAGCCGTGCATCTTCAGTGATGTTCAACTGATGCGCTTCTGCGACAATCCGCGCGGTATGGCTGGCGCGCGTCAGGTCGCTCGAATAAACGGCGGTGATCGGGCGGCTCTTAAGCATCGCCGCCAGCGCATTGGCTTGCGCAATGCCAATATCGTTCAAAGGGACTTGCAGCACCCCTTGCCAGCGTCCGGCGGCATTCCAGTCGGTTTGTCCATGTCGGACGAGTAAAATATGTCTGGGTTGGTTAATCGTCATTTAATCCTCGTAGACAACCAGCATCAGGGTTGACGCCCTGCGTGCAAAACGGCACAATTAAACAATAATTTAATCGAGTATACACGTCATCAAGGCGGCGGTTCTGTGTACAACGAAAAGAACTTCAAAACTTCACATCCGTTCACGTTCGGTTTATCGATGGTCGCAGGTATTGGCGTGATCGTGATGATTTTAGCGCTTGGCGTAGGCGTCATTCAACCCGAAGCCAACAGCTATGTCATTGGCATGGCAATTTTGATTGGTCTTGCACTGCTGGTGATTGGCGTTGGCGGCTGGATCGGGTTAACTCGTCCTTTCGCGCATTTCGACGACATCAATCAACCTGCCGAAAGCGATCACGGTCATGCACATGCACCGCATCATGCCCCGCAACTGCTCGAGCCGACGCACGACGAACACGGACATCCAATAGTCGTAGCGTCCGATCATCCAGTACCGACGACGCCTGGCGTAACGCAGCATTAAGCGCGTAGTACGACCGGCGATTCCACCACGTCAGCCTATGGGTGAATCGGTCACAGGACTCATCGCTTCTGGCAGCGACGAAACCTCACGCGCCTTACTTATAGGCATCGACGCACCGTCAGATGCACACATTATAGTGGGCGGCGATTTGATCATCCGTTTTGGTGTGCTTTATCTGGGCAAGCCGTTCGTCATGGTGCCGGGCTTAATCGCCATCGATTATGGCATCTTCTTGAATGGCAGCGATGCGTGGGCATTTTTGCTGCACCGCAGCAATTTATACCCGCGCGCCGAAGTATTCGGCTATCGCAGCGACGGACACGATGACATGATCACCGTCAAAATGCTCGATCTCGCCCAACCGATTCGCGTCCTGTGTTATGCTGATACTGACGCGACAAGTGCGATTACACCAGTCGATGCGGTCATCGCAGCGCCAACACACGCTATTTCTGCACAACTTTCCGAATATTTACCCCGTTATGAAACGTGGGATGATTGGCAGCAAGCATGAGCGATAACGAACTAAATGAACTAAATGAACTGAACGAACTGAAGAATGTCGATACCGAACTCGACAGCGTATTTGATGATTCGTGGGGTGAAGATCATCGATCTGGCATGGTAGCGGTGGTCGGACGCCCAAATGTGGGAAAATCAACGCTGATCAACCGGATTCTTGGCGAGAAGATTGCCATCGTCAGCCCGAAACCACAAACGACGCGTAAACGTCAGCTTGGTATTTACACGACTGAAAAAGCACAAATCGTTTTCATCGATACGCCCGGTTTACATGCGCCACAGCACAAACTTGGCGAAGTCATGGTGCGCGACGCCGAAGCGTCGCTGCGTGAAGTCGATGTGATTGTACTGCTGCTCGACGTAAGCAAAACACCCGGCGATGGCGAGCGCATGTTAGCCGAGCGCTTAGGCATATTACGCGGGCAAACGCCCTTGATTGTCGTTTTGAACAAAACCGACTTGCTCGAAGCTGACGCACTGAAAATCAATTCAGAAGCCAATTTACGCTTGCTCTCGCACGATAAATCGTACGTGGTCAGCGCGCTGAACGGTGATGGCATCGACGCGCTCATCGACGATGTGGTCGAGCGTATGCCGTTGGGTCCTCGTTATTTTCCGGCGGATCAATTGAGCGAGTCGAGTCTGCGCAGTATTGCCGCCGAAATCGTGCGTGAGAAAATTCTGATCAATACTGAGCAGGAAATTCCGCACGCAGTCGCGGTCGATGTGGAAAGTTATCAGGAACGCGAAGACGGCACACATTATGTGAGCGCTGTCATTTATGTCGAGCGCGACTCACAAAAAGGTATCGTCATCGGCAAAGGCGGCGACATGATCAAAAAAGTCGGCGTCGAAGCCCGCCTAGAATTGGAAAAAATCGCGTCGGCACGCGTGTTTCTCGATTTGCGCGTGAAAGTGCTAAAAAACTGGCGCAGCGATGACAAACTCATGAGCCGCATGGGGTATCGACCGCCCAAAACCGACGACTAAACGTTATCGGTCAAGTACGCTCGTGCTGCGCTCACATCAATGCCAATTTGTGCGATTAAAGCGTCAATCCCGTTGAATTTAAGTTCAGCACGCAGGCGTGACTCAAAGGTGAACGTCAATGTTTGCCCATAAATATCACGGTCGAAGTCTAAAATATGGACTTCGACCGTGATGCCTTGTCCATTAAAAGTTGGACGATACCCGACATTCGTCACTGCCATATGACGTATACCATTCAGAATTGCCCATCCGGCATAAACGCCCGTCGCAGGAATTACCAGTTCATCCCACACGGCGACGTTCGCCGTCGGAAAACCGATTTTGCGCCCGCGTTGTTCGCCCTGAACAATGATGCCGCTCACGCTGTAAGCACGTCCCAGCCAATCCGCAGCGCGTTCGACCTCGCCTACACTAAGAGCTTCACGAATATAGGTGCTGCTAATTTTATCGCCATTGCCCTGTACAAGATCGAGCACTTGCACCGAAAACTTTTTTTCTACACTCTGCGCCCGCAAAAAATCGAGATTACCTTCGCGTTTATAGCCAAGCACGAAATCACTGCCAACTTCGATTTTACGCATATATAGATGTTTCAGCATGAGATCGACGAAATGCGCTGCGCGAATATGACGGAATTTATCGTCGAACGCCAGTGTTACAACATGATCGACGCCAAGCGCGCCCATGAGTTCTGCACGTTGGTCAGGCGTGGTTAGATAATAGCGTCCGCTGATGCCACGCAGTACCGCATCGGGATGCGGAAAAAATGTCAGCACGACTGCCAACCGATCCGCCGCGTGTGCATCTGCCACCAGGTCACGAATTAAGTGCTGATGTCCGCGATGCATCCCATCAAAAACCCCAATCGTGACCTGCGAGTGCTGTTCAAGCAAAATGCGCGTTAAATCATCGTGATGCTGCATGAAATTCCTTTTAATTCACACAAAGTGGGTGACAGACCTGCTTTTGGCAACTAATCATCTGTTGGTGGAAATACTTTACTCGGTTTCCACACATCACCATGCGCTTCTAATATTGCTATCAGCCTTCCAGCATTATTGTAGCCCATCGCTGTGATAGCTTGCGCGCCGCCCTGCACAGGAATCGAACGCCCGTGCAAGAGATGGTCTTGTGCAGCATCATCCAATACGACCATTTGCCAATCAATCAGCGCAGTTTGCGGCGAAATTAAATACGCCGTCGCATCAGACGCAACTGCTAACGCTTCCAGCGTAACCGCCTCGTCAAGCATAAATCGTCCGCTTGATGTACGGATCAACCCGCTCAAATGCGCGCCGACGCCCAACGCCGCGCCTAAATCAAACGCGAGACTGCGAATATACGTGCCAGCGCTGCACGTCACATCGATGATGAGTTCTGGGGGTGCGTATTCAATAATTTGAATATCGTGGATGGTGATATGCCGCGCAGCGCGTTCAACTTCGACACCAGCGCGGGCTAAATCGTACAGCTTTTGCCCCCCTTGCTTGATCGCGCTGTACATCGGGGGTACTTGATCGATCTCACCAATGAAGCGCGGCAAAACCGCTTGAATATCGTCTGGTGTGATATGTTCCGCCGATACGCTTGCAGTAACCTGTCCTTCGGCGTCGTACGTCGTCGTCACAATGCCAAATTTGACGCGGGCACGATACTGCTTGGTCTGATGCATCACATAATCGGTCAAGCGCGTTGCGCCGCCGACCGCAACGATCAAAACGCCGGTCGCCAATGGATCGAGTGTACCAGCGTGACCAACTTTTTTGATGTGAAGCAGCCGTCGTACCTGCGCCACCACATCATGACTGGTGATGCCGAGCGGCTTGTCGATATTCAAGAAACCAAACATACCGATCAAAAAAGAGGCGCTTTTCAGCGACTCTTAAGGGGTTCCCGTGAGCGTGGTCAGCATTGGCATCACACGGGCGCGCACTGCTTCCAGTGACCCTTCAATCGTCGCGCCGGATGCCTGGCGATGTCCACCACCACCCAACGCCAATGCGACGCCGGAGACATCGACGTTTGGATCACTACGAAGGCTTATTTCGACGGTGTTGTTCGCTTGTTCTTTGAACAAGACTGCAATCGAGGCGGTATCGACCGCGACCAGCCAATTGACCAGCCCGGTATCCGGTACTTCTTCTAAGCCGATCTCGCGTAGATCAGCCTGTCGTACTTCCGCGCTGATCACGCCGTCTATGAGTGTGACGGTAGAAAGTGCGCGTTTCCATAACTCGACGACCATATATTTTTGGCTGTTTAATGTGCGTTCCATAATATCATGGAGCGACGCCCCTGAAGCGATTAATGCTTGCGCGATGCCAAGCGTATTCGCCGTCGTATGGTTCGTGCGAAAGCCCATCGTATCGGTGACAAGCCCCGTCAGCAGCGTGACGGCAAGATCACGCGTGATCGGCTCGTTCATGCGTGTCAGCCATTGATACAGCACGTCGGTTGTCGAGACAGCATCTGGGATGATCAAGTGAATATCACCAAAACCTGTATTTGTGCGGTGATGATCGATATTGATCACAGTTTGGCTGTGGGCAAAGCCATATACGCCGCATGTGCCTGTACGTTCTTGATCGCTGGCATCAACCGTGACCATCACATCCCAATCGCCGCTTGTCAGCGATGGCATGACGCGCCCACTGTTAGGCAGGAACTCCAAAAAGTCGGGCACGCCTTCATCGACGGCAGCGTCAACCGATTTTCCGCGCGCCCACAGCCAGTTTGCCAACCCCAACAGCGACCCTATTGCGTCGCCGTCGGGGTGAACGTGTGTGACAATCAAAATACGCGCCGCCGCGCTTAATGCGTGTTCGGCTTCAATCCAGTTCGTCCAGTGTTTCGTCTGAAGCGTCATCGATCTCGCTTTCGGTGTCGCCCATCAAATCTTTCGGGGGAATAGTAATCGTCGAGAGCAGGAAATTGATGCGCTCGCCATGCTCCAACGACTCATCCCAACGAAATTGTAAATCCGGGGTCTTGCGCAGCCGCACCCGCTTACCGACCTCGCGTCGCAAAAAGCCTTTGGCGTGATTCATACCCGCCAAAATTTCGCCTTGTCGTTCTTCTTCACCCAGCGAGTTGACCCAGACCTTCGCAAATTGAAGTTCCTGGTCAAGCTCGACTTTGGTGACGGTAATGCCGTGCAAGCGCGGGTCAGAGATTTCAGTGAGCAGCAGCTCACTTAAAATTTGACGAATGCGCCCGTTCAGTCGCTGCTGTTTGATACTCATCGCTAACTGACGCGCTCCGAGACGTAGAATTCAAGCAGATCGCCATTGCGATAACTGTTGAAGTTATTCAACGAAATACCACATTCAAAACCCTGTCGCACTTCACGCGCGTCATCCTGCATACGCTTGAGGTTGGCGACCGTCAGATTTTCACCGACGATTTGTGACCCGCGCTTGATGCGGACTTTTGCATTGCGGCGAATTTCGCCTTCGCGCACGTAACAACCCGCAATTTCACCAAACTTCGCTATCTTGAAGATTTGGCGGACTTCCGCCGTGCCGATGGTCTTATCGGCATACACGGGTTCGAGCATACCCTGAAGCGCGAGTTCGATGTCTTCAAACAGTTTATAAATCACGTTGTACTGCCGAATATCGACACCGTAGGACTCCGCCAAACGTTGTGCCGACCCATCAATATCGACGGTGAAGCCGATCACGATAGACCCGGACGCGCTGGCGAGCATCACGTCACTTTCTGTGATATTGCCGACTTCCGCTTGCAGCAGACGCACTTTGATCCCTTCGGAGTTTTTGCCCGAAAGTTCTTCCAGGTGCGCAACAATCGGCTGCAACGAACCCTGCACGTCAACCTTGAGGACAAGGGTCAATTCCTTGCGTTCACCACTCGCCACCGCAGCGAAAATATCTTCCAGTGACATCGCCGGACGCACAATGCCGGCTTTGATCGCGCTGGCAGTTTCTTTGCGTTCGCTTGTGATTTGGCGTCCGATTTTGTCGCTCTTGACTTTCTCGAACGAGTCGCCCGCTTGCGGCAGGTCGTGCAACCCAAGCACCAACACGGGCATAGAAGGCATCGCCGTCTTGACCGATTTACCGTTTTCGTCGAACATCGCCTTGATACGTCCGCCAGCTTGCCCAGCGACAATATCATCACCAACGCTCAACGTGCCGTTGAACAACAGGAACGTCGCCACAACACCACGGCTTGGATCAACGCGCGATTCGAGCACTGTGCCCGATGGATTCGCTTTCGGGTTGGCGATGATCTCGCTGTCACCTGCGACCAGCGTGATCGCTTCGAGCAAGTCATCGATACCCTCGCCCTTGAGCGCTGACACCGGGACGACAAACGTTTCGCCATCCCATTCGGTTGGCGTCAGACCGACGGTAGAAAGCTGTTCTTTGACGCGCTCAACATTGGCATTGCGCTTATCGACCTTGGTCATGGCAACGATGATGGGTACGCCCGCCGCGCGCGCGTGGTTCAAGGCTTCGCGCGTGGTTTGCATGACACCGTCGTCCGCCGCGACGACCAGAACCACGATATCTGCGCCTTGTGCGCCGCGTGCGCGCATTTCGGTGAAGGCTTCGTGACCCGGCGTGTCGATGAACGTGATTTGTTGTCCGTTGTGGTCGGTACGATACGCACCAATCTTTTGTGTGATGCCGCCCGCTTCGCCATCAGCAACTTTCGCTTTACGAATCGTATCGAGCAGCGTGGTTTTTCCGTGATCGACATGCCCTAAAATCGTGACAATTGGCGAGCGCGGCTTGAGATTTTCCGATTTTTCGTCGTCGTAAATGCGACGCCATGTTTGCGTAGATTCGGCGGCGCGGCGTTCTTTTTCGGCTTTCGCGGTAGCGGCGCTGGCGGATTGAGCTTCAAAGCCCATTTCTCCAGCGACAATCGCCGCAGTATCATAATCGATCTGTTGATTGATCGATGCCATGATGCCATTGGCGATCAGCCGCTTCATCACTTCGATGGGGCTAGCGCTGATCAATTCCGCAAGTTCACGTACGGTGACGTAATCGGGGACGAGTACTACTTGTTGTTGTGCTTGTGCCATCCTGACCTCTCCATATTGAACGTAGGTCAGGATGACAGTAAGTGCAATCCTAACCTGACGCTGTTATATACATTCGTTTATGCCGCGTCATGTAGCGTATGTGCGCGATCATGACGACAACGCTGCCTGCTGCAACCGTTCACGGTCGGCGGCGCTCAAAACAATTTTGAGCGCTTTAGCCAAGATGTCCGTTTTCACTGCGCGTTCCCAACAGGTCTCTTGTTCACACACATAGGCTCCGCGACCGTTCATTTTGCCACTGGTATCCACCATAACGCCTTCCGGCGTGCTGACGATGCGAGTGAGCGTCCGCTTGCCCGCTTTTTCGCGACAGATGATGCACATCCGAACCGGCACATGTTTGTGCTTTTGAGTCGGCTGTACGTTCGATCCGCCCGCAACAAGCGGCGCTTTATTCTTCCCAGTCATTCCAACCAGTGCCGCCGCGTTTGCGCTGACGTTTCACGACCATACCACCTGCTTTTTCATCGAACACGAGCTGACGCCCCTTGTTCTTCTTGCCTTTCTTATCACCGCGTTCGTCATCTTCATCTGCGTCGGCATCGACGAACACCGGAAAATCGGGCGTAAACACTGGGCGACCATCTTTGCCCAGTTTCTGAACAGGTTTGCGGACACCGCCCACATCATCGGCATCGATGAAGGCTTCGCGTAAGACACCATCTTCTCCAACGACCATAGTCGGGGCGACGACTGGACTTTCCGCTGACTCTACGGCGACTGGAACAGCAGGTTGTTCTGGGAACACCACGATATCAAGCGCATCTTGAAGAATCTTCAACGAGTCGTGTGGTGCATCCGTCAGCATACTGCGGAGTCGATTTTCATCGATCAAGTATCGCAGCATGATTTCGCCAACCGTCCCCAAACTGACCAACGCATCCTTGATCGACTGCGGCATGTCCAGTTCGTCAATCGACATATGAAACGCACCCACCGGGATAGTTTCACGGATGGCATTGATTTGTGCGGCACGCTGCGCGCGTGCTGCGTCATGCTGTGCAAGAATACGACGCTGCACGAAATCGGCAAACCGATTGAGCGTCTGATATTCTTCGGGCATGACAGTGCGGTTCGCCTGACGTTTTTCCAGAATGCGCTGGACATCAGCTTCCATGTCGGGCAGCGCCTGACGAATATCTTTCATCACTGGCGTATTTGGCTGATCAATCGCTTCCTGCACCGCTTCGGTGACGCTCTTGATATCGATGCGCCAACCTGTGAGCTTAGCGGCAAGGCGCGCATTCTGACCTTCACGCCCAATTGCCAAAGACAATTGGTCATCCGGCACAATCACAACCGCCGTACGTCCGTTATCGGGGTCGTCTTCGAGATACACCCCCGCGACGCGCGCCGGACTGAGCGCTTGCTTGATGAACGTTTCGCTGTTGGGATTCCACTCGATCACATCGATCTTTTCTTCGTGGAGTTCCTTGACGATGTTCTGAATTCGAATACCGCGCATCCCGACGCACGCGCCGACCGGGTCAATATTGTCCTGCTGCGCCGATACTGCGACTTTGGAGCGGAAACCCGCCTCGCGCGCAATCGCTTTGATTTCTACCTGTCCGTTGTAAATTTCGGGGACTTCGTATTCGAGCAAGCGGCGGAGCATATTGCGATGGCTGCGGCTGACGACGATCTGAGGACCACGATTGGTCTTTTTCACTTCCATAATGAACGCGCGCACTTTATCGTGCGGTTTATAGCGTTCGCCAGGAATTTGCTGTGCGCGTGGAAGCATTGCTTCGGCGCGCCCTAAACTGAGCATGACGCGATCTGGACTGACACTTTGCACGACACCTGTGACCAAATCCCCTTCGCGCGTCGCAAATTCATCATACAACGACGTGCGTTCGGCTTCACGGATTTTTTGCAGAATCACCTGTTTGGCGGTTTGCGCGGCGATGCGACCGAAACGCTTCATCGGAATTTCCGCCTGTACCATCACCATATCGCCAAGCTGACATTCGGGGTGATAGAACCGCGCGGTTTCCAAATCGACTTCGGTACGGCTGTCCTGCACATCTTCGCTGACTTCTTTTTCGACCAGGATGCGTGGACGCACGTTGCTGACTTCGATCACCGCTTCGATACTTTGCGATTGTCCGATACCCGCATCACGACGATAGGCAGAAACCAAAGCCGTTCGCAGTGCATCGAGGACAATTTCGCGCGTGAGCGCACGTGATTCGACGATTTCACTGAATACGAGTTCAAACTCGCTTTTCATAGCTGGTTGCTTTTAAACTCCCATGTTTAATTTTAGTGGGCTGATTGCTGTAGACGATGCGCCGACCGGCGCAGGCGGGGTGACACCTTACATCAAAAAAAGCGGGGGGTGCCCACTTCTGCGCTTCGCTCATCAAACTTGTAACAGTATAACACGAATTAAAATCGTTCGCAAGAGAGTCCGATACAAAAAAAGGAGCGGAGCATCCTATGATGATGCCCCGCTTGCGTATAGTAGGTTACTGACCTGCTTCCGCAGTCGTTTCGATGATGATTTCGCCGCCTAGCGGGGCGCCGACTTCGACCATTTCCAGAACGGTTTCGGGCGCGACTTCCGCCATCGGCGGCGGCGCAGGGAACGGATCGAAGCGCAGCACGCGGTTCGCCGCTAAATCGGTGACGTAAACTTGACCATTCGCATCGACATCGATGCCGCCAATCGTCGCAAACGTTGATGCATCCAAAATGTCGTCTGGGCTGCCTTTTTGACCGAATGAGCCGATGCAGTTACCAAACGTATCATACACGATCACGCGCGCCGCATCGGGGTCGGATACATACAGCAGGTTGCGCACTGGGTCAGCCGCCAGATACGGACGATTGCCCAGGTCTTCATACCAGCCTAACACATCGAAGGTATACAGAAGCGCGCCATCCTGCGTATTGAATACCGAAATGCGGCGATTCCACGTATCCGCGACAAATAAACGTCCATCCGGCGATATTTCTAAGCCGACGGGTTCATCGAGCTGACCGGGCTGACTACCACCAACGCCGATGTCGCGGATGTATACGCCCGCTGCCGTGTACACACGCACGCGCTTATTGCCGGTATCCGAGACATAAACATTTCCCAGTGGATCTGTTTGAATATCGCGGGGTGCCCACAGCGCGTCGAACGGTTCAGCCGCCGCTTCGATGCCGAATTGACCGACTTGACCCCAGCCTGCCAGCGCATTGCCTTCAGGCGACAATACTTGTACGCGGTATGCCCAGGTATCAGCGATATACAAATTACCGTCGATGCCGATGTCAATCCCGTTCGGGCGAGTCAACACGACCGGACTGGTTTCGTCACCGCCGTACGTCGCAATTTGTTCACCAGCCTGGTTCAGTGCGACAATCCGGTTGTTATTCTGATCAGCGATATAAATCGTGCCATCATTGCTGACAGCAACGCCCGCCGGGTCATTCAGCACGATGCCGCGCGCACTGTCATAGACCGAATTGGCGGATAGCTGCTGCCAGTTCGATATACATATACTGGTTTCGGCAACCTGGGGGATGCCGCCTTCGGCATTGACTACGCCCGCACCCAAGTCCCAGACTTGAGCGGCGATGTCTTTACGGACATAGAAATACAGTCGTTCGCTCACAGGCCAATTGGTAAAGCTGTAATCGCGACCGATGGCTTCGCCATAAACGGTGTAATCACGCGCCCACCAAATATCCCAGATGCCGCGTCGAACCTGCGCCGCTTGCGGATTTTCCGCGCTGAAGTCGAATGTATTCAAGACGCGTTCCGGTGTCAGGTTGAAGTATTCCTGGTCTGGCCACCACATGCGCATATATTCAAAGCTCTGGAAACGCCCTTCAAGCAGCGGTTCCAAGCGCGAGCGCACATCGGCGCTGACATAAATCGCCGCGGCGTTTTCGACCTGTTGCAACGTTGGATTTTCGCGGAAATACTCGGCATTGGTCAAATGGCGGAAATACCACGTGACGGGCCATGCATTGCCACCCCATGCGAAGCGGATATTCATGCCGTCAGTGGTGCGCCGGCTGATCTCCTCGATCTGCTCGACCATCGTTTTGATGCCCGGCGCGCCGTGTGCATAGACCAGAAATTCGTTGGCATAGTCATAGTTGATGAAGGCAGCCACCCACGCTGCGCGGAATGTCAGCAATGACAGCACGCTAAACACGACCACGCCAATCATACGTCTAAACTGCATCCAACCCATTTGTAAAGCGACGCGCGCGATCAACCATCCGATAATCACAACCACTAGCACAAGCGCGAGCCATTGCATCGTTGTTTGTAACTGCCCTTGCGCTAATCCTGCAAACGGTTGCTCACCAAGGATGAACGGCGAAACCACTTGCAGCAGCGCCGCGCCAATTACAGGCAGCAGCAGCAGATACACCCAGGTGCGCTGACGGAACGTTGACCAATTGACACCTTGTGCGACGCGTCCGAAATACCATGCCGCCAGGAAAATCATCGGCGTCGTGATATGCGTCGCCAACCACGGCATTTTTTCGCCTGCAAGCGTGAACGCGATGAAAATGAAAACCGCCCACCACGATACAAACAGCAAGAATGGCAAACGACGCAAACGATTTTTGCCGAACAGCGCTGCTTGTCGTTGTTGATCGGTCATCTCGCTGACAACTGCTTCGTAGCTCGGCATCTCGCTGTCAGCGCTCGGCATGTCGCTGCGTTTACGTTTGCCAAAACTTTCACTAAGGCGCTTGGCGCGGAACTTCCAGAAATGCGTCAGCCCCGCCAACATCGCCAGGAAACTGCCGATCAGCGGTAAGAACTCGTATATCGGCATCACAATCAGCGAGTAGTAATACTGCGGCTGACTGCCGCGTCGGTCGCCTTGCTGTTCGAGCCAGTAACCGAGACTGCCGATCATACCCGTCGCCAAACCATTCGGATTGGTGAACATGGTCGTGAAGAAGAACGCGAACAAAATATAGAAGATCGACGCGCTGATCAGCCAGCGCCGCCAATTCCATGCTAAGCCCGCCACGACCGACAGCGTGAGCAGCGGCAGCGCCGACACAACGGCGATGCGAACGCCATTAGGAGAATAATCGATCGGGCTGGCTCCGGTCAGTTGAATAACAACCGCCGTGATCCAGGGCAAGATGAACGTCCCCATCAACCATAAAAAGTCGAGTTCGGGGAAGCGTACCAGCGTTTTCCACCAACCCAAGCGACGCGACGCGATCAACAGTACGATGAAGGCGAGTGAAATAATCCACGTGACCAAAATAGCGGTATTCGTGAAAATAATGCTGATGCCAGCGCCAATCTCATTGAAAAAGACTGTGACAGGGATGAGCGGGTTGCCTTCAACGTCGGTCGTCGGCACATCTGGGATGGTTGGCGTCGCCAATTCTGCGACTTCTTCACCAGAACTCGACGCGGATGACACGAACGAACGTTCCTCGACAACGATCAGGACAAGTGAGAACGCCAATGCTAACGCCAAAATGATGAGAATGTCGGTAGGGCGTAGGCGCCCGTTGCCACGCCGATTTGCCCACAACATCGTACCGACCAAAATCAGCACGAAGAATGCAGCGACGAGCAGAGTCCATACGATGAACGATTGCACTTCTGGTGTCATCGGCTGACCGCTAAAAATACCGCTCAAGCCGTTGAAGATCGCACCCAAACGTTCTTGCACCACGACATTGTGGAACGCAATCGCCAGCACCGCATACATAATCATCGCCGTGATACCGGCGATCAGCACAGCGATTGAAATGAAGTAAAACAGCGTGCGCGCTGGCACTTTGAAGAAGTGCTGATACAGACGTACCAACCAGTACAACGTCATAAACAAGCCAAAAATGGCGACGTACATGAACGCGACTTCTTTAGAACCCAAACTCCACAGCATCGCGCCAGAGAAAACATACAGCCAAATCGCTTTACGCCGCCAGCGTGCGCTGCCATCGAGATAGCTGAACACGCACCACACCATGATCAGCGTAGCGAAAATCGACGGTATATCTTCGCGGATATAACGCTGATAGTACAGCAGTAGCGGCGATGCCAGCATCATGATCGATGCCAACAACGTACCCGTCCGCCCCAGCCACCGCCGGAACAACAGCGGGAGCATCACCATACCCACACCCAGCAGGGCGGGATAGATGCGCGCCACAAAGTCATTATCGCCAAACAGGAAATAGAAGAATGCCGTGACGTGGAACAAAATCGGTCCGTGCATCAACGGGTCGTGGCGGAAATTACCATCCTGATACAGGTAATACGAGAACTGGGTGTGCAAGCTTTCGTCATGGCTCATCACACGGTCGCCTAACCCGCTGAAACGGGTGAAAATGGCGATGGCGAGAATCACGACATAGGCGACGACTTCCCAGTTAATGGTATAAGCGCGTGCCAGCCATCGATTGAGCAAATCGTTGCGTTCGTCACTTTGAAACTGTGGTTGATCGAGCGTTGTAGCCATTTACACCCTCACGGAGAATCAGTTGCGCCCGGCGTCGGCGCATAGTTCGATTGAAAAACTACATATTGTGTTTGCACATCCTGGGCGCTCACAGGAATAGTCGCTTCTTCGGTCGCGACAGCCAGCACCATGACAACAGCGCTGTGCGTCACTTGTTTCGGTTCGGTCGAGGCGAGCAAAATTGGCGTCGGCGGGTCAGGGAGCTGCGCTGAGGCTTGTGTACCGCGCAAAATTGTCGGCGTCAAAAGCGCGATTACAAGCGCCAGTATCACTGCGCCGTGCGGGATGTACACGACGTGGTTGCGCGGTATCCGATGTGGTTGTACACGAGTCGTATCAATTTCCGCCTGCACGGCCGACCAAATCGCTTTCAGACGGTCGCTGTTTGGGTGCCCCACTCCCGAAACGCCAGCCACAAAATCGCGCGCCGTGCGCTGCTGCTGTACATAGGCTGCCGCGCACACATGACACGTATTCAAGTGTGCATCGACACGCCGGCGCGCGCGCGGAGTCAATTCGTTATGAATATAAGCAGTGAGGTACGTCCGGCATTGGCGGCACGAGAGCCTCATAATCATTCCCATCTCTAAAAACTGAGCAATTCTTCTAACAGCGCCGCACCCACAGGCTGCAACACGCCGCGCAGCGCATCATGAGCTAAGCGCACACGACTTTCTGCTGTTTTGGGCGGGCAATCCATGATCTCGGCGATCTCACGATATGTCAGCCCATGCCCATAGCGCAGTACAACCGCTTCGCGCAACCGTGGAGTCAAGTTCAAAAGTGCTTTTTCCAGCGCGTTTTTCGCCGCGCTGCGTGCAAACGCAGCTTCAGGCGTCTCGGACTTGGGCGCGGGCAGCGTATTTTGAAGCAGGCTGGACAAATCGATCAGCGGTGGTCGGTTACGACGATACATATTACGGCAGCGACTGATCGCAATCGTATACAGCCACGTCTTGAATGCCGACAAGCGCGGGTCGAACCGCCGCACATTTTTAAACGCATAGACAAATGTTTCTTGTGCCACGTCTTCAGCATCATGATGGTTGAGCAGCAGACTGTAACACAGCCGATACACGCCCGGCCCGAACAATTCATAAAGCGCGGCAAACGCCAATTGATCACCCGTAAGACAGGAATCGATCAGCGTTTCTATTTCACTGGGATGCACAGGTGAAGTCGTCAAGCGATTCCTCGTCGTAACGGATAAACGCGGCAGATAAGACGCCATTATTACACGACGTCGCACAAACTTCCTCACTTATTTCTTAAGTTCGGTTTAGCCCGCCGCTTCGTCAAAATCGACGCCCTGATAAACATCACCGCGCACCCACAGCACATAGCGCGTATTCTCGGTTTCAGCCACACGCGTGCGGCGCTGCGTCCACCATGCCGAAAATTCGGTCGCTTGTACGGTGTCTATCGACCACGCACGCTCTATGATGAAGTCTTGACCAACATATGTCTGCGTTAAATCGCCCGACGGGTCATTATTCAGAGTCGGCGCAATGACGACGGGCGCGCCAATGCCTTCGCTTATATCGGTGATAAAGCGCGCATTTTTGAAATCGCGCACCTGCCATGCAATGGTTCCATTCGGGTCGGCAAGCGCGGCGATTTCGAGTTCGGGAAAGCCGCCCGTTTCGCGGCGTGCGATGTCGATCACCGTTTCGCGCATGAGGAAAGTATCGCGCGTGACAATCTCGGTATGCCACAACTCATTTGGACGATCTGCACCCTCAACGGCGATGCGCCAACCACTTCCGAACGAGCTGATCATAGCGAAAATGAACAAGCCAATGCCCATACCTTGCAAGGCGGTTCGGTCGTTCCACACGCTGGCAACGAGAAAAAACGTAATGACCGTGAACAAGATTGGGATCAGCATCAGGATGACGCTGGTCGTATCGTTGTTCAGACTGCTCAATGCTCCGTCAGGCGACTGCACAATGAGTCGTCCAGCATCTTGCAGCGCCAGCGTGAACACCGCAAGGATTGCCAGCATCGCCAACGCGACCACCCAACGCGCCCAGGTCGGAATTTGCCAGAGGTGATTTTTTTCGTAATCGCTGAACAACGCCACGACCGCTTGTGTCGCTAACGCCGCTAACGGTACGATCAACCATAGTGCATGATCTGCCGTCGCGCCGCGAAACAATGCCGATGCGACTATCGCCATCAAAACCCAGCCGATTAAGAAGCGGGTAGCAGTATTCATGCGGTCGCGTTGTGCGGCGACGATGACACCAAAAATGGCAAAAAGCCACACAAATGGTTCATAGAACAGCGCGACCACTATTGGAAACAGCGCGGGCGCATTGGGCGTTGGCGTTGTAAAACCGCGCAAAAAACCACCAATGAGTTCGCTAATGCTGCTCAAACCGTCGGGATGCACCAAAAAGGCGGTACTAACTACAATTACCGTCAGCGCCGCCATTGCCGCACCCGATGCATACGGGAGCGCGCGAAGCGTCGCCCAAATGCTCGTCTGTCCAGAGTCACTTTTCGGTTGTGCGTCGGCTTCAAACTTATAATCACCCTGGCTGCTACCCGCTGTCAGCGCCGCGATTAAACCTGCGCCGCCCAGAATTAAGAGCAGGACGATGCCGCCTGGTTCGGTGAGCAGCGCTGTACATGCGAAAGCAGTAATCGCACCAACGCCATAACTAGGGCGACGATCCAGACTGAATCGCCACAGCGACCACAGCCCTATCACTGCCAGCAACAGTGACCACACAACAGGCGAGCTAAAGCGCGACGCTGCGAATAGCACAGGCGAGATCGTCAGCATGAAGCTCAGCATCAATGCGCGCCCACGCCCCAGCCCATCGCGGAATAAAAGCGGCGTCAGGATCAACAGAGCGCTGCCAAATACCGTCAGCGCGCGCGCCGCGGATTCCGAGCCACCAAATACGCCGAACGATATCGATTGGAGCGCGAACAGCAAAGGGCTGCTCGTCGCGTTCGGTTCGAGCGAGGCTTCCGGCTGGATAGCACGCCATGCGCTTAATGCCTGTGCCGATTCAGCATTCGTCAGGGGTACGGTGTCGAGTTCCGCAAAGCGTATCAACAGCGTGAGCGCAACCAGCGCGATATAAAAAATCGTTTCGAGCGAAATGACCCCGCTCGGAACGGCGCCTGTTTTATCAGCGGCGGCTAAAATTTCAGGCGTTTCGACTTCGATCTGCATGGCGTCTTGCGTCATGAAGGGTTGACCTTTGCGTTAACGTGCGGCAAGCACGCGTGCATCAACACGATACACGCGCGTTTCGCCAAATTCACACACAATTTCCAGATTATCACGGAACTTCGTTTCATCTGCACTATACTTCACACGTTCGTTATTGCCGAAAAACACATAATCAATTCCATATTGCGCCAAAATTGAACGTGCGCTGTTCCATGTCGGGTCGGTATACAAACGCTCAATGTCACCTTCGCGACTGCCCGCGATTTCCCCGAACGTCGAGCCACGCCACTGACTTTGATGCCCACCCCAGTTATACAAAATCGGGATGCCGGTTAGCGTACCAACCCGTCCATAGCCCCAGCCGTAGGAATTACCGACGGCTTCGACGACGACCGCATCATCGCCTATGACTTGCGCGCTCAAACACTGCACAGCGGCAAAATCGTCGGGCGAGATCAACCCCGCGCGCACGAAAGACTGTGCCCCATCGAGCGTGAGCGGCGGGTCGTCTTCGGGAAAACTGTTACGTCCGGTTTCCACCTGTACACGACTATACACGCCGAAAATGGTGAATAACAAGCCGCCTGTAATTACAAACACCGATATACCGCCGACCGCCGCACGCACAATCGGTGCCGGGACTTTGAGGTCAATATCGCTGATGATGGTGTACAGCGCATACGCACTGGCGACACCAAACAGCACCCACGCCTGATAATAAAATTTAAAGATCGTGTTCATGCGCGTCGAGAAATTATCACGCAAATACACGAACTCCGGTGACAACGTGAGCATGATGCCTAAACCGATCAAGAGCAATACAAAACCGGTCGCTGCTGGATACGTGATGACGGTATTGTTTTCCGGGTCGGCTTCTTTTGCAGCGCTGAATACACGCGGGAACAACCGCGCCGCTACCAACAAAACACCAATCGTCAGAAACAGCGCGGTCAACCCGTGAGTCAACCTTTTGGTGAGCAAGTCGGGCAGCAGCGCACCCCAACCACCGTTTTGATCGACGAAGGCTGTAACGACATCACGCAGCGACGGCACAAACGACGCGACGACGATCAGGATCGCCATGAGCGCCAGTAAGCCACCCAGCGCAGTCAACGCCGCGATGATACCTGCCCGCCAGTTGATACGTCGTCCACCACGCCAGATTTCGACTGCCAGAAAGATCGACAGGATGATCAAGAACGGCGCGAAATGAATGAAGAATTGTTGAAACAGTGTTGGATACTGCAAGTTTGGCAGTACACCGCCCAACTGCGAGCGAAAACCAATCAGGAATGGCAAGTATAAGAGTACCGACAGACCGACAATGCTGATGCCTAAGGTGATCAAGCCAAAATAATCTGCTGCCGTCAAACGCGTGCCGCCGTTGCGGATAAAACGTCGCAGCGCATCCGCTGCAATCACCGCGATCATATAGATCGGTCCGTCCCATGTATTGAGAAATATCAGACCGCCTAAACAGATTGCGTAAAAGAGCACCGTCAAGCCGCGCGGCGCACGCCTCATCAAGAGCGTGTTCAACGCCAGTGTCAGCGCCACCAGTGTAAACGGCAGCGACATCACATGCGGGTGGTTATCCGCCAGAAGAAAACTGAACGCCGGAAATTCGTCGATGACCTCCTGGCGATTGCCCGTCAAATCTCGATCATTAAGCACGCGCGACGACCGAAACCAGTACCAGTAGCCCCAATTTTCGACTGCGTCGTTTGGCTGTGTATTGGCAACCTGACGTTGATCACTATCGAAAAACTCAAGGTACTCCGTCGATGCGGTCGCTGACTGGTAGGGCAGTTCGATCATCAGTGTTTGCCAGTTGCCCATCAACAGCACAAGCATAATGCCAACCAAGCCTGTCGCAACCGCCGTCCCGCCGCGCGGACGCGCTTGTACGCTGTTTTCATCATTATCAAACCGACGCGCACGAGACCGCACCAGGTTATACACCACGCCAAATGTGCCCAGTCCCGTCAGGGCGAATGTCATTGCGGTTGTCAGGTTGAAACCGGTCGTGCTATTAATGCCGCTCAAGAGCGACATCATGCCCGCAATTACATAACCGAAATAGTAATAACTGATCGCGTAGCCCGACATCCACGGGTCGTTTGGCGGGTACGAGTCGCTGCGCATGACGGCGCTGATAAACGCCAGTTCCATATCTTTTTCGGTGTACAAGATACCGTTTTGATACGTGCGTACGATGCACCAGCCGACAAGCAGCACGGCAAACACGATTTCCGCCGCGATTACACCGCTTCGGTTATGACGCCACCACGCGCGCCAATCGATAGTGTTTTTGTGGCCGCGCAGTGTGTAGAACACGATCAACGACAGCACACCGACGATCAACCACGCCAGCACCATACTGCCTGGGGTATTACTAAGAAAGCCGAAACTCGCCAGCAGCCAAAAGACAAAGCCCGTCACCAATATTCCCACCGGGCGCGCGATGATATAGCCCCGATCGGGCAAGCCGCTCAATAGGCGCGCGCACAATGGAAAAATGGCGACGCCTGCCAGCGTCGCCAATGCCCACCAGCTCAGTACAATCCCGCCTTCGCGGGCGATCCATTCAGTTAGCATGGATTATCCTTGCCCGTCCAGGCGATTATCGAGCGCTTGTTCCGTGTTACGTGGGTACATAGCGCCTTCCACGACGTGATACAACAACGTACCATCGCGTTCGTAGGCGATTTCCAAAAGCCCCATCTCAACCAATTCATCCAGTTTTCTTAGTCCGGCTGGCACGTAATACGCGCGCTCCAGATTGCCAACGACGATATACTGCGCCCCATAAAATGACAGAATATCCCACGCGGTGCGCGTATCCTGGATTTGATAGAACGCGTTGATGTTCGCAACCCGCATTTCGACTTGCCGCCCCATATTGGGCAGTGTACGCTGTTGGCGCTGATGCCAGTTCCAACCGATCACAGAGGGCAACCCGGTATTGATGGCGATACGCGCGCTCCACTTGTATTCGCTTTCGCTCAAACCCTCGATGATCGTCGGTGATCCCTGAATATTTTCCTGCATCCAGCGGATCAAATCGTAATCATCGTTGAGCGAAAACGGCGACAAAGTGGGGTTCGCTGCCAGGACTTCATCGTTGCCTTCAAAATATTGTGCAGTGTCGCGTGACATATAGACCATGCCGTCCAGCGTGAGCGGTTGTTCACGGTCAAGACGATACACCGATTTACCCATCGTCGCCATGAGCGGGAACAACGCGGCGACGACCAGCAGCAGCATCAGCACTGATGTCCACGCCGCACGCAGTGACGGACGCCATGTTCGCGACTGTGCGAGCAGTATCGACAGTGCGATTCCGCTGACGACGCTGAACATCAACCACGCCTGAAGGTAAAACTTGAAGACCGTGTTCTGCCGCCCTATATCACCCTCTAGCACGATATATTCAACGCCGAGCGTGAGCGCGAGCGCCAAGCCTGCCGCCGCCAACATGAACTGCATCGAGCGTGTTTGTCCGGTGCGGAAGAACAACCCGGCAATCCAGACGATGAGCGGAAGCGTGATAATCGTGACCGAATAGCCCCTGATTGTGAGTGCCAGCGTCGCTGCAATCACACCGACCAGCAGGAAAGCGCCAATCAAGAGCGCGTTATAGGTACCGCGCAGCGTTTTGACTTTGTAAGCGCGCAGCCAGCGCACCGTATCCCAGACCAACAGGCTGGTGATTAAGAAAATGAACAAACCATGGATGGTGAGATACCCCCAGATCGGAGACTTACCTCCATCCCACGCTTGTACACTGCTGTAGGTCGTCACAAACCATGTCATGTACGGAAGCACCGCTGCAAAGCTGATAATCAGGAATCCGCCGACGCCGATGACCAAATCGAGCAGTGCGCGACGGCTCAGGATCGTCCATTTATAGTCGCGTATCCGCAGCGTCCATACAAAGCTCAAACCAACCACGCCGAAAATCATGTACGTGATCCAGTCCCACGTATTGGTCGCGCGGATCATCCCAATGGCGATGCCACCGAGCACCAGCGTCAGAATACGTAAGCGCCGTTCGCGCATTCCCGACGCGATGACCTCATGCAGCAAAAATGCCATCAGAAACAACTGGATTGGCATCGAAATCATATGCGCGTGTAAGTCACCGTAAATAAACGTGAAGTATGGCATTTCGGTGATCGCATTGCCTTCGACGCCCGCAGTTTCAGCATAAATACGCGACGGCGCCCAGAACCAGCGATCCGACGCAATATCAAGGCGCTCACCGCCCAAAACGCGCCCCGTACCGCGCCCAATACTGGCGATCAAATCTGCTTGATTGCCAATCTCATAACGCACACGATCAAAAATCGGGTTACTTTGCGCGCGCATGATCAGGTCGGTCAATTCAGTTTCATTAGGCTGGCGTTGATTTTGTTCGACAAATTCATCGAGCAAGAATCGATCCAAGCCACCGCGCGGCTGGTCATAGCCACCCATACGCGCGACACCAGAGAAAAATGTGCGTGGTGTATCGAGATTACCCAGAAAGACCGTCATCATCATCGCGGCAATGCCCGCGACCCAGGCGCTGGCAATTAACCGTTTGCGTCGTTTTTCGCGCTGTGGATCGTCATTCATCGACTTAGAGTCATCTTCGTCGCGGGCGGCGCTGCGTTCGCGCCACGCTTGCACCGCATTGAACGCGACCGAAAATGCGCCGATACCGGTCGTGGCAAACAGCGTCGGCAAAATCAGGTTGTACGCAATCGACGGGATCATTTGCAGCAGCAGCACAGGCGTGCCAACGATGACAAAGCCGAAGTAGTAGTAATTGATGTAACCGCCCGCGTTCCATGGGTCGATCGGCGGGAAAATCGTACTGCGCAGCACACCGTTGAAGTAAGCGAAGTCCATTGGCTTTTCGCCGCCGAAACTTGGATGCCACAAATCGGGATTGCTCAAACGCACAAGCAAGAACGCAAGGAACAACAGCAGCGTCAATACTTCAATCGCTAACAGTTTATGCCAGTTTTGGCGTAAGAACAGCGCAATCGGCGCACGCGTGCGGATGATCAACGCAACACCCAAAACGAACAGCACGATCATGCCAATGCCGATGCCGACCTGATTCCATGCCGGAATTTGTAAACTGGCGAGATACCACGTGCCCCACCCGACAAGGAACATGCCTAGAAATTTGCTGAAGGCATACCCGCGATCGGCAAGGCGAGGAAACGCGACGAACATTAATGGGAAGGCGATGAACCCAAACAGCAGCATCGTCAGCCACCAACCGACAACCGACACAACCATATTTGTATTGACCGGACTCTCGCTGTTGAAGCGCTCCGACCACGTGCCGCCTGCGCTCTGAATCGCGCGCATTTCATCGGTGAAACGTAACTGCGTCGGCGCGAGATCGACCTCGTTTGTCGACATCGGATTGACATTGGTCAATGTCGTATCACAGTAATACGTGGTCACCAACGGACATCCGAGCAGCAGCACGCCTTCACCAATACGATTAAGCGGCACGCTGTACAGAATATCCGCAACCGTGTTCGGGTTGTAATCGGCGCGTTTTTGGAAGATGAACACCGCCGGATGATCATAAACGCTGAACGCTTCATCGCTCTCGAATTCGTTCAGCCATTGGGGGCTGTCATAAGTCGGCAGATGTTGATCCGACACACGAATAGGACCTAATTCGAAGGTCTCATCGAACTGCGCGACGATATCATAACCAAGCCGCCCATCGAACAAGGCTTCGTAATAGACCTTCGTCATGGGCCAGCGCTGAGGATTGCGCGACTGCGAATCGTAGAAACGATTGCTGCTGATAGCGATGTAATCTGACTCATTGAGATATTGGATCAGATTTTGCCGTTTTTCCGGGTTGTCTTCGTACACGATATTGATTTCGTGTCCGTTGAGCAATCCGTACCATGGGTCAAGTCCGCTGCACGCCAGTGGGTCTGGGATAAAACCGGGAGGCGGGTCATCAATCTGGTCGATGCCTACCGGCAGTTCGCAAACCTTGACCGGTACAGGGTCGTCCCATGCACCTTCCCACGAGAAGATCGAACCGCCTGAAACGATGCGTCCTTCGAGCAATTCAAAATCAATAAAGTACACACTACCCGCTTCCACCTCGAATGGTTCAGGCAGCGGAATCGTGTACGCATCGCCCATGATGTTGTTATCACGCGGCAAATCACTGGTGAATGTGGTTTCGACAAGTGGCGTATCGACGCCTTCCTGCCGAATGGTAATACGCAGCGATTCTTCCTGAGCATTGTCATCGGGGTCAGCTAAATGCGGCGCGTAAATCTGGTTGATCGTCCCGGTGCCACGTGGGACAAATCGCTCTGACCGACGCGGATTGTTTTCATCAAAGCACGTCGCCTTTTCGATCAAAATATCCGAGCCGCTGCACGGCGGCAGCGGAATTTGTACGAGCGGTGTCCCGGCTTCTGCGCCTTCGATGACCATCGAAAAATCACTCGGCACGTTTTCCCACACCCAGTAACTGGCTTGGACGCGCGTCAATTGATGGCGGTATACATTGGTATACATCAAACCCCACAGCACTGTAAAGCCTGCCGTAGCGATCAACAGACCGCGCGCCAGCAGCGCGGGCAAACGAGACCCGCGCGCATTGGCATTGCGTACCAACGTGAATAATCCCCACGCCGCCAGGACTGCTAACGCTGGGTACAACGGGATGAAATAGCGAGCCACCATGACCCACTGCGCGCCCATGTATCCAAAATATCCCAGCACCCAAACGAATGGCAGAATATTGAGCAGTGCGCCCGCACGCCCACGTACAAGCCGATAACCAGACCATACAAAACTGAGCCAGCCAACAATGCCGAAAACGATGCCCATCCCCCAAAGGATCATATCCTTAAGCGGATAGATATACTGCGCGCGCGATGCCCATTGATAATTCGGCGGGAAATCGATGGCGCCCGTCACAAATTCGCGCGATTTGGCGAGGTCTTCCAGCCAGCGTGGATTAAGCGACAGACCAAAAAAGTCAGGACCGTTGAATGCATAGGGGTTGAAAATACGAAATGCCAGGATCGTGAAGAACCCAGCCAGTACGACACCCGCGACGCCTTCTGCGAGCAAGCGTTCGCGTTCGCCCCACGCCACATTGCGATGCAGCGCGGGCAGCCCACGAATGACCGCCGCCAGCACGATGAGCGCCGCCATTGGCGCAAGATTGATACGACTGGCAAGTGTCGCACCGAGTGCGATACCAAACAAAATATAATTGAGTAGTTTGCCTTCGCGCTGGGCGCATACGGCAAAGAGCAGTGCAAGCGCGCAGAAAAAGTTTCCGATCGCGTCGGCAGTACCAAAATGCGCCAACTGGATTGAGAAGGCTGCGCCTGCATATAGAAGCGCTGCCAACAGACCAATCCATTTATCATGCAGCTTAGCGCCCATGAAGAACACGATGAGGATGACACCGATTTCTGCCAGTGCCGACATCGCGCGCCAAACCAGATGCACCCCGTAATACTGTGTCCACACCATGCCTGTATAATCAGGATTGCCCTGCAACTCCGCCCAAAGTTCGCTCAATGGCGCGACGACCAGTTCGCCGGTCGCACGCGCGATGAACAAAGGCAGTGTGCCGTACACGTACAGGCTGTTGCCGGTGTTGTGCGGATTAAGCGTCGAACAGCGCGCATCGAAATAACCGCCCGCGCCGCCCGTTTCGGGGTATGACGCCATACACGATTGCCTAATCTGCTCGCGGAGTTCGGCAGGTTCTTCGGTCAAATTAAGACCGCCGCCAATTGCACTGGCGACCCCCGTGAGAAAACGTTCATCAGGGTGAAGATGGGTATAATCATCCCAGTTCAACCCCACGAAACGAAAATAACCACCAAACAACATGACCACGCCGAGCATGATCATAACCAACACGTTCCCACGCGAAAATGGTGTGACACGTGCGGTATGTTTGGCAACTTCCAATGTAGTCGGTAAAGAACGAACGTTTTGCATAAGCCCTATTTTCCGCGTCCGGTCATGATTCGGTGGATTTGTACACCACTATGCCACGTCTTCCTCAAACGCGGCATATGGTTTTGTTCAAAGCAGCGTTTTCCGCCCTGTTTTTATGACGTTTTCACGTTTATTGCAGTGGGGATCCATTATCTGCTAACCATTGTTCAAACCGCTCGCGGCCAAGCGGTGGCAAACGATAAACACGATACGGTTTGTTGGGACTGTAGCTCGGTTCAACGCGTTCCCAGGTACCTTCTGGAAACCAGCGTTCGAGATAAATCTGTGTTTCGCTGTCGTTGTCATTATAGAAGAACAGGATTGGCAATTCGGGATCAAACGTATTGTTCACGTCGCGAGGTGACTGATACGCCTCGCGAATCCACTCAGGCACTCGGTCACGCGCAGCGACGTAACTGGCGTCTTCCGGGCTTCCAATATCGGTGATGCTATGATCCCAACGCGGCGAATACGCGCCCGCATCGACAGCGATTGCGCGATGATCCCACCAATATGGATAGAAAATAATGAACGCATTGCCGTATGAACCACCGTTTTCGGCAAATTCGCGTAATTGTACGGCTGGAACGCTATAGGGCGACGAGCTGTTGATGTATTCCGTACGATAATCGACACGGAAGGTCTTAAGATTGGCGCTGTAAGCACCCAACAGCAACGCTGACGACAGCACACCAACCCCAACGAACCCAATCTTGCCTCCTAAAATGCGCGCTGTTTGCTGACCGAGCACGGCGAATGCATAGCCCGCCAGCAAATAGACGAGTGGAAGTGTACCGCTCAAGCGCGTATTGCTTGGATTTTCGTTTGGGAAGGCTACCGCCAATGCCGATGGCAGCAGCATGATGAAGAGCGCTGGAAAAATTAAATCGAACCCTGGATCGCGCCGCCGCAGCATCAGCCCAATCCATGCAGCGATGCCGACAATGAATAATGCGCCTGTCGCTGTATCCATCAATGGATGGAACGGCGCACTTTGAAACCATGCACCATCGCTCTTAAAGGTATACGCCAGCGTTGCGTTGCGATAATTGGTAAAGAACTGGGGTGCGCTTTGACCAACGGCTTCCAGGAATGTTGGCTCGCGGCTGATCTCGTTGCCCTGCGCATCAACATCCATCACCGGATTATCGCCTAACAAGCGCGTCGATGTGCGACGCAGGAAGTCGTCAGGAAATTCGACGATATAACCTAACAGCGGCACAAAACACACGAACGCGACCGCGACCAGCGCGACACCGTTGAAGATCAATTTGGTCAGGGCGGCGCGGTTGGGTATACGATACAGGAGCCCAATCAATAACCCGGCGATGACCACAATCGGCAGCATACGCACTGCCTGATAGGTGTACAAACCAATGCCTAAGGTCAAACCCGCCAGAATGAACTGTGACCGATTGCCCGTGCGTAGTCCGCGAATTAAGAAAATCAGCAGCAGCGACGTAATAAAAGAGGTAAGCACGATTCGCAACCCCAGCAAGCTGAGAATTTCGTGCCAATAACTGACCGCGACCAACCCTGCGGTTGCCAGCCCGACGAGATTGCCCAAACGCCGATCCTCACGCCCAACAATCGCGCTTCCGAGCCAGAACATGACTGGAATGGTAATGATACCTTCAAACGCCGACAGCAACTTGAGCGTATGAAAATTGATGCCTAAACCCGGTAGGGGAATTTGCGATAACGCCGCCATCAAATACATCTGTATCGATTCGCGTCCGCCATTTTCGGAGAAAAAGACGCGTGGACGCCCGTCCAGTACATCGGCAGCGTTAAGAATTTTCTCGACATGATCGCTGGTTTGATCTGGCGGCGTATCAAGGTTGCTCAGGCGAAAGTACGCACCCAGCAATGTAATCGCGATCAACGCCACTACGACCCAATTGAATTCGAATTTGAACGAACGTATCCAGTTGATTGTCCCGGTGATGATACGGAGCGGCGTCCAGCCGCGTGGCGCAAATGTCCACACTGCCATCAGCATACTGGCGAACCATGCAAACAAGCCGCCGGTCGTCACCAAATTACCAGATGTCAAACGCCACGCGAAAAATGCCAGTACCAGCGTCACCACGCCGAAGAACGCACGCAGCGCGTAGCTGTTGACGCCGATCGCTGGAATTTCGCTGTCATCTGCAATATTCACGGGCGTAGGTTCGTTTTCGGCTTGGCGCGACTCGCGCATCGAGCGGCTTGTACCGATCACATCGGATACCAGCCAGACGATAAGCGCTATGAGCCAATATGGGGCGGCAGCGTTCAAATTGTCTTCATTGCCTGGCACGGGCGCACTCGCAATAATGCTCATACCAATCAATGCGAAAGCGAACGCCAGCGACCGTATGAACCATTGCAGAATAGTCTGCCGCCGTGAACTTGCTAACGGGCGCAGCACAGACGGAATCGCCAGATTAAACGTAAAACCTGGCTGCATCACTGCCGTCCCATCGCTCATGTTGACGCGCCGCATTGAGGGCATCGTTAACGTCGGGCGCGGACTCGCATCGGCATCGATGGGTGCTGACGCAGTGGTGGTGCGCGGTTTACGCGGTGGTGTGGTGCGGGGCGCAAACGCGGGACGGCGTGGATCAGGCTTAGCATCCATCTGGTTGGGCGATGTCCGCGCCACTTCACCGATCATATCCAAAGTCGCGGCAGGCGCTTTGAATAACTGCGCTGCTGCTTGCGCCAACGACAAATCCTCAAACGCACGCTGGCGTGCCTGCGCCTCTAACATCGCTTGTTCGCGCGCTTGTCGGTCTTCTTCAGTTTCGATGGCTTCAAATGCGGCAGCCTGGCTTGTCGAAGCGCCGACTGGTGCGGGCGCGGATATACTCTTGCGCTGTGCCGCCACCATCGCGGCAACTTCTGCTATCGACATTTGGGGCGTGTCGTATACGTCGTCGTCTTCGATGACCGGACGCCAATCATAACGCACCGAATCATCATCAAATGGCAGCACATCATCGTACAGCGATGTGTCATCAGCCGCACTGCTGTAAATCGGTTCGTAAGTTGATTCTGATTCGTATTCGGATGCCGTTTCTTCGGCGATTACTTGATCGACAAAGGACGATTCAGTTTCATCGGGCAAACGCGCTTCAGCTCGCTGTTCATCCTCAGCATCCAATCGCGTTTCATCAACGCTCAATTCGTTGCTGGACGGTTCTGAATCCGATAACGGGGTATTTTCGGGCTGCGTCGGTTCATCATAGAGTGAATTTTGTTCGTTATCGGTCATTTTCCATTCCGCCGTTGGGGTCGTGCAAATTGATAGAACCAGTTTTCATAACGATCCACCGTCTCTTGAAACGAAAAGACGGCTTGTACCTCGTCGCGCGTTTTCACATATTGTTCGTGGTGCTGCAACACATCGACCAGTGCTTCGCCAACTGAAAGGTGATCGCCCCGCCGTGCAAGTTTGCCCATGCCCGTTTCGGTGACCGGTACACGTCCACCCGGTATGTCCGTCATAACGACAGGCGTTCCGCACAACATCGCCTCAACTTGTACAAGCGCGAAACACTCACTATCGCTGGTCAGCGCCAGCACATCACAGGCAGCGTAGAAATTCGCCATTTCCTGCATTTCTTTCATCAAGCCTAAAAAGACCAGTTGATCTTTGTACTGCTGAACCAGCGCCTGATGACGTATCCATGTATGTTCATATTGAATATCGTATTCACCTGCAAACACCACATGTGCATTTGGATAGGTCTTGTTGATCACTTCCAGCGCTTTGATCAACACATCTGGGCGCTTTTCTTCGACGAACCGCCCGGCAAAGCCGATGATTGGACCTCCATCGGGTGACCATTTCGCGCGCATTGCCGCCACACCCTGCGGGTCGGGCGTTGGAATTTGAATTGGCGGATAAATCACCGAGACTTTATCGAGAAATGGCTTGAGATAATACGAATTTTCGGCATAGTCCTGGCTGTAGGCGAACAGGCGACCCGCACGACGTGCCATATATTTATACATGCCGAACACAACCCGTTCAATAATGCGCGCCAACCTGCCGCCATCTTTTGGCAGAATCAAATCGCCATGATGCGTCGCCAGCACTTTATGCCCGGTCAACGCCGCCGCTGCACTAACGACTGCTGTTTCAAGCATGGGCGTATGAATACTGACAATATCGTGTTCGCGCATCAAATTGTAAATCGCGAGCGGATATGCGGGCATGACCATGCCGCGACTGACACGAATAGGTGCCCATAAGCGCACGACGCGCACGCCTTCGTGCATGGTTATGTCATCACGCGGCAGTTCATTGTTGTAGCGCGCGGTCAGGACGGTGACTTCATGTCCGCGTCGCACCAATTCTTCCGCTACGCGCTGAACGTGAATTGTCAAGCCCGTGCGGTGCGGAAAATAGTACAACAAACAGAATAAAATCTTGAGTTTTCTCGGTTGTGACGCTGTTCGATTGTTGATGGAGACCACGACTCACCCTTGCTTAAGACGGCTGTTGAATACCCCTCACCCGCGCAGAAAGCTGGCTGAGGGTCACGCCTTCCTGAATAAATCCATAAATACCGAGTAGTGCGTTCAATCCAAGATTGAGCGCATGTATCATGACGGCAAAGCCGGTGATAATTGCCACATTGTTATAACCCAAAGTCTGAAACGAAAGCAGAATTGCTCCTTCGTACACACCTAAACTGCCAGGTGCAGCGGGCAGCGCGTTCGCGAACGACGCCGCCGCGGTGAACAAACAGACACCTACCCAATCAGGCGAGTCGAAGAACGCAGGCATTAACACATAGCCCGATACCAACGAAAAACTCCACGCAATGAACGTCCAGAACAGCACACGAAACAACATACGTGGCTGCGTGAGCGGAGTCAAGCCATCGAGAAAGTGACCAAATAAATCTGCGATTTTGAAACGCTGAAGAAGTGCCGACCGATCAACGAGACCTTGAACGACGCGCATTGTCCGCGCGCGCTGACTGGACAAGGCAATCAACGCGAGAAAACCGATCATGATTGTCGGCGTCGCGACAGCAGCGATACGGCGTAATTCATCGGGCACAGGTGCGGATGCAATTGCAGCGCCCATGATGATCAAGACCGACAGCACATCGAGCAAGCGCTCGACAACGATTGTGCTCAATGCACGCATCATCGGCACTGTTGGCACGGCGCGCGAAGCAAGATAAGCGCGTGCGACTTCTCCTAAACGGAGCGGCAGAATTCCGTTGACCAAATACGCAATGTTCATGATGTTGAACGCGCGCATCACGGGTAGTTCATCGTTGAGCAGTACCCGCCAACGGATGCCACGCGCCCACAAGCCGACTAGGATTAAGATGATGCACGGGATGACATAGATATAGCGGGCGGTGCGAAACGCATCGACCAATTCTGTCAACGGAATTTGCGACAAAATTGAGTACGCCGCGAACAAGCTGATCGCCAGCCCGACCAAACCGAGCAAATAGCTTTTCCAACCGCGCATACGTGCCCTTCATTCCCTATCCGGGCGGCATTATAACATGAACAAAAGATGAGTGAGCGCGAATTCTAACCCAATTTTGTGCAGAACGGTTTATATACAAACCGTGTCCGAACTATCCTCACTACCTTGACATGCGAATCACGCACGCCTATAATGCCGAAATCAGGTGCGGGTGTAACTCAGTTGGTAGAGTGTCTGCTTCCCAAGCAGAATGTCATGGGTTCGAATCCCATTACCCGCTTACACGGACGCCCGGTGCGCTTCGAAACACCGGGTGTTTTCATGTCATGTGAAGGCGATTTCTTTTTCTAGGAGCATATAAATCGTGGCAGAAACTTACACGTTGGAGGCGCAACCTCGAACGATTACAGGCAAGAAAGTCAGTCAACTTCGGACTCAGGGTTTGGTTCCCGCCATTATTTACGGCGCCAAAACTGACCCTGTTCAGGTACAGATTCCGTACCGCGCGCTGGAATTGGCGCTGCGTGCGGCAGGTGGCACGCACTTGATCAATATCGATCTCGGTAAAAAGAACCAGATCGTGATCGCGCGCTCGGTCCAGCGTCATATCTTGAAGGGAACGATCACCCATGTCGATTTCCTTGCTGTCGATGCAACGACCAAGCTTCGTACCGAAGTCCCGGTTCATTTCATCAATGAATCGCCGTTCGTGGCGCGTGGTCAAGGCGTGCTGTTGAATGGTATTACAACCATCGAAGTTGAAGCACTTCCAGCAGACTTGATCGATCATGTTGATGTCGATTTATCGACTCTGGAAAATCTCAACGATACGCTGTTTGTGCGCGACCTTAAACTCGGCAGCAGCGTGACCCTCATCACCAGCGAAGACGAGATGATCGTCCGCGTAACAACGCAGTACGTCGAAGAAGAAGCTCCGATTAACGAAGTGACATCGACCGAACCGGAAGTCATTAAGAAGGGCAAGGACGACGAAGAGGAAGAATAGTCTTTCCGTCAGCTTTGCTTTTGGGCAGGTCGAACAACCGCTCTGATGAAATACCAAACAAAAACCCCGCTGCATCACAGCGGGGTTTTTGTTTTACCTGTAATTATGCGTCGTTGGCGACATCGTCGAGCGGCATGTCTTGCATTTCGCCTTCGATTGAGTCGCCTTCGATCAACTCAATATCTGGTTCATCGGGGAGCGCCTCCATGATCGCAATGCCGCAGATCGTATCGCCGCGCTCCAGCTTCATCATGCGTACGCCGAGCGCGCTGCGTCCAGTCTCGCGGATTTGATCCAGACTTGTACGCATCACAATCGCGTTGCGCGTAATCAGCAAAATATCGTCGGTCGGGTTGATCGAGCGCATTGCAATAATCGCGCCTGTGCGTTCGTCGCGCGTGAGCGTGCGAATACCAGAGCCGTATCGTCCCTGTACGCGATAATCTTCAATCGGTGTGCGTTTGCCATATCCGTTAGCGGTCACAACCAGCACATGGGTATCTTCAGCTTTGATCATGTCCATACCCACGAGACGATCACCGTCTGCCAATTTCATGGCATTGACACCGCCTGCCTGTCGTCCCATCACACGCACATTTTTCTCGTGGAAACGGATACTTTGCCCGCTTGCGGTTGCTACGACAACATCTTGATCACCATCGGTATAACGCGCCCAGTTGAGCGTATCGCCACCTTCCAAATTCATGGCGATCAGTCCGCTTGGACGCACTGCCTCGAATTCGTCCAATCGCACACGCTTGATTTTGCCGTCGCGCGTCGCTAGGATGAAATAGCCGTCTTTGTCGAACGAATCGACGGGAACAATTCCGGTCACATGTTCGTCCGCCATCAAATTCAGGACGGTGTGAATCAAGCTGCCTTTGCTGGCACGTCCCGCTTCAGGGATGGCATACGCGCGTTCGCTGTATACCTTGCCTTTGTCGGTGAAGAACAACACGGTATCGAGGCTGTTGGCAGACACAATCTCTTGCAAGCCGTCCTCGTCGCGTGTGGACATGCCGATCACGCCACGCCCACCGCGTCGCTGTGACCGATAAGCATTGGACGGCACACGCTTGATGTAGCCTTTTTGCGTGAGCAAAATGATGACTTCTTCATCACGAACGAAATCCGATTCATTGAAATCAATGCTGACCCCATATTCGACGTTGGTGCGGCGGTCATCGCCGTAATCAGCGGCGAGTTCCAGCACATCATCGCGGATCAATGCCAAAATCTTGTCTGGCGACGCGATCAAGTCTTGCAGATAGGCGATACGCGCCATGACTTCATTGAATTCGTCGTTGAGTTTTTGCTGTTCGAGCGCAGCAAGACGGCGAAGCTGCATTTCCAAAATCGCATTCGACTGCGCTTCGCTCAAGTCAAAGCGGGTGATCAACCGTTCACGTGCTTGATCGACACTGTCGGCGCTGCGAATCGTCTGAATAATCGCGTCTAAACTGTTTAAGGCTTTAAGTAAGCCTTCCAGAATGTGCGAACGCGAGCGCCGTTTGTTAAGCTCAAATTCAGAACGGCGTCGGATCACTTCAATACGATGTTCGATGTAAATGTGCAGCATCCGCTTCAAGCTGAGCGTACGCGGTTCACCATCGACCAGTGCCAGCATTTGAATGCTGTAGGTCGATTGCAATTGGGTGAATTTATAAAGCTGATTGAGGACTTTGAGCGGCTGCGCGCCCTGCTTGAGTTCGACGATCAGGCGCATCCCATCACGGTCGCTTTCGTCACGCAAATCGCTGATCTGCGTCAAGCGGTCGTCTTTGACCAACTGCACGATACGCTCGATGATGGCGATTTTGCTGACCTGATACGGAATTTCGGAAAACACGATCCGATGCCGCCCGGTCTTGGTCTCTTCGATGTCGCTGCGTGCACGCATCGCCACCCGCCCGCGTCCAGTTGCATACGCCTCTTTAAGTTCGTCGCCCGCCAGAATGATCGCGCCTGTGGGAAAATCAGGTCCTTTGACGAACTGAATCAGTTCATCGACGCTTACTTCCTCAATCTGGTCATAGCGTTCGATCAAGTAGACAATCGCACCTGCCAATTCGCGCAAATTATGCGGCGGAATATTCGTCGCCATGCCGACAGCGATGCCGCTTGCACCATTGAGCAGCATATTGGGCAAACGTGCGGGCAGTACGGTCGGCTCTTGCTGCGTGCCATCGTAGTTATCGGTGAAATCGACCGTATTTGAGTCGATATCGAGCAGCAGTTCTTCCGCAATTTTTGCTAAGCGCGCTTCGGTGTAGCGCATCGCGGCGGGGCTGTCACCATCCATGCTGCCGAAGTTGCCCTGACCATCGACCAACGGATACCGCAGCGAGAAGGTTTGCACCATACGCGCCATCGCATCATACACAGATGCATCGCCATGCGGGTGATACTTACCCAGTACTTCGCCGACGATACGCGCACTCTTTTTATAAGCGGTGTTGGCACGAATGCCCATATCGTACATCGCGTACAAAATACGTCGGTGAACGGGTTTGAGTCCGTCGCGCGCATCGGGGAGCGCACGCGCCACGATCACGCTCATCGCGTAATCGAGGTAGCTGCCGCGCATTTCCTCGTTGATATTGACCGGACGCACTAATCCAACATAGTCCATGTGTGGTTGCCTACGAAAGTCGCTATTTTGTTCGCATTTTATTCATGCAATTATACCTTGTGTTAAGGATTTTTTCGAGGCTGGGTTACGAGTGAATTGTTTCCGGCACGCTCGATTCATTGTTAAATTTGCTTCATCGTAGCTACACTACCCGAATCAAGATTTAATTTTTCAAATGGAGCTTTAGCATGAAAGTGTTACGAATAATCTTGTTGATTCTGCTGGCGCTGATCGTGATCGTTGCCGTTGGTGGCTTTGTCATCTTCAACGACACCACACGCGGACCGCTGCCACAGCACAGCGGCGATTTATCGCTGACTGGGTTGAACGACCGCGTCGAAGTTTTACGCGATGCGTATGGAGTCCCGCATATTTACGCCAGCAACTTACACGATCTTTACTTCGCGCAAGGCTTTACGCAGGCGCAAGATCGCTGGTGGCAAATGGAGTTTTGGCGACATACCGGAAGCGGTACGATCCAGGAACTGACCGGAAAGACCGACAGCTTGATGGGAACCGATGTGTTCATTCAGACTATCGGGTGGCGGCGGGCGGCGGAACGCGACGCGCAAACACTTGACCCTGAAATGCTGGTTCGGTTGCAGGCATTCGCAGATGGCGTCAACGCATACATCCTCAACCGTCCCGCGGACGATCTCGCGCTCGAATACCGTTTACTCGGCGTCACGGGCGTCAGCATCACAATCGAGCCGTGGACAATCGTCGATTCGCTGGTGTGGGGCAAAGTCATCGCATGGAATTTAACGAGCACGTATGGACGTGAACTAACACGCGAAACGATTTTAGATGAAATTGGCGCGGACATGCTTGCCGACTATGCACCGCCCTATCCGTTCGAACGCCACCCGACAATCTTGTTTGAAGAAGATTTACCCTTAAGCGAAAATAGTCTCGCCGGATTGCCAGCCTTTGAACGTGCCAGCACCAACACCCCATCATCACGCCGTGTCGCTGGCGGACTCGACGCCGCAAGCATGATCGTTGATCCGGGCATTGGCAGCAATAACTGGGTAGCGACCGACAGCATGACCGCGAGCGGCGCCCCTTTATTGGCGAACGATCCGCATTTGGGCATCCAAATGCCGTCTATCTGGTACGAGCTCGGTTTGCATTGTCAGCCCATTAGCGCCGAATGCCCGCTCGATGCAGCCGGCTTCACGTTTGCGCCCGTCGGCGGCATCATCAGCGGACACAACGCGACGGTGGCGTGGGGAATTACCAACGTCGGCGCGGATGTGCAAGATCTGTATCAAATTCGTGTCAATCCCGAAAACCCGCTCCAATACGAGTGGAATGGTGAATGGCGCGATATGACCGTGATCGATACCGAAATCGCCTTTGGCGACGGCGCGGAGTCGATCCCCATGCAAATCCGCGAGACGCATCTGGGTCCGATCATCAATGACAATGATATCGACCCGGAAACGGGTGCGCTAACCGGGTTTAACAACGACGATCCGTTGGCGCTGCGTTGGACAGGGCTGGATACAAGTTCGTTATGGCGTGCAGTATATGGCTTGAACACCGCGACCAATTGGGATGACTTCCGCGCCGCACTCGCAGATTTCAATATTCCGGCACAAAACTTCGTCTACGCCGATATCAACGGCAATATTGGGTATCAAACACCCGGCAGCATCCCCATTCGCGCCGCCAATCACACGGGCTTAACCCCTGTTCCCGGCTGGACGGACGAATACGAATGGCGTGGTTACGTGCCGTTTGATAACCTGCCGCGCATTTACAACCCGGCGCGCGACTTTATCGCTACCGCCAATCAGGCGGTGGTGCCGATGAGCTATTACGATCAACTCGCGGACACACTCGGTGAAGATGCTAATTATCAATTCAGTTACGATTGGTCGTATGGCTATCGTGGTGCGCGCATCGTCGAGTTACTCGAGTCACTCGCGCCGCACACCGCCGATACCTTCGCGCAAATTCAGGGCGACAACAAAAGCCTCGTCGCACAAGATATGATGCCCTATTTGAGCGCGCTCACCTTCGAGGACGCTGGACTGACCGACGCCCGCGATTGGTTGGCGTCGTGGAATTTCATGAATGACATGGATAGTGCGCAAGCTGTTTTGTGGGCACATTTCACACGTCATATTCTGCAAGACACGTTTGATGATCAACTACCAGAAGGTATCACCGCGACACATCAGCAAATGTGGTCACTGACGCCGCTGCTCGATGACCCCGAAAATCTGTGGTGGGATGATGCGATGACAACCGACGAGATCGAAACCCGCGACGCCATCCTTATGCTGTCGTTTGAAACGGCATGGGATGCCGCCAACGCCGAACAAGGCAGTGACCGTGACGCGTGGCGCTGGGGCGAGGTGCACACGGCAACATTTATCAGCAATCCGTTGGGGTTGAGCGGTATCAGTGTGCTTGAAGACATGGTCAATCGCGGCGGCTACGAGACCGGTGGCGGTTCAGAAATTGTCAACGCAACCGGATGGGGCGGCGATACGTTCGAAGTCGAAGGACTGCCTTCGTACCGGATGATCATCGATTTAGCGAACCTGGATAACAGCCGCAGTATTCATACGACCGGACAAAGCGGACATCCGTACAGCGATCATTACAGCGACATGATTGATGCGTGGCGCAATATCGAATACAAACCGATGTTGTTCTCACGCGCAGCGGTCGAAGCGGCGGCGCAAAGCACGCTGATTTTGAATCCGTAACGAAGGCTATATAACCCGGCACCGCTCTCGTAGTTAGCGTGGGAGAGCGGTGTCGGGTCATCAGTCAAATCTAAAGCACTAACCGCCCGGTCAACAGCAGCAGCGCCGCGCCGATGACCAATACATTGATGAACAGGAAAATTACGAGAAACATACGCTCGACCGCCGTCATACCTAAAAATCGGCGCTTTGGTTTTTCTTGTTGAATCGCTGAAAATTCATCCGCAACGACATTTTCTGCCTCACGGTCGCTGTCGAACGCACTCTTGCGCAGATCATCCAACATCAGATTGGCTCCTTTTGTCGTTCACTTTATAAGCGATTGTAACTTAACTCGCCCGTTTCCACACACCCTCTGCAAGTTGAAAAATAACTTCTTGCGCAGCCCCGTTTGCATCTGCCTGCACACGTAAACGCGGCACACCTGCTGTATCGATATCAGGCTGCACTTCGGTGACAACCCACCCATCGGCGCGTACATTGCTGTTAAAACGTGCCAACGCCAGCGCACTTGCCGCCGGATCGTAAAGCGCGACAAACTCGGCTTGCGCGCCACGATCGATCAATTCACCTTCGAGCGCCAGCCGCCATGTCAGCACATCGCGCCAATCAAGATTGGCAGCGTCCAGTGACGGTGCAGCGAGGACATCGTTCAAGATGGCAATACTCGATGCGGGCTGTAATGCATTGACCAGGCGCCCAATCGAAAACTCGCCATAATTACGGGCGATACTTTCCATCAAGAACGAATTGGTGCGCGCCCCCGTCAGTCGTCCGACCATCCACGACACCACCGCCTGACGCAGATAATAGGCATCCGCTGGATACACCGCTGCATTATTGTCGGCACTGATCGTAAACAGCCGATCAGCCAGCGCATCGGCGACCGCAATTTGAGTCGTACTGCTGAATGGCGTGGCGACAAACATGCGATCTAGATAAGGTGACGGCAGCCGCATTGTCCACGACGCATCATCGACCCAGCCAATTGCGAGCGGTTCGGTCAGTGTAATAACAATTGTTATCGGCGGACGCGCATCACAGGTCAAAATCTGACAGCCTGTTGTCACCCAATTCGTTACCTGATCCAGAACCGCACGGGCGAAAGGTTCATCGAGCGCCTGAAAGCTCACCGTGACAAATTCTGTTTCCAGCGTGCGCTCATCGCCCCAGAATGTGGTATCTGGTGGGACATGTCGCCAACCATCTTCATAGCGCCAATAAAACCACACCCGTTCAATTTCTACCCCGTTGATGATTTCGCGGACTTGCACCCGTCCCCGTGTGCCATCAATCATGACCGCGCTTATTTCACCCTCAAGGCTGGTATTCGGCAGCGCTTTAAGTATCTGATAATCTGCGAATATCGTACGCTGATATTGATACCATGCTTCGGTCGCGCTGCGCTGCATCGTCAGATAAGCGCCTTCATCACCGATGCGCAGTGTAGCGATTTCGGCATCGACGGTATCGCGCAGCAGTTGTTCGACTTGCCAATCGACAAATCGAAGCCGCAGCGAAATGCCGCCGATGATGCCACCAACCACCAACAACAGAAGCAGCACCAGCACTATAAACAGAATCTGCGTGCGGCGGCGGCGGCGCTTGATGTCCGGGTCTTCGGTTGCGCCGCGCAGATGTTCTTGTTCGGCTTCAATCTCCCAATCGAGACGAATACTCATGCTAAAACCTGAATCGCACAAGCGCGCGGAATGCGACCTTATGCTTAACCTAACGAAATGTCACCTGCGATGACACGCTCGATTCTCCCATGACTATCGCGGATTAACAATCCGCCACTGGCATCAACATTATCCACGACCCACTGCCGCCCATCAACGGTGATGAACTGCCCCAACATATTTAAGCTGTCGCGCCATGCCGCGAAAAAAGTTTCTTCGTGGAGTTGTTCATACCAATAGTCGATTCGTTCCAGAATGCGTTTGAGGACATCGATGCGACTGATCGGCGTTCCAAGTGCATTCTCGAGGTTGATTGCGCTGTCCTGAAACGGCGTATCGGTGAAATCGACACGAATATTGACGCCAATGCCAAGTGCCACCCCAATCAGCACATCACCTTCCCATAACGCTTCGGGCAGTATCCCGCATACCTTGCGCCCCTTGATCTGCACATCATTGGGCCATTTGATGCCAACGCCACCCACATTATAGGCTTTAACGACATCATAAACCGCCAGCCCACCCAACATAGAAATACGCGACAAATGGCGCGGTTGCGGACGCAGCACCACCGTAAATAACAGCGCTGTATGTGCGGACGCGACCCATGTTCGTCCCATACGTCCGCGTCCTTTGGTTTGTTCATCAGCAATCACGACTGCGCCCGTGGTACCGCCCGATTCTAACCAGACTTGTGCTTGATCGTTGGTGCTGCCAACACGAGGAAAATAGCGTATCGGACGTGGGTACAGCGCTTGCGTCAGTTGTTCAGTCGAAAACTCATCGAAGTGGGTAATAATACAGCTCCATTGGCACGGATGACGATTTCAGGTTTGAATGACAGCGCACGCTCAACGTTTTATGATCATAACCAGCGGCGACATTTTAACAAACGAAACGTTGTATGAATCGCCTTCCATGCGATTGACATTCGCGGTATCCTGTCATGAACCTGGCACAAGCCGAAGCGTGAGGCAGTATGGATCATTTGTGGACGCCGTGGCGTATGACGTATATCAAGGGCGACAAAAAACCACTTAACGGCTGCATTTTTTGCAATATGCTCAACGACCCATACGAGCAGCAGATTATCGGACGGTCGGCGCATGTATTTGTTACGCTCAACATTTACCCGTACAACAACGGTCATCTCATGGTGATCCCAAACGAACATGTCGATTCACAGGAAAAACTCGCGCCTGAAGTGCTGACCGACTTGATGTTGACCGTTAACAAAACGCTGCTGCTGCTGCGGCACGCTTATAACCCGCCCGCGTTCAATCTAGGCGCAAATATCGGCACGGCTGCGGGCGCAGGCATCGCCGACCATTATCATTTTCATGTCGTGCCGCGCTGGAATGGCGATGCCAATTTCATGACCACCATCAGCGAAACACGCGTTATTCCCGACACGCTCGAAAATACTTATCACGATCTGAAAAAACGTTGGCATGATTTAACCGGAACGGAACGCGAGCATGACTCAAAACGCTAAGAATGCGCGTGATGTGGTGATTTTATCCGCCGCACGCACCCCCATCGGCAAATTTCTGGGTGGACTTTCAAACATCAGCGCCGCTGATCTGGGCAAAACCGCCGTGCGTGCCGCCGTCGAGCGAAGCGGTATCGACGCGGGCAACATCGACGAAATAATATTGGGCAACGTGGTTAGCGCGGGGGTTGGTCAAGCATTACCGCGCCAGATCAGCATTGGTGCGGGAATCCCCGACCATGTTGGCGGCATAACCGTCAATAAAGTATGTGGCAGTGGGTTGAAAGCCGTCATGCTGGCAGCGAATGCCATCCGCGCGGGCGATGGCGATATGTATCTCGCAGGCGGCGTTGAAAGCATGAGCCGTGCGCCGTATCTCGATGATACACACCGTAAAGGCAACAAATACGGTCACGTGCAACTGCGTGATTCGCTGCAAAGCGATGGTTTGTGGTGTGCGTTGTGCGATTGGAGCATGGGCAGCGCCGCCGAATTTATAGGGCGGCAGTTGGAGATCACACGCGGCGAAATGGACGCGTTCGCCTTACGCAGTCATCAATATGCACACGCGGCGACCGAACAAGGCAAATTCAGCGCCGAAATCGTCGCGGTCAGTGTGACGCAAGGCAAACAAATCGTTGTGATCGACAAAGACGAGTCGATCCGCCCAGATTCATCGCTGGACGCGCTGGCGAAACTTGCACCCGCCTTTGAGAAAGATGGCGCGGTCACGGCGGGCAATGCACCAGGCATGAACGATGGCGCGGCGGCACTCGTCGTGAGCAGTCGCGCTTATGCCGAACAGCACGGTCACGCACCGATTGCGCGCGTGGTCGGGTATGGTCAAGCGGCGGTCGAACCGTCATGGTTGTTTTATGCGCCCGTCAAAGCGATACCGATTGCGCTGGAACGCGCGGGTTGGTCAGTTGATGACGTCGATTTGTTCGAGATCAACGAAGCATTTGCCGCGCAAGTGCTGGCAGATTTGAAAGGTTTGGCGCGCGATGGTCACACCGTGCCGATGGAAAAAGTCAATGTGCATGGCGGCGCGATTGCGCTCGGTCATCCATTGGGGGCAAGCGGCGCGCGCGTCTTGATCACACTGATCCATGCGCTGAAAGATCGCGGTCTCAAGCGTGGATTGGCGGCGCTCTGTTTGGGTGGCGCTGAAGCGGTCGCGCTTGCCGTCGAAATCGAGGGGTCGTGACGCGTTACCTGAGTTTATCCGAACTCATTTACATCAACGGACGGGTGCTGGATAACGACAATATTGCTACAGGCAAGCAAAAAGTCCGCGATTTGCCGCTGCTACAAGCGGCGGCACTACGTCCATCTGCCAGCGCGTTCGGAGAAGACGCGTATCCCACGCTGCGCGAAAAAACCGCCGCACTCTTTCATTCGATGGCACGCAATCATCCCTTTACCGACGGTAATAAGCGCACTGGCACAGTCGCCGCGGTCTTGATGTTCACCGTCAATGGACAGCGCGTGGTGTGGGATCATGCTGTTGCGCTCGATATGATCGTCAAGTTGGCGGAAAATTTGGTCGATATTGCGACATTGGCGGCATGGTTTCCATTGATTGACGACCTGGCACATCTCGAACCCGACGACACCGCCGACCGCGCCCTGATCGAAGTCATCATCAACGAGCAGAAATGGTTACTCGATGAACTCAACAAGCGATAACGACGGCGGCGATTTTCATTATTTATCGGCGCAGGACGTGATCAATATCAACGATGAGATCACGGGTGAAGTCATGATCCGCGATATTCACCTGCTCAATTCAGCGCTGCGGCGTCCATTCATCGCCCTGTTTGGTGAAGAACAGTTTCCTACCATCATCGATAAAGCCGCCGCGTATTTCGAGTCGCTGGCATATCATCATTTATTCATCGACGGCAATAAGCGCACGGCGATACAAGCGGTCACGCTGTACTTAGCGCGCAATGGATTACGCTTTGCGTATGATGAAAAACGCGATGGGGATTTTGTGCTGTCCGTCGCCCAAGGTGCGGAGACGACGGATAGTATCGCGGCGTGGCTGGACGCGCGCCTGGGCTAATCCGCGCTTAGTTCCGCAGCGAAATCAGATTTGGCATTTTCGACATAACTCAAGGATTGATGCCGGAAATAGGTGTTGTAAAGCTCCGCGTAATGTCCGCCTGCCTGCATCAACTGTTCATGATTGCCCTGCTCGATAATATGTCCCTGCTTCAAGACGATAATGCGATCTGCGCTGCGCACGGTACTGAGCCGATGTGCGATCAAAATTGAAGTCGAGCGCTTCAGGATCAAATCAAGCGCTTCTTGAATTTGTGTTTCGGTGAACGGGTCAATACTTGCCGTCGCTTCATCGAGGACGAAAATCGCGGGCGTTTGAACCAGTACGCGCAGCAAACTCACCAGTTGGCGCTGCCCCATACTCAAGCGTGAGCCTCGCTCTCCCACCTGACTGTTCAAACCATCGGGCAGTGTTTCCAGCCATTCGCCGCCGCCAATGCTGCGCGCAATCTCGGTGATTTCGCCATCCGTTGCTTCGGGGCGCGCATAACGGATATTTTCCATGACGCTGCCGTTGAATAAGAACGGCGATTGCGGCACCATGCCCAATTGACTCCGATACGTATCGAGATCGAACGAGCGAATATCTTGCCCGTCGATGCGAATCGCGCCTTCCTGAAATTCATAGAATCGGGCAATTAGGCGCGCAATTGTGCTTTTACCCGCGCCCGTATGACCGACAAAGGCAATACTTTCGCCGGGCTGGATCGTCAAATTGAAGTCATCCAAAACGGCGTCGCCCGTCTGATATTTGAAAACGACGTGATCGAACTCGATTTTGCCTGTCAGCGTCGGCGCGGCACGATCATCGGTTTGCCGAACGGTATTGTCCGCGTCAATCAGCGCAAAGATGCGTTCCATCGCGCTTAAACCGCCTTGTAGCTGACTCCAAAATGCCGACAAATTGATAAATGGAAACCAGAACCGATCTTGCGATTGCGTAAACAAGAACCACGCGCTCACATTGATCGCGCCGCCGATGACGAACGACGCACCGATATACACAATCGTCGCAATTGCAAAGCCAGCCAAAAAGTTCTGGGTCGGGAAGACCGTCGCCAACACGAACCCACGTCGCAGATTGATCGTGTACGATTGATTGTTGACAGCTTTGAACTCGTCATAAATCATCGATTCGCGTCGAAAATTCTTTGCGACGCTGATGCCGGTCACGCTCTCTTGAATATTGTCGTTGACCAACGCCATCGCGCGTGACCCCTGCCGCGTCGCCTTGCGTGCCAGTGTGCGAAAGACGAGCATGGTACCGACGACGATCGGCGTCAGCCCCAGATTGATCAGCGTCAAATGCCATTCGATATTCAACAGGATGACCAACAGGATCACAAATTCGCCCAACTGCGACACAATATCGCTGGCGATAACCAACACCTGGCTGAGTTCTTGCGTATCGTTCGTGATGCGGCTGACGACCTTGCCCGATTTATTCTCGTCATAAAACGCGAGATCGCGGTTGAGCGCCGATTTATAGGCATCTTTTCGCATCGCGCTCACCAACCCACCGATCACCTGCGCGGTGAGCGTACGGCGAGCCCAATATAAAGCGTAGTCGATCAGCGCGATTGAAAACAATACACTGACATACAGCCAAACCGAATTCCGGTTTTCGGTTTGCAAAACCTGCAAGCCGTTCGAGATCGTCAGCGTGATGATTGCACCCATCACCGCATATAACAGCACCAAAGCGACAACCATAAACACTTTGAGTCGGAACGGTTTGAGATACTGTGCAAATCGATTAAACAGATAACCATCGCTGTACTGTCGATCGTATTTGTCAGCGCCAATCGAGCCAAGAAAGCCCATACTATTGCACCTTTTGCGCGAGCGCGCTTGAAATCATGTCGCTGTGACCGCCTTCATAACGGGCGAAGATACGGCGGTAAGCATCGGAAGTCGTCATCAAATCGTCGTGTACACCCTGCGCGACGACCCGCCCTTTACGCAGCACGACGATATGATCCGCCCAGCGAATTTGACTGAGCCGATGCGTGATCAGAATGGTCGTGCGTCCTTGCGCCGCCGCCCAAATTGCCTTTTGGATCAAATCTTCGGTCGCGCTGTCGATAGCACTGGTGCTGTCATCCAAAACCAGAATCGGCGGGTCGGTGACGAACGCGCGCGCCAATGCCAGGCGTTGACGCTGACCGCCGCTCAACGTGACGCCGCGCTGCCCGACAATCGTCTCGTAAGCTTCAGGAAAACTCATGATGAAGTCGTGTGCTTGTGCCTTGCGTGCCGCCGCTTCGATTTCGTCTATCGTCGCGTCCGGTTTGCCAAAACGGATATTGTCGGCAATCGAACGGCTGAACAGGAAAATATCCTGCTCGATGATGCTAATCGACGACCGCAAATCTTGCAGATTCCAATCGCGGACATTGATTCCATCCAATGTGATCTGTCCGCCTGTTACTTCGTAGGTTCGATTGAGCAGTTTGATCAACGTCGTCTTGCCGGATCCGGTTTGACCAACGATAGCGACCGTCTGACCGGGCTTGACGGTAAAAGACGCATCATGAATCACTTTCGTGCTTTCGGGCGTGTATTGAAAAGCGACGTGTTCAAATACGATATTACCGCTCGGCACGCCGCAATGTCCGCTCGCGTTTTGATCGAGCGTGGTTTCTTGATTGAGGATCGCCAGGATGCGTTTGGCGCTCGCATACCCAAGTGATGCCAGCGAGAAGGCTGACAACGACGAAAATACCGGGAAACTAAACAGTAAGAGCTGACCAATAAATGATACGACGGTGCCGAGCGAGATCAAGCCCTGTTGAAACAAAATGATCGCGTGCAAAAACCCGCCCGCGACCACCATTCCCAACAACAGATTGGGGATATACAACGCTTCGACTTTTCCCTGCCGCACAAAATTATCACGCACTTCGTCCGCAAGTGTATTAAAACGGGCGATCTCGCGCTTTTCCATCGCCGCGCCTTTGATTACCTGCAAGCCATCGAGTTTTTCCGCGACATCCGTGTTCATGCGCCCAAAACTCTCGCGCACGTCCTGCGAAATCGGGTTCAGATTTTTAACGTACAGCACTTGCGCGATCACGTACAGAATCAAGAATATTGCGGGGGTGATGATGAGTGAGGGATATTGCAACGGCGCTGCCAGCAGCGGCGTAATCAAGAACATTCCAGACCCGATCAGTAAGTTCATGCCGGGATTCATCATCAAATTCATTTCGCGCACGTCATTGGTCACGCGCGCCATCGTTTCACCGACCGGAATGCTGTCGTGAAACGACATGTTCTTGCCGAGCAAACTCGCATACAGTTCATCGCGCACATCGCGCTCGATACGCTGCGCGAATGTCTCTGCGCTAAAATTACGAATCAACTGAAGTCCGGCGCGCAAGCCTTGCGATGCGACAATCGCCAACGAGAACGGGATGATGCTTTCAAGCGGCTGTCCGACTTGGATCGCGTTAAAGGCTTGACCAATAAAATACGGGACAGCAGCCGCCAACGCAGCATTGCTGAATGCACCCGCCACCATCAGGAACGCATAACGAGGATGCTGACGAATGTGTGACCAGATAAAGCGGAGCGCGTTCGTACGATCCGACTTGAATGTAGATCGAGCGGTAAATTCCGATGCCATGCGACTGTCCTAATGACTTGTGGGGCAATCTCAATTGTAATGCACACAAAGGCGACCATATAGCGCCAAGTTGCGATTGGATCATGTTGTATAAAGTTTGGCGTATCAATTTCATCGATAAGTTGATTACGAATCAGGGTCGAATGCGCTGTAATTCCAGTTGATCCGCGCCATCAGGCAGCCTCAGCCGCACGCCATCCCATGATTGATACACAATTAAGAACAGCCTGTACTCGCTCGCTGGCGACCCGGATGGGATCGTCAGTATCCGTTCATCCATATAAATTTGACCCGGAGTCATGCCCGAAGTTTGCACAGTTTGATCGCCATAATGCTGGATAGCGCCATCGTTCTGTGCGACCAGCGCGCCGTTCGCGTCGATTAACTGCACGCCAATCGAGTAATCCAATGGTGGCGTGGTTTCGGCGCGCCACCATAAGCGTACGTCGATTTGCGTCGGCGTGACGGCATCGATATCGACGCCGTAAAACGGCAGCACATCATCAAAAATCTGCGGCTCGGTGAGCGGCGGTGCTTGCATTAACTGCGCAAGATAACAGTAGGCGCGTGTACAATCACCGATCACTTGCTGAAGCGGATGTGTCACTTCGAGGCGTGCGAATGCCGTCTGCACATCATCGTTGAACCAATCCCCCGTGATAAACCAGATGCGCCGCAGCACGGAAGCCGCGGCTTGATCCGCCGTGATCGTATCGACTAAATCCGGCATTAAATACGCCCGTTCCATGAAGTCCATGTACGGGTCGTCTTCACCGCCGAGCTTGAACAACAGCACATCACCCGATCGCGCACTTGCGTTGATTCCTGCAAACACGTCGCGCATCGGCACGCGCGGCGGAATCGTCGGCTGCGTTGCGAACGTCGCGAGATTGACCAGCACGAACAGACTGATCGCACCCAGCCTGATGGGCAACCCGCGCCAGCGCATAGGCACTTGCGTGAACACCGCGCCCAGCGCGACGCCCACCCCCAATAAAGCAAAACTGACAAAACGCGGTGCGTAGACCGCCGCGATAAAATTAGCGATCAAGTACAGTGCGGGCGTCAAGATCGACCATATCAACGCTAACCAATACGCGCGCCGCCGTGCAAATAACAGCGCACCGGTCAGCAAAATCGCAAGGTAAAGCCCCCACAACCCGTTCGTCGCCGCGTCGATCAATTTGCCGATATTTTCCGGCGTCGTCACCAGCGTACTGACGCCGATTCCTGCCACCCCGCGCGCTGTCCCACCTTCAATGCCACTGTTGCGTAATAAAATGACGTGCGAAATAAAGATTGGCAGCCACGGCAGCCATAAAACGGCACCAACCAACCCAGCCAATAGCCCTTGCCCGATCCGTTTTGTCGATAAGCGTGTCCAAACCAGTACGTACATCACCTGCGCGAGCACAAACAGCACGAGTAAATAATGCGTGTACAGCATCAATGTCAGCGCCATTCCGTACATGATCGCTGTTCGGCGGCTTGGTCGTATGATCCAGGTTTGCAGTGCCCATATCGAAAATGCCGTCACTAGCATGACGAGCGGATACGGGCGAATATCGAGCGCATAATTGAAAAATAAGTGGTTTCCGGTCAGCACCAGCAGCGCAAAAACACCTGCCGTACGACTTTTGAAGCCGCGCCGCGCGATCTGGTACGTCAGTGCCAGCGCTGGCATGACAAACAAGACACCCAACACACGTGCCGTAAACTCGGCATCACCAACAAGCGTACGCCATGTATTGAACGAGACGAACCACAACGGCGCTTGATTATCTTGTAATTCGATTTGCCACTTCAGGGTATCGATCAATGTGCCATTTGTCGCACGATACGATAATTCTTCGTCGGGATGCATGTGTAGCAGCGGTAAAGTCGCCAGTAAAAACGTGACCACAACCGCTAACGCCGCAACGCCGCCCGCTATCTGTAATCGGCTTGACTTCATAAATCACCTTGTATTCTGCTCAGGCGTGCAGGATTATACTCGCAAAACAAAACTTGATTGAGCACTGCCATGAATGTCTTTATCACCCGTCTCATTCCCGAAAAAGCATTGACAATGATCGCCGCCGTTTGCACGGTCGATACATGGCAAGGCGATGACCCGCCGCCGTACGATCAGTTGATCGAACGTGTACGTGGCGTTGACGGTTTGTTATGTATGCTGACCGATCAAATCGACGGTGGGCTGTTCGCCGCCGCCGGATCATCGCTCAAAGTCGTCAGTCAAATGGCAGTCGGCTATGACAATATCGATATAGCGGCGGCGCACGCGCGCGGAGTCGTAGTCGGCAATACGCCCGGCGTACTGACCGAAGCCACTGCTGATCTCACGCTGACGTTGTTATTGGCGGCGGCGCGGCGCATTCCCGAAAGCGCGGCGGCAATCCGCGACGGCAAGTGGACAACATGGCGACCCATGGAATTGCTTGGACGCGATCTGGCGGGAGCGACGTTGGGAATCGTCGGTTTTGGGCGCATCGGTCAAGCGGTCGCGGCGCGTGCACGCGGATTTGGCATGAACATGCTCGCGTATTCGCCGTCGCTCACAGACGATAATGCCGCCATGTTTGGCGCGCAAAAAAGAGAACTCGATGATGTGTTAGCCGAGTCTGATTTTGTCTCACTGCACCTGCCGCTCAATGCGCATACGCGCCGTCTGATGAACGCCGAAAAATTTGCACTTATGAAACGCGACGCGATCTTGATTAATACAGCGCGGGGTGGCGTGGTCGATCAACCAGCCTTGCTTGAAGCGCTGCAAAATGGGGTGATCGGCGGCGCGGCGCTTGATGTCACCGATCCTGAGCCAATGCCGCCCGATCATGCCCTGCTTTCACTGCCGAATGTGCTGATCGTGCCTCATATCGGCAGCGCGACGTATAAAACGCGCGAGAAAATGGCGGTCATGGCTGCCGAAAACCTGATTGCGGGAATAGGCGGCGAACCACTTCCCAACCCGATACGTGCGAACCCGTGATGCGCGATTACATCGCATGGCTTTATCTCGTAGCGTTGATGTCAGCCGCATACCCTATGGCGCGCGGCATTGTGGGGCGTCTGGCATTCGTTGAAGCCACCTATATCCTTACGCCCACACTGACATTGGCGCTCAGTATTGGGTTGCTGAGCGGAATCATGTTGTACCTGGGTATCTTCAACATTCAGATCACGTTGATCAGCGTTGTTTTACCGTACCTGAGTCTCTTATTTATCGCGACGTTGGTGTTTCGCTCGTCGCGCACGCTGCGTACAGTTATCGAGCCGCGTCTACAACTTCATGGCTGGCAGCTTATTTTGATTGCCCTGATCAGTGTGATTGCGGCGGCGGTTTTGTTTAACGCAGTGTACTTTCCGTTGTACCGTGATGATACACTCGGCATTTATCGTCCGGCAGCGCTGCCGATTTTCTACGACGGGCATCTTGACCCCTTAATCGGTGCGGACAGCCTGTATCGTACTTATCCCGTCTTGATTCCGTCGATGTATGCGCTTGGTTATCTCGCAGCGGGTTGGGAAAACGATTATCTCGCAAAACTGATCCCGACGCTGCTCAGCATTGGTTGTTTGCCCGCTGCATATTTGCTCGGCGTCGAATTTGCGCGCACCCGCAAAGATCGCGTTTCTGTCGGGTTGATCGCGGCGGCGTTATTGGCAATTACGCCAAATTTCGCGCGTTGGGCATCGTCCGGATATGTCGATTTACCGATGGCATTTTTCTTGACGGTGGCGATCTTTTTCATGCTGCGGTTGGCGCGTTCCCGCACGCTGCTTGATGCGTTGTTGGCGGGCGCACTGTTCGGATGTGCGCTGTTGACCAAGAACGCAGCCTTGTTCGCTGTTCCGATATGCGGCATTGGGATGTTACTTTTACTGTTGAGACGTACGATAACCCTGCAACACAGCGCACTCTTTGTCGCTTCGTGTGCCATCATCGGCGCGCCGTTTTATATCCGCAATCTTATCGGCGCGGGATTCATCATCCCGAATACGGCATGGGTTGATCAAGCGCAGCCGTCGCTCGCCAATCTATTTGTATTCGTCACCAAGTTCGATACATTCGGGCTGACCGGCATCATCATCACTCTTGCGGTCATCATTACCCCATTGGCGATGTTACGGCATATTGGGCAACCCAAATGGTTTAGCACATGGATTCCGGCAGTGAGTTTATTCGGGTTTATTGTGCCGTATTTTGGCGTGTGGTGGCTGCTCGTCTCGTATGATCCGCGATTTTTGCTGTTATTTCTGCCGTTGTTGACGGTAATCACGGCGGATATCGTTATAAAAATGAACTCGAAAGTACTGGGTCGTCTGCACTTGGTTGCGTTCGGCGTCGTCATCATGTTCGGCGTCGTCACACTCTATCACAGCGTCGAGTACAAAGATGAAATTCTACGCGACCCGTTTATGACTCATACAGAAAAACTCGTGTTAGTCGGGCGACTTATTCCGCCGCCGTGAGCGTAATCGTAATGGGTAGTACGCCGATCACGCCGTCTAATGCCTGTAACCCGATCACGGGCAAGTCATTGACCGACCCATCAGGCGCAAAATCATAGACTTTCACCCACAGTTGATACACTCCCGCCGCGATATCATCAGGGAGTGCCAACGCGCGATGATCCCAGACCGGTAAACCGGGCATCCACGAATCAGTCGGCGCAAAACCGCCCCTTGGTGGCGAGTCGTTTTGAGAAATCGGTGCGCCATTTTCGTCGCGCAAATATACGGCAATCGTGTAGCGAGAACTGATCTGCGTACTCGTTTCCCAGAACAACGAGATCGGCAGCGCACCCTCCGCGCGTATCGTATCGCCACGCGGCAGTTCAAAACCCAGCAGGCGCAAATCGCCAAATGAAAGATCAACTGAGCGTTGCGCATCGCGGAAACCATAAGCACGCGGCGCGGCGACCGTGCTGTATTCGATCAAACGCGTGAAGTCGCCCACCTGAATCGTGCGAATTGGGTAATAAAATGCTGACAAATAACGCTCGACCGGGCGCGTACTCCACCCTAATTCAGGACTGCCATCGACCAACAACCATAACCGATCATGCGTAGCGGCAAGGTTTTGCAAAAGCGGGATTGTGTAATTCATCAATAGCGCTTCGGGGTTATCTGATTCGATTACCGCCGTTTGTTCCAGGCTGGGGCGTTCACCCGGTTGCTGTGGCAGCGCAATCATGCGCGCGGAATCCTGCCAGTTGCCAAAATTCTGAAAGAATGGTTCATAGCGCGGGCTGCTGAGTAACACAATATCGCTGGAGTCGGTTTCGCGTTCCAGGATGTCCATCGCGGCGAACAATGAATCATCGCGCGCCAGATAGCGGTCATCCATGACATACAACGCACGCAGACCCAAAAACACGGAGACGACCCACACCAGCGCTAGCGACCATACGATGATGCGATGGCTGAAACGAGGCGTAAATAGCACGACAAAACTGACACCCGCCAAGACAGCGAATGTAATTCCCCACGCAGGTAAATCGACCGCACGCCATGCCAAATCGAGCGGTAAATGCCCCCACAACTGCGGGATCACCACCCACCGAAACCAGCGCGGATCGTTTAAGCCACCGCTCCACTCGATCAATTGGTTCGACTCTGGTGGAAGCGCGTTAGGATAATCACTTAAGGTCAGCGTAACCCCGCTGATCTGTACCCACAGACTGTACGCAATCAAGCCGATGATCACGACACCGGCAAGCGTAATACGCCGTTGGTTGAGTCGCTCGATTACGGGCAACGCCGCCAGCATCCAGAATGGCAGCACGGGCAGCAGAAATCGCGGCGGCAGCGATAATCCGCCAAACCACTGTGCGTGTGTAAGATATGCATACCCGAACGCCATCACCAGCGTCAATACGATAAAAACCAGCGGATAGCGCCATTGACGCGTGCGAGTCAGCAACCAGGTCCCGGGAATCGCCAACAAGATAATCGGCGACGTCCCCCACACACTGCCGCCAGGACTAAGCAAGTATCCCTGTAATGCCGCACCGATATAATCATCGTAAATTGCGGATAATCGCCGTACGATATTGTAACGGTCTCCAGCTATTCCCGACGCGCTTAGCAAGAGCACCAACAGTAGAATCAGAATAGATATCACAGCCAAAGTCACGATATGACGACGCGTCAGTTTAATCGTCGGCAGCCCGATCAGGACAACGGCTGGCAGCGCCAACAGCATTGAGGCTTTGGTTAAAATCATGCCGATCATCGCGGCTGCCGCGACCGTTGCCCATATCGCCGCACGGTAATCGAGACGGCGCAGCTTTTCGAGCGCGAACGCACCGCTTAGCAAAAGCAGCAACGCTAACGGTTCACGAAAAAATGTGCGCGTATAAGGGAATAGCAGTGTGGCGACTGCGAACAGGATCGCGGTGATTAATGCCGTTCGTTCGTGATAGCCAAGCAGTTGTGCGTAACGATACAACACACAAACCGCCGCTGCCCCAACGAAGATATTGAACAACCACACGGTATGTACCAACCCGATACCCGGCACACCTTTAGCTGTGATATACAACAAAGCGCCCAACAACAGGTGCATCGGCTCGGTGTTTACGTCTTGTAGTGGCAGCGGATTGGCGAGATCGAATCCCGACACAGGAAAGCGAAACCACGCCATCAAATCGATCAGGGTATCACCATGATCGACCATACTGCTCACCGCATCGAAAAAAAGGCGCGTATCACCAGTTTCGATACGCGCGCTGTAGGTGATCATATAGATACTGGCAACGAACAATCCCACAAGCAGCGTGCGAGTGCCCCGCCCCATTGCAAAGCGACTCATTTATTCCTGTCGGCTGCCGCCCAAAAAGCGGTTACGAATGCCGATCAACCCTTTCAGCACTTTCTGCGAGGCGTTCAGTTCGTCGAGGTTACCAAGCCCGACTTCATACGTTGCCGCGCCCGCACCCAACTTACCTTCGCGCACTTGCAAATCGCCCATCGCGACCAATGTTTCGCCGTATAACTGCTTTTCACCCAGCGCATCAAAAATCTCGGCGGCACTGCGGTATGCATTATGCGCTTGTTCATTGTCGTTCAAGCCACGATATACCAACCCGAGATTCCCCAACACTTTGGCGACGCGAAGTTGATCATCCATGCCTTGAAAGACCACCAAGGCTTCTTGCAGCAAATCCAGCGCACGTTGATTTTCACCCAACAGACGATGGATCAAGCCAATATTGACGTTCATTTCGGCTGCCATATCCGCATGACCTTCTGCTTCGTACTGGTCACGGGCTTGCTCGAACAACCGCTTGGCGGCTTCGTATTCTTTTTGCTGAAACAACTTCAGCCCTTGATCCTGCATTTCTTTGGCGTTTGCCATAGCGTGACTCCTTGTTTGTATTACATCGTGATGTTGAGAATGCTTTCGCCCATGCTGCGCAATCTTTCAACAGGCATTCCCGAAAGCATCATCGCCAGTTCGATAAAGCCAGCATTGAGCGGGTTCGATGCGAACACGCGCAGCGATTCGGGCAGTTCAGAAAACAACTTCCATCGTTCGCGCATCGCCAGCAAATCGCCCAGGTGGCTGCTGTTTTCCATAAAGTAGGTCATATTCTTACGCACGCCAGAAGCCAGCACCGCGAGTTCATGCATGGGCAGTGTATATTCGCCCAGTTCATAACCTTCGATGATGTTGGCGGCAATGCCAGTTTCGGCGGCAAGGATATCGATGCTGATGCCGCGTTCTTCACGTGCGGCCCGCAGCAGCACCCCAATCATGCGGTCGCGCAACGCCATATACTCGGTTTGCGCGCGTGTAAAATCGTCACGCGTGGCTTCTAACGTGTTTTGTCCCCAGAAATGACTGACCGGGACTTCCAGATAATATGCCAGCAGTTCAAGCTGAGGCAGTGTTGGCACATCGTCGCCAAATTCCCAGCTTTCAATTTGCTCTGGTGTCAAATGCAACCGATGTGCACAGTCTTCCAGTGAACGCCCTGCCGCTACACGCGCGTCACACAAGAGCACACCAATCATTTTGGCACGCAAACGCAGCGACTCACCCGGTTCGATAACCACCGGCGCAGGCGTTTCGGCTTTTGAAGGCGCAGTATTCCGTTTCAACCGCGCGCCTACATCTCTCAATTCGTCCATCACGTCCTCCGCCGCTTGTAAAATCGGTTCAGTCTGCTCCGTTTCGGGCAATCATGTGACATACTCCCCACGCCTAAAGGCGGGGGCTTCTACCCTCAGCGCGACTGCGAAGGCGAACCTTCGTCTTATCGTCGCTCCGGTAGCACAGCGATGCCCCGCTGTGTTTGACGTTAACTACGGTATTGCAATATTACGGTATTGTGATCGAGGTCGGATTTTTACGTCTCGTACCTCGCACATCAACCTCCCCCTATTATACGCTATTTCAGCAGAAAAAACACAAGACCGACGCCTTATATCCCCCTGCCTGAAGGCAGGGGTTTTACGGCGCTTTTCAGATAAACAATACAAGCGCTTTTACGCCATTAATCGGTACAATACAATTATTGTCAATCGAAAGTGCTTTTTTAGTCATAAACCTTTGTATCGGAACCCGCTGATGAGTACGATGATTAACGACCCCACTGTGGCTTTAGAACGACTTCAAACTGCCTATGACGCCAGTCTTCGTTTAGGTGGCTTACTGGATGTAGAAGGCGTAGCACGCGAACTCGCGTCTTTCGCTGCTAACCTTTCTGGCGTCCCGGCTATGATTTTGCGCATCGATGCCGAAGCGGAGCGGTTAGTCGCGGCGGCGTGTACCATCGATGTGCCGGAATTATCGAGACTGCGACTCTCGCTGGCAGAAATTCCCGTCATCACCGATTGGAATGCGGGCGAACCCTGTCTGCTCACATCCAGCGAACATCTGCCTGAAACACCGCTCGGCATGATCATCGCCAAACTCAACGTTTCGGCTATCTTTTCAATTCCTCTCGTTGTCAAAGCGACACGCACCCTCGTCGGTGTGATTATCCTGGCGACGGATACAACCGCGCACGGCAGTAAACTGTTGTCGATGGTGGATATTGCAGCGGGCGCGCTGCGGAATGCACTCACACACAATCGCACGGTCGATCAATTGGCGGCAAAGACGCACGAACTCGCGCTGACCCGACGCGTTGACCGCGAATTGAATGACACGATGAAACAGCGTCATGTCTTTGAAATCGCGCTCGATTGGGCGATGCGCGTGTCACTGGCACAAGCCGCGTCGCTGGCGCTTTACGATCAAAGCGCCGATGAACTGCGTTATGCGATGGACATAGGTTACGAACGTGCGCCGGAACAAATCGCCCTGCTGCAAAAGACAATGGGCGGCGGTATCGCTCAGCGCGTCGCCCGTTCTGGGCATACCGAAGTCATCCCTGATGTTTCGGTCGATAGCGATTATCTTGAACTTAGCACCATCATCAAATCGCATATTTCTGTGCCGGTCATGCGCGAAGACCGCGTCATCGCTGTAATCAGCGTCGAAAGCAAACGGCTCAATGCCTTTACCGATGAGCATATCGATTTCGTTGAAAAATTGGCGACTCGCGCGGGTGTCGCCATTGATAATGCGCGTTTGTACGCCGAAGCCGTCCGCGAACGCGAAAAATATGCCCTGATCCTGGGCGCGACAGCGGACGTTATACTGGCGATCGGTCATGATGACCGCGTGATTCAGATTAACGCGGCGGCTGTAGCAGCGCTGCATTTATATGCCGACCGCGATTATGTCGGGCAGCCCATCTCCGAAATGCTGGAAAATTCAGCCTTGTACGAAGCGTTTCGGGGTATCAAAGCGCTGGAACATTCAACCATCGAAGAAGTCACACTTTCCGACGGTCGCACCTATCACGGCAGCTTTACACCACACGCTCAAATTGGCTGGATCATCGTGCTGCACGACATCACAGACTTCAAGCAGACCGATCAGCTCAAAAGTGAACTTGTCGCTACCGTATCACATGACTTGCGCCAGCCGCTGATGGTGATGAACGGCTACGTTGATTTGCTGCTGATCCATAAATCGGTGGATGAACGTGGCGAACGTTATGTTAAACACCTGATGCGCTCAATCCAAAACATGCGTCATTTGATCGAGGACTTACTCGATCTCGCCAAGATCGAAAGCGGGATGCAGCTTCAAATCGAAACGTTGAACATCAGGACAATCCTGGAGGAGTGTATCGACAATGCACGCCCGATCGCGGAGTCCAAGATGATGACCCTCGTGAACGACATTGCCGATACCTTACCGACGATTGCAGGCGACCAAATGCGCCTGGTACAACTTTTCAGCAATTTAGTCAATAACGCCATCAAGTACACGCCGCCCGAAGGTACAGTGCGAGTATGGGCGGAACAGAGCGAAAATTCGCTGCGTGTCGCCGTGCAAGACAACGGCATGGGCATCAGTCCACAAGACCAGGCGCGGATTTTTGACCGCTTTTATCGTGTACGCAATGTCGAAAACGAAAGTATTGAAGGGACGGGTTTAGGCTTGGCGATTGTCAAGCGCTTGATCGACGCGCACAAAGGACAAATAGGTTTGGAAAGCCGACTCGGTCAAGGTTCAACCTTCTTTGTGACTCTGCCGCTAACCACTCCATAAAAACAGACAACTAAAAAGGCGACCCGGTCGGGTCGCCTTCACGCTAAAACTTTGTCGTGATTTATGCTTCGTTGGTCGGCGTCGAGGTTGTGCTTTCGACCACCGCTGGCTGCGGAATTGTCATTTCGGGATTTTCTTCGTCATCGTCGTGCGGTACGCCATCCTTAAGATGATGAATTTGGTACGGTACAGTCGTGACGACGACACGTTCCATGCGACTTAACACGAGCGTAAACAAAAGCGCACTGTTTTGATGAAGCGCTTGTTCCCAATACGTATCCATCGCCAAGTGACCGATCACAATATGAATGAACGTTTCCGGGTGATCTTCACGGACTTTGTCCAGGTATTCTGCCAACGGTTCGGCAAGTTGGCGGAATGGCGACTCTACGATCACGAGTTCGCCTTGATTACCAAAACGCTCCACCCATTTTTGGCGCACTTTTTCGGCTTTTTCAGGGTTGGTGCCAATATGTAGCGCTTTCCAATCATGTCGCAGCGATTTGGCAAAATTCACCATTCGCACCGTTTCAGCATGGACATCATCGATCAACACCAGCGTTTGCACATTGCGCGGTTCGGCGTCGAGCGGCGTCACGCTTTGCATACTCAGCGAACGCGCGACTTCCTTATAATGGCGATGAATACGGAAGAAAATCATCACCAAAATTGGGATTAACACAACGACGAGCCACGCACCGTCAGCAAATTTTGTCACCGCAAATACCAGCATGACGATGAATGTACAAACTGCACCGACCGCACTCACCGCGATGTGTAAACGCCAGTTTTTGTCATACTCAAGGTCGGTTTCTAAGCCTTTTTGGATTTCACCCGGCTTGAGTTTTCCCACTCTCCGTGTACGAACGACCATGCCCGTTTGCGAGATGGTGAAACTAAGAAATACACCAATCGCGTATAACGGGATCAACGCTGACGTGCGTGCATCAGCGATGATGACAAGCAGTGATGCGAACACCGCCAGCACGACGATACCCCATGAGAAGACTAATCGCCCTCCACGATACGTCAACTGGCGTGGCAAGAAACCGTCACCAGCGTGCAGCGCCGCCAAACGTGGAAAGTCTGCATAACCGGTGTTCGCCGCCATTAGCAAGATCAATGCAGTACTAGCGAGTACCAAAAAGTAGAAAATCGTGCCATCACCATAGACCGCGCGCCCCATTTGCGAAATGATGGTTTCGTTGTGGCTTGGCACAGCGTGAATTTGATTGGCGATGAACGTGATTCCCAAGAACAACGTGATCAAGATACCACTCATCCACGTCAGCGTGATCGCAGCGTTCTTACTGCGTGGCTCTTTGAAAGCGGTAATTCCGTTGCTGATTGCTTCGATACCCGTCAGCGCCGTACACCCCGATGAAAAGGCACGCAGGACCAAAAACAGTCCTAAAACTTGTACCCCTTCGGTTGCGCTCTGATGCAGCGCTTCTACGTCGGTGAGCGTCGGCAAGCTCCCCGTGAAATAGCGTATAAAACCAACGCCAAGAGTCAGGAACATCATAACGAGAAAGAAGTACGTCGGGATGGCGAACAGCCGCCCGCTTTCCTTGACACCGCGTAAGTTGACGACGGTCATAAACACGATCACCGCGACTGCGATGATAACTCGGTACGGGAGCAGATCAGGAAACGCCGACGTAATCTGCGCGACGCCCGACGAGATCGAGACGGCGACCGTCAAGATGTAGTCGGTCAGTAGCGCCGCGCCTGCGATTTGTGCGGGGACTTCACCGAGATTGTCACGCGCAACAATGTATGCACCACCACCGTTGGGGTATGCATGAATCGTTTGACGGTACGAGATCGTCACGATTACCAGCAAGATCGCAATCGCAAACGCGATCGGGATAGACAAGCCTAAGATCGTGCCGCCCGTTGCCCAGATCAATCCACCGCCTGCGACCGCCATCGACAGGATGAGCAGAATTTCTTCGGTTGCATAAGCGGTGGACGACAGCGCATCGGAGGCAAATACAGCTAAGCCCACTGGTTTACTGAGCGCTTGGTGCGATAGATCACTGGTATTCAAACGTTTGCCAAATAGGAGTCGTTTTACATTGATAGCCATGGGTTTTTGCTCCCCCTCACGGGAGTCTCTCATCAAAGCGGCAAACGAATTCAGGATAATGCCGCAGTTTACGCGCTCGTTTGGGCGTGTTACTCAAGAATTAAAGTCAGTTTATTGGGTTCTTTTATCGTCATGGAGGTCTGTGATGAGGAGTTTCGCGTATAGAGCCGTGTATTCCATCGTGCGCTGCACGACGATTATAGTTGCATTGCAAAAAACAGGACGGAAAATTCCGTCCAGACAAAATCATGATAGGTTTCAAGCTCAATATTGCACGACCGGAAACATTATATCAAGAATACGTCAGGATGGGTGTGTCAATGTGACTCACCCCTAAGGATTAGGGGGCGACCCGTTGACGACCATCAACGCGCGCGCTATGCTCAATCGAATCTCATTTCAATTATTCTTTCTTGGAACATGCTTTCGTGACTTCTTTTTTTCGCTCCCAAATCGACCCACACAGCGACGATTTTCGCGCCAACTATGCGCACAATACGCAATTGATCCACACGTTACACGAACGTCAGGCGAAAGTCCGTGCGGGCGGCAGTGAACGCGCTGTCAAGAAACATCGCGACGCGGGCAAATTACTCCCGCGTGAGCGTGTCGAATTATTGCTGGATCACGGCGCGCCGTTTCTCGAACTGAGTTCGTTGGCAGCCTGGGGCATGTACAACGACGAATCACCCGGCGCGGGGTCGGTCAACGGCATCGGACAAATTAATGGCGTCGATTGTATGATTTTCGCCAACGAAGCGACCGTCAAAGGTGGCACATCGTACCCGATCACCGTGCAAAAAAGTTTGCGCGCGCAAGAAATTGCGGCGGTCAATCGACTCCCCTGCTTGTATTTAGTCGAATCGGGTGGCGCAAATTTACCTCATCAAGCCGAGCTTTTTGTCGAAGGCGGGCGCGGCTTCGCTAATCAAGCGCGCATGAGCGCGGCGGGGATTCCGCAAATTTCGCTGGTGTTTGGCAACAGCACAGCAGGTGGCGCGTATATTCCCGGACTCAGCGATTACTCCGTCTTTGTACGTGGACAAGCACTGGCATTTCTCGGCGGACCGCCGCTCGTCAAGATGGCGACGGGTGAAGAAGTCGATGAGCAATCGCTCGGCGGCGCAGAAATGCACGCGCGTACCAGTGGGTTGGTCGATTACCTGGCAGAAAATGACGCCGACGCTCTGCGGATCGGACGCGCGATCGTCGGGCAATTGAACTGGCAAAAAATCATCCGCGCCGACCGCCGCACACCCGAACCACCACAGCATGACCCCGACGAACTTTTGGGAATCGTCCCGGTCGATACGATTCGCAATCCGCTCGATATGCGCGAAATTCTCGCCCGCATCGTCGATGGGTCACGCTGGATGGAATTTAAGCCTGATTACGGATCAACGCTGGTGTGTGTTCACGCACACATCGACGGGTTTCCGGTTGGCGTGCTGGCAAACAATGGTGTGCTTTTCCCCGACAGCGCCAATAAAGCGGCGCAGTTCATTCAATTGTGCAATCACGCTCGCGTCCCATTGATCTATCTGCAAAATATCACCGGCTTCATGGTCGGGCGCGCTTATGAAGAAGCCGGAATCATCAAACACGGCTCGAAAATGATCAACGCCGTCGCTAACAGCAGTGTGCCGCAGTTCACCGTCTTGGTCGGCGGTTCGTATGGCGCGGGCAATTATGCGATGTGCGGGCGCGCGTATGATCCGCGCTTGCTGCTGACATGGTCGAGCAGCCGAATCGCTGTCATGGGCGCGGAGCAAGCGGCAGGCGTACTGGCGATCATCACCGAAGAAGCCGCGCGCAAACGCGGAGAAGCACCGGACAAAGATCAAATCGAGTTTTTGCGTGCGATGACGATTCAAAAATTTCAGGAAGAAAGCGATCCGTATTACGCGACCGCGCGCTTGTGGGACGACGGCATCATCGACCCGCGCGATACACGCATGGCGTTGAGCGTCGGCTTATCGATGAGCTATAACCGTGATTGGGTGAGCGAAGGCGCGCCGAAGTATGGTAATTTTAGGATGTAAATCGCGTTGGGAGCAGTATCATGCACTTCAAATTACACGAACGCATCACGGTTGATAAGCGTATTATGATCGGTAAGCCTGTTATCAAGAGGACATGCATCACCGTTGAGTCGATTTTGCGGAAATTGGCGGCGGGCTAATTGATATTTGATGCCCATCCAAATCTGAAGCTTGAGGATATTTTGGCGTCATTTGATTATGCTGCCGACACGCGCGCTAACGAAGACATTGAATTGAGCTTGCCGGATGCCCAAGTTGCTGATCGATGAAGGCTGTGACGCCATTATTGTACGAACGCTAGCATTCGATGCTGCAAAAAGTGATGACGAATGACTCTTTTTCAATATCACCCCGACATCCTCACCAAATATCCGACCATCATCGGCGGCGTCATCATCGCGCGCGCCATGACCAACCGTCCATCGCCGCCCGATTTGCTCGAAATATACCGCGCTGAACAACAAGCTGTGATCGCCAAGATCGGTGAGACTCCGCTCAGCCAACTGCCGTCTTTAGCCGCGTGGCGCAGAGTTTTCCGCAGTTTCGGCGTTGATCCCACACAAGTACGCAGCGCCATCGAAGCGCTTCTGCGCCGCTTGACCAAACAAGGCGATATTCCCAGCATCAATTTATTGGTCGATCTGGGAAATTTGGTCAGCATTCGCTATGCGCTGCCAATTGCGATGGTCGATACGCGCCACGCGACCGGAGCGATCAGCGTACATTTTGCTGACGGCAGCGAACGCTTCACTAATTTGGGCGCAACCGAGATCGACCACCCCGAAACGGGCGAAGTCGTATTTTCCGATGATACAAAACTCGTATTCGCGCGGCGTTGGTGTTGGCGACAAAGCGATCAAAGCGCGGCGCGTGATGATACCAGCAACGCGATCATCACCATCGAAGGACATCACGACGGCGCACGCGCCGACGTAGAAAATGCAATCCGCGATCTCACCGCATTGATCGCTGCATACGCGGGCGGCGACCTGACACACGCAATTTTAGATAAAAATCACCCGTCCATTTGAGTCGGCAAGTCCACCACTGACATCGTTTTGAAGTAGGTCTTTTTTGGAGAAAAATCATGGTTCTTGAAGCACAATCCGCGCGCACCAACGTTTATGCCAGTCCGTTTACCGCCGAACACGCGATGTTCCGTAAATCAGTGCGCGCGTTTATCGATAAAGAGATCACACCGCATGTCGATGAATGGGAACACGCCGAACTCTGGGATGCGCACGGCGTCCTGAAAAAGATGGGCGATCTCGGTTTTCTCGGCTTGAGCTATTCCAGCGAGTTTGGCGGCGCAGAAGCCGATATTTGGTTCACGGTCGTACTTATGGAAGAACTCGGTCGCATCCCATGCGGCGGCGTCCCAATGGGTATCTCCGTTCATACCGATATGTGTTCGCCAGCACTGGCGAAATATGGCTCGGATGAACTTCGACACCAATATCTCGCGCCCGCGATTCGCGGTGAAATGGTCGGCGCCATTGGCGTCACCGAACCCAACGCCGGATCAGATGTCGCCAGTATTACGACGCGCGCTGATTCAGACGGCGATGACTATGTAATCAACGGCAGCAAAATGTATATTACCAACGGCGTACAAGCCGACTGGGTGTGTTTACTCGCCCGCACCGAACCGGGTACAGGTTACAAAGGCATGTCGCTAATCCTTGTGCCGACGAACACACCCGGATTCATCGTCGATAAAAAACTCAAGAAATTAGGCAATCACAGCAGCGATACCGCCGTGCTAACGTTCGAGAACTGCCGCGTACCAAAAACCAACTTGATCGGCGTCGAAGGCATGGGTTTTTACATGCAAATGGAGCAGTTTCAGCGCGAACGCTTGGTCGCGGCGCTGCTCGGCGTCGTCGGCATGGAGCGGGCGGTTCGCAAAACAATCCAGTACTGTCAGGAGCGCGTGACATTCGGCAAACCGTTGATCGCCAACCAGTGGATTCAGTTCAAACTCGCGGAACTTCTCACCGAGATCGAAGCGCTGCGTCATTTAAGTTATCACACGGCGGCACTGCTCGAACAAGACGAGACCTCGCTCGAAGTCACCAAACTGGCATCGATGTGCAAGCTCAAAGTCGGGCGCTTAATGCGTGAAGTCGCGGATACCTGTTTGCAGTTCTATGGCGGCATGGGCTACATGGAAGAAACGCCGATCTCACGTTATTTCCGCGATGCACGCCTGACCAGCATCGGCGGCGGCGCGGATGAAGTCATGTTGGGCATCATCGCCAAACTCGAAAACTTTAATCCGCGATAAAGAAAATGTTCAAGGCAAAGTCGCAACGTGCAAAAATCCGCAAAGGATTATTTCTCATTGCGACTTTCTTTTATTTCTTTGCGACTTCGCGTTAAAAAGGCTTATTTATGACCTTGAGAATTGGTTCTGCGCAAGGATTTTATGGCGATGATGTGACCCGCGCCCTGCCGATGATCGAAGGCGGTCATGTCGATATTGTGTGCTTTGAAGCGTTGAGTGAACTTACGCTGGCGATTTTACGCAAAGACATGCTGGCGAACCCGACGCGCGGCTACACGTTCGATTTGAACATCATCGCCAGGCAGATTTTGCCAACAGCGTTCGCGCGCAAAATTCCGTTGATCAGCAACGGCGGCGGGCTAAATCCGCTCGGCGCGGCAGAGATGATCCGCGAGGCGGCGGTGAAACTTGGGCTGCACGGCTTGAAGATCGCTGCCGTCACAGGCGATGATATTCTGGCGTCATTGAGTGATTTACAAGCGGCAGGCGAACGATTTGTCAACATGGATACAGGCGAAACGCTTGCAGACGCCGATAATCAGAATTTTGTCACCGCCAATGTCTATCTGGGTGCCGCGCCGATTGTCGAGGCGCTCAAAAATGGCGCGGACATCATCATCACTGGGCGCGCTGCCGATCCATGCTTGTATGTCGCGCCGATGATCGCGCATTACGGTTGGGCATGGGATGATTGGGATCGGCTCGCGTCGGGGATCGTGGCCGGACATTTACTCGAATGTACCGGGCAGGTCGTCGGTGGCAACAGCCTCGCCTTGATCGATAACATCGACCCACGCGAACTCGCACATCTCGGCTATCCCATCGCACATATCGATGCAGACGGCTCGTTTGTGCTGACTAAAACGCCTGATACACCCGGTGTTGTCACGCTGGAAACCGTCAAAGAACAACTTTTATATGAAGTCCATGATCCGACACAGTATTTGACGCCCGATGTTTCTATAAATTTCACCACACTGATAGTGGATCAAGACGGATTAAATCGTGTGCGTGTGAGCGGTGTCACCGGACACCCACGACCGGACACGCTCAAAGTCAGCATGGGGCGGATGGAAGGCTATATGCGTGAACTGATTTTCACACTCGGTTATCCGCATGTTTGGGGCAAACTGGCGCAGTTGAAAGCGATGATCAACGAGTCATGGCGCGACTTACCGATCAATCGCGTTGAATATCAACTGTTGGGCATCGACAGTTTATTCGGCGGCATCGCCAAAGCCGTCGATGATCCGCTTGAACTTGTCGTGCGTGTCATGTTCACAGCCGATCATGCCGAAACGCTCAAAACCGCTGTACGAAAAGTGATGGCGAACGGGCTGAGCTGCCCACCCGGTATGAGCGTGAGCGGTACGACCGTCGGCGGCGAGCCGCGCGTGATTTTAGGCTTGTGGTCGTCGTTGATCGCACGTGATAAAATTGACCCGCATATTACGTACTTGGAGGTCTAGCCATGCGCCGATTGTATGATCTCGCTTACGGGCGTTCGGGTGACAAAGGCAACATCGCCAATGTCAGCGTGATCGCGCGCACGCCCCAAGCCTATCAAGACATCAAAGCCAAGCTGACCGCCGACCGCGTCAAGGCATTTTATGGCGATCTCGTCAAAGGCGACGTGATCCGCTACGAACTCGACAATATCGAAGCGCTCAATTTCGTCATGCACGGTGCGCTCGATGGCGGCGCAACGCGCTCGTTACGGATTGATCCGTTGGGCAAGTCATTAGCCGGAATTTTGCTCTACATGGAGTGGGATGAATGAGCGATTTTCAAACCTTACGCGTCGAAATCGCGCCGCCGTTTGCGCAGATTACGCTCAACCGACCGAGTACGCGCAATGCCATGAACTTTGAGATGGTCGATGAACTGTACGCGCTGTTCGTCGGCATGAAAGAACGCGCCGATATTCGCGCGGTCGTCATCGGCGGCGCGAACGGACATTTTTGTTCTGGCGGCGATATTGGCGATTTGGCGCAAGCCGCAAGCATGACGCCCGACGAACAAAACGCCGTCACGACACGGCTCGATTCGATGCTGCGCGCCGTCAATACCGCGCCACAAATCGTTATTGCCCGGCTCGAAGGCGCGGTCTTGGGCGGCGGATTCGGCTTGGCGTGCGTCAGCGATATTGCCGTCAGCGCCGATAACGCCTCATTTGGCTTGCCCGAAGTCCGTTTAGGGCTTGCGCCCGCCTTGATCGCGCCGTTCGTCATCCAGCGCATTGGCATCACCCAAGCGCGCCGCTTGATGCTCACAGGTGAACGATTCAACGGACACAAAGCGCTCGCTTACGGCTTGATCCACGAAGTCGTTGCGCACGCCGATTTAGCCATACGTATTGAGTCGCTGTTAAACGAAATTCGCCAGTGCGCGCCTAATGCGATCCGCGTGATCAAAAGCCTGATCCATGAGTCGGCAGCAAAATCACTCGATGAAACCGTCGCCTATCGCGCGCAACTGCTTAATACGATACGCGGAGGCGATGAAGGACAAGAAGGCATGTCGGCATTTTTAGGCAAGCGCCCCGCGCGCTGGGTGGATGCACCGTGATCCGAAAAATCTTGATCGCCAATCGCGGCGAAATCGCCGTCCGCATCATGGAAACGTGTCAGCACATGGGCATTGTCACCGTCGCGGTGTATGCCGACGCCGACGAAAACGCATTACACGTGAAAACCGCCGACGAAGCCGTCCATATCGGCGCGAGTGCCGCCAGCGAAAGCTACCTGAACATCGCCAGGATCATCGCGGCGGCGCAGCGCACAGGCGCAGACGCGATCCATCCCGGCTACGGTTTCTTGTCCGAAAATCATCACTTCGCGCAAGCTGTCATCGACGCGGGCATGATCTGGATCGGACCCGCGCCTGCCACCATCGAAGCGATGGGCGATAAACGCCACGCCAAACTGCTGCTCAAAGATGTGCCACTCATACCGGGTTACAACGGCGATGATCAAACCGACGACGCCTTCATCACAGCGGCGGACGAGATCGGCTATCCGATCATGGTCAAAGCGGCGGCGGGCGGCGGCGGCAAAGGAATGCGCGCTGTGCATTTGCGCGATGACCTGCCTGAAGCATTATCAGCCGCGCGCCGCGAAGCGTCACAGGCATTCGGCGAGTCGACATTAATCTTGGAACGGCTGATCCAAAATCCGCGCCACATCGAAATCCAAATTTTTGGCGATACACACGGCAATATCATTTCGTTGGGCGAACGCGAATGCAGCATTCAACGCCGCCACCAAAAGATCATCGAAGAAGCGCCGTCGGTCGCCCTTGATGACGATTTGCGCCAGCGCATGAGCGCTGTCGCCGTCAATATTGGCAGGCAGTTGAACTACGTCAGCGCTGGAACGGTCGAATTCCTGCTTGACCAAGACAAAAACTTTTACTTTATGGAAATGAACACCCGTTTACAAGTCGAACATCGTGTGACCGAACTGATCACCTATTTTGGTGATTTTGTGCGTAAACAAATTGAGATTGCACAAGGCGAATCAATGGATATAGACACACTTCAAACACGTATTTCTAAGCGACGCAATCAAGACCAACACGCGATTGAAGTGCGTGTTTACGCTGAAAATTCTGCCAACGACTTTCTACCGACTACCGGACAAGTTCTCTATTGGAAAGACCGAGAATATCAGGATTTTCATTATCTTTTGGATCATGGCATTATTCAAGGCGATCAAATCACGACCTTTTACGATCCGTTGCTGGCAAAGCTGATCGTTTATGGAGATACCAGAGACGATGCAATTCGTCATTTGACTGTCGTTTTAAATCAAACCAAACTGCTCGGAATACAACACAACATCGACTTTTTGCGCCGTGTCATCAACCATCCCGACTTTATCGCCGGAAACATCGACACCGGATTTATCGACCGTCATCCCGACCTCTTAGCTGATCCCGCCGAACCGCCGCAAATCGCCTTAATCGCGGCGGCAATCGCCAAAACAGGCGCTGCGAGCGGCTGGCGCAATAACCCATTTCGTCCGATGCGGCAGGTATTCACTTATAACGACACGAAATTCACAGTTGAACTGACAAAAGATGTAAGAATCTCACAAGCCTATCGCGTCAACATGAATGGAACGCATATGGACGTGCGCGCGTGGCGTATTGAAGATGGAGTGATGATGCTTTCGCTCGATGGTCATCGCCAAACCGTCACCGTCGTCGCAGGCAGCGATCAGGCGTGGTGGGTACACTGCCCCGCCGGGACGTTCAAGCTGACATGGATTGACCCGCTCGCAAGCGGTGCAACTCGCGAAACCCGTCCAGGGTCGCTGCGATCACCCATGCCGGGCACGATCATGAGTATTTCGGTGATAAATGGTCAGCGTGTTGCCAAAGGCGATATACTCCTTGTAATTGAGGCGATGAAAATGGAACATCGTATCAAAGCGCCTCACGATGGCATTGTCCAAGCAATGCGTTTGTCGGTCGGTCAGTATCTACAAGAGGGGATTCCCTTGCTCGAACTACAACCGACCCAGGATTCCGACCCGCACTAAATCCGCCCGCGCTGCTCCCGCTTGTGTCGCGGCGTTAACCCTCATCCCCGCACATAAGCCCGAAACGTGGAAGTTGTCTCCCTCTTTGCCGCCCGTGTGCGGTGTGACTGATATCCAACACTTGGAGGTAGAAGTTCATGAAGTTCACTCAGAAATTTGTCGTGGTTTTGGCGCTCACCGCACTGTTGATCGGGGCGTTTGGCGCAACTGCACAAGCAGGTAACGTACTGCGAGTCGGCATGAATGCACCCGTCGTCCTAGACCCGGCTCAGCACAGCAACGACCCCGAAACCGCGCTTAACCGCGCCATTTATGACTATCTGATCGAAGTCTTGCCTGATTCGACCATTGCGCCCAATGTGGCGACCGAATGGACGATTAGCGAAGATGGTCTGACCTATACATTTACGCTCGCGGAAGGGATTACTTTCCACGACGGGTCGGCATTGACCAGTGCGGATGTGGTTTACACCTTTAATCGTCTCAAAGAAGTGCAGTCACCCGCCATCAGTTTGCTCGGTGAATACGAAGTCAGCGCGCCCGATGACAGCACGGTGATATTCACCTTGACAGCGGTCAATGCAGATTTCCTGTACGGCGTCGCGGCACGGCAAGCGCTGCTGGTGCGTGACGGCGAAGATCAGGTCAATGTGTTGGGCGAAGGCGATGCAACCTTCGAGAACTTCAACGGCACAGGTCCTTTCATCCTCACTGAATTCGATCCAGGTGCGCGTGCCGTATTCACGGCGAATGCGAATTACTGGCGCGGCGCGCCTGCGTTGGCGGGCTTGGAATTCGTGTTTATCGACGACAGCGTAGCGCAAGTCGATGCGTTCTTGAGCGGCGAACTCGATTTCATTTTCAAAGTGCCGATTGCCCAGACCGAACGTGTCGAATCGACCGATGGTGTCGGCGTGATCTCGGTCGCAACCAGCCAGCATCCCGTCATCCGTCTGCGCACCGACGAAGGCTTTGCGGGCGCGGATGTCCGCGTGCGCCAGGCGTTCAAGTATGCAACCGACCGCGCCGCACTGAACGACATTTTGCTGCAAGGACGCGGCACCGTTGGCAATAACGACCCGATTGCACCTGTGTTCTCGGCATTCTTCGATGACACCGTCGAAAACCAAACCTATGACCCGGCGCGCTCGTGCGAACTGCTCGAAGAAGCGGGTATCGGCACCTATGAAGGCACGTTGTTTACGCCGAACGCCTTTGAATATGCTGACCTTGCTGCCGTCTTGCAGCAGCAGTGGGCAGAAGGCTGCATCAACGTGCAAATTCAGGTGACAGAAGAAGGACTGTACTACGATTTCGCCAACCCGGATAACTATTTCGAAGTCGAACTGGGAATTACCGGATGGGGCGACCGCCCGACGCCGCAGATTTTACTGCGTCAGGCGTATATCGAAGCAGGTATCGAAAGCGGATTCAACGAAAGCCGATTTGTCGACCCAGAACTCGAAGCGTTGGTCGCAGAAGCCAGCCAGACCACCGATGACGACGCCCGTGCGGCAATCTACGCGCAGATCAGCCAGATTTTCCTGGAGCGCGGACCCATCATCATCCCATATTTCGCCCCGTTGTTCGGCGGCATCAGCGATACCGTGCAAGGGCTGGAAATGGCGCCGTTTCCGGGCTTGACTGATTTCCGTTCCGTATCGATCGGCAGCTAATCACATAACGTAATCAAAGGCAAACGTGAGGGGTATGGTGCAAATCATGCCCCTGTCACTATGACTTCGACAACACAACCTAAGAATTCAACCCATGAAAAAAGAATACGCATATCCATGCTGCTAAATCAAGTGCTCGGCGTTGTACGCCAATTGATCCGCCGTCCGCAGTCATTAATCGGCTCGTTGATGGTAATTGTATTTATGCTGCTGGCAATTTTTGGATCGAGCCTAGCACCCCATCGTTTCGACGAGATCATACGCGGTGCGGCGCGACTTGCCCCATCAGCCGATTATCCATTTGGTACGGATACGCTCGGACGCGATGTATTCAGTCGCATTTTGTGGGGAGCGCGCGAAATTATTTTACTCCCCACGATAACGACCTTTTTGTCGGTCGCGTTCGGCAGCGCGATTGGCTTACTGATCGGTTATTACGGCGGTCTTCTTGATAATGTTGTCTCGCGCATTCTCGATAGCTTATTAGCAATCCCGGCGCTGGTGCTGGCGTTAGTCATGCTCGGCACGATTGGTCCATCGCCCGTCGGCATTATCATCGTCATCGTGTTGTTATATACCCCAATTGTCGCGCGAGTCGTTCGAAGTGCCGCGCTCAATGTGCGCTCCGCCGGTTATATCGAAGCGGCACGGTTGCGCGGCGAATCGACTTTATTTATTTTGTTTCGCGAAATTTTACCGAGCGTGCTGCCTGCTTTGATTGTCGAGGCGTCGCTGCGTTTCTCATATGCGATTTTTCTCACCGCGTCACTCGGATTTTTAGGTTTAGGCGTACAGCCACCATCGCCCGATTGGGGACGCATGGTCAACGAAGCGCGCGGGAGTTTCGCGCAAACGCCCTGGGCATTGTGGGCGCCTTCCGCGGCGATTGCGCTGTTAATTATCGGCGTCAATTTACTCTCGGATGGCTTACGGCGGATATTCCGCTACGAAGGCGGACTTGGATGACTCAGACCACGCCGATCATCGAAGCGCGCGCACTATCAATCGAGTACAAGTTCGGGCGCGTTTGGTTAAATGCGCTCCATGATGTCAACCTGACCATTTATCCCAATGAAATACATGGCTTGGTTGGCGAAAGCGGGAGTGGAAAATCGACACTCGCGTTAGCACTTATGCGGTATATGGCGGGCAATGCGCGGATTTCTGGCGGCACAATTGTATTTGATGGCGTCGATATCACGCGCACAACGCCCACCGAAATGCGCGCTATTTGGGGCAGTAAAATCGCGCTCGTACCTCAGGATGCGCTCGCCTCGCTCAATCCGTCATACACCATTGGCGAGCAGATCGCGGAGATCGGACGGCTGCATCTTAGCTTGGATGCGCGCACGGCGTGGGCGTGCGGCATCGATATGCTGCGGCGAGTCAAAATTGCCGATCCCGAAGCGGTCGCCGCACGTTATCCCCATCAACTGAGCGGCGGTATGCAGCAGCGCGTCACGATTGCGATGGCGTTGACGACCAAGCCACGTCTGCTCATCCTCGACGAGCCGACCACTGCGCTCGATGTGACCACACAAGCCGTCATAGTCGATTTATTCCGCGAGTTGATCCGCGAAAACGACGCGGCGGCGCTGTATGTCTCGCACGATCTTGGCTTGATTGCCCAGTTATGCGACCGCGTCACCGTCTTATATGGGGGCGAAGTCATGGCATCGGCGTCGATTGAAAACGTGTTCAAACACCCAATTCATCCCTATACCATCAGTCTGCTCGCCAGCTTACCCCGCCCCGTCAATCCAACGCATGGCATGGAGACTCGCTTGCCGACGATTGAAGGCGTTGCGCCATCGTTGGCAGATCGTCCGAAAGCGTGTGTGTTTGCGCCGCGCTGCCCCGCAGCTATAGCAATCTGTCACACCGAAAAACCGCCGCTTGAACAAATCAATGCCGAACGTACAGTGCGTTGTCATCGCTGGCGTGAGATCGCCGATTGCACACTCGTGATCGATACCGCGCCCAAGTTGATCGAGATGAGCGCGCCGCCCGAAGCGGGTATGGTCTTGGACGCGGATCATCTCGAAAAGACGTTTGGCGGCGAGTCGATGTTCGGACGCCTGACCAAGCGTAATGGTGTCCACGCCGTCGATGATGTCAGTGTCCATATCAACCGCCGTTCCACGCTCGGTCTGGTGGGGGAAAGTGGAAGCGGCAAAACCACACTTGCGCGCTTGATCGTTGGTTTGGAAGCGACCGACGACGGCAATCTGCACTTGCTCAACGCGCCGCTCAACGCGGCTGTCGATGCGCGTTCACGCGATGAACTACGTCAGATTCAAATGATTTTTCAGAATCCTAACGACGCCATGAACCCTTTTATGAGCGTCGGTGAAACACTCGCGCGCACGCTCAAACGTTTGAGTTCACAGCCGATGACCACCGCTCAAATTGACGCGCGCGTGGCGGAATTGCTGGAGTCGGTGCGCTTGCCGATGGACTATGCGGCGCGTTACCCAACGGAACTGAGCGGTGGCGAAAAACAACGTGTCGCTATCGCCCGCGCGTTTGCTACTACCCCCGCGCTCATCGTCGCGGATGAACCGACATCAGCGCTCGATGTATCCGTACAGTCGGTCATCCTAAACCTGCTCAAAGACTTACGCGGACAACACGGTACGTCGTATTTGTTCATCTCACATGACTTGAAAGCTGTCGCTTATCTTGCGGACTGGATCGCCGTCATGTACTTAGGTGAGATCGTCGAAGAAGGCACATCCGAGCACGTCTATACCATGCCATCGCATCCGTATACCGAAGCGCTGATTTCTGCAATCCCTGTTCCAGACCCAACCATTAAGAGCAAACAAATTCGCTTGCACGGCGACCCGCCGAGCGCACGCAATATCCCGACGGGCTGTCGTTTTCATACGCGCTGCCCGCGCAAAATTGGCGCAATCTGCGAGACTGATGTGCCCCCATACCGTGATGCAGGCGGAGAGCATTTTATCCGCTGTCATATCCCGGTCGAGGAACTCGCGCGCTTACAACAAGACTCACCCAACCCGATTTTGGACGCGCAAATATGATTCGTTTTCTGCTCCGTCGATTAGCCCTGTTGGCAATTACCCTGTTGATCACGTCGGCGGTCATTTTCGCCTTGACTCAACTGCTGCCTGGTGATGTCGCGCGCTTGATTTTGGGGCGCGAAGCCCGTCCAGAAGCCATTGCCGCACTGCGTGAGGATTTGGGACTGAATAATTCGGTGCCGCAGCAGTATATCGATTGGCTGACCGGGTTCGTCACAGGTGATTGGGGGCGTTCGTTTGTGAGTGGCAATCCACTCATTCGCCCACTCGTCATGGATCGGCTTGGTAATTCGCTGCGCTTGGCAGGCTTTACGCTGTTGATCAGCGTGCCGTTAAGCGTCTTTCTAGGCGTGATTTCTGGACTCAACGAGAATAAATTCGTCGATAACGCGATCAGTATTTTCACGCTGTCGGTCGTCGGTTTACCCGAATTTGTTACCGGCCTCGTGTTGATCAACGTATTTGCGTTGGGCTTAGGCTGGTTCCCCGCCAGCGCGACTGCACCCGCCGACGCCAGTTTAGGCGATTGGATACGTCAGTTGATTTTGCCCGCGATCACCGCGACCTTTGTATTGATGGCGTATATCGTTCGCATGACGCGCGCGGGCGTCATCGACGAACTGAAAAAGTCGTATGTCCGCACTGCGACGCTTAAAGGCTTGCCGCGCCGCACTGTCATTATCAAGCATGTACTGCGGAACGCCTTGCTGCCGACGATCACGGTCGTCGCGCTCTCGTTCGGCTGGTTGATCGGCGGCTTGATTGTCATCGAAAACGTATTCAGCTATCCCGGCTTGGGGCGCTTGATGACCAATGCCGTCGAGCGCAAAGATATTCCGTTGATGCAAGCGGTCGTCATGGTCGTCATCTTCTTCTTCGCCATCGCCAACCTGCTAGCGGATGTAGTATACGCGCTCTTGAATCCGCGCATCCGCTTAGATTAAAACAAAAAGCTCGACGCAAAGACGTAAGATAAAGTGATTAAACCGTTACGGATTGTCGGCGCACAAGTTTGGCACGCGGGCAAACGCGAATTACCACGCGAACTCAATGTTACAGATCGAGTCATTGCCGATCCTGACCCACGCGCTTTACGAATTGATTTAGAAGGCTATACGATTTTTCCCGGTTTGATCAATGGGCATGATCACCTAGACCTCAATCATTATCCGCGCACAAAGTTCAGAGACAAATACGATAATGCCCACCAATGGGGTGAAGATGTCAACGTACATTTGAACGAATCGCCATTCAAAGAACTGCGCGCTTACCCACACGAAGATCGATTGTTGATCGGTGGCTTAAAAAATTTACTGTGCGGTGCGCTCACCGTCTTTCATCATGACCCGCCTTACGCACCCTTGTTCAAAAAAAGTTTTCCTGTGCGCGTCATCAAAGAATATGGATGGGCGCACTCACTTCATTTCAATGCCGAAGCAAAGATCGTTGAGTCGTACCGCAAAACGCCATCCAATTACCCGTGGTTCATTCATTTAGCAGAAGGCACGGATCATATTGCACAAACTGAATTTCAACAGCTTGTAAAAATCGGCTGTGTCAACGCCAATACGGTATTGATACATGGCGTCGGTTTAACCGCTAGCGACTTATACAACCATCACACCCGCAATATTCATATGGTCATTTGCCCAAGTACCAATCAATATCTATTGAGCAGGCTACCAATAGAGACAGCACTTGCTTTCCGTTCCCGGTTATTGATAGGTAGCGACTCAAGGTTGACCGCCGACGGTGATTTATTAGATGAAATTCGCCTTTATACAGCGATGATCGCCGAAACGATAAAAGATCATCGAGATACTGTGTATCCTTACGCATTGAGTTGTGTCACCAACCATTTTAGAAATTTTCAAACCTTTAGTAACTATTTCAGTGCCATTGGTCATTTAGATATCAATGCGGCAGCCGATTGGATCGTCCTCAAGCACGATTATGAACCCTACAAGCCTGAACACTTGATCGATAATGCTCATCGTGCCGATCTCGCGCTCGTCGTGCGCGGCGGCATCCCCCAAATCGGTGATCCCGACCTGATGACAAAATTCCCACACGTCGAAACTGTTGAAGCGACGCTGGATGGCATTCCCAAATTAATCAATCTTCATCTCGCGCGGCAGATCGCGCGGTCGTCGCTCAAAGAAAAAGGGCTGGAATTCTTACAATCGCCATTCAAAAATCGCTGGTTCTAACCTTTAATACCGCCAGATGCTCAAGCATCGGACTGCCATCAAAAAAAGCGCACTGAATTCGCTCTTAACAGCCCCTTTAGCGGACTTACACGTTTTTTGCCGAGCCGCACGGCTTTAGCCTGCGGCGCAGACTCAAATATCAGTTGCGAAATCGCCTGAATTCTTTATACTTATGCTTCAGCACTCGGTACTCTCCTTAAATGGATATTCTGTTCGGACAATCGTATTTCATCCGCTTTGACCCCAAACTGTACGAAGCGATGCAGCCGTACCCGCCGCTTGGCACGCTCTACGCCGCCAGCTTGATGCGCGAACGCGGCTACAGCGTCGCCTTGTTCGACGCCATGCTCGCGGAAAATACTGACGTATGGGCGGCGGCGCTCGATCAATACCGCCCAAAGTACGCGGTGCTGTTCGAGGATAATTTTAATTACCTGAGCAAGATGAGCTTGCTCCGTATGCGCGACGCCGCGTTCACGATGATCGATGCGGCGAAAGCGCGCGGCTGCATCGTCATTTGTGGCGGCGCGGACGAGACCGATCACGCCGAAGCGTATCTACAACGCGGCGCAGATTATGTGCTGACAGGTGAAGGCGATCACACGCTGGTCGAACTCATCGAGCATCTCGAAGGCAAATCGTCGCTCGCATTGGATGAGATTAAAAGCCTGGCATATCGTGACCAAACCGGGCAAGTCGTCAAAACCTATCCCCGTCCGGTTATCGCCCAACTCGATTCAATTCCGTTTCCAGCGTGGGATTTGGTAGATCGTGACGCGTACAGCGCGATTTGGCGCGAACATCACGGTTATTACTCGATGAATCTGGTCACGACGCGCGGTTGTCCGTTTCATTGCAACTGGTGCGCCAAGCCGATTTGGGGTCAGCGTTACAACGTCCGGTCGGCGGCGAACGTTGTCGAAGAAATGGCGTGGCTCAAAGAACGCTTCAACCCCGATCACATCTGGTTCATGGATGACATCATGGGCATCCAAGACCGTTGGATCGAAGCGTTTGCCGATGAACTCGACGCACGCAATCTGCGTATTCCGTTCAAGAGCCTCAACCGCGTCGATCTGTTGCTGCGTGGCAAGACGATTCCCGCATTGGCGCGCGCCGGCGCACAGATCGTATGGGTCGGCGCGGAAAGCGGATCGCAAAAAGTCCTCGATGCGATGGAAAAAGGCACGCAAGTCGCGCAAATTTACGAGGCGACACGCCAACTGCACGCACACGGCGTCAAAGTCGCATTCTTTTTGCAGTTTGGGTACCCGGGCGAAACACGCGAAGACATCGAACTTACGATCAAAATGGTGCGCGACCTGATGCCCGACGACATTGGGATCAGCGTCAGTTATCCGTTACCCGGCACAAGTTTTTATGAGAATGTCAAACATGAACTGGGTGATCGCGTCAACTGGATCGATAGTGAAGATTTAGCGATGCTGTATCGTGGATCATTTCGCACCGAGTTTTACCGTCATTTGCACACTGTAATCCACAAAGAATATCGCTCGCGCAAAACATGGCGTGAACTACCCGCACTGCTCAAAAACCCAATGCGGCTGCGTCCCGACCACATCAAGCGGCTGGCGGCGATGATTTATCATCAAGTCACACTACCGGGCGCACGCGCTAAACTCGATGAATTGGCGCTGCTGCCACACCAACCCACCCGCTTGCCCAACGTCGTGCTAAAATAGGCGCACTATTTTCGTTTGGAGGAGAATCATGGCGTCGTGGGTCCAATACAAAAACGCGGAAAATATCACCGAGATTTTTAATCTCGATAATGCCACGCGCTTTCGGCATGTCGAAGAAGGCGATTCGACGTTCATTGAAATTCACGCGGCGGGGTCGGTGCATACTGTGATGTGGATAACCGATAAGGATGCGTTTCATAAAGTCTTAGAATTTGTTAAACAATCGACTGGTTTCACGCTCGAATAGGCGAGGCGCACTGATAATCGACTCATGGACATTCTGCTTACTCACGGCTATTTTCTTTACCAGGACGCACACGAACAGAAAGTCATGAAGCCCTATCCTCCATTGGGGATATTGTGCTTGTCGTCCTATTTGAAGTCGAAGGGCTACAGCGTCGGCATCTTCGATTCGACGTTTGCCAGTCTTGATGAATTTACCCGGCACGTCACGCGCGAGCATCCATCGGTCGTCGGCATTTATACCAACCTGATGACCAAATTTAATGTGCTGAAAATGATCGCTATCGCCCGACAAAGCGGTGCGAAAGTCGTGCTGGGCGGTCCCGAACCGCCGTATTATGCGCGTGAATATCTAACGCGCGGCGCAGATGTGATTGTCAGCGGTGAAGGCGAATTGACGCTCGAAGCCGTCGTCGCACACTTGATCAAGCACGGTATGAGCGGCTTGCACAGCATCCAAGGCATCGCCTTTCTTGATGACGACGGACGCGTTGCCGAAACCACGCCACGCACCATGATTCCCGATTTAAGCGCGTACCCGTGGGCAGACCGTGACGCCATTGATATCCCAGAATATATGCGCGTGTGGAAAGACCATCACGGCAGCAGTTCGGTCAGCGTGATTCAGGCGCGCGGCTGTCCGTATACATGCAAATGGTGCAGCCATTCGGTCTACGGCAACACGCACCGCCGCCGCACGCCCAATGATGCCGCCGACGAATTGTTGTGGATCAAAGAACGCTACAACCCGGATTTGATCTGGTACGCCGACGACGTATTCGCCATCAACCGCCGTTGGTTTTTTGAATACGCCGACGCGCTCAAAAAACGCGGCGTCCGAATTCCGTTCGAGTGTATTTCGCGCGCTGACCGTCTAAATGACGATGTCGTGAGCAAACTGGCAGAAATGGGGTGTTTCCGCTTGTGGAATGGTTCCGAGAGTGGTTCGCAGCGCATTCTGGATGCCATGCAGCGCAAAACCGACGCCAAAGATGTGCAGGAAAAAACGCACTTACTGCAAAAATACGGCATCGAAACCGGCATGTTCATCATGCTCGGCTACGACGGCGAAGACATGAGCGATCTCGATGAAACCGTCGCTCACATCAAACGCAGCAACCCCGATCTGTTCTTGACGACGGTTGCGTATCCGATCAAAGGCACGCCGTATTACAACGAGGTCGAAAATCGTATCCTGACCGATAAAAGCTGGGATCAACGCACCGACCGCGATTTGACCGTTGCGGGGCGTTACTCCAAACGTTTTTACAGCTTCGCTACGCGCTGGATGGTCAACGAAGTCGCGCTCAACCGCGCCCATCTTAAAGGTGACGTACCGCTTAAACGCAAGCTCAAATTAGCAGCGAATGCTAAGATCGGGCGCATCGGGATGCTGCTCACGCAGCGTGGACGCGAACAAGCGACCGAGACGCTTCGTCCGCAAAATGCGTTGAGTAATTAGCGACTGGCAATTTGCCTTTAGTGGTTTGCTAAAGGCTAATCGCTTTCTTTCATGGCATTTGACGCGCTCGCCCCCACCTACGATACCGACTTCACCGCGTCGCCCATCGCACAGCATTTACGTGCGCGTGTTCACAGTCGTTTAGCCCGATATATCAAGACGGGCGACCGCGTGCTTGAACTTGGCTGTGGCACAGGCGAAGATGCGCTTGTATTAGCGCAGCGTGGCGTCCATGTCGTCGCCACCGACGCCAGCGCGGGCATGTTAGATGCCGCCCGCGCCAAAACCGCGCATGAACCGAACATCGTCCTTGCACAACTTGACCTCAATGCCTTAACCGCAGAGAACGCGAAGAACGCAGAGTATTTTCAGGATTCTTCCTCTGCACCCGCTGCGTCCTCTGCGGCTCAAAAATCTTTTTCGAGCGCGTTCTCCAATTTCGGCGTCATCAACTGCGTTTCAGACCGCGCGGCGTTAGCGCGTTGGCTGGCGGATCGCGTCCGTCCCGATAGCACGGTCGCGTTCGGGGTCATGGCGCGTTACTGTTTGTGGGAGATCGGCTGGCATCTCGCGCACGCTGATTTGAAGATCGCGTTTCGGCGCGTCGGCGGCGTCAGCCAATTCACGATTGACGATCAGCCGCCAATGACGATTTTTTACCCAACCGCGCACCAGATCACCCGCGAATTCGCGCCCTATTTTCGTCGCGTCCATCTCGAACCGCTCGGCTTGCTGCTCCCACCGAGCGCGTTATATCCCATCGTCGAAAAACGCCCGCGCCTTTTGCGTCGTTTAACAGCATGGGATGATCGCCTGTTGCACGCGATGCTTTCGCAATTTGCAGATCATTATTGGATCGAATTCGAGCGACTGCCGTGAACTCACTGCGTCGCAATACAGGTTTGCTGCTGGTATCCAACATTGGCAGCGCAGTCTTGTCGTTCGTCTTCTCCGCGCTGATCGGGCGGGCGTTTGGCGATGAAGGCTTGGGTATTTACGCCGTGTGTATGGCATGGATTTATCCGCTCAGTTTGCTCGTCGAATTCGGCATCGGCACGTTGATGACACGCGATCTCGCGCAAAATCCATCACTCATCGTCCCGATGTTACGCAGTGCTATCATTGCCCGCTTGATTTTTGGCACAGCGGTGTTTGCATTTATATTGGTCGCCGCTCCGGTTCTCACCGACGATCCGCGCGTTGTCATCGGGCTGCATATCAGCGCGCCCATGGTCTTGATTTTGCCATTGTTCAGCACATTTACGGCAGTATTGCGTGCTCGCGATCTCATGCTGCCGATCCCGTTTCTCAATATCGGCATGATCGCCGCGCAAGTCATCATGACCATGCTTGCGCTTGTCAACGGTGGTGGATTTGTCGGCGTGCTGGTCGCCAACGTCGTCTCGTCGGCGCTGCAACTGGTCGGCGCATATTGGGTATATCGCCATTATTTCACGCAAAGTTCCGTCCACAATGCGTATCCCTGGGTCATGCTCATCCGTCGATCGTGGCATTTCGCTCTGGCGGCGTTGTTCGCAGCGCTTCAACTGCGATTAAGCACCATTTTGCTCGAATCGTTATCCACCACACGCGATGTCGGTCTGTTTTACGCCGCGAGCCGCTTTGTCGAAGCCGCCCGTTTATTCCCGAATGCGTTTTTTGGCGCGTTTTTTCCATTACTGGCGTCCGTTGCCGCGGATTCAAGCTTACTCAAGCGTACATTTCGGCGTGCGATGCTCGCCTTAGGCGGGTTCGGCTTGTTATCTGGTATTGGCTTAACCTTGACCGCCGCCCCGTTGATCGCGCTGGTTTTTGGCGACACGTTTAGCGCCGCCGTACCCGTGTTGGTCGTATTGGGCTGGTCGCTGATCGGTCACTTGTTGCGCGGCGGTCGCACGCTTTATTGGTACGCGCTCAAGCGTGAACGACTCGTCAACGCCGTCAACGGCGTGGCGATCTTGGGGCAACTCGTGCTCAGTTTATGGCTGATTCCATCATACGGTGCGGTTGGCGCGGCGCTTGTACAAGTAATTGTCGAACTGGCAGCATTCAGCCTATTATGGGTATGGCGACCTTCAAAAACCTACAGCGATTATCGACAGCCGCTTTATGAAATTTCTTAAATTGCTCACTGGATTCTCTGTAGTTCACTATGTTTTTCTTTTCGGTTTGGCGTTTCTCATCCGCTTCTATTACGCGCGTGGCTTTAATGGATTGTACGGACAAGACGCCTATGCCTATTTTGACGCTGCCGCCTTAATCGCACGCGGTCAGCCGCTCACGCCATTTTTTTGGGGTGTCGGCTATCCACTCACGCTCGCCAGCGTGTTCGCTGTCGTCGGTGCATCGGCGTTTGTCGGGCAATTCATCAACATCATCATGGGCGCGGCACTTGCGCCGCTGATCTATCTCACCGCACGGCAAATCGGCTTAACGATGCCGAGCGCGTTACTGGCGGGCATGCTCATAGCGGTGTGTGGTCAAGCGGTGCAATCGAGTGTTGTCATCATGGCGGATATTCCCGCGCTTTTTTGGGCGTTATTCAGCACAATCGCCCTGCTCCGTCACGCACGCACAGATCGTACCGTCTGGTTACAAACATCGGCGGCGCTGTTAGCATTCGCGTGCATGACACGTTGGTTGTATCTGGCGTTGATCCCTGTGTATGCACTATTTTTGCTGGCGACATGGCGGCGAGTGCGTGTGCGACCGGTGATTGTTGCATCGCTCACGGCGGTAATCGTGATGCTGCCACAAGCTGCGTTCAGCGCCATCAACCCATTTCCGGTTTTGGATCATGCCTGGGTGCAAGGATGGTCACCGCTCAATGCAGGTCGTCAATCGTTCGTCAACATCGATGGACAGTTCGAGTATGCGACCATTAACGCACAGTTTTACGCCGCGCCCCTCATCGACGCCTATTATCTTTTGCCGATCTTTATCCCGTTTGTGATCGTTGGCATCGCGGCGCTGTGGCGGCAGCGGGCGGTGTGGTGGCTGCTCATGGGGTGGTGGATACTACCGTCGATTTTTCTGATCGGTATTCCGTATCAAAATATCCGCTTTCCACTCATCGTCGCGCCCGTTGTGATGTTACTGGCGGCGGCGGGCGTCGAGTGGGCAATCCAACGTCTCCCGCTGCCGCAAAAACCGATTTTGTGGATAGGCGTGGGCATCGCTGCGATCGGGTTGAGCATGTTTGCGTTCAACCCCATCGTCGCAGGCTTTGTGCGAACGCACCTGCGTGATCAAGAAACCGTGTCGTGGGCACTTTCACATATCCCCGAAAGCGCCACTGTATACACGATGAACCTGACACTGCCGCTCGAGCGCGTATATGCGGGTGAGGTGCGCGAGTTATATTACGAAACACCCGCGACGCTTGCATACGCGAAAACACAAGAAGAAGCTGCCTATTTGCTGATCAATCTGTGGCAAATTGAAAACCAATGGCGCGGGCGCGAACCTGACATCGCAGTGAGCTGGCTGCGTCGGCGCCGCGGACTCACCCAAATCGGGCGATTCGGTAATTACACGCTGTTTGCGGTTCACCCATGAATATTGGCGTCCTGATACCCGGCTTTAGCAGTGATGAAAACGACCCAGCAATCCCAGTCCAGTTGAATCTTGCACGCGAACAAGCCCGCCACCTCGATCTGCGTATCATCGCCTTGCGTTATCCACATCGACGCGACCAATATGGCGTATTTGGTGCACAGGTGTATTCACTCGGTTATGGCGCATGGACACGCGGCGCGCGACGCTTACAACTATGGCTGGAAACCTATCGCTTATTGTCGCGGTTGCATCGTGAACAGCCATTCGACGTACTTCATGCGATGTGGGCAGACGAAACCGGACTCATCGCCGGATGGTTTGGCAAAACGCACAATATTCCGGTCGTCGTCTCAATTTTGGGCGGCGAGCTGGCAGCGCTGCACGACATCGGATACGGCGGGCAATTATCGCGTTTTGGACGCTGGACAACAGGACAAGCGTTGCGATACGCGACACGTGTACATATACCGAGCGGGTATGTGAACAAATTACTGGAACAGTCTTCCTACGCGGTCGATGCAAGGCGTATTGATTTAATCCCACTTGGAATTGATGCGGACTTATTTCACCCGGATAACACATCGTATGACCCAAAGCGCTTGATCTGCGTCGCGTCGCTGATCCCGGTTAAAGATCACGCGACGTTGTTACGGGCGGTCGCGCGTTTGCCCAATGTCACGCTTGATCTGGTTGGTGACGGGATAGATCGCGCATGGCTGGAATCGATGGCGCGCGATCTGGGTATTACGGCGCACATCAACTTTCTTGGGGCGATCCCGCACCATCAACTGCCAGCGTATTATCGCCGTTGTGCGCTGCATATCTTGACGTCGCGCCACGAAACGTTTGCGCTTAGCATCGCGGAGGCGGCAGCGTGCGGTGTGCCGTCAATCAGTACGGGCGTAGGAATGCTGCCCGATTACCCAGCGATTGGGTATACGGTCGCCATCGGTGACCCGGCAGCATTGGCGGAACAAATAAATATTTTGTTGAGCGACACATCGATGCTCGGTGCACTGCGAAAATCAGCGCGCGCCAGTGTAGAGCGCGACCTGACAATCACGCACATGGCGACGCGCTTGCGTGAGCTTTACGCCGAACTACGGTAGGCGTAAACTCCACACGCCTGTCCATTCGGGCAAAATCTGCCAGTTTTCGCGCTGTACGCGATCCGCCATTTCATCACCAAAGAAAAAGCGTGACAAAGTGACCGCTTCTTCAAGCGAATCAAAACGATAATCGGTCCGAACGGCATGGCGGATAAACCCATGTTCGTTTTCTAAATAGGCGTAAAAATCCGCCAGCGCTTGGCTCGGCGGTGCGGGTTCAAGCGCGCCCGTGCCGAGCGTTTCAATCACTACCAGTGCGCCGCCGGGACGGGCAGCACGGCGCATTTCGTCCAGCGCAGCACCGATTTCATCACGCCATCGTTCGACATGCCATACCGTCGCATGACCAAAACTCCAGCCCTCGATAAGCAGATCAGCGGACGCCGCTTCGACGGGCAGTGCTTTATTATCCGCAACCTGTAACGTCCAATTGGTTGTTCCGGTCGCCTTCATCACCGTGTCGCCAATTTTCAGCATGTGCGCCGACGCATCGAACGCCCGAATTGAACGAACGAAAGGCGCGAGCAATCGCGTGACGCGTCCTGTTCCCGCGCCAAGTTCGATCACGTCGATTCCATTCAGGTCGATTACACCCTGAATCGCGCGCAGCAGATTATTTTGATAATCCTCGCGCGCCACCAGCGCTTCGTATTCAGCCGCGTGACGCGCATAAATTTCTTCAAACGTTGGCATGGTTGGAGTCAATTCTTTGTAGGGGCGACCCGGCGGGTCTCCCCACGCGGGCGGCTCTCTAATTTAGAGTTGCGCTTGAAACGTCGTCAGTTGTTCGATCAGCTTGGTCTGGTCGATTTCCGGGTGCTTGTCCATCAGGTTTTTGAATATCAAGATGTATTCGACCAATGAAGCCGCCGTGTATGCTTCGAAACGAAGCGTGATGGCGGGTTGCGTGTTGCTGGCGCGAACTAACCCCCAGCCGTGCTCGAATAACGCGCGTACACCGTCGAGTGTGATCACATCGGTTTGCTGGCTCAAGGCATCGGTGATTTCCTGGATGATTTCGAACTTAACCGCGTCCGGCGTCGAAAGCACAATCTCCGGCGTCGCGACCAACTGCGGAATATCCTCGAATAATTCCGAGACCGTCTTGCCCGATTTAGCGATAATTTCCAGCGTCTTGAGCGCGATCAACGGCGCATCGTCGAAGCCGTAATAGTTATCACCCCAAAACAAATGTCCGCTGATTTCACCGCCCAGTGGCGAGTTGAGTTCATGCATCTTGAGCTTGATTAAGCTGTGTCCGGTTTTCCACATCACCGGGACGCCACCATGCTTGCGAATATAATCAGGCAGCGCTTGCGAAACTTTAACGTCGAACACGATATTCGCACCCGGATGACGCGTGAGGACATCTTTTGCTAGCAGCGCCAGTAAACGATCCGCCGTGATGTGATGCCCATGATTATCGATGAACCCGCATCGATCTGCGTCACCATCGAATGCGAGACCTAAATCGGCGTTGACTGCTAAAACTTTCGCTTCTAAATCGGCTGTTGTTTCCGGGTCTTCGGGGTTCGGTAGATGATTCGGGAACGTGCCATCGCTTTCACAGTACAGACAATGCACGTTCAAACCGAGTTCAGTCAGGATTTGCGGCACGTACGATCCGCTCATGCCGTTGCCTGCATCCATGACGACCGTGAGTGGGCGTGCCATGTTGACCATCCCTTTGATAGTCTGCATATGACGATGACCCATCTCATAATCTTGCGCGATCTCACCTTGACCCACCGCGAACGCATCGGTTTGAATGATCGTAAGCAAATCCTGAATTTGTTGATCTGCCAGCGCAAGGGGTCCATACGCCATTTTGATTCCGTTGTACTGGGTGGTCAAATGGCTGCCTGTGATCATGACGCCGCCGCCTTTGCCCACGAAACTCGCGGACGCGAAATACACCGTTGGCGTCACGACTTCACCAATATCGGTCACAGGCAGTCCAGTCGAGGCGATGCCGTCCATCAATGCGTTCTGTAAACCGGGCGATGCCACACGGTTATCGCGCCCGATAAACATCCGTTCGATGCCGAATGTTTTAGGCATAAACGTGCCGAGCGCCTTCCCGACAAGATGCGCAAGTTCAGGGGTAATCTGTGGGTTTTCGCCCGTCACCGTGCCGCGAATATCATATTTACGAAAGACGGACTTGTTGACATCAGTCATGAGTTGATTCCTTCAGCGTGCGCTCAAATAAGAACGGGCGGCGTGAACGCCACCGTATGTGAAATTTCTAATCCGCACTGACACTGACATTTTTGCCATCGACAATCGCGGCAAATTGCAGGGTGTCCGCGCCGTCGGTCGCATCAATGCTGATGCTTGTTCCGGCAGGGGGGTTGGCACGCAGCAGCCAGTCAGCTAATGGCTCGCGCACCGAACGGCGGATGATGCGCCGCAGCGGACGCGCGCCATATTCGGGTTCGTTGTTTTGCGCCAACATCCATGTTTCGGCAGACGGCGCAAATTCCAGCTTTAAGCCGCGTTCCGCCGCCATTTTGACCTCTTTCTTGAGCTGAATCTTAAGGATAAAGCCCAGGTCTTCGGTCGAAAGCGCGTTGAACATGATGACTTCATCGAGACGGTTGAGAAATTCTGGACGGAACCATTCGCGCACATCGTCCATTGCCGCTTCGCGCACTTCATCGGTGATGACTGGCACCGCTAAATCCTCGCTGCCCAGGTTACTGGTCAAGATGATCACGGTTTCGCTAAAACTGGTCGTTTGTCCGCGTCCGTCGGTCAAGCGCCCTTCTTCGATCACTTGCAGCAAAATATCCAGGATGCGCGGATGTGCCTTTTCGACTTCATCGAACAGCACGATGATATACGGCTGTTGACGCACACGCTCGGTTAATTGACCGCCTGCTTCGCTATCCACATACCCAGTCGGTGAACCAATCAGGCGATTAAGGCTGCTTTCGTCTTTGAACTCACTCATATCGAGCGCGAGCATGGCGTCTTCACTGCCGAACATGAATTCTGCCAGCGCCTTGCTCAATTCAGTTTTGCCAACCCCTGTCGGACCCAGGAACAGGAACGCACCAATCGGGCGCTTGGCGTCTTTGAACCCGACGCGCGCTGTCTTGATGGCTCGGCTCACTGCCAGCACCGCTTGATCTTGCCCGATCACGCGCTCTTTGATGTGTTCGACCATCTGCGCATAACGCATCCGCTCATCTTCACCCAGTTTACTCACCGGCACGCCGGTGATCTGGCTGGCGGCGAGCGTCACATCTTCGGCGTCCACAGCGGCGGGTTCGGTCGCCGGGTTGCTCGGATGTGTCATCGTCACCATCGCCGCTGTACGGTGCAGGAGCTGTTCGGCGCTGCGCGGAAGCGGCACGGCGTTGATATACCGTTTTGCAAGGCGCGCGGAAAGCGTGAGCGCTTCTTCGCTGATTTTGAGCGCATAATCGGCTTCAAGATGCGGCTTCATCACTTTGAGAATCTCGATGGATTCATCGACGGTTGGCTCTGGTACGCGCAAAAGCTGACAATTCTCAGCTATCGTGCTGACAGGCGCGACGCGCTGTGCCCATTCGATTTCGGTCGTCGTGCCGATAATGACCGGATCATCGCTCAAGAACGCCTTTTGGATCATCGGCGTGCCTTTGCTGAATTCGGCTTTAATGGGTCCGCCAAAAAAGCGATGAATATGCGGAATGAACATGATGCCGCCGCGCGCCTGGTTTAAGCCCGCGCGGATTGCTTTTTGATCGCTGTCCAACAGCGCGGTTTCATCGACGACGACAAGGCTTTTGAGTCCCTTAGGACCTTTATTCTCCGCCATGAGCAGCGCCAGGCTGTATGCCAGTGTGCGCTTGCCTACCCCATCGGGACCGATCAAGATTAAATGTCGGTTGATCGACTGCGACAGCACATTCGTCATGTCACGCAGCAGCGCATCGCGAAAATAGACCGCCCGAAGTTTGCCGATTTTCGCCAGCGCGACAAAATCTTGCGTCGTACTATTCATGCGGATGAGCTGCGAATTCTCGCTTTGCAGCTCGCTGATCGCCTTCGGTGTGATTCCATGCTGACGCAGCAAACCGGATGCACTTTGCGACGCTTCCGACAATACCGTCAGCGCATGATCGGTATCGACACGCACTTGATCCTGTGAATTGGCGAGGCTGAGCGCGTCATCGACCATGATTATCGCCTGGCGCGAGAGCGGCACTTGACGATTGCCTGCCGCGACAAAATCGAGATTGCCATCCGGGTCGCGGCGTTGTTCGACCGCCAGTACGATCTGGCGTTCCAATCGATCGAGATCGACTCCGCGCGATTGTTTGAATTCCTGCAAAATACGCGCAGCCGATGTGTCTTTGCGGCGCAATAGCGCCAACAGGATCAATTCGGGCATCAGCACGGATTTTTTATACTGATCTTTCAGGGCGACGGCGTCATTGAATACCGCGTCCATCTCTTTCGATAGCAAGTCGGGATTGAGCGTTCCCATGCGTGTTCTATCCTACATTCAGAGGGTGAGACGATGCTAAAGATACCATATCGAAAAGCGCTTAGCGATTAGCAATTGGTGTAGCGACTCACGTAGGAGCGACCCGATGGATCGCCCAAGTGAGGGGATGCTTAGTCCGCACGCGATCCCGCCGGCAAATCGAGCCGCAGCGTCATCGGCAAACGCCCTTGTGCGGGTGCAGCACCGAACAGGATTGCACACGCGGCGGGAACGCTCGGACGTGCCGGACTGTAGGTCGCCATATACGCCGCTACATCAGGGTACGTTTGCCAATCGTAGACCGACCAGATCGCTACTGCGATGGTTTTTTCTTCCGGCAGCGCTTCGACCAATCGCTGCTGCGCCGGGTTGTTGATCGCGTTCTGCGTCCACACAACAACCGTATCGGCGTTTTCGGCGGCGGCGACTGCCCACCCGATTTCGTCGGCACTCGGTTCGTCGCTCACGCCAACCCACTGAATATTCTGGCTGTATAAAGCGCATTCATTTTGGATTTGATAGCGCGTCGCCAGAAAAATCACCGCTGTGCGTGTTTCGGGACTGATTGGAATCAGGTCATTTCGATCATAAGCAACCGTTGTCGCAGCGCGGAACAACGCGTCGATCCACGTCGTATGCGTTTCGGCATCGACACGCTCAACTGCTGTCGTCGGGTCAAGCGGCGTCCATTCGAGCAAACCAAACCGTTCTTTTGCTTCGAGTATCCGACGCGCCGAGTCATCAATTTCGCTTTCGAGAATATCACCACGCCGCACTGCATCAATGACGCCTTGAATCGTGTTCGCCGCTACATCATCGCCAATGCCTGGACCTACCGCCAGCAAATCGACCCCCGCATTGACCGCCATGATCGCCGCGTCGTAAAAATTATAGGTCAAATCGACCGCGTTCATATCCAGCGCGTCGGTCATAATAATTCCGTCGTAGCCGAGTTCGTCGCGCAGTAAATCGGTGATGACGGGGCGTGATAACGACGCAGGCATGTTCGGTGTTGTGTCAAGCTGCGGAAACCAGATATGCGAGACCATGATCGCGGCGACATCGGCGTCGATGGCGGCACGAAATGGCGCAAGTTCGACAGAATCCAAGCGCGCCCGATCTAAGTTCAGAATCGGCAGCGTGCCATGTGAATCTTCGCGTGTATCGCCATGACCAGGAAAATGCTTGGCGGTCGCCAGTACGTTCATCGATTGTGTACCGCGCACGAACGCCGCTACTGCTTCGCCTGTAATCGTAGGATCATTGCCGAACGCGCGGCGCGCGATGATTGGGTTTTCCCGAAAAGTTTCCAAGTCAGCGACGGGCGCAAGGTTCATGTTGACGCCGACCGCCACCAATTCAGTGGCGATCAATGCGCCCGCTTGTTCAGTCATCGCGTCGCCTGCGGCGGTGAACAAAAGCGGCGTTGGGTAAAATGTATAACCATGCTCTGGCGCTAAACGCGACACAACCCCACCCTCTTGATCGACCGCAATCAAAAGCGGTACGCCGCCCGCGGTTGTGATCGTCTGTTGATAATTATTCGTCAAACGGGTGACAGCGGCAGGCACGCCGATATTGCTGGTGAACAGCACGACCGCGCCAGGTTGATAGGTTTGCAAAAATGCCGCCCCTTGTTCGGTCATGACCGAGCCATGCAGCGTGACCATAAACATCTGCGCCACACGTTGTTCAAGCGTCATGGTCGCTAGCAGCTGATTGACACGAGTGGCTTGCGCGGTCAGGGGAGTAGTTATCAATGTGGAGAGCAATACAAAGACCAGTAGACGCGAAAAAACAGGCGTGAATTTCAGGAGAAAATCCTCAGTTTGCCGCCAGAAATTGTAGCACAGACTAGTCGGCTTGTTCGCTTAGGCGATAACCGATGCCGCGCACATTGACGATCATATCGGCATCATCGCCTGCACTCTTGAGCTTGCGACGTAGATTGCTCACGTGCGGGCGAATCACTTCGCGCGCTTCACTTTCATCAACGGCATAACCGCGCACTTCGCGCACTAGTTCATGACACGAAACTACCCGCCCACGATGGGCTGCCAGGAACAAGAGCAGATCAAACTCCGTCGGCGTTAAATCGATCGGTTTTTCATCGACCGAAATTTGATAACGTCCGGGATAAATCGTTAAGGGACCCAAATGCATGACGATGCCAATAGCGGTTTCAGGCGTACCAACGGCGTCGTAATACGAGGCGCGCTGCGTCTCGCTATGATCCGATTCATCGTCGGTGACAAAACGCATCGCTGCATCATCAGGGTTGCGCGCGAGTTCGTGGATGTTGCTGCGAATCGCCTCTAAAAGCGCGCGGCGGCGTTTCAGATTACGGGCGCGTTCTAAGCCACGTGCGACACTTGCACGAATATCTGTGCTGGAACTTGGTTTGATTAAGTAATCGTGCGCGCCCAGACGCAAGGCTTCTACCGCCGTCGATAAATGTGGGTATGCGGTCATCAAAACTACAACCGTATCGACATCAATGTCTTTTATCCGGCGAATTAATTCAATACCATCGAGACCAGGCGGCATCCGAATATCCGTTAGAACGACATCAAACGCCTGAGTTTTCATATATTCGAGCGCATCTTCGCCGCTCGCCGCTTCGCGTACATTATAACCGACACGCTGAAGCGTTTTACCGACGGAATAACGGATCGCAGCTTCGTCATCGACAACCAAGACAGAATAAGTTTCAGAAAAGTCTTCGTTCACGATCCGGGCTCCATCCAGCAACATATAAGATCACACATCGTACTATCGATGATTCCTTAAGCATAGCGTGCCAGATTATTTATGCAATAAAGTCACTAAGCATTGCGTTGAGATGATTACAACTGGTTAATGACTCACCTTACGCAGCCAAGCGAACAGGCTGCAATTGACGCAGGGTCTCAAAAGCAGCCTGCAAAGCCACCACATAGAGTTTGGTCTTAAGCGCAAAGTGGTTGAGGGTAGTGGTTTTACGCAACCATTCGGGTTTGATGTAGGCACAGAGAAGAGGCAAACAGATGGTTGGTTTGGGTCGTGACCGTCTGAGTCGGTGATTTTTCGAGTGAAGCATTCTGTTTGAGCGATTTATGATAAGGTTCCACGTTCCATCGTTTACGATAGAGAGTGGTCATGCCGTCGCCAGTGAGGGACATATCAGATGCCCAACGTGATAGAGTTTTACCCTCAACGCGAACCGTATCGTTTGGCAGTTGTTGAACACACCAGTCAACTGCAGCGTCTAAGGCATCCTCTGTTCTTATTGTTATAAGCGCGATCAATACTAGATCGCAGATTCGCTTACCTGGATGCTTTAACTCGGTATCGTCTAACATTCTCGCTAAATCGGGAACGGCTCTTGCCACTTTCATGGCACCAAGCGTTTCTACTGCCGCACCTCGTATGTAGTTATCAGAATCCATAAGAGCGCCAATGAGGGGGTCTATCATTTCGGGACTATCAAATTTTGATAGAGCTTCAATTGCTGCTGCGCGAATAAGAAACGATCAGGCGGGATGCAACTCTCTAAACCCTGTGTGGTAAAGGCGCGTTTCACCTTGCGCGGTTATTAGGCGTAAATCCCATGTAGGTAGGGGCGCGTTTCGTTTTAAGCGCGTGCGGGATGCAGAAAAAGGCTGATGAGCGCCAAAACTGCTGATACGATGACAAGAGTATTTGTTCGCATTCGCCGCTTCTTTACCATTCACCCATCTCTCGGTTGAACAGCGGGTTGGCTTGGGGACTGGATGATTCTCCTCAATCCAACCCGCTGTCCAACATATCTTCTTTCACTATCTGTTACATTGCACCCATTGATTTACTGCGCCAATGCGACTTCAAATTGCGCGCGCGAGTCAATCAAGCTTGTGAAGAAGCGAACAATGACTAAGCCATCAGCAGGCGGGGTGATTACAATTGTGGTAGGAACGTCAAAGCCAGCAGGCGTGTGAACGGAAACGCCGTTTTGGGTCGCCTCGGTGACAAACAGAACGTCAGAGGATAGATCAGGGAAATTGATCGTAACTGGAACTCCAGCTTGCCCCTCGAAAGTGACCCCAGCGACACTGGACTGGTACTCATCCAACCGGATTGTCTGGGGTTCACTCGTCAAAGTCGAAACGCTCTCAGTCGTGAGCGTAACGCGGAATGAGCCTGTTTCACCTGGAAATGCTGGGCGCACCTCAAGGTAGGTAATGCCCGTACTGTAAGCTGGATACCCTATAATCTCCGAGTCCAAACCGTTCGCTCCGCCATAGTTCGTGGTATCCGCCGCTACCGATGTGCTGTAGAGTCGTAATTCTAATGCAGGACCACCGCTCTCCGTCCGTACTGTCAGCAAATCCCCTGCTTCGCCCTCGTGGATAAAGTACACAGCTTGCCCGTCCTCACCCAATATCCCCTCGGTAGGAGCATCTGCCGTAATGGGAGTCATGGGTACTTCGATGACGCTCAGGGTGAAATCTCCAGGCGGTGTCGGAAATCTAACACCCGATACGGCAACGCTCTGCGTCCCAGTCGATGGGGGAACAAAAATCTGACTCTCTCCCGTTCCTATAATTGTGAAGCTGTTGCCACCGCTGCTCAACCATGTCAGGGCTGGTGAAAACACTTCGCTGGACGCAACCACCAGCAGCGGTACATTTGTTATCGGCAATGGGAATTCCAGCGGTGTGTTGGCATCATAAGTAGCAGTAAGTGTGTCTCCCACAGCAATAGGAATATCTTGTTGCGCGTATATCCCAACGGTAGAGGATAAAACGACAAGTATGGCAGCGGCTTTTCGAGCGAACGGCTGAATGATCATAGAACTCCTATCATGAAGATTTGAGTGCAATACTCTCGTACAGTTGTGCATATGCACATGTGAAACTATACCACTTATCTGAGGGTGGGGCATAAGCTGCCAATGTAAACAAACGAGCCAATTCGGGTAAAGTTGTTGGTTACCACACCGCAACCATATCGAAAAGGCTCGACGAGATGATGACCTATGAGCATCCCTTAATCCAATTGCTGGCATTGATTGATCTGGTCTGGGTCGAGAGCGAGATAGGAACGCCGAAAGTCTATAGTGAGCAAACGATGTTCAAAATCTATGTCGTGAGTGTGCTGAAACAACTATGGAGTAGGCGTTCGCTGTGGCGCTACTTGTCGGAGATGCCGCTGGTGGCAACTGCGTGTGGGTTAGCCCGTATTCCCGACCGACGGACGTTGGATAGACGGATAGCGGCAATGATTCCACAAGCGGAACGGCAAATTCAAGCGCTGGGTTTGGTGTTATCGCTGGAGGCAGTGACGGATGCGACCGTTGCCGCTAGTGACGGTTCGGCATGTACGACACCGGGTCCGGTCTGGCACAAAAAGGACAAAGCGGCAGGGGTGATCCCAGAGGGATTGCGGGGACTGGACACGGAAGCGGACTGGATTCAATCGACCTATCACGGCTGGGTTTACGGGTACAAAGCTCATGTAACCATTAGTGTTGCTGCCACCACCGTGCGTGCCGTCTTGAGTGCCACCGTGACCGGGAGTGCCTGCGAAAGTCATGTGTTGCAGTCCCAATTGGACGACTTGCCGCCGTTGGTCAAGACCTTGCTGCTGGACGCTGGCTACGACGACGGGGAATTGCTCGCAGACTGCACTCAACGCGGACTTCAGGTTTTAGTGCCCTTGTCCAAACCCGTTGGCACGTCCACCTCTCAAGCTCGTCGTGACCGTGCGGCGTATCTCGCCTCACCCGAAGGCAAAGCCCGTTACCGGCAGCGGGGATGCAGCATTGAACCGTTCTTTGCCACTCTCAAAGACTTTTTTCATCTCGACCCACTGCCTGTTCAAGGCAAGTCCCTTGCCGCTCTGGTCATCCTTTTGTCTCTTTATGCTTGGAACTTGTTGGTGTTGTTCAATTTCGTCCATCAGCGCCCATTAGGTCAAGTCAAGCCGATCTTAGACTTACTCTGATTGGATGCCCTACCCTCAGTTATATGACTTTTCGGCTTCACTGCATAAAATTGGAAACTGCGCGGCACAGCAGTATGAGTCCTCTGTGTCGCTTAATTTAATTCCCTCTATGTCAAATGGAGGAAATACTCCAACGCCAGCGC
>Ga0163147_10000100_pt1 | contig 117150 bp, 88 predicted proteins | sample OliLakLV19MP6G1_FD_148597 | JGI IMG/M metagenome (GOLD analysis project Ga0163147, IMG submission 148597) | Freshwater microbial mat bacterial communities from Lake Vanda, McMurdo Dry Valleys, Antarctica- Oligotrophic Lake LV.19.MP6.G1 | ecosystem: Environmental > Aquatic > Freshwater > Lake >... | reverse complement strand
TACAACTAATCTAAGAAAATTTTTCAATAAGTTGATCTTACTCCACCACCAATTTATGGAAAAATGATTTCCCCGGTGTCTTATATTGGCATAAATAGAAGCCTGATTGCAGCCCATGAAGATCAAGGGTAAGGGAATTGTCTGCTGTTGCATTTTTTATTTCATAAACCAGCTTCCCCGATAAATCGTAAATGATAAAATCACCTTTGTGCAATGTGCCGTTTTCCGGTAGTTTCAGGGTAGCTGAGGATTTTGCGGGATTGGGAAAGATGTTTATACTGCTAAAAATATCATTACTGTTTTCAACTGAAACATCCTGAATAGGTAAAAATTGATAAACCGTCCCGGGCAACGGAACATTATTTATTGGAACAACCGGTAAACCTTGAATAGACCCTTGAATAATAGTATCACCAGGTGCATTAGCATTTCCGAAAACGTGTAGTGAAACTGGTGGGTTATTAAGCGCACAGTCAATTTCATAAATCAAATTGACTAATGGCCCAGATTCTCCCCAGCCCCAGGCATCAGGATCGGAAGGATCAGTAATGTTGGACTCTCCAAATCTTATTTCAATCGTTCCTGATTCATAAAGCCATACCTGAAAATTGATAAAATCATCGTAGCCCTCTCCAAAACTCAAGGTGGCGTTCTTCCATTCAACTTTTAATATCTTAGTACCGGAGATATTCTCTACTAAATAGCTTATGGATGATAATGGAATGTTTCCATTTCCCAAAAAGACTCCACGATCAGCTAAATCACAAAAAAGCGCTAACAAAATGGGACCTTCTGCATCAGTATCCAAACCGCATTGCTGAAAAAACACAAAAAAACCATCATCTTCAATTTTCACGGTGTCGTAAAAACTATTTTGAATTGGAAAGTCAAAGCCAACAGAAATCACAAACTGTTCATCCTCCCAAACTAAACCATCCGTAAGATTGGCAGAAAACAAGCTGTCTAAATTTTGATAAGTATCATGCTGTATATTAAAATTATAGTCCTGCGCTGTGGCTGTCAATTGACTTAGGGCTAAGATCAATGCTCCCATCATCAATTTCATAGCGAACGACCTATCCTTTATTCTTCTTTCTAAAATTAATCGCATAGTACAGGGTGAGAAATAAAGATGTATTCCTGGAAAAGTAATTTGAAACGGTCTTACCGGATGGAAGGGAAGTTCCAGGAATATGTGGAACAGGCTCGTCAATAATTTCTACGTGTCCTTCAAAAGTTTTTAATATTCCAATCCGAGAAATTATATTAAAACCGATTCGCGAAGAATTTTTTAATTTTTTTTCCAATCCGATGCCTCCCAATATGTTCACGCTAAAGGGATTCGTCTCTGAATAAAAAAGTGTTGCACTGATTATAGAGTCGTTTTGCTCATTGTGTCCGATAAATCCAACGCCTGATACCATATCGCCTACTTTAACACCAAAAGAAAAGCCACCTGTAAGGGTAATATAAATGTGTCTTTTCTTTTGAACTTCAAAAACACCTCTTACGGTAATAGGAATAGTTAAATAACGCTGACCTTCGGAATACTGAAATCTTGCTTCCGAAATTTCAGGTTGGTAGGTGAAATAAGAAGTATAGCCAGCGTTTAAGATAGACAGGCCAAAATTGCCTGAAAGATTTTCTGTAAAGTCATATCGAACATCAAGCCCTAATGTGAAAGAGGGCCCCAGCCCGCTTTTTAAATTTTTGAAGGATTGGTCACTTTGTACTTTAATAAAAGTGAAACCCGCCCCAGCTTCGATGTTTAGGTAAATATCTTTTTGGCTGTAACATGCTGTGCTTAAAAGAACCACCAAGTAAATAAGGATAAAACGAAGCACGGATACACGTTTAATCACACGTAGCCAATTTGATTTGATGAAAATTATTAGAACTGCTACCGCCATCGCGTGTTTCAAATTGATACATCATTGATTTTTCCTTCATGTGAATATTTGGAAAATCCCATACCCGGAGTACTGTTCGCATCCTTCTTTTATTCAACTTTCCTTGCCAGTTGGTCGGCTGCTGTAAAGGAGGATTATCAGGTAAGGGAGGCATAGGCATAGGAGGCACTCTTTGACCACAATTATTCGTTCCAACCCTTTCATAGTAATATCCTTCAAATCCAGCGAAAACAAAATCAGCTTTTCTTTTTCTCCATTTGCCCCTCCTGTTTTTTTTATAATGTTTTGTTACGGCAATAATGGCATGCCAAATAACTATATTTCTAAAGGATGCCTTCCATTTAATTTTTCGTTCGCCATTTGAGGAAGTTTTGGTTCCCTTTTCACTTTGCCTTCTTTTACAGCACGTTGTCGGGTCAAAAATTTGAGGAGATACCGGTTTGCATACAGTTCGTGAGCACGTACCATCCACACACTTTGCAGTAATCTTGAGGCAGACTTGATAAAGGCCTTGAGCAGGAAATTCATACTGGAAACTTCTAACTCCCGTTTCACTTTTTATTATTGTAACGCCATCAGTTCCATAAATATCCCATTCAAATCGCGCTATGTTACAATCATCAGGATCAGTACCACTATAATTGAAAGAAAATAATTTTTGATTAAAATTATCTACTGAAAAACTAAAGTCTGCCTCGAGTTCGTCACATCCCCTGACCTGTTGACGAGATGAACCATTTGTTAAACGATCGTTACGATTTGCACTATCTCCTTCTCCAATATCATGAATAACAACATTAGTCTGTTGAAATAACGATTTATCTCGAAATCTTGCTAACTGTAGTGTACGTTGGTCAGCATCCGGAATTTCCAACAATATATCTTCATTCCAAAAAATGAAAATGGAGTTCCCAATCATCATTTCATAATTCGGATTTAAATAGGCCAGCAATACATCATCATCAATAAAACTATCAGGAGCATCTTCTGGCTCTCCTCCCCGTTCCAGCCATCTCTTTTCCTGAATTTCAAGAACCTTTCTTAAAGACTGGAATCCTAAAGAAAATTCAAATAATTCCAAAACTGGCTCATCAGAAATAAAGTCCGATTCGTCATTTTCTTGCAGATCAAGATTATCTACTTGCTCAATTTCCCGTTCAAGTTGCTCCGTCACGTAACGAAGTGCATCCATATTCTCAAACCTCAACATTCCATTCCAAAAAGATACTCCAGGATATTTCTTCTTGTGTAAAGAGGGTGATCTAAGACAATAAGCATCTTTCAAGACACGATCATTTACATATACAGTTGTAACTTTTGGAGCTATCGGGTAAGTAATTCCTCTTGCATTTTGAGAAAGTATTGACCCGGTAGTGGAATCTTGATGATTACAACCACATCCCCTTTTTCCGCAATTGCAGCCCATAACTTAGTCATTATAAGGATAAGAAATCACCCCTTCAACTTAGGTATCCAACCAAAAATCACTTTACCCGCCACCAAACTCACTCCCGAAACCGTTGCCGCCAAAATATCCACAGCCGTATTTACCGGAGGCAAGGTAGGCAAAGCCCTGTTTGCATAAATCAAAGCGCCTTCCATGCTGGCGCTTACCCAAAATGGTAAGTTGGCATAGTTCACCGCATAATTGCTATTCAAAAATGGTGACCACAATCCGGGATTGTTCAGTTTTTCTGTCCAGTAGCTAAGATCGTTCCGACCTATGGATAAAGCCTGGAACAGCGGTGTTTTCTCTTCAATGGTAAGACTTGATTCTGATAGCTTTTCTTCAATGTCCAGCAACCTGCTCTCAATGCTTTCCACCGGTATATCATTGATGCCTCCCAGCATCAGATTGATGAAGGAGCGTTGCATGCCGTTGTAATTTTCCATACCATTGGAATAGCAATAAGCGCTCATGGTATAAGGGCCTATCGAACATAATATTTGAAGTATCGGGTTAGACGGGTCGGAGTCGGTTAATACGCCATCCTCATCCACATCGCCTACCAACTGTTCTTCAATGCCGCACAGCGCATTGAAAAATTCATCAAGTGTGGGTTTGGTTGAAGCTCCGCTTGCGGAGCTGGACGAACTGCCGCCCATCAATTGTTCGATCAACATATTTAATCCTTCGCGGTGCATGGTGCCAATCTGCGGCCATGGGTTGATGCTACAGCACTGGCAATTGGATGATTCGGTGAAAGCCATAACTAAAGATTTTAAGTGGAGAAAAGAACGTTACAACTAATCTAAGAAAATTTTTCAATAAGTTGATCTTACTCCACCACCAATTTATGGAAAAATGATTTCCCCGGTGTCTTATATTGGCATAAATAGAAGCCTGATTGCAGCCCCTGAAGGTCAAGAGTAAGAGACTTATCTGTTATATTATGTATTTCAAAAACCTCCCTCCCAAATAAGTCGTAAATGATAAAATACCCTTTTTGTATAGTATTGTCAGGTAGCTTTAACATAACGGAGGTTTTTGCGGGGTTGGGAAAGATGGTAAGATTTTCCTGTTCTGGCAAATCAATGTCAGGTATGCCTGTCAAAGACTTGAGGTATAATTTAGCAATTCCATTAAGCGTTCCTATCCATAATATTCCTTTTCCTTCAAGCGCTAAAGACCTAATATCATTATCAGGAATTGGCGAGTTAGTCGTATTATACACCTTCCACGAAGTGTCATCGAACATAATAAGTCCTTCCGTACTACCTATCCATTTTCGGTTTAGTGAATCAATTGCGACCACATTTACCAAATTATATTGTAAGCCCTGATCTTTCAGATCATAGGTAAACCAGTTATTTAATCCATCCCATCGCGTTAATCCTCCCCTCAGTGTTCCTATCCAAAAGATACCTGCTGTGTCTTTTGTTATTGCCCGTACATAATTATCAGCAAGGCCGGAGTTGGAAGTGTCAAATACCGTCCATGAAGAAGCATCAAATTTTGATAACCCTCCATTGAGCGTTCCTATCCAAACAGCATTGAAAGTAGTGTCAAGAAAAATCGTTGTTACAGCATTATCTGGTAACCCGGAATTAGAAGTTGTATAATTCATCCAGGTAGTATCATTAAAATAACCTAACCCTACATTAAAGCCATAGCTTAACCATTTATGCCCATTTTTATCCACTTTAACCCTTACAACGTGACTCGATCTTATATCCGAATTTAGCGGATGATATACCTCCCAATTATTCCCATAGAATTTTGCTAATCCACCGCCTAATGTGGCAATCCATAAATTGTCCAAATTGTCAAACGCTATTTCACCTATCTCGTTGTGAGACAAACCGGAGTTCGTACTATCATATACTGTCCACAAGATATCATCAAATTTTACAATGCCGCTATTAATCGTCCCAAACCACTTATTATTGAACCGGTCTATCTGAACCGAAGTAATGGAATCAGTTGACAATCCCGAATTACCTACAGTAAAGACTTCCCACGTTTGTGCGTATGAAAACTGTAGAAAAATAAAAGTTAACAGTTTCAACAATGATAATGTCTGAACTACTTTTGCCAAAATAAGTTAACGGCTTTTATCTTGTACTTAACGGGCCGGTAAAAACATGATCGATATTGCACCAACGAATTCCCGGAATACATCGTCTTGCAATAGCCCAATCCTTAACTTCAGGCCCAACTGTTGCTATACAATCGGCAGTTATTTCAATACATTTTGTTGTTGGACTACATCCTGGTGCGCCCTTAGTGATACATAAGAACGCTCTGGTGCTTTCAGGATGATTACGGATATAACTATACGGAGGCGCTATCACAGAAACACTGCTATCGTTTTTTCCATATATTAAATTCCAGTTCAAATCTGATATTTCATAACTGTAACTTGCACCCGAAGTTTGGTAAGGATTAACAGGACCATAACTTGCCATTTTCCCACATCTTAAAACAGCAGGTCCGTTTATTTCAAATTCACAAGGCGGCAAAGGGGGCTGAGGAGGAGGAAAAGGGTCATCCACTCCACCTACGGCTACATCAAAATCCAACTGTATATCAATTGTTGCATCTGAGGAAGATTCGCTATTAATATAGCTAAAAGGACAGAAATACACTCTTGCACTCAATGTAATGAGAGCCGTACTTGCTTTCGATACTACATCAACGGTAGTAACTGGAACAAAATCATTTGCTACTGAACTAAACTCCCTTGGATCTGTAAGCCAAGTCATTCCCATCTGTCCGTCACAATATTTACCATTATAGTCCCACTTTGAACACATGTACGTTTTATTTGGATTGTGACCCTGTAACATATATTCAACCGAACAATAACCTTCCTGGCTATCTCCCAAATTAAAATATTGAACTAAATTGTTATTCATAAATGCGAGCTGATATCTTCTTGCCCGCCATTCGCTATCTGTTGTGCGAAATACCCCAGTTTGTGTGGGAAGTAGCTTGTACTGTGTAGTTTGTCCTCCCATTCTTTGGCTGCCAAACATTCCACTACCAACACTGCTTAAAAGATTCACCCGATCCGGTGCATAAGGCATATTGATACTTGAATTTAGTGAGCGGAAGTTATTGCTTTGTCTCGAATGACTTGTTCCGTAATTACATCCCATTTTGTGAGTTCCGTTGTTCATGGTACATTAAGTTTAAGTTAATTACATGACACCCTTTACCTTCGGTACCCACCCAAAAATCACTTTACCCGCCACCAAACTCACTCCTGAAACAGTTGCGGCTATTATATCAACAGCCGTATTTACCGGAGGCAAGGTAGGCAAAGCCCTGTTTGCATAAATCAAAGCGCCTTCCATGCTGGCGCTTACCCAAAAAGATAAGTTGGCATAATTCACCGCATAATTGCTATTCAAAAATGGTGACCACAAGCCGGGGTTATTCAACTTTTCCGTCCAGTAGCTTAGATCGTTCCGTCCGATGGATAAAGCCTGGAACAGCGGTGTTTTTTGTTCAATGGGAAGGCTTGATTCCGAAAGCTTATCCTCAATATCCAACAAGCGGCTTTCAATGCTTTCTACGGGTACGCTAAAGATGCTGCCCTGCATGAGTTGTATAAAAGACTGCTGCATGCCATTGTAATTTTCCAATCCATTGGAATGGCAATAAGCACTCATAGTATAAGGACCTATCGAACATAGTATTTGTAATAACGGATTAGAGGGGTCGGAATCAGTTAGCCCTCCATCTTCACCTACATCACCTACCATCTCCTCTTCTATGCCGCACAGCGCATTGAAAAATTCATCAAGTGTGGGTTTGGTTGAAGCTCCGCTTGCGGAGCTGGACGAACTACCGCCCATCAGTTGTTCGATCAACATATTTAATCCTTCGCGGTGCATGGTGCCAATTTGCGGTCATGGGTTGATGCTACAGCATTGGCAATTGGATGATTCGGTGAAAGCCATAACTAAAGATTTTAAGTAGAGAAAAGAACGTTAGAGCTAACTTAAGAAAATTTTTCAACAAGTTGTATGTTCATTAGCGTTGCGTTATTACTCCCACATTTTCAATTGATTATGATTTTGTTCTGTGAGATTATGTAATTGCGGTTGCTGAAACAGTTGATTTATGGGCATTTTTTCAAAAATGGAGATGCTCAGAATTTGTAAGATTTCGTAGAGGCTTTGTTGGAGCATAAATTTCTTCTTTGCGATAGCTACCAACACATAAATTGACACTGCAATCCATACTTGTGTTTTGACTGCATTTTCAGATTGCCCCCAAAAAGATTTGATTTTGAGATGCTGTTTAATCCACTTGAAAAACAATTCAATTTTCCATCTATGCTTGTACAACTGTGCTCTCTCTTTTGCGGGCAGATGAAAGTTGTTGGTCAGAAAAATTAAAACCTTGCCTGTTTCTGCATCCCTGAATTTTATCCTGCGGATTTTTTCGGGATAATCTTTTGCGGCATAATGTCCGTTGAGCATAATGGTTTGGTCGTAAATAACACCTTTCGTTTTATCCGCTTTGTGTGAATAGAGTCTTCTGTAATTCATGTTGTCCTTGCATCTTGTAACAAAGAACGCTCCGCATAAATGAATCCTGTAAAGCCGCATGTAGTCAACGTATCCTCTGTCCATCACATAAAAACTTCCGGTTTCAAAATGGATAACATCCAATACATTTACATCATGTACAGAGGCGTTGGAAAAAAGTATAAACTCTGGAATGGATGTTTTCAAATCTATTTGCGTATGCAGTTTTATTCCGGCTTTTGTGCTGCGAAAAGTGGCCCAATAAAAAGTGGATAAGCACAAATCAATTGTTGTTGCATCAATGGCAAATACGTTTCCTTTCAGTTGCACTTCCAAATCATCATCGGTTAGATACAATTGCTTTGCTTCTTTTATAAGCAGCATCGCAAGGTCTTGATAAATGAGATAAGAACGGTTCTCATTGGCTCTGGTAAGGGTGCTGTTTGCCACTAATCCGCCAATACCGAGATGATACATTTTACCGGCATTTGCTTTGAGGCAAAGTATGGTATCGCTCAAACTTTCCCGATGGGTAAGTTGACCAAACGCCATGCAAAGGAATTGTTTCCAACAACTAAAATCTCTTACCTTATAGTCGCCAGAGTGTCGATTGACAAGGGGTTGAAAAGATGTTGATGAAAGCCCTAATCTGAGAAAATACATATTTGCCTCGATTCATAGTTTGCTGATTTACAGCAAACTATAATTTTTTCCGGCTCTCGAAAAATCAAATCGTCTTAGGCTAAAAACCTCTGCAAGCTCAATACTGTCAATGCTTTCAAAGAACTATTTTTTATCTAAACGCAACGCTAATGATCCATTTACATACCTAAACTTCCCCAAATTTTCTGCTACATGCGTCCATCCTCCTTTGAATCCCTGCGCCAGTAAATAATCATGCAAAGCGGCAATGGTGTAGCTTTCCACGCCTTTTACTTTCAGCGCGGCAGGCACATGTTCAAGGCTGCTAAAGTTGTGGTATTCGCCTGTCAGTTCCTGTATCATCCCCAGTTTTTTGCTGGTAAACAAAATCGGAAACTCGCTGCCCTCGCAATCAAGTTTCAGCAGGCGCACAGGCTCGTCTATTTCATCTAACAGCGCATCAAGAGAAACGGCTTCCACAGCAATGTCACTTTCCAGCGCAAACACGCTGCCCCCGCCTGTATTCTCACCCACCGCGCAGGGCGCAAAGCAGAGCTTTTCAATGGGCATGTCGCTGCGGGTAACGGCTTTATTAAATACAAACACGTTTTCCAACCCTTCAGTCTTTTTTACCGCAAGCGCATAATTTTCGTGCAACGCTTCATAAGCATATACTGTACTTGCGCCTTTCAGCTTTGCCAACACCGCAAACGAGCCGATGTGGCAGCCGATGTCAATTACAATATCCTCCGGATTAAAATCACCAACCCCGTACTCATTTTCCTGCACGATGCAGTGATAAATCTTTTCATCCCAGGTGCCGGGGCGGAACAGCATCATTGAAAGTTATGTCAAAAAAGCATTCGTGGTCGTCCTGCATATTTACCGCTTCATCGCCCTATCCAACTCACGCTTTGAATCTTTCGCTTTGATGCTTTCGCGCTTGTCGTGCGTTTTCTTTCCTTTTGCCAGCGCGATTTCCACTTTCACAAAGCCGCGCTCTGAAACGGCAACAACAAGCGGAATAATGGTGAGCCCTTTTTCTTTTATCTTTTTTTCCAACTTGCCGATTTCTTTTTTTCTCAGCAGTAGTTTCCGGAGTCTGAGCGGTTCGTGATTAGCATACGTGCCCTTGTCATACACAGCAATGTGCATGTTCTTAATCCAGAGTTCTCCTTTTTTAAAAATGCAAAACGCATCGCTGAGCGAAGCCTTGCCCTGCTTCACCGATTTTGTTTCCGTGCCGGTGAGCATGATGCCCGCCACATATTTATCAAGCAGGATAAAATCAAACGAAGCGCGTTTGTTGCGGATGTGCACCTGTTCAGCCATGCTTCAGTTTTCCAAATAACATTTCTAATTTTTCCTTCTTCAATATCTTTTGCCCCTGTTTTCCCGAAGCAATAATGCGGTTTTGTGTCTTAGCTGTGAATGTGCAAATAATCTCATTTCCATTTAATGAATCTAACACGGCTTCAAAATTAACCTGCTCGCCAACCAATGCAGGGGCATGATGCTCCACATGAATAAACGTGCCGATTCCTTCTTCATCATTTTCTTTCATTTCAAGCACAAACAGCCTGCATGTCCACTCTGCATCACGCGCGAGTGCAAACGTAGCATACACCGGATGCACCTGCCCTGAGTCAAATGCCGCACAATCTTCCTGCCGTACAATGCGTTGAAACTGTTTCTTATCACCTTTTTGAAAAGGATTTTGCATGTGCGGTAAAAATAAGGTTTCCTAAGTTTGACAAGATTTATGCTCCGACTCTTCAACCCGCTTTTATTTCTTCTCTTGCTGATTTGTTTTTCCTGCGGAAAAACAGTTGACTGCGTTGACTTTGATAAAGTTGACCTCACCGTAGTTTGCACAACTGATTATAACCCCGTTTGCGGATGCGATGACTTCACCTATCGCAACTCGTGCATTGCTGAACGGAATGGTGTTATCTCCTGGATAGGCGGTCCATGTCCGTGATTACTTGCTCACCCATAAATTTCCCTTTATTGTAAATCTCCACAGCCGCTCCGCGTGTTCGCCCGCATAATCCACTCCGATTCTCTTGGTTGAAATAATTTGATTTGCACTCAAATGATTTCCTCTGTCTTCAATCCAAATTTCATTTCCCAGCAAATCAACTCCGGTCAATACAGTAGTAATTCCTAACGCTTGGCTCATGCTGCCTGGTCCCGCAGTGACAGAGCGTTCCATCTTTTTCTTCTTTCTGCGTTTCAGCATTAGCTCAATCCCTTCCATCGGTTCGATTGCGCGAATCAAAACTGCATGGGGTGTATCTTTTCTATTGGTAACTACATTGAACAAATGATGAATGCCATAGCAGAGATAGACATACGCAGTTCCGCCTGTTGCGTACATGATTTCTGTGCGCTGCGTTCTTCGTCCTCCGAAAGCGTGGGAAGCGCGGTCTTCCGGTCCGCGATAGGTTTCTGTCTCGGTAATCAATCCGCCCGTGAGCAAACCGTTTATGCGCGTAAACAGACATTTTCCCAATAATTCACGACTGATGGTCACTACATCTTCCCTCGTATAAAACGAGCGCGGCAACTTTATTTTCATTTCGGGGATAAAATTATTTGATGATTTTTGAAAGAGTGATACTTTCGGTGTCGAAATATGAAAAACACGAACCAGCCCGGCACGCTTTATCTCATTCCCGCCCCTATCGGTGAGCAAGGAAAAGACATTTTACCTGAGTATGTAAAATCCATCGCGCATGGACTCACGCATTTTGCAGTGGAAAAAGAGAAGACTGCGCGGCACATTTTAAAAACAATCGGCTACTCAAAGCCATTAGACAATCTTGAATTTTTTGAATTGAATCAGCGCACCCGCGTGGAAGAGTTGCTCCGGTGCATTGATTTGCTTACCAAAGGAACATCTGTCGGCTTGATGTCGGAAGCAGGCGCACCCTGCATTGCAGACCCCGGTGAAAAATTAGTGGAGCTTGCACATCAGCATGGAATCCGGGTTGTGCCGCTTGTTGGTCCTTCATCCATCATGCTTGCGCTGATGGCTTCAGGACTTACGGCAAACAGTTTTTCTTTCAGAGGATATCTTCCCGTTCGTCCGCAGGAGCGCAGAAAAAAAATTGTCGAATTGGAAAGACATTCAAGAAAATATGACGAAGCGCAAATTTTTATTGAAACGCCTTATCGCAATACGCAGCTTTTTGATGAAATCATAAAAGCATGTTTGGATGATACGCTGCTCTGTGTAGCCCGCGAAATCACCCAGCCGGGAGAATTTATCAAAACGCTTCCTATCAGCAAGTGGCGCAAAACGAAAGTGGGATTGCATAAAAGACCTACGGTTTTTATTCTGTGCGCGAAATAATTTCTGTAGAAGTTTACTGTTTGCAGTTTTTTTAAACTGAAAACTGTAAACTGAAAACTGTAAACTGACGAATGATAGCAATAGACAACATCCTTGTAAGTGACGCAGTAGTGCAGGATTATTTCACCTGCAATCTGAATGCATGCAAAGGCGCGTGTTGCGTGGAAGGAGAAAGCGGTGCGCCCTTAGAGCCTGAAGAATTAGAAACACTTGAAAAAATTTATCCGCAGGTAAAACCTTATTTAACCGAAGAAGGAATACAAATAATTGAGGCGAAAGGTTTTTTTGCCGAAGAAAAAAAAGGCGAGTACAAAACTCCGTTAATGAAAGACGGAGCATGCGTCTATATCCGCTATGAAAATAAGATGGCGCAATGCGGCATTCAAAAGGCATATCGCGAAGGGAAGGTGGATTTTGAAAAACCTATTTCCTGTCATCTTTATCCGATTCGCATTACAAAATCGAAAAGCGGGATGACGCATGTGAATTATGATGAGTGGGAAATTTGTTCGCCTGCCTGTGAGTTGGGTAAAAGTTTAAAAATGCCGTTGTACAAATTCGTGAAAGAGGCGCTTGTGAGAAAATTTGGGGAAGAGTTTTATGTAACACTGGATCTGGCTGCTGCTCAACTCTAAACAATATCTCTAAAATCAAATGTTGTTTTGATTTTCACTAACTTGAAGTCTAAATTTTAAATTGAACTTGTTAGTCTATTCTTTATTCAGCAGACTTCGTACGAACTTCATATACAACATTGCGGTTTTCGTATTCTTTTCTCTGGTTACTTCCTGCTCTGCTGACCTGCCTCCAAATCCTTATGACAACATCAACGACAACATTGACACATCGCAAACTCCAGTCATTGACCCGAATTCATTTGCGGGTATTCACAAAAATATTTTTCAGCCTACTTGCGCAAATTCCGGCTGCCATGATGGCGCTTTCGAGCCGGATTTTCGCACCATTGAAAGCGCCTACAACACACTTGTGTTTCGTCCCATTGTAAAAAACGATACGAACAACACCTATCAATATCGCGTGGTGCCGGGCGATGTCAGCAAGTCTATTTTGCATGTACGCATCACGCAAGACCTCAATGGAAACTCCGGTTATATGCCACTGCTGATTAATCCCGGTTCGGATTGGCCTGCAAACAAACCGGAGTATATTCAAAATATTGTCAACTGGATTAATGCAGGTGCGAAAGATATTTTAGGAAATACTCCGACTCGCGCAAACAAACGCCCGCAGATGCTTGGCGTGATGGCTGCGCCCGCAGGCACAACAGTTTTTTTTGACCGTTATCCAAACGGCTCCATCAAAGTGCCGCTTGGCATCAGTTCGATTGATGTGTGGTTTGCTCTGTCAGATGATTCAACTGCAACAACTGCGCTCACAAATAACAAAGTGAAGTTTTCACTTTTTATGAATGATTTCACCACTGCGCAAGAGCGCAGCTTGCAAATCGGTTCGCCAATACAAGCTGACAGTTATGAAGGGACACAAGTAAACTACTACCACAAAATCACCATCAACCCTTACGACTTTGGAATTGCCGGCAATAATCTTTTCATGCGCATCTATGTGAAGGATCCGCAAAACGACATTACGGAGATTCCATCGAAGTACAGCGAGAATGTTTTTAAAACGTATTTCACTTTGGTGCTGGAAAAATGAGACGATATACTAAATACACGCGCATAACAGTATTCAGTGGAATGGCTTTGTTGTTTGCAATAATTTCTTCTTGTTCTGATGACGAACCCCTTCTCGACACTACTCCGAAAATCACGCTTAAAGAAATCACCCCAACAACGGTCGTTCAGTTTACCGACTCTATCAGTTTAGTTATCGAATATGAAGATGGCGATGGCGATGTGGGTTTTTGGAATCCTGATTCGCTTGCGCTCACGGTGCATGACTTGCGACTCGCCAATCCTGATTATTTCTATGTGCGTCCGCTCACTCCAGACAGCAATGCGCTTGCGATTACCGGAACAATTCGCATCGCAATTCGCAACACGTTTTTGCTTGGTAATGGCGACTCAGAAACAACTCGCTATGAAATCAAACTGAAAGACCGCGCAGGGCATTGGAGTAATGTGGTGACTACACCGGAAGTAGTAATAACGAGATGACATGAATTTAAAGGGCGGAGTAATGGTTATTGGTTCCTTGCTTTGGGAGAAAGCGCTACACAGGCAGAAATGGAAAAACCTATGCTTGCTTGAGGATAAATCAAAAATTCCAATTCCATCAAAGATTCGTTACGGAAGATTCGCATCAAGTCGAAATAATTACACGATGATATTCTCTAACCATTCAACAACGGGTATTGGGCAAGGCTTTATCTTGGGCTTCAAGAATAGAATCCATGGTTTTCTACACTTAAAAAAACAAGCGTTAGCCTTAGCTTCAGCAGAAGTGATATGGAAAAAGGTTGGAAAGCCATCAATTAATGCAACTTGGGGAACGGTAGGATTATTGCTTAATCCAGGCATTGATAATAAGAATAAGTTAGCTGCGGACTTAATAAGAACCCGATGGGAGCATCTGTACCAAAACTATCCATACTTCAATCCAAATCTCTTTCGCATTGATGAGGATGAAATTCCTCCTATAGATGCAAACGGTTTTCTTCAAATCGAATGGACTGAGCAAATGAACGAATTTGATTTGCTAATAGCAACTCCTACAAAACCAGAGCCCAGAAGACTAATTAACAGCAAGGAAATTTTGGAAAGTGTAAATGAATATTTCACTAACAACAGACTTTCGCGAACTACTACTTACCAAGATGACGAAATAATCCAGTTAGGAGAAAAATCAAAATAAATGTTTACCCTCCTGCGAAATATTATTTTGATAGGTTTTATTACATTCTCTTTTCAAATCTCCGCCCAAACCACTTTCACCATGGACAACATCACCACGGATGAATGTGAAGGCGTTTTACTTGATAGTGAGAACGGTCAACTGCCCGGGCATTTTGACAATAATGAAGATTACACGTTTGTGATTTGTGTGCCGAATGCAGAGAGTATCACGCTGTCGTTCAGTTCTTTTTGCACGGAATATTTGTATGACACGCTCACGATTTATGACGGTCCGAATATTAACGCTCCGCGCATCGGCACGTTTTCGGGCGACCCCACTTCCAATCCCTCTGGAATGCCCGGAAGCATCACCGCAGCAAGCGGCTGCATGACGCTGCATTTTGTTTCTGATGCTTCAGTGACATGCGATGGTTGGGAAGCATCGTGGGAAGTGACTGTGGAAGAACCCGAAGAACCGAATTTTTTACCGATTGCAAATCCAACCTGTTTCAGCAATTCACTCACCGTGACGCTTGATAGGCAAGTGCCTTGCGATTCAATTTATGCCGGAGCATTTTCGCTCACCGGACCAAACGCGCCAACCATTGTCAGCGCAACTCCCGTGAATTGCACGGGAGGAACAACTTCCACGATTCAACTCACGCTGAATCCTTCGATTGACCAGAGTGGCAATTACACGCTCACGTTTACCAATTATTTTCTTGATGCCTGTGATGAGTTGTGGGAGTTGACAGCAACAGGAAGTTTCATCGTGAATGATTGTCCGCTCGAAGTCGAAATCATCGCATCAGATGAAGAAATCTGCCCCGGTGATTGTGTTCAACTCGAAGCGCAGGTTTCCGGAGGCAATGGAAATTATTCTTACACGTGGTCACACGGATTGCCGCCCACCGCAGGACCGCACACCGTTTGTCTTTCCGCAAATACAACTTATTCTGTGACGGTTGACGATACAAGTCCCGCTGCAAGTGATATTGCAACAAAAACAATTTCTATCCTTCCCGTTCCAATTATTACGAATCCATCAGCAGACACAACTGTTTGCCAAAATTTTGTGCTGAACTTCACCGCTAATCCTACAGGTGGAATCTGGCAGGGACCGGGGTTGAGAGATGATGATACACTCACAGGACGGCTTCGCGTGTGGCTTGCCAACTTAGGGAACAATATTTACACTTATACCGATGTCAACACAGGTTGCGAATCAACTGTGAATATGAACCTGCTTCAATTCTGGGATGGAGGATGGCAGGCGGCATGCACCGGCTCTCCTGCCTTTCAGGTGCGTGGTGGAGTTCCGGCAGGCGGTTACTGGCTCGGAACAAACATTGACTCATTGGGATTATTCACGCCTTCCACAGCGGGCGCGTATGATGTCACGTATTACGCGCCCAACGGATGCTTTGGCACCAAGCGCGTGAATGTTGACAGCATCTTCATGCAAGCAGACGATACTGTTTGCTCATCGCTACAGCCGTATTACGAACCAACTTTTTCTCCGCTGGGCGGCATCTGGACAGGCGCGGGCATCATCAATGATTTTTGGGGACGCTTCGACCCGCGCATTGCGGGCGCAGGACAGCACACACTCACATACACGATTGTGGGCGGCTGCTCTGCAACGCTTGATTTATTTGTGGAAGATATTTTCGCGGGATGGGATAGAGATGCTTGTCCTGCACAAAATCCGTTCACGCTGCCAGCGGGAAGTCCAGCGGGAGGAACGTGGTCGGGCAGAGGAATCATCAACTCTGCAAATGGAGTTTACGATCCCGGAGTAACAGGTGGAAATTTTGATGACGTGCTTGTTTACAATGCTGCGGGCTGCACTGATACGCTCATCGTATATGTGCGGCAAACAAATATTGGTCCTGACACGATGCGTATGTGTGCGTATGCATCAGGCGGGTCGTTGGATTTTGCCGAACCGTGGAGCGGCATCTGGTCGGGACCGGGAGTTACCATTGCGCCATATCCCGGCTACTTTGACCCTGCCGTTGCAGGCGCGGGTGTTCACACGATTTATTACACGGACAATTCATGCACTGACAGCATGGTGTTCGTGGTGATTCAAACTCCGGTCATTACTCCTGTTGTAGGATTATGCGTGAATTCATCTCCTATCAATCTCACTGCAACTCCGCTTGGCGGAATATGGGGACAATTTCAAGGTAACGCTATAACTGACCCATTAGCAGGAACTTTCGATCCGCAAATCGCAGGCATCGGCACACATGCAGTTGTGTATGCAACGCTCCCCGACACTTGTTTTAATGTTTACCTGCTCACGGTTGATACGCTTGCTGTTCCTTCGTTGAGTGGCTTGGATAATTTCTATTGCTACAAAGACACAACCATTTTGCTCGATGGAAATCCTGATGGTGGAATTTATTCCGGTAATGGCGTGGTGGATAGTTTTTTCAATCCGGTAAATGCAGGCGCAGGATTTCATCAAATCACTTACACATATGGCGCGGGCGATTGCGCAGTGGAAGATGAAGTGACAGTGATTGTCGGTGATTCAATTTCTGCTGCTACAAATTTTCTCGACTCTACAATTTGCAATGGTGATTTTGTAAATATTTCAGTGAGCGCGGAAGGTGGCACGGGTGAATATGATTTTATTTGGAACAACGGTTTACCGAATGGACAATTTCAAACTGTAAATCCTACAACACCCACAACTTACAGCGTGACAGTTTCTGACGGGTGTTCTGATTCTGAATCGTTATCCGTTTTCGTTAGTTCATATCCTGAAATCATTGTATCGTATACCACGAACAATGAGTTGTGTTATGGCGAACAAGGCTTTGCAAATCTTACTGTATTGCCTGTTGACACTTATTCTTATCAATGGAATACAAATCCAATTACCATAACAAAAAATCTGGTTGCTCCCGTCAGCAGAACTTACACCGTGAATATCACAAGCCAAACAACAGGCTGTTCTTTTTCTGAAGATGTTGAGCTGCCCGGGTATGATTTACTGAGTGCTTTCTTTTCGCAAAATCCAGGTGAGGGCTGCATCACATTGCAGAATCCTTTTTTTGAATTCATTGATTTAAGTGAAGGCGTGATAAGCGGCACTTGGAATTTTGGCGATGGAAAAACAGCATCTTATGATTTCGGTACCAATCCAAATCATGAATATGCAGACACCGGAAAATATTTCGTTACGCTTTTCGCACGCAACGAAGGCAACTGCCGTGATACGTTCAGCCTTGAAGTGTGCGTAGAGCAGCAACCTGTTTTATTTATTCCAAATTCATTTACTCCAAATGGGGATGGACTGAATGACGTTTTCAAAATTCAAACCTTCGGGCTTACTTATTTTGAGATGTATATCTTCAATCGCTGGGGTACACAACTCTTTGAAAGCCATGACCCTGAAGTTGGCTGGGATGGAACGCACAATGAAGAATTCGTTCAGACAGGCGGTTATTCTTATTTGATTTATTTCAAAGGCGCGAAAAGCAAAGGAAAGGAAGTGAAGAAAGGGATGATTGTGGTAGTGAGGTAGAGGATTCCCCTGCTTATATTTGCAACCCATCAAGTTATTATAACCCGATAATAATTTTCATTCCTTACTATAAACAGAATTTGCAAAATAAAAAATGCTTTGCACTGATTCCTTCCGTTTACGCCCATTGCATAGAATTTATTTAACGCCATGCAACATAGCGCAAACAAGGAGAAAGAACGATAATTAAACAACGACAGCGATTAAAGCGATGAAATCCGTTTCAGTACATCATGTTTCCAAAGTTTATTCAATTGCTAACAAAAAAAATAACTTCAAGGAGTTTGTAGGCGAAAACATCCTGAATTTATTATCGCGCGATAGTAAAAATAACGAAAGCGCATTTTACGCATTAAAAGACATTTCTTTTGAACTGGATAAAGGAGATGTGCTGGGGATTATAGGTGATAATGGAGCCGGCAAGAGTACGTTGCTTAAAATTATTTCCGGGGTATCTCAACCAAGCACAGGAGAAGTTTTTCTTGATGGAAAAATCTCTTCTATCCTCGAGATAGGCACGGGGTTTCACATGGAGTTATCCGGCAGGGAAAATATTTTTTTGAGCGGTTCAATCCTCGGGATGAGTAAAGATGAAATTGAAAAGAATTTTGCAAGCATTGTGCAATTCAGCGGGCTGGAGGGGTTCATTGATGTCGCCATCAAAAGATATTCCTCGGGGATGTATCTCCGGCTGGCATTTTCAGTATTGGCGCATCTCAGCACCGATATTATTTTGCTTGATGAGGTCATCCATGTAGGTGATGCAGAATTCCGGTTAAAGAGCTACAACAAAATAAAAGAGCTTGCGCAAAGCGGGAAAACAATTCTGATTATCAGTCATGACCTTGCTTCTATCTCCGACCTCTGCACCAAATGTATGTTGCTGGAAAAAGGAGAAGTGCGGCTGGCAGGTAAAACACACGAGATTGTGCGACAATATGTAGATAAATCATTAGCCAAGTACATTAACGTGCTGAATCAGGATAATGATATTAAGCTGAAGGCTGAAATGCAAAATCTTCAGGAAAAGATTCAGAATCTGGAACATAACATTAAGGAAAAGGAAGAAAAACTCACGCATAACGCAGTAAAAGAAAAGACGCTTGTAACTGAGTTGGAGAAACTCTCAGAAGAAACACAAGAGCTTTACCGGATAAAAGAAGGGATGAAAATCAAGAGCGAGCTGCACGCCAAAAATGCGAATGCGTTAGACCCGGAAAAGCGCTGGGAAGACGAGAACACAGCGCCCGGCAACCAATTATTAAAAATTAAAACAATAGCTATCACCACCCGCGAAGGCGAAAAAACATTTAATCAAAGCGATGACATCCGCATTGAACTTGAATATTGGAAATACGCGCCTGAGCCTTATATCATCGGCTTGCTGGTAAATTACAATTTCAATCACCCTGCTTTATGCACCTCTTCTTCATTCGGCTTTGATGAAACTTTGCACAATGAAGGAACCGGTCTTTTTAAAAACGCCTGCGTTATTCCAAAGCATCTTTTAAACGAAGGCGTTTTTGGATTAAGCTTTTTCTTTTATTCAAGCAATGGCGGTGATTTAGCCTTTTCACTGCATAATGCGCTCTATATCAAAATAAACAGTACGCCTTATTTGCTTGGGAAATTCGAGTACAAAAATCTTGCTGTGCCTTTTGCTCCAGGCTTTAAATGGAGCTAAGATTTTTTTAATGAAAAATATTCAGTGAGCAGGGTAATCATTCATATCGGGTATCCGCGGGCTGGGTCAACCTTCCTTCAGAATTGGTTTCAACAGCATCCTCTGATTAATTACGCCTATAATAAAATCGGGGGATTCAGTTCTGCGCATGAATTGTGTGCATACGCGCAAAAAAATCAATCCATCCATGAGTATTTTGCCTTCAGTTCCGAAGATTTTGCATTATGGAGAGGCGATATGAATATCGTTGGTTTACGATACACGCCTTATAATATTTCTTCTTACCAGGAAAATCTTTGTCATGCACTTTATCGCCTGTTTCCAACAGGTAAAGTCTTAATCGTAACAAGGGGGTTTGCATCAGTTATCCGGTCAGTACATGCGCATTACTTAGCCTCCGGAGGCGTTTTATCTTTCTCAAAATTTCAGCAAGAAAACGGAGAAATGCTTTCCGCATTTTTTAATTACAGCAGGATACTCACGCTCTACAGAAATGCCTTTGGAGCAGACAACGTAATTATTATGCCCTATGAACTTTTGAACGAAAATCCCGAAAATTTTATCTGTGAACTCGAAGCTGAGTTGGGCATTGCAACACATTTTTTTCTTTCCAAAGACAAAGTCAATATGTCTTTCGATGGTACTCTGCTTGAAGCCTATCGGAAATTTTCTGCTTTCCTTTTTAAGCTTTTAATCCCATTTCCTTATCGAATGCAATATGGCATTTACGGATTTTACATCTATTTACTATTCACGTTTAAGCCCTTTCCTCCCATAAAGCTGATACATAGAATGATGCGAACGCGCGTTCCTGAGCCTGTGGAAGAACAGACGCTGAAATATTTTTCAGGGATGGGTGAAATGCTTAAGCAGGAGAAGCTTTTCCAGCCTTATTTAAAAGAATATCTTGAGTGAATTAACATCTTCTACGCGCTACAGGCATCAGTTGCTTGTTTTGCTTGCCTACAAAGACAGCAACTGGGCACAGAGTTCAGGGGAAGTAAATAACTTTGACAAACATCTGCGCATGTATTAACTCCCTTCTTTTTTCAGACTCAAAAAATCACTTTGGCATGAGAAGAGTATTCATAGAAGATAAACATCAAAAACATTTTGAAGAGAATGGCTATGTTCTGGTTGACTTATATACTCCGGAGCAGGTAGAAAAAATCAACCGGATATTTCACGACAATCGACTTCCGGAACAGGATGGATTGGAAGTGACGATAATCGGAGGTTCTTTTGAAACAAATAAAAAAATTCAAGAAGAAATTTGCGCGATTACACGGGAACCACTAAATAAGATTTTATTCAACTATGACATTTATTATGCAGGATACGTAACCAAATATCCTCATAAAACCAATATTTCAAGATTACATCAAGACCCGACCTTTGTGCACGAAGAAATCTGTAAATCGCTGGATGTGTGGAGCCCGATGATACCTACAGATGAGAAGAATGGAGCCTTGCACATGATTCGTAATTCCAACCGTTTTTTTCCGGGGTATCGGGGCTACACTTGTAAAAAATATGATTATAGTGATATTCGCACTGAGGTGCAGGAAAAGTTCGGGAATATCATGAAAATGCAACCAGGGCAAGCGGTCATGTATGATACTGCCACCTTGCATTTTTCTCAGCAAAACGAAACTGATGATATCCGGGCGGCCTGCACCTGCCTTGTGGGTCCTACTGAGGCTGAGAAAATTTATTTTCATCACAATAAAGCGCGCAACACGCTGGATGTTTACAAAACGGATGATGATTTTATTATTTCTTATTATCGAAAGTATCTTAACAAAGATGATCTTGACCTTCCCTTAGTCAGTAGAACTCCTTTCGAGCCTGCCATAAAAGTAAGCTTCAATGAGTTTGAAGAAATCTATCACCGCTATAATCCTAAGCCTAAAAAAAGTTTCTTTGATTTTTTTCGCAGAAATAAATGAATCGCGCTCGCGTCTCCGGTAAAAAAACAGACTCCCGGTTTTCAAGAGAAAACGGATGATTCAGGGTTTTGTAGCAAGTATTTCAAAAGGCTCTGCAAATTGAATTCCCTTTGGCGGAGCGATGCCTAATTTTTTTTCAAATTCATGGTCAATGCTCTTAAACAGCACTGCGGGCATCCTGTAAAATTTAATTTCAAACCCGGCAGATTCAATTAAACGGAGCATAGTATCAATGTAGGTGTGGTTGTAAACGAAAGTTTCATTCGCCTTCTTAATTAAAGCATCCACCTCTTTTTTTATTTCGGGAGCTGCTGCTTTCCTGATGTATAAATCACGAATGTATAAGGAGCCTCCGCTTCGCAGCGCTGAGCAAGTCTCCTTTAAAACCTTCTCCGGATTATAGCTATGCCCCAATGACTCAAGAAACAGAATTTTAGAAAACATTTCAGGAGCATAAATTTTTGAAAGCTGATGATAATCTCCGAGGCGCGGGAAAATATTTTCTACACCGTTTTTACTTTTTCTTGCTGTTATAATTCTTACCTGCTCCGGTGAGTTGGTAAGCGCGTGCGCCTGTATGTTCAGCTTCTGTGCAAAATAAAAAGCAGGACCTCCAACACCGCATCCCGCATCAAGGATTACATCTCCTTCAGCTAAAGAGGCTGACTGAATCGTGTAGTTATGCATGTCTTCGATATGTTCGGTTCTAAATCCCTGAAATGTGTCGGTAATAGACATGAATTTTTCCGACCAATGGTCATAGTAATCTGCAACCTGCTGAACACGCTGCTTATAGAAAAATTTCTTTAGAAACTTTTGCATTACAATTTCACGGCTTTTAACTCGAATATTTCAATTACATCAAACACATCCTGGATATCCCCGCTTAGATTATTGTCCTGATATTCATTATTGGGTCCGTAAATTTCATGATTGCCGTGAAACAACGCTGTTAGTTCGTAATCTCCTTTTTCATATCCGGGCGTTCTGCCGAATTCAACATGAAAACCATTTGCATTCAAGTAAGCAGTCACCGCGCTTAATTCATTGATACCGTCTTTGAAATTAAAAGAATAGAATTCATTAATCCTTCTCATCACATTCATGTGTTTTTGCGGGTCTTTCGCCTTTAACCGTTCTGCCAGAAACCAATCTTTCAGATAAAGGGTTCCTCCCGGCTTCAAAACGGTGCGCACCCCTTCAATCACTTTGTGTATGTCATAACTATGGCAAAATGATTCAAAGAAATAAACCACATCATAGCTGTTTGCGGGGTAGTATTCGGGCAGTTGGTGAAAATCACCGCAAAACACTTTTATGCGCGAATCCAATCCTCCTTCTTTGTTTTTCTGAGCGGCAATTTCGCTTTGGATGCGGGTAGCCGTAATGGCGTCTATCTGCACATTAAATTTTGAAGCAAAAAATCTGGCAGGACCACACACCCCGCAACCGGCATCGAGCAGAGTCATCCCGTCTTCTATCCCTGCATTTGTGGCAAGATAGGCAAGCATTTCGCCCGGATCGGATGTACGTGATGCCTCAATTACATCCCCATACACGTTGAGATAGCGATTGTTGAGCACGGTAAAATGTTTATCCACCGTTCTTACGTGTTCGTGAAGTTCTTTCGCGTCATCGGGAACCGATGTATCCTCTCTATTTGCATCCATTTATTTCTTTTGGCTTTATTTTAAAAACGCTGCAAAATCACAGTAATATTCTCAAGATTCTAATTGGGCATTGATGGCAAAGCTAATTGATAACAGCAACCTCAAAAGTTGCAGTAAGCAACCGTATCTCCTCCTTAATATTTCATCATCGTAAAATAAAACGCGCTGCCGATGCCGGGTTTCGATTCTACCCAGATGCCGCCTCCGTGCCGCTCAACAATATTTTTGCACAACGCAAGCCCGAAATTAAATTTGAAATGCCCTTTCGATTGATTTTCGCGCACGCGGAATATTTCTTCCAATTCGCTCTTTTCAATTCCACAGCCGTTGTCTTTTACCGAAAACTGCCAGTGTGTTCCTTTATCTTCAGAAGCTACAATGATTTCGGGCGAGCGCTCGCTGCGGTATTTCAACGCATTACTCAAGAGGTTTTCAAAAAGTTGAACGATGCTTGAGCGTAATGCTTTCGTTGTCGGCAAGTGTCCGCATTTAATGCTCGCATTGCTTTGCTTCACTTCGTGTTGCAGTTTATCAAGCGCAGTTTTGAACGTATCAAAAAAATCAACAGGCGCGAAATCAGCGATATTCACGGTGATTTTTGAATGCTCAAATAAATCTTTCAGGAAAGCGTCAATTTGCTCAATGTCTTCAATCACTTCGCTTGTCTGTACGGCTTTTTGCGCTCCGATTTCTTTTTTGATTTCCGTCAGATAATTTTTCACACGCGCCAGCGGCTTTTCCAACTCGCTGATATTGAAATTGGATGCTTGTCCCTGCGTTGACATAAATTTAGTAACCACGTCTTTCGCTTCAGCCCGCACTTGCTCGTTGATGCTCAACAAGTCTTCCCGCTCTTTTTTAAGTTCTTCCGCCATTTTGTTAAAAGAATCCGTGAGTTCGCCCAACTCATCATTCGATTGCTTTTCAATTTTCATGGAAAATTCCCCCTGCGCAATTCTATTCGTGGCATTCGTAAAATTCAAAATGGGGGAAATAATGCGCCTTGTGATAAATACAGCAGTGACGGTGGCAATGATGAATCCGAAAAGAATAATCAGTACTGTAAAATATCCGATAGATTGCAGCGTAGCATTCACAAATGAAAGAATTGTGCGCTTGCCCTGCTCTACGGAAAGCAACGCTTCTGAAGTTGGTATTTCCACAACGGTTGTCCAGCCGTATTTATTCGTGTAAAAAGAGACAAGGTTATCTTCATTGGTGACAGTTCCGTTCTTTTTAATCAGAATTTCATTGATATAATCAAACCTTGTGTAATCCTGATTTTGATAAAACTCGCGCACAGAAGGATGCGCAATCAGCATTCCCTGCGCTGAGATAATATACAGAAAGCCGTTTTTTCCGATGCGCGTTGAGGCAACCATTTCACGAATAAAATCTAAATCCAGTTTCACAATTATTGCTCCGGAAAATACGCCTGTGTTTCCAAGTATCGGCTCGCCCAGCATAATAAAAGGAAGCTGCGTTGAAGAAGACACTTCTACAGGAGAAGTATAAGAAATCTTCTTTTCGACCTGCTTAAAAACTTTTTCTTGGCTGATATTAGCCGGTTCGTCTGATTCGAGAGAAGCCGAGTTGAATTTCTGATAGATGCGGTCTCCGAAACTATTTACTACCGTCAACTCCATGATGGATTGTTCCTGCGCGAAAAAATTTTCAGAATAAGCATTGATATTTTCGATGTCCAGCCGGATAAAGTCAGGGGCGAGTTGCATCGCCTTTAAGTTTTGCCGCACTTTTTCGATTTCCTGCTCGATGAACATTCCTTCGCTCTTCGTGATAGCTTCATTTTTTTCGGAAACTAAATTGGTAAGGGTTTCCGTGTCGTGCTGAATCAGGTTTTGCTCAAGTTCAGTGATATTATTTCTGATAAAAAAGAAAAGAATGAGTACGATAGCCAGCGTAGGGATAATTGAGATAGCGAGAAACGGGGCGAGATATTTGAAAAAGAGCCTGTCCATGGGTTTTGGAAAAGTAATGGAATTTACCTTTTTCCCGAAACATAGTCAAAAGCATCTTTAACCTGCAACCTGAATCACCATGCCAAACACCTACGTAAAATCACGTAATTTCTTTAGCAAAATGGCAACGGTTATTCCCCTTTAAATTTTAAATTTGGCAGAGCGAACAGAACTTAAACTATACCTTTCCAAAAATTTTACCCTAACTCGTTTCCATTCCATGAAATTCAATCCTAAAAAACTCCTGCTCTGCCTGTCCCTTCTTTTTGCAGCAACCTGCAATCAACTTTTTGCGCAACCTGTTTTTGAGAACGATGATTTCGCAGAATTAGACGACAGTTTCTTGGTGAGCAGAATCAGTATCTTAGACATTCCCGGTTTTGATTACGACCTTGCAGGCGCGGATACCACTTGGGATTATTCCAGTTTGATTCCAGTTTCGCAAGAATACCAGCGGTATGTTGACCCCGATCGCACCGGCTTTCGCGGCTCATACATTCTCACCTGTAATGCGCTCTGTTACACGCTTTGCTACAATGATTGCGTTGGCAATGGACAGTTTCCTTTTATCTGCTCCGGGTATTGCAGCATTGATTGCGGCTCTACCTGCCTCACAAATTGGGTTACAAAATTTGATATGGCTAAACTCTCGAGTGATTCCATCAATCTTGGAATTGCCACGCTGGAAGACGTTTATAGTTTCTATGACAAATCGCAAAGCGCGTTTTCGCAAGTGGCAGTTGGGGCAAAGCTTTCCAACTTTCCTATTATCGTAGATTATGCGAATGCCGACCGCATTCATGCTTTCCCTTTGGAATATGGAGATAGGGACACTTCATTCAGCAATTATTTCCTTCAAATTGATTCCATTCCGGGAACAGGCATTCCGGTGGGAATTAATTACCGCCATGGACAGCAGCGCTACAACAGCATTGAAGGATGGGGCACGCTGAAAACACCTTACGGCAGATTCGACAGTGTTTTGAAAGTGCGCTCCGATGTTTTTAATACAGACACGATCATTTTTCAAAACGACACGTTTACGTTGAAAGAATTTTTACCCAACCAAATACTTCCTGAACAAGTGATTGAGTATAAATGGTACTCCCCTGATTTTGGAATTCCGTTGCTTGAGGTTTCCGCATGGATAGTGGATGGAAACCTGATTTATCAAGACCTCAAATACATAGACAGCCTGCGTTGCTTCGAGCCAACTGCGCTGTTTGGTTACCTTCCATTTCCTACAGTGCTTGATGGCAGCTCCAACGACAGCCTTGAAGTGAACTTCTACAGCCTCGCCATCAATGGCGACAGTCTCTATTGGAATTTTGATGATGACTCCTCTGCAAGCAACACTACGGTGGGCGCTAATCCTTCGCACTATTACACTGAAGGCGGAATCTATAATGTTGAATTTGTTGCTTGTAACAGGGCATGTCCTGATTATATCTGTGACACCTTTTCCCTGCCTGTGTTAGTTATTGATTTGCGCGACCCGGAAGACACCACCTCCATTTCCATTCTTGCAGATGGAAGCTATGCCCTTTTTTATCCCAACCCTTTTCAGGATGTAGTACTTGCGGAGCTGAAGAACAATGAAAATAGGGATATCACGATTCACCTGCGCAACCTTGCAGGCAGAAAACTTTCTACGCTCTATAATGAAAATACCGACAAGGGCAATCAAACCATCAGTTTAAATCTGAGTCAATTACCAGCCGGGATGTATGTGCTTGAAATCAATTACGGAACATTCGCTTCATTTTGCAAGTTGATAAAGCAGTAAGCATGTTTGATTTGAGGTTTACCAAGTATCGCCTTCGGCTTTTTTTTTATTTTGCAGTCGTTTTAAAATTGGATTTTTTTCTGTGAAATTTCTGTTTGCCACCTCCTTTTTCTGTATTGCACTCGCCTCCTGTTCATTCAGGAATACACCTTACGATGTCGTTTTGAAAACATATTCTAACGGAAATCCGCGCGTAACCGTCACCTACATTGGCAAGGGGGAGTTCATGCAAAAAGTGCGTTATGTGGAATTTTACGAGGATGGAACAAAGAAAAAAGAAACCCAGTACAGAAATGGCGTAGAGCACGGCAAATCCACTGCATGGTATTCCAACGGAAAAGAAAAATTGTTAGAATTCTATAAAAACGGATTGAAGGATAGTCTTGCTGTGTTTTATTTTGAAGATGGAAGAATCGGCTCAGAAGAATTTTACAAAATGGGCAAGATTGACGGCAACTCCGCCACCTATTATGAAAACGGGCAGCAGGCATCAAAAGCTTTTCACCAGGAAGGGAAATATGAAGGAGAATTCACCAAGTGGCACGGCAACGGTCAAGTGCTGGAGAAAGGAATGTATATCAACGACAAGCGTGAAGGCGAGTGGGCTACCTATGCTGAAAACGGACAAACAGAATCAAAAGGCGCCTACTTCGATAATTCAAAAGAAGGATGGTGGATGTATTGGTATAGCAACGGACAGAAAAAAGCAGAGGGAACATACAAAAAGGGAAAGAAAGAAGGAAAATGGCCCTATTGGTATCAGGATGGGAAACTTGTTGCGGAAGCCAATTTCAAAGATGGAGTGAAAGAAGGCATCTGGGTGGAGTGGTATGACAATGGCGTGAAGGGTTTTGAGGGCACATTTAAAGATGGAAAGGAACACGGCAAAGTCACAAAATGGTATCGCACAGGCGAAATCAAATGGGTGCGGCATTACAACATGGGCTTGGAAGACGGGCTTTCTATCACCTATTTCAAAAACGGACGCAAATCATCAGAAGGATTTTTAAAAAACGGAAAAGAGAACGGCACCTTCACGGCATGGTATCCCAACGGCATGAAAGAATTTGAGCGCAACTTCAAAAACGGAGTTTCACACGGTAAGTTCATGAAGTGGGATGAACTCGGAATCGTAGAATGGACAAACTACTACAACGAAGGCAAACTCGTAGAATCGCCAAGCATGGTGAATCCATAATAGTTTGAAGTTGCAAGTTTGAGGTTTGAAGTTGAACAATGCTCTGTTTTTTCAAACTTGAAACTTCAAACCTCAAACTCCAAACTAACCAATGACTTCCCGCCAGCTTTTTCTGCAACATCTCGCACAAACAAGTCCTGCGCCCTTAATGCTCGAAATTGAAAAAGCAGAAGGGCTTTATTTATTTGACACAAAAGGGAAACGCTATCTCGACCTCATTTCCGGCATTGCAGTGAGCTATCTTGGGCACTCACATCCTAAAGTTGTAGAAGCGGTAAAACAACAGGCTGAAAAATACATGCATCTGATGGTGTATGGCGAATATGTGCAGTCCCCGCAAGTGCAGTATGCGGCATTGCTCATGAAACATCTTCCGAAGAATTTGAACAGCGTTTTCTTTGTGAACTCAGGCGCAGAGGCGGCAGAGGGCGCGATGAAACTTGCGAAGCGCTTCACCGGGCGCACTGAGATTGCGTGCTTCGACAAAGCCTATCACGGAAGTACACAAGGGGCGCTTAGTCTTATCGGCAGTGATGCGATGCGCATTCCGTTTCAGCCGTTGCTTCCGGGAGTAAACCGCTTACGGTTCAACAATATCGAAGACCTCTCTTTCATAAATGAGAAAACCGCCTGCGTAATTATTGAGCCTGTGCAGGGAGAAGCGGGAGTTCGGGTTGCGGAAAAAATATTTCTGAAACAACTGCGGAAACGATGCGATGAAACAGGAACATTGCTTGTCTTTGATGAAGCGCAAACAGCCTTCGGCAGAACAGGAAAAATTTTTGCATTTGAACATTTTGATATCGCTCCCGATATTCTTTTACTTGCAAAAGGGCTCGGTGGCGGAATGCCCCTAGGCGCTTTCATTGCTTCAAAAGAAATAATGGAAACGCTTTCAAATAATCCCGCGCTTGGTCATATCACTACGTTCGGTGGTCATCCGGTGTGTTGTGCAGCAGGATTTGCCGCGATGCAAGTATTGCTTGCATCTGATTTAATTCAAACCGTAAAGGAAAAGGAAGCTTTGTTTAAAAAGCTGCTCGTGCATCCCTCTATAAAACAGTTCAGAAGTTTCGGATTAATAATTGCGCTGGAATTTGATTCGTTTACCACTTCCAAAAAAATCATTGATACCTGCATCAGCAATGGCGTGATAACGGATTGGTTCTTGTTTGCGGATGATTGTTTGCGCATTGCTCCGCCATTGATTATTGAAGATCGCGAAATCATTGATGCCTGCCGGATAATAAATGAAGCTATCGCTGATGCGACAGCATAACTCACGACCTTTTATTCAACTCGTCTTGCAGTTGCCGCGCTAATTTTTGTTCGCGTTCGCGGGCTGATTTCTTATGATTATCAAATTCAGTCTGCAATTCCTGAAATGCCTTTTTCGCTTCAGTGGTCAACACATTGCTGCTATTGAATTTATAGATAAAGAAACCGAGCAGCGCAAGCAGTCCGGCAACGATCGTCCACATAATTGTTTTGTAGGTGCTTTTGTTTGTTTGCGCTCCCAAAAATTCAATGCTGTTTTTTTCATTGTTCACCGAGGAGAGATTCTCATTGGTGTTTTTAACCTGCCCGTTTAAATCTTCAATTTCTTTTTTCTGGCTCGTAACAGTTTGTCGCGTTGTTTCTAATTCTTTTTGCACCGCTTTCAGCGAGTCGGCAACATGCGACTTCAGCTTACTGAGCCATTCCATTTTCACCACCTTATATTCCTGATAGCGATTTGATTCGTTGATCACGTAATCAAACTGACTGGAGATAGTGCCCTTGTCGAGCGAGGGCTTTTCGGAGTCTGGAGTTTCTGTTTCCGGTGTTTCTTGCGCAAAACCTACATTCACGCAAAAGAAGATCAATAAGAAAGCAAACGGTGTTTTCATTGGAATAAAATTTCTGCTTGCGTCAAGATTAGCCAAAAGCGTTTCAATCCTGCTTCAAATAATTGACAATGGAATTGTTGATTGCGGGAAAATTCAGGAAACGTGCTGCTGAATCACTTCCAGCAGTTCATGCTTGGCAAGCACGCCAGCTTCGCGCCACAGCACTTCGCCATTTTTGAAGAGTACAAATGTGGGCACGCCACGCACGCCATAATGCACGGCAGCCTTGGTATTTTTATCTACGTCAACCTTAATGATGTGCGCTTTGTCGCCAAGTTCTTCTTTCAATTCTTCCAGTACAGGCGCCATTGCTTTACACGGTCCGCACCATGTAGCGAAGAAGTCAACTAATACAGGTTTGTCGGAGTTGATGAGTTCCTGGAAGTTTGCCATGCTGAATTTTTTTAGTCCAAACCAGAGCAAAACTATTTTCGTTCCAAATAGCCTGATGGGAAACAGAGACACGTTAGCGCGTAAGTGCAATTTTTTTACTGAGGAAACCTTTGTCAGAAACAATGTTGACTACAAAAATGCCGGAGGCGAGTTGTTCAACCGGAATTTGTAAACTCAGATGAGGTTGCAGTTGATGTTGAAAAAGCGCCTTACCCGTAATATCGAAAATGCGGATAGTTCCTGAAATGACAGAACTAAAGCGCATCTTCACCCAAATGTTTTCAGCATCGGTAACAACGGAAATGTTTTCTTGTAAGTCGAAATCACCTGTTGAAACAGGTTCACTCACCGTGTAACAGGTGCTGATAACACATGCCCGCTCGTCAGTAACCGTCACGCAGTAATTGCCGGCAGGCAATTGAAAAATATCCGCCTGACTTTCACCGCTTGCCCAATTGAATGTATATCCGGGAGTTCCGCCAGTCACTGTCAATGCGATGCTGCCGTCATTTACTCCAACTGCTGAAGCATCCGTAACAGCGGCTTCTAATTCAATCAAATCCGGCTCAGTAATATCTGCGCTCGAAATTGCTGAACAAAGATTATCATCAGTAATTGTCATGGAATAATTTCCTGCAATTAGAGTTATGACTTCTTCAGTTGTTGCTCCGTTTGCCCAATTGAAAGAATAAGGCGAACTGCCACCGCTCACGGTTAAATCTATTGAGCCGTTACCTGCGCCAAAGCAAGTGATGTCCGTAACATCAATTAAAACTTCAAGTTGCGCTGGTTGTGCAATTGAAACTGTTTCAACAAGACTGCATCCGTTTACATCTGTAACTGTAACAGCAAAAATTCCAGCGGGGAGATTGTTGATGTTTTGAATTGAATCGCCATTGCTCCATAAATAAGTATAGCCCGGTGTTCCGCCATTCACAAAGAGAGTTATTGTTCCCTCATTTAAGCCATTACAAGAAACATTGCTTGCAGCAGTTAAAACTTCAAGCGTGCCCGATTGTGTTATAGCTGCTGAAAATATTTCTGTGCAACTGTTGCCGTCCGTCACGGTAACGCTGTAATTATCTGCTGAAAGATTTGTGAGGTCTTCCGTTGCAGCATTGTTGCTCCACAAATAAGCATAACCGGATGTTCCACCCGAAACGGTAATATCAAGCGCGCCTTCGTTTCCACCAGAGCACGGAGGATTCGTGACAAGCGCAGTAATACTAATTGCGGAAGGTTGTGTAATCGTGACTCCATCAATTGCAGAACATCCGTTGTTGTCTGTCACTGTCACGGAATAATTTCCAACTGTCAATTCGCTGATGATTTGTGTGGATGCGCCCTGTGACCAATTGTATCCGTATCCCGCAGTGCCGCCTATTGTTGTGAGAGTCGCAGTCGCATCGTTTCCTCCAAAACAGCGAACATCCGTTTTTGAGATTGTGGTGAAGAGCAAAGCGGGTTCACTGATAACAGCAGATGCTGTTGCCGCACAGTTGTTTGCATCCTGCACAGTGAGAGAATAATTTCCGGCTGATAATCCTGTAATGTCTTTCTGCGCTGCGCCATGCGACCAATCATAAGAATAAGGCGCAACGCCTCCAGTCATTGACACTTCAAGCGCTCCGTCATTTCCTCCATTGCAACGCACATTTGTTTGCAGCGGTGATGCGGCAAGCGCAATAGGTTCAGCGATAGTTGCTGTTGCTGTGTCTGCGCATCCTTTTACATCTGTGATGGTGACTGTGTAAATTCCTGTTGATAAATTTCCCGCATCCTGTGATGAGGCGTTGTTTGACCAATGATACGTGTAAGGTGTTGTTCCCCCGGAAACAGATAAATCAATTGCTCCGTCATTTCCGCCAAAGCACTTCACTGCTGTTGTTGCAAGCGAAGCAGTGATTGCTGAAGGCTCGGAAATAATTGTTCCCGTTGATGCGCTGCATCCATTGACATCAGTAATCGTGACAGCATAAATACCCGCTGAAAGCGCGCTGGCATCTTCGGTTGAATCGCCATTCGACCAAACAAAATGATACGGAGTTGCGCCACCGGAAACAGTAAGGTTTGCGGAACCATCATTTCCACTATTACAACTTGTGTTTCGCCTTGAGATACTTGTTATCAGCACCGGTGCGGCATTCACGCTGTAATTCTCAACCTTGCTGCAATTGTTTGCGTCCGAAACAGTAACAGTGTGGTTTCCGGAAGCAAGCCCGGTAATATCTTCAGTAGATGCACCGTTGCTCCAATTGAAAATATAAGGCAATACGCCACCGGCAGCTTCAATATCAATCGCTCCATTATTTCCCGCATTGCAGGTCAAATCGGTTTTTTCAATCAATGTAATAGCGAGCGCTGATGATTCCCCGACAGTGATTGATTTGCTCATCACACAACCATTATCATCAGCAACTGTCACCTGATATAATCCTGCGCTTACGCTTGTGAGGTCTTCTGAACTTGCTCCCGTATTCCAAGCATAAGTGTAAGCAGGAATACCGCCTGTAACTGTAATGTTAATCGCTCCATTCGTTCCACCGTTGCAGCTTGCATTCGTTATTGACGGGCTGATAACAATCGCAGTTGGCTCGCTGAGTATCGCGCTGTTTGTAGAACTGCAACTGTTCGCATCCGTAATCGTGACTTGATACGCTGCGGCTGATAGGCTACCGATGTCCTGCGTTGTCGCATTGTTTGACCAGTTGTAGGAATAAGGCAAGATTCCTCCGCTCACCGACAAATCAATAGAACCGGTATTTGTTCCGTTGCAAACTGCATCTTCTTTTGTAACAGTTGCAGCAAGCACAGTGGGTTGCGTGATGGTTGCTCCTGTTTCAATCGTGCAATTATTCGCATCCGTAATTGTGATGTTGTATGTTGCTGCCCGCAGACTGCTGACATCTTGCGTTGTTGCATTATTAGACCAAACATAGACGTAAGGATTTACTCCGCCTGAAACAGCAAGGTCAATAGCGCCATCGTTTTCGCCATTGCAACGCACCTCTGTTTTAACAATCGTTGCGATTAAAAGCGTTGGTTCGGTGATTGTTGCTCCGCTGGTTGTTGAGCAATTATTTGCATCAGTAACCGTAATGGTGTAAGTATTTGCCGACAAATTATTCAGGTCTTGCGTGACAGCGTTATTTGTCCATTGATAAGTATAAGAGGGCATTCCGCCTGAAACGGAGAGATCAATCGAACCATTATTTCCTGCATTGCAACTCGCATTTGTTTTTGTTAATGAAAGTGAAAGCGCGAATGGTTGCGTGATGGTTGTTCCACTTGTAAACGAACAATTATTTGCATCCGTTATCGTAACATTATAAATACCCGCTGTCAGCGAATTAATATCTTCCGAGCTTGCGTTGTTTGACCAACTATAACTGTATGGAGTCGTTCCGCCTGCAACTGAAAGATTCGCTGCGCCATTGTTTCCTCCATTGCAACTCACGTTTGTTTTTGCGATGGAAGCAGACAACGCTGTGGGTTGTGCAATTGTAACTCCTGTTGTTGCAGAGCATCCGTTGGCATCCTGCACTGTTACGTTAAAGATGCCCGCGCTCAAATTTCCAACATCCTGCGATTGGGCGTTGTTTGTCCAGTTGTAACTATAGGGAGTTATTCCGCCCGAAACTGTTAAATCAACAGAGCCGTTTGCGCCTCCATTACAACTGACGTTTGTTTGTGTTGTTGAAACAGATAATGCGACAGGCTGCGTAATGGTAGAACTTGCAGTGGCTGTACAGCTCCGCGCATCCGTAACAGTCACGCTGTATATTCCGGCTGAAAGTGAATTCAGATTCTGCGTTGTTGCATTGTTTGACCAATTGAATGTATAAGATGTTGTTCCTCCTGAAACAGAAAGCGTAACTGCGCCATTGCTGCCGCCATTGCAGCTTACATTTGTTTTGCTTGTCGAAGCGGAAAGCGCTGCCGGTTGAGCAATTGTAACGCTTGCAATTGCAGTGCATCCCTTACTGTCAGTGATGGTTACGGAGTAAGTTCCCGCTGAAAGATTATTTCTGTTTTGCGCTGTTGCGCCACCGTTCCAGTTAAATGTATAGTTCGGAGTGCCGCCATTTACAGTCAGCGTTATTGAACCATTATTTCCACCATTGCAACTCACATCAGTTTTGCTTGCGCTTACGCTCAGTTGCGCAGGTTGTGTAATTGTTGCGCTCGCAGTTGCAGTACAGGAGTTTGCATCTGTAACAGTAACCTGATAAGCGCCCGGGGAAAGATTATTTCTATTTTGAGTAGTGATACCGTTGCCCCAATTATACGAGTATGGAGAAACTCCACCGCTCACTGAAAGCGCAATAGAGCCGTTGCCCGCATTGAAACAAGAAACATTGATTGCTGAAGCAGTTACCTGTAAAGCAGTTAATGTTTGTGTGCCGGGCGCGAATGCAATGCCGCGAAATTTTGTGTTTGTAGCAGCCATTGCAATTTGCGTAAGCGTACCGGAGATACTTTCGTTGTAACCATTGTTATCGCGCAATGAAAAAATACGTGTCCCTGATGAACAGAAAATTTGTGTGAAGCAGGTTCGCTCCGCTGTGATGCCTTTTAAATTATTCGGCACAGGCACGTTTCCATTTGAAACCCACGTGCCGTTCACCAATGAATATTTATACAAGCCACCATTTGGAGCAATGTCACGATCATCGCAGAAATAAAGCACATCCATTCCTGCAACATTCGGGTTCATATCGAAAAGCCAAAAGCTGTAAACTGAAAAACTTGATGGCGCTGTAAATCCGGGCAGCATTGTAGAGGCGTTTCCCGTGTTTGCAGGCAACCCGCTACCGACAATGCTCACTCCGTTAAATGTGTTCGTTTGTGAAGAAATGTACAGTTGATTATTAAAGATGCTTACCGTTCGTGTGTTGTTTGGGGACGAACTGATTTTTACGGGTGCATTGGTGAAGGAACCGAAAGGCAGATAGTATGTGCCGCCACTATCATTGACTCCGTTTCCCGCGAGCCAGAATTTTGTGCCATCGCTGCTTGCTGCTGCGCGAACATTGTCTTTGTAATAGGCTGCACCCGCAAGAATGCCGGTGGAAGTATTTGCAACACCGTTTGTTCCGATGCGCGCAATAACGCGATTGATCGTTGAATCGCCCACAACTGCGAATGTTCCCGGCACGGCATCATAACCGGCAAGCACCAAATATTGTCCGTTTGCTGCAAGCGTAAGCGTTCCCTCTGAAGTTGCCGTTCCGCTGAGGGAAAAGGGATGATTGCTTCCGCTTGTAACTGTGGGCAGCGCAAGAGTTTGAACGAGCGTTCCCACGCGGGAATATTCATCCAGAAAAACCGGTTGCGCAGCGCTCGTAAGAAGGGTGGAGCCGCTGCCGACACGCGCCACCACGATATTGCCGGGCGTAAAATTTCCTGCAAATGCCAGCGTGAGGTTACAGAGAAGGAGAAGTGTAAAAAAATGTTTCATTAAATGAGATGGAGGTTTAATTGCAAATAGCAATAAGCGCAAAAAATCGCAGAAGGTAAAGTCAATTTTTAGAAAACTTTTTGGGTAGAAATCCGTCAAAACGAGTTGACTTTTCCATTCTATAATCTCCCAAAAGATGTCCACACATTCACTGCGCAGTTTCCTTCGGATTTTTGCTTTTTCATTTATCACGATTTTGCTTTTTTCTTCCTGCGAAAAAGAACCCGGTGATGGCGGACTTGCCACCATCAAAGGCAAAGTGCTTTCCTATCGTTTTGATAATGATGGCGTGCTGGTTGACAGCGGCTATGTTGGCGATGTGCGTGTTTTTATCAGCTATGGCGATAATACCTGGGTGGATGATGACGCGCGCACTTCCTACACGGGCGAGTATGCGTTTGAATGGCTACAAAAAGGCGCGTATAAAATCTGGGTAATCAGCGATTGTCCTTCGTGTCCTGAAAATCAGCAGCAGGATGTGCTGGATGTGACCGTGGATGAAAGAAAAGAAACGATTGATGCGCGTGATTTGAAATTCTATAAGGATTGATATTTCCGCTTCGCTGCATGAAGACGACTTTCCTTTTTTTTATTTTCTTCCTTTCCTGCTTTGCAATTTTCGCGCAGGTCTATAAGCAGGATTTACAACTCATTACAGGCATTCAAATCAATAAAGATTTGCCAAAGGGATTTGACATTTCAGCGCAATATCAATTGAGGGCAAACAACTATCTGGCTTCGCTGCGCGGCTCTTATTTTTATGCTTCGGTGCAATATTCCATTATCAAGAGATTGCTCTCCTCTGAATTTGAGTATCGCTATTTCACTTCAAAATACAATGACCGCCACCGCTTCAGCTTCGGGATGATTGGAAAATATAAACTCAGAAAATTTACGTTCAGCGACAGAATTGTGTATCAGCGCGAACACGAATATTTCTATACGCGCTATGAAAACGGACATAAACCAACAAACGTGTTGCGCAACCGTCTTCAAGTGAAATGGGATTTCAAGAAACGCTGGGATGCCTACGTTTCCTGCGAGCCTTTTCTTCGCATTTCAAATGAGCAAAATGAAATCAGCAGAATCCGGAGTGTTGCAGGAATGAATTGGGAGTTTAAAAAAAATCACACGTTCAATCTATTCTATCAATATCAAACTGACGTACACCGCAACGATCCGGAAATGCGGCACACCATCGGGTGCATCTATGAGTGGGATGTTCCTAAGTTTAAAAAGAAATAGTTTACCTGAAGGAGATGCCGGAATAAATCCGGCAATGAAAACAGGGGATGCCGGAACGAGTCCGGCATGAGGCTATCGCGCAGCGCTCAACTCCATCTTGGCGCTTGTGCTTGTGTTCACCTCGCTTTTTTCCACCACACGCCTGATGCCTTCATAATTCTCCAGTTCGTAAAATATCTTTATGAGGCACGTGTCATTCATAAAATTGATGGTGTCAATTTCAATACGGGTAATATTCAACCCGGTGCGTTGGCGCAAGTCATTCATCAATGCCAACTTGTTTTCAGGTTTAATATGCTCAATCTTTTCATAAGTAATCACTTTGTAGCCTTGTTGTGAATTCATCCAAAGTTTTTCCAGAACGAAAATCAGCGTAACAATAATGATGTTCGCGGCAATCACTTCCGACATGCCAACTTCTTTTGTGCCGAGCGAATTGATGATTGCCAAAACAATCACCGTGAAGAGGTAGGTCATTTCTTTAATCGGCACGAGGATGGTTCGGTAGCGCAAAATGCCAAACAAGGCAAACAGTCCGAAGCCCAAGCCCATCGTAAGCTGCATAGAGTTCATAAAGTAGCACACTAAAAAGATGAGCAGATTGAACACGAAAAACGTAAAGACATAGTCTTTGTCTTTCATGCGCGGGAAGTAAATCAACCCAATCACAGCAAAGAGACTTGCGAGGTCAATTGCGAGTTTTGTAAAAAGGTGTGTAAGTCCGGTTGCGTCAAAGTTCATCATGGTTTTCAATTTATAAGTTTATCAATCTTCATCAGGCTTGCTTTGAAGCGGTTTCGCTTCACGCTTTCATTGAGGCTTGCCACTCCCACGCAATATTTGCTGATAGAAAGCGGAGAGATGCCAAGCTTGCGTTGAATCTTAAAAAAATCAGAGTCGGATTTGAATTTGATTTGTTTCACTTCTGCAATTACTAAGTCATTGAGCGCTTTGTTCCTGCCGTCTAAACTGAACTGCACATTAAAATCAAGCGTCACTTTTTCAGAGTCATCTTTATTCAGCAGCGTGATGCGGTTTACTTTCACCTGCAAAGAAGGCGCAAGATTATCGGGGTCAGTTTCAGCGCGCGCGCGCACGGCTTCTTTTAACGAAGGGGAGAGCACGCTATATTCTCCGTTTGTGGGGATGCGCGTTTTGCTGCTTCTGCCTTTGCCGTTTTTTGTTTTGATTTCAAAGAAGGAAGAGCCTTGGTCGAGATAGCGCCTGAAACGGATTTTGTGCCGCCTCGCTTTGTTGCGCTGATGGTCGTTGTAGAATTTGAAATCAGGCGTGTCGAGATAGAGTGATTCGTAATGAAAAATGCGCGAGCCATTCACTTCTAAAATTTTATACAACGGAATAAGGTGTGCGATGAGTTGCGGAATCATCCCGCTGGGATAGATGGATTTTGTATCCATCCTGTCGGAAAAGTTGAGCGCATCCAAATCGGCAAGCCCCATGCGTTCAAAATCGTGCAGATATTTTTCCCAATCGGTCATACGTGATAGCTCCTGTTTAAAAGCGGTTGCAAGGCACTAAGTAGGAAGGTTTCAGCGGCAAGTCAATTTTTTGTTTCCAAAAATTGCGCAACCTAATTTTCTATGTATTGCTTTGCTTTCTTCGTGATAATTATTGACTCAATAGAGTAGTGTCGCAGTTTTTAGTTGTTTGGAGGCCGCACAGGCAGTTTCCCCACTTATTATATATCCCTCAAAACCACGCTGATTTTATTTCTGCTTTTTTCGTAACCCTCCCGATTTAGAATTGACATAAGAAGGAACCGGGAATACATTGGGAATCGGTAAAACACTTAATTACTAAACCTAAGTTCCACTATGAGAAGGCTCTGTGTGTCCCTGCTATTTGCTGCTTTGTTATTAAGCGCATCTTTGTTGAATGCCCAAACCGTTACCTTTTCAAAAGAGCGCGGGTTTTATTCGGCAACATTTTCGCTTACGCTCACCACTGATTTGTCAGGAGCGACAATTAAATACACTACCAACGGCACTCCGCCATCGGCAAGCGTTGGAACAACTTATTCAGGCGCGATTTCTATCAGCACAACATCCGTAGTAAGGGCGATTGCTATCAAAGGAGCTACTGTTTCAAAAGTATTCACACATACCTATATTTTCACTAACAAAGTAATCCTTCAGCCCATAAACATCTCAGGCTGGCCCAACAATACGTATGACCTTGGCAGCGGCAGCGATAATGCCGTGCACGATTATCAAATGGATCCGGACATTGTAAATAATTCAGCATACAACGGTCAGATACAAGATGGGCTGAAAGCAATTCCGACAATGTCTATCGTGATGGATAAAGCATTATTCTGGCAGGTGTATGATGACCCGGATGGCGAACTGGAGCATCCTGCATCTATCGAATTACTTTATGCAAATACCCCGGCTCAAAATGAACAATTCAATGCAGGGTTGGAGTCGCACAGTCACCTGCGCATGAAACGCTCGCTGAAACTTGATTTGCACGCTCCTGAATTCATCTCAAAAATTTTCAAATACGCCCCGCTTAACGGGAATACTGCTACCGATGATTTTTCAGGCAATAAAATTGTTTTGCGTGGTGGCAACAACGACTGCTGGGCGCGCAACTGGCTAAATGGAAGCACTACCTACACGCGCGATGAATGGTATCGCGCTTCGCAACATGCTGTGAGAGGGTATGCTTCGCATGGCACATTTGTGCATCTCTACATCAACGGAATTTATTGGGGCTTGTATAATCCGGTTGAGCGCCCTGATGAAGGTTTCACTTCTGAATATCTCGGAGGCAGTACTGCCGACTGGCTTTCAGTAAACCATGATGGCATCCGCGAAGGCGACCCTGCGCGCTATAATTATCTCATCGGAAATTTGGTTGACAAGGATATGGCTGTTGCGGCAAACTATAACGAGTTGAAACAATATCTGGATGTAGAAGCATTTGCTGATTACCTGAATGTATCCTGGATATTAGGCATGGGAGACTGGCCAAACAACAATTACTATGGAGGCAACCGCAACTCTCCCATACAGCCGTTCCAATATTTTGCATGGGATGGAGAATGGTCATGGACAAACCAGGGCACTGCAAATAATGGCGCATGGGTAAATCCTTATTTTAAAAACAGCAAAAGCGGAGGACCGATTATCGCGAATATCTGGCACTCAGCCCGTGATAATTCAGATTTCATGATGCTCTTTGCAGACCGTATTTATAAAAACTGTTTCAACGGAGGACCGCTGACGGATGCAAATTCAAGAAGCCGCTGGGCGACAATTAATAATTTCATCAGCACTGCAATCATTGCAGAGTCTGCGCGCTGGGGCGACACGGATAATCCATCAGACCCGCGCACAAAAAATGATGACTGGCAGCCCGAAGTGAATCGCATTGACGCGCTGATGAATGGAAACGTGACACGCTTGATTAACGCATTGAAAGCGGAAGGATATTATCCGAATCTCAATCCGCCAAACTTTAATAGCGAAGGCGGTACGGTGGCAACCAACTTTCAACTCACGATGACAAATCCCAACGGAGCAGGCACAATTTATTACACTACAAATGGCGCTGACCCGCGCTTGTCCGGTGGCGCATTGCTTGCCGGTGCATTAACTTATTCAAGCCCTGTGACAATCACAGGAACAATGACGATTAAAGCCCGCATAAAAAATGGAAACGAATGGAGCGCGTTACATGAAGGCACATACACCGCAGGCTTCAATCTGAAAATCAATGAATTTTCTGCGGATAATGATAATGTGGTTGCGGATGAACGCGGAGATTATGAAGACTGGATTGAAATTTTCAATAACAGTCCTGTGGCTGTGAATTTAGGTGGAATGTATCTGACCAACGCGCTCAGCACGCCCAAAAAATGGCAAATACCAACTGCAAATGCCGCAGCAACTACGATTCCTCCGTACGGATTTTTATTGTTCTGGGCTGATCAGGAAACTTCGGAAGGATTACTGCACACCAATTTCAAGTTGACGAAAACCGGTGGTCAAATCGGGTTTTATGCACCGGACGGAACAGGCACCCTTTTGCTTGATTCTTATTCTTACACTGCGCAAACAACAAATGTTTCAAAAGGAAGGCTTCCAAACGGCACAGGCGCATTTCAATCTTTTACAACACCTACACCAGGCGAATCCAATGAGCCGGGCATCACACGTTTATTCATCAATGAATTTCTCGCAAGCAATCAAACCGATACACCTGATGAATTCGGACAGCAGGACGACTGGTTTGAAATTTACAACGACAACACTACTCCCGTAAACATCGGAGGATTGTATGTTACAGACAACCTTACACTGCTCACGAAATATCAAATTCCAACTACAAATGCCGTAGCTACAACCATTCCGGCAAAAGGATTTCTGTTGTTGTGGGCTGATGAAGAAACAACGCAGGGACCTCTGCACGTTGGTATTAAATTGGGAAATGGCGGTGAGCAATTAGGACTCGTGCAATACTCCGGCACTACAACCCGAATTATTGACTCGCTTACTTTCGGTGTGCAAACAGCAAACATCTCAAGAGGACGATTACCGAATGGAGGAAGCACGTTTGTGAATTTCACAACAACAACTCCGGGCGCGAGTAATGTTGCTTCCGGTGGCACTGTTGATTGTAATGGCGTAACCAACGGCACTGCAACATTGGATGATTGCAATATTTGCTCCGGTGGCAACACAGGTCACGTTGCCAATTCTGATAAAGATGCCTGCGGTGTTTGTTTTGGAAACGGCTCTACTTGCAATCCTCCTTCTTGCGTACAAAACGAGGTAGTTTCCTTTACGCTGATGCGCGCAGGCACAGCCAGTGAAATCGGACCGCTCACCAACGGAATGATTATTAATAAAGCAACAATCGGCTCATTCAGCATTCGCGCAAATGTGTGCAGCACAAGCGTGGGCAGCGTGAAATTTATTCTGAATGGTTCAACATTAAGAACTGAAACTGCATTGCCCTATGCAATCAATGGCGACAATAGCGGAAGTTATATTGCATGGAATCCGAATGTTGGTTCTTACACGCTTGAAGGAAAGCCTTACACAGGAGGAGGAGGCTCCGGCTCGGCTGGCATTTCAGAAATCGTTTCGTTTAGCGTGATAAATCAAACAGGCGGAACACCTGACTGCAACGGAGTTGCGGGCGGCACTGCTGCATTAGATGATTGTGGTATTTGCGCAGGCGGTAACACAGGAAAAATTCCCAACGCAAACAAAGATTGCAATGGCGTTTGTTTTGGAACCGCAGTGATTGACGGATGCAATATTTGCTCCGGTGGCAACACAGGTCACGTTGCTAACTCTGATAAAGATGCTTGCGGAATTTGTTTTGGAAACGGCTCTACTTGCAATCCTCCTTCTTGCGTACAAAACGAAGTAGTTTCCTTCACGCTGATGCATGCCGGAACTGCCGGTGAAATCGGACCGCTCACAAATGGAATGGTGATTAATAAATCACTTACAGGACCATTCAGCATCCGCGCAAACACCTGCACCGGGACAACGGGAAGCGTACGATTCATCGTAAACAATTCTACCATCAGAACTGAAACTGCGCCTCCTTATGCTATCTACGGAGATACTCCGGCAGGAAATTACACGGCTTGGAATCCAAGTCCCGGCTCCTACACATTGATTGGAAAACCTTACACGGGCGCAAGTGGCTCAGGCTCAAGTGGCATCAGCGAAACGGTGACATTCACTGTGGTGAACTCTGCCTCGAAGATGGAGGATACAGAAATTAATGCTGTGGAAAATTTCACGTTCAGCATTTATCCGAATCCAAACAATGGCAACTTCGTTATTGAAACTTATCAGGAAACAGCAACCAACTTAGAGGTTCGCGTTTTCAATGCACTTGGACAAATGGTATTTCAATCACCAGAACAGAAAGCATCCGGCAACTTCAGTTTATCAATCGAATATCCTTTTGCTCCGGGGCTGTATATTGTCGAGATGAAAACAACCGTAGGATTTGAAAGGGAAAAGATGATTGTAAGGTAGAACTGACTCTTCAATTACCTTACCTCAAATCCCTTGCTGCCCGAGCCGCTCTTGGTGCGTTTGAAAGAATAGCCCAGCACGATTTCATGGCTGCCGTTGCTTACTGAATTGAGATTGGATGTAGTAATGTCATACGCATAACCTACTTCAAACATTTCTTTAATCAGCACTCCTGCAAATACGCAAACCGCATCACCTGTGCGATAAGAAAGTCCGAGCCAAACCATTTTATCATAGATGCCGCGCAGCGTGATGTCGCTCTGCAAAGGAGCAGCTTTTACTGCTTTCAGTAATACAGAAGGTTCTAACTGGAACTTGTCGCTCACATTAAAGCGATAGCCTGCTGCAATAAAATAATGGCGAATGAGCTTGTTCATCTCTTCGGGGTCATCCACTTCAAGTTTGATATCTGATTGCACAATTTGCGGGATAGAAAATCCGGCATACAAGCCTTTCCATTTATAGTAAATGCCAAGGCTGATGTCGGGAATTATTTTTCCGTCCTGTGCCGCAAGAACTGCCACATCAGGATTTGCATCTCTTGCCGTTACATCATTTTCCATCGCGAAGCGAATCATGCCGAATGAAATCCCTGCGGAAATCATACTCTCTTTTTTAATTCTGATTCCATAGGAGCCGGAAACATTGAATCCGAAATTTCCCAACGGACCTGTTTTATCATAATAGATATTTCCACCAATGCCGAGCGGAAATTTCTTCAGCGAGCCACAGGAAGAAAAGGTTGCCGTTTGCGGTTGACCTTCCAGACCCGCCCACTGGTGACGGTATAGCGCCCTGAAGTCAGCGCCCTCTTTCGTTGAGGCAACCGCAGGGTTGTAGTAATAATCGTTGAACACGTATTGCGTGAACAACGGCTTCTGCTGTGCAAACGCAACGGTATTACACAAAAGCAAAACAATGCTAACAAGCAAAAATGCAATTCGTGCGATGTCATGGCGAGCGGAGTCGAACCATCCGCGCAACCCTTCGACTTCGCTCAGGGTGACCACTCGCTGAGCATTGCGAAAATGCTCGGACTCCCTTCCGAAAGAATCTGGACAGGTTTCCTTTTGGAGAGGGGCGGGGTGAGGCTTCTGTGTTTTCATCTGATTAAAGTTATAGGTCCTGAATAAATGGATTTATTAACGTCATTCAATTTTAAAATGTAGTAGTAAGTTGCTGACGGCAGCAACTCGCCTTTGTCTGATTCGCCATCCCATGTATTGTCGTAAGGATTTGCTTCAAACACCACGTTGCCCCAACGATTGAAAATTTGCAAGTCGTTATTTGCATAATCCTGCAAGCCGTCAATTATCCAGGTATCATTCACTCCATCGCCATTCGGTGAAAATACATCATAAATCACAAGCTGGTCGCATTCTATTGTGCCGCTTGTGTCAACCAATACTTCAATGGTTTTATTTCCCACACAATTATTCACGTCAGTTACCGTGAGCGAATAATTTCCTGTCTGCACATTCTGCAAAAAAGCCGTGTTGCCTCCGTTGCTCCATGCGTAGTTGTAAGGCGCAGTGCCGCCTGAAACTGTAACTGCTATTGAGCCATCACCGCTTGTCGGGCAAGAAGTATTGATTACAGAGTCTTCAATCACAATGCTACCTTCAACCACAACCGCTGTATCAATTTGCAAACAGCTTAATGAATCGGTTACTGTGACACTATAAATACCGGGAGCAACATTTGTGATTGTAGCAGTTGTATCGCCCGTGTTCCAAGTGTAGGAATAAGGCGGAGTTGTATTGGAAAGAATATTCGCAAACACGCTGCCATCCGCACCGCCACCGCAAGAAGAGTTTGTGGGAACTGCATCAACTACATAATTTGAAACTGAACTCAGGTCAATTGCTGTGTCTAATGTGCATCCGTTGACATCCGTAACGGTTGCGATGTAAATGCCGGGCGCAAGGTCCGTGAGGCTTAGTCCTGTTGAGTCATTGCTCCACTCAGCAGTATAAGGCGCGACTCCTCCCGCTGGATTTAGTTTTATTCCGCCTTCATCGCCACCTTCACATAATACCCTTGTGATACTTGCAGTTGCAGTAAGCAACACCGGTTCATCAACCGTTGCAGTTTGTGAGGCGGTGCAGTTGTTTCCATCACGGACAGAAACGGAATACGTTCCGCCTGAAATAGAAGTAATGGAAGATGTAGTTGCGCCATTGCTCCATGTGAATTGTAACGGAGGATTTGCGCCCGTTACATTTGCTGTCACGGAACCATCGGCAACACCCTGACAAGTCACATCATCTATCACCAGCGCAAGATTGATATTACCGGGAGAATTTACGGTGAAAGAATCCGTGCGCTCACAACTATTGTTGTCAGTAACGGTGACGCTATATGTTCCCGCAGCGACATTATTCAAATCCTGCGAAGTTGCTCCACTCGACCATTCGTAAGTGTAGGGCGACACACCTCCATTTACTGTCAAATCAATTCTTCCCGTTGGCGAACAACCTGCATTCGTCACCGAAGCTGTTGCAATAACCAAAGAAGGTTCGACAACTTCAACGCTCAACAAACTGATGCAATTCACGCTGTCTGTAACCGTAACGGAGTAAACGCCTCCTTCAAGACTGCTGATGTCTTGCAGTGTGTCACCGCCTGTCCATGCGTAAGCATAAGGTGGATTTCCACCGGTAACATCAATATCAATTGCGCCATCATCACTGCCGTTGCAGCTTACATCGGTTTTATTTACCACTGTCACCACCGCGCTGCTGTCGTTGCTTACATTCACAAGCGCAGTTGCAGTGCAGGGCGCAGTGCCGCCTATGCTGCTTAATTCAATATCATCAATCATGAAGGGAGGGCTGCTGCCGTTGGTGTTGTTATCATTTATCCAGCGGAAGCCGATGCGGAAGTTGGCGATGTTTTCATATTGCGCGGGAATTGTGATGGATGCCTGTGTGCATGTGAATATGCCAAAATATTTTGTGGGTAAATCTGTCCAGGATGTTCCGCCATCATCACTCAGGCGCACCAAGCCATAGTCGTTTGCTTCGCCATCAGACATATAACCAAATGATAGCGTAATGCTTGTTCTTCCGAGCGTGGAGATATTCGGAGAAGTGACATACTTATCTGTTGCAGCATTTGAGAAAATCGGAATTCCCGCATCGTAAATGCAAGAGCCTGCATCAGAAATACACGCGGGGAAACTCGTGCAGGTGATGTGCAAGTAATTTCCACCCGAACCCGCAACAGGACATTGTGTGCATGCGCTGAGATTATTATTGATTACCCATGAGTTGGCATTGGCAGCATTTGTTCCTGTGCCATTGATATTCAATGTCCAGCCTGTTCCTCCGGTTGTGAAATCTTCCGTCCAAAAGATTGTGCCGCTGGTGTCCTGACTTTCAGTAACGGTAACACTGTAAGCACCCGCGCACAGATTTGTTGCGGTTTGTGTCGTGTCGCCAGTTGACCAGATATACGTGAAAGGTGGATTGCCTCCAACAGGTGTTACCGTTGCGGTGCCATTACATACTCCGCAAGCGGGTTTTACAACGCTGTCATTCAGCGTGAAGCCTGAAGTTTGCGTCACATTCACCGAGCCTGAAGCAGAGCAGTTATTCGCATCAAACACCGTTACAGCGTATGTTCCGGTTACTACATCAGAAATGCTTGCAAGCGTTTCCCCGTTTGACCATTGATAGGTGAAAGGAGGAGTGCCGCCATCGGGAGTTGCAACTGCGCTGGTGCCGCAGCCGGAGTTGAACGAAGTAACATCCACCACAATCGGGTCGGGCTGCTCAATATTCACTGAGCCAATGAACACGCGGTTGTTTGCATCGGTGATGGTGACTGCATAAGTGCTTGCGCAAAGATTTGTTGCGGTTTGCGTTGTCTGTCCGTTGCTCCATAAATAATCGAATGGCGCACTGCCGTTTGTGGGTGTTGCTGTTGCCGTGCCGTTACATTCACCAGAACACAGCGTATTTGTTTTGCTCATCGTAGCTGTGAACGGCACTACGCATACAGGACGCTGCGGGTCGCAAGAATTCATATCTACCGAAAGCGCAAAACCATTTCCGCAGGCAAGCACTTCACCGCTGCGCGACACCGCCACATCATACACTTCGGCTGGCGTGTTTACCGTAGCGAGCAGGTTGAGGTTCGCATCATATTTATGCAACTTCGTCACTGAACCCACATACACATTGCCGCAGCTATCCACTGCAACTCCGCTGTTGATTTCCTTTGAGCCGTTCGGAATAATAACTGAACTCAACGCATTGCCGCTATTAATATCCCTGCGATAGAGCGTTTGTCCATCAGTGGTGTAAAGCAAACTACCTGTTGCCGCAATGCCATTAATGCCTTGTCCGGATCCGCCTTGCCCATAAGGCAGGTAATAGGAAAGTTGATGAAAGCTCGAATCACGATAATTAATTGTTAAAGCGGGTGAGAGCGAGCCGACTGTATCAAGCGTGAGGAAATAATAATTACCGTTGGGTGAATAGCAAAGCGAGCGCACTTCATTTGCAATGAATGGCGGATTGCCGGGTGCGCCCACCAATGTTCCCGCAACATTTACTGTGCGGATTAATGCGCCTGTATTGATATTGACTTCATACACGGCTCCGTTAAATTGGAATGCAAAAACATTGATGAGGTTTGTGCCGCCTATTAAAAGCTGCGTGTAATCGCAGTTGAACATCGGAATCCAATATTCGGCAAATGCTCCGCTGCCTGCATTGCTCCACACTAAACTCCCCGCTGTGTTGATTTTTGAAATCTGCGCATCCGTGCCGGAAGTGATAATTGAATTTCCCGCAGGGTCAACCGTCATGCCGCCAAACCAATTGTTGGCTGCGCTCCACGGTGCGTTGTAGGTCCATTGCAGTACGCCTGCCGCGTTGTATTTCTGCAAACGATAAGGCGAGTCACCGCCAAAGATGTAAGCGTTGCCGCTTGTGTCGGCTTCGATGTTATAGACTTTGTTCACGTTGGGCAGCGTGGGCGTAATCGTCCACGGGTCAATGATGACGGTCTTTCTTTTGTTGAATTTTTCTAATTGAAATGAAATCGTGTTGCCATCCGCGACAAAGTGAGAAGGAATGATTTCTTTTTGATTGCCTTCATAAAATGTGAGCGGGGCATTGTCCATGATGTCGCCAAACACTGTTGCGAGGCGCACGTTGCCGATTTCATCAAGCAGCACCGCTTCCGCTCCGGAGTATTTCATTTTCACCTGCGACACATCCGCGCCCGGATGCACGATGATTTTATACTTGATGCCGCCCACAGGATGAAACGCATATTCCACATCAATGCCGGGATAGAGATTTTTATACAACAGCCTTTTATACCCTTTGATGAAATTGATATTTTTTAGCGGAGCATTTTCGCCTACATTGTAGCTGAAATAATCTTCCGCAGCATCCAGCCCGATAAGCGTTGCGGAAGGATTTGCGCCTTCCCATTGCAGATGCACGAGGTCGCGCTTGTCTTCTTCATTGTTTTCTTTGCGGTTTGAAACATACCCCAACTCTTTCATCTTCTCTTCCTTGATGCGCTCATGTTCCGGCTCCTTTCCTTTTTTCTTTTCAAGGCGGAACGTCATTCCCGTGTTGGTGAAATACAATTGTGTGTTGCCGTGGTCCACTCCAAACAACACCTGTGAGCCGGGCAATTCATCCTTGTCGTCAAACTGCGATTTGTTTTCGATGAAGCGCTTCATCGGTTCCATGGATACATTCCATTTCACGAAGGGCTGCTGGGCGAAAAGAGAAACAGATGCGCACACCACGCTGCACAAAACAAGGGCAAGTAACTTTCTCATAAGACTTGGGTTCAAAAACGGAGAGTGAAAATAGGGAAAATGTGCGGGAAAGCAATAATTGTGACACGCTAAAAGACAATGCGAATCCCTCTCATGTGAAGTTTGGCAGGAAAACAACCACTAATGTGAATCCTATATTTTTGGTGGATGAATATTACAGGCGAGATAACAGGAATAAAATACAAGCCATTTTTAACAGATGAACTTCAAAAAATTGAAGCTGCCAATTTTGACATTAACTAAGTTCCGACTGCCTGCATAATAACTGACAGAAAAAATTCCTTCGCAATTTCAAAGTGGGTATCACCCAAGCGAACCCGTTCATATCCATACGAAAGGGTTTATAACACGCTCAACATTTCAAAAAAGATAACCGTAATTCCAATCGTTAAAGATGAAGGCGCAGCAGGCGACAGAGATTTTATTCAGTGGGATACAGTTTCATTGATGTCGTTGCTGGATGTGTTCGTGATTTTCGCCTACTACAAAAAAGCAGACAAATCAGGCAGTAAAATCACTAAGCAGCAGTATGACAATAAATATGTGCTTTCAAAAATCAAAGAGATTGAACAGTATCATAGTTCTGCTTTGCATTGGAATTTAAACGAGTTGAACGCTAACTTGCACAGCATCATTGAAAAAGTAAAATCTTCTTATAAGGAAATAGAAAAATCCACAGGCGTAAAACTTCATGGCTTCAATGGACTTGAGAATTTTCAAAACAAAATCGGGAAAGATGTTTCAGCATTTATGAAATTTTCAAGAGGCAAAGCTGAAAAAGCTCAATCCAGGGAATTTGTTACTGTGCAGCCGAAAGAAAGTTTATCCACTTTAACGAAAGCGAAAATTACTATTACAAATTATCTCGGAGGGCAGTACTTCTTTACTGTTGACGAGATAAAACTCATAAATGAGAAGCTGCTTTTAATTGAAGGCAAACATAGTGCAAATGCTATACTGCCAAATAAAGGCGACATCAAAGACGGTTTGCTAAAAATGATTTTGTATTGCAATCTCACTGAGACAAAAGTGAACGGGAAGAAAATAAGCAGTGAGCCTGTTTTAGAGCTAACATCTGCGAAACTAAAAGGGGCAATCCGTTCAGGTTCATCTTTAAAAGAGGTAGAAAACTTTTTGATGAAAAATAAATTTTCAGTTGTTCAAAAAAAGTTGGTAACAACTCTACTCAAGGAAACGAAAATCAATAGATTTACTTTGAGCATCAAAGAGGCAAAATGATAAAAAGTCCGTTAAGATACCCCGGAGGTAAAAGCAGAGCAGTGGATTTAATTTCTACGCTTGTCCCCGATTTTGAAGAATTCAGAGAACCTTTTTTAGGCGGGGGATCCATCTTCATTTATCTCAAGCAAAAATTTCCGAACAGAAAGTTTTGGGTGAATGATTTGTATCTGGAATTATTCAAGTTTTGGGAGATGAGCCAAAGAAATGTTGATGCGGTGATTGAAAAAGTGTATGAATGGAGAAATCAGTTTACAGAGGGAAAACAATTGCACAGGTTTCTCACTGAAAATATTGCCGGATTTAATGACCTGGAAAAAGCAGCAGCATTTTTCATTTTCAATCGGATTACATTTTCAGGAACAACCGAAAGTGGAGGGTATAGTGAACAAGCCTTTCAAGGAAGATTTACTGAAAGCAGCATTCAAAGATTAAAGCAATTCGGCAAAGTGATTAACGAAACTCAAATCACAAATCTTGATTTTCAAAAAATAATTGAGGCAGACGGAGAGAATGTTTTCATTTTTTTAGACCCTCCGTATTACTCAGCGACTAAATCTGCGCTCTATGGTAAGAATGGAAATCTGCATAAAGGTTTCGACCATATCCGCTTTGCAGAAACAATGAAAAACTGTAGGCATAATTGGCTTATCACGTATGACGATAGCGAATATATCCGTAATCTGTTTTCATTTGCCTTCACTATTGAGTGGGACTTAACTTACGGAATGAGAAATGTCACTGCTACTTCTGACCAAACCGGAAAGGAGCTTTTCATTTCAAACTATCTAAAAAAATTGCCGAAACAAATCGCGCAAGAAAGTCAGTTCACTTTATTTGAGCCAAAGGGAAACTACAAATCACCAAAAGAGGAAATAACATCTTAGTGGTAATTCGCGGAACCTACCTTATCAGCGTCACGCTTCCCGAATGCACTGTTTCTTTCGCATCATGCAGATTCAAAATGTAGTAGTAAGTTGCTGAAGGCAACGCTCCCTCTTTTTTAGAAATACCATCCCAGTCATTCAGATAAGGCTGCGCTTCAAACACAACATTTCCCCAGCGATTAAAAATCTGCAATTCATTATCGGGATAGTTTTCTAGCCCGTCAATTATCCAGGTGTCATTTGTGCCATCGCCATTCGGAGAAAAGACATCATAGATAATCAGCGTATCGCACTCGATAAGCCCGCTGCTGTCCACATGCACCACTACCGTGTCTGTTCCGGTGCAATCATTTTCATCCGTAACGGTAAGCGAATAAATGCCTGCCGCAATATTTGTCAATGAAGAAGTAGTTGCCTGTGTATTCCAGAGATAACTATACGGCTCGGTGCCGCCCGAAACCGTTGTGGCAATGGAGCCGTCTTCCTTGTCGGGACACGAAGCATCAATCACGGTTGATAAAATCGAGAGACCGTTGTCAACTCCAACTGTTGCCGTGTCCATCCGCAGGCAGTTGAGTGAATCGCTCACGGTCACACTGTAACTTCCGGGCGCGATATTAATGATTGAAGCAGTTGAATCGCCCGTGCTCCATACATAACTATAAGGCGGAGTTGTTCCGTCAACAAGATTCACCGTAACACTTCCGCTTGCAGCGCCATCACATGCAGCATTTGTAACAACCATTTCAACAGAATAGATGGAAGCGGCTTCAAGTGAAATTGCTGTATCCGCCACGCAGCCATTCGCATCGGTTACGGTTGCGGTGTAAATGCCGGGCGCAAGGTCAGTGAGGCTTAGACCTGTTGAGTCATTGCTCCATATCGCGGTGTAGGGCGCAGTGCCTCCAAAAGGATTCAGCTTAATGCCGCCTTCATTGCCGCTATTGCACAATACACTTGTGATGCTCGCAGTGAACGTCATTACTGAAGGCACACTCACCGTTGCCGTTGCTGCTACTGTACAAATGTTATCATCAGTAACAGTAACAGTGTATGTTCCTGGGGCAACACCCGTAAGATTCGCATTGGATGTTCCGTTGCTCCAGTTGTAAGAAAAAGGAGCAGCGCCACCGGAAATAATAGAAGTAATGCCGCCATCAGCAACGCCCTGACATGATGCAGAATCAGCAACAAGCGAAATCGAAAAACTGCCCGGAGCATTCACGGTGTAAGTAGCTGTTTGCGAGCAGCTATTATTATCCGTCACCGTAACGCTGTAATTGCTTGCAGGGATTCCGTTTAAATCTTCCGACACATTACCGCTCGACCAGTTGATGATATAAGGCAGCGTACCGCCCGTTATCGTTTGGTCAATAGCGCCCGAAGGCACGCCACATCCGGCATCTGTCACCACGCCCGTAACAACAAGAGCCGCAGGCTCGTTAATGGTAGCGTTGAAAATTGAAATGCAGTTCAGCGCATCAATAACGGTAACGGAATAATTGTCGCCATCCAATCCTGAAATATCTTCTGTGATAGCGCCATTTGACCAATCAAAATCATAAGGAGGAGAGCCTCCGCTCACGGCAATACCAATTGCGCCATCATTCGCCCCGAAGCACGAAACATTAACAAGCGAATTTTGAGTAATGGTCGGTCCTCCGGTAGATGAAACTGTTACCGATGCCGTTGCGGAACAGTTGTTTCCATCGCGCACTGTTACAGAATAATTACCGGGAGCCAAGCCGCTGATAGAAGCAGTTATTGCAGCGTTGCTCCACACATAAGTGTAAGCACCTGTTCCTCCACTTGCAGTGACTGATGCAGTGCCGTTATTTCCCGCACATGTTGCATCTGTCTTTGAGGCGCTTGCAGAAACAGCGGTGGGCGCAGTGATGGTGACACTTCCTGTGCCCGTGCATCCGTTTGCATCAGTGGCAAGCACGCCATAGCTGATTGCAGAAAGCCCAGTGCGCGTAGCTCCTGTAAAAGGACCCGGATTCCAGTTGAAAGTATATGGTCCCGTGCCGCCCGATGCGCTCATGGTTGCGCTGCCGTCATTTGCGCCAAAGCAAGTGAGGTTGCTTAGCGTTGAAACACTCACTGTGATAGTTGGACACACAAGCGTTGAGCAATTTGGCAAACCTGCCGCGCTGGTGAGGAGTAATTCATTGATGCCGCTATCAAGCACACGAATAGGGAATGTGCCGGGCGGTGTTGCGGTTGCTGTCGTTGCAAAAGTTGTCCATGTGGTGTCAGGCACTCCGGGACACAGAGGTGAACAAATTCCAAAAAAACAAGCTGTACAGTTTTGAAACGGAACACCGCGTTGCCAGGTGTAAGGTCCGCTGCCTCCTGAAACAGTGTATTGACCATTCGGCTCTATGCATACTTCAAGCGTAGCGCAATCATTTATAACGATGGTTGTTACATCACTGCCGCAAGCCAACGTGTAGGTAATGGTATGTGTGCCGACACCTGCCACCGCAGGGCTAAATGTGCCGGTTGATGCGTTGGTGATACCGGTGCCGCTCCAGGTACCCCCGGCAGTGCCGCGCACTAAATTCACGGGAGCATCTGTGCTGCAAAATGGTCCTGCCGGACAAATCGTGGCATCGCAGCACGTCAAAGTAAAAGGCGCACATGCAGACATATTAATTGCCTGCACATAGCCTGTTCTGCTGGAAGATGAATTATTTCCTGTTGTTCCTGTAACAATAATTTCACCGCTGTAACTCACCGTAACATCATAAACTCTGAAGGGAGTGGCAACAGAAGTTACGGGATTCAGATTCGAATCATATTTAATTACACGGTCGCCTGAGCCAACATACACGTTGCCGCAGTTGTCAATGTCAATCCCGCTGTTGCCTGTCTGGTTAACACCAAATGTAGCGGTACTTAATCCTCCGGGTATTGCGACAGAAGCAATCGGAAGTCCGGTTACAAGCGAGCGTTTATGCAGCGTAGTTCCGTTTTGAGTGTAAACGAATTGGTCGTTTGCGCGAATGGCGCAGATGCCCGAATTGCCATTGCTCGGACGATAGTTTTCGCATTTATATCCGAAGTTGTAGGTTGAATTTGTTTTGAAAAGCGGCTCTGAAGAACAAGCGCTTACATTTTGATTAATCGCTCCGATGGTATCAAGCACGAGAAAATAATATTTCGCATTGCGCGAAGAAGTGATCGCCCGCACTTCATTAATATCATTAATCAAAAACCCCGGGCGTTGACTTGCAACATCAATGGAGCCAATAACATTTCCATTTGTGGTATTGATGTCGAAAATTGTTCCATGACTTCCGGCAGGAGGAAAAAAGCTAAGCGTGGTTCCGCCCACCACCAATCGCGTTTGGTCGCAATTGAATTGTACGCTCCAATATTCCGTAGCGGGAAAAATAGAACCTGTAACGCTCCAGACTAATCCTCCGGCAGTATTTACTTTAACCAAAGCGGCATTTGAGCCGTTGGTCACGTAACTGTTTCCAGCCAAATCGGTTGCCAGCGTTCCGAGCCAGTCGCCCGCAGTTGTGTCCCATGGCGTGTTGTAAGTCCATTGCAACGTGCCGGTTGAATTATATTTCCGCAAACGCATGGGCGCATCACCTGCGATAATATACGCGTTACCTGATGCGTCTTTCTCACATTCCCAAACGCCATTTGAATTGGACAGAGCAGGCGTTTGCACCCACGGGTCTATCACTACCGTTTTTGAACGATTATAATTTCCAAGCTGAAAAGAGATGGTGTTATCGTGTTGAATGAATTGCGATGGGATGCTTTCGGAATTATTCTGCGCATAAAATGTTACGGGCGCGTGTTCAATAATCGCCCCTTTGAATGTGGGGAGAATAACTCTTCCCGCGCTGTTGATGCTCAGTTGTGTTGCATCATTGTATTTCATTTTCACTTGCGAAGCATCAGCACCGGGATGCAAAATCACAGAATATTTAATGCCGATTTCAGGATGAAAAACATATTCCACATCAATGTTCGGATAGAGGTTTTTATACACCAATTTCTTATAGCCCCGGATGTCGTTATAGGTGTAAGCGGAAGATTTATCGGCAGTAAGGAAGGAGTAGGTGGAATAATCGCTCACTTTATCTTCCCCCTTCAACGCGACATTCGGATTAGCTCCTTCCCAAGTAAAATGCTTTACTTCATAGCGTTTGGAATATTTTGGAATATTCGGGTCCCCCTTTTTCCTGCCGGGCGTTCTGAATTTTTCTTCAAAATAATAAGTGACGCCTTGCTTCGTGAAAAAAATCTGCATTGTTCCGTTGTCAACGGCATACAGAATTTCAGAGCCGGACTGTTTATTTCTGCCGTCAAACTGTCCCTTGTTTTCGATGAAGCGCATGTCGGCTTCATTGGAGGCAGTCCAGCTAACGGGTGATTGTTGGGCAAACAATGCTGCGTGAAACAGGAAAAAATAAGCGGTGAGGAGTTTTTTCATAACACGAAAAATTGAAATTGGGGGTTGAAAATACGGAAAATCCCGTGTCAAACAGCATTTCGGCAAGATGCAGCGCTTATCAAAAATCAATACGAAGATTTAATGCGCATCAATCACAGAATAAGATTGCAAAACACTTCCCCTTTTTCTAACTTAGCCAACTTGCATTTTCAGGTGATTTTTCGGGTTTCCGAGTATCCCATTACAGTTTGCGATTAATTCATGCTAATAAAGGTACGCCATCGCTTTTTTTATGACTTTCCTGTTGGGAAAACGCTTGCTTTTTGCCTGCTGTTGGCTTTGTCGTTTCAACTGGATGCCCAAACGGATTCCCGATTTTTTATAAATGGTGCAACTGTAATCGTAAAGGACTCCACGCATTTCCTCATCAAATCATCTTTGGGAAATGGCTTGCTGCGCAACGGTGGAAAACTGGTAAACGAAAGTGACATTATCATTGAGGGAAATTTTGAAAATTTGGCAAGTAATGATACCACAATCGGAGTCAGTGATGCCGGATTTTACGTATTAAAAAACTGGACGAACAACGGAGTTTTCGTTGCCGGGCAAAGCACGGTTTTTCTCACCGGGGCAAACCAAATCATTGGCGGAACAGCGCCTACTCCGTTTCACAATCTTACCTTGAACGGCACAGGTATCAAATCACTTGCGCAAAATGCCTTCGTTTCCGGCACACTGAATTTAAATGATTTGGAACTTGCCACTGAAACACAAACGCTCACTATCACCAACACTGATTCGGGCGCCATTACACGCACCACAGGTTTTGTCAGCAGTCTGGATGGAGGCATGTTGGAGCGCGAGATGAACGACTCAGTAGAATATTTTTATCCGCTTGGCTCATCAGTTGGAACATTGCGCTACCGCCCTTTGATTATCACGCCCTCTGATTCTACTTTCGGAGTCGTAGGCGCACGTCTTGCAAATCTTGATGCGTCATTAGAAGGATATGACCGCAGCAACCGCAGCTCTGACATTTGCGGCATTAACCAGAATTTTTATCATCAAATCGAAAGAACTCAGGGCATCAACCCTGTGAGCATTTCTATTTTTTACAATCCGCTGGAAGATGGTTTGTGGTCGCAGATTGCGCATTGGCAAAATGCTCCGCGCTGGGAACTTGCCGGACTTTCTACTGAAATTATTGACACGCAATTCAACTCGCTCACCATTGAAGGCTGGTCTGGTTTTTCTTTCCCCGTATTCGGACTGATGGTTCCGGCAACATTGCTTGACAGCACACAAACCGTCATCACGCATGTTTCCTGCAATGGCGAAGATGACGGCTCCATCTGCGTTTCGTTTCCTCCGCTCACGGGCACACCTCCTTTTCATTACACTTGGTCAACAGGCGACACAACAAACTGTATCAACGACCTCATTGCAGGCACCTATTTTCTCTCGGTAACGGATTCATTTAATTGCCCCAACATTTATTCATTCGATGTAACCGAGCCAAATCCGATTGATGTTACGGCTACTGTGACTGATGTTTCGTGCAAAGGCGAGTCGGATGGAAGCATCTGCGCTACGGTATCGGGCGATTTTCCTCCTTTTGGTTATCAATGGTCGTTGCCGGGAAATAATAGTTGCCTTACTGGGCTTCCCGCAGGAACGTATGCGCTTACAGTAACAGATAGTATAGGTTGTCCTGAATCACTTTTTATTCCCGTTGATGAGCCTGATTTGTTAGTTGCGACAGATGAAGCAATCAATGTGACTTGCTTTGGATTTAATGACGGTCAGGCATTCGTTACCGTTACTGGCGGCACAGAACCTTACAATTATTTGTGGTCAAATTCCGACACGTTTGAAACTACAACAGATTTATCACCCGATACATACAGCGTAACTGTGACCGATGAAAACGGCTGCACCTCTATTGACGCTATAAATATTAACCAACCGGATACCTTGAGTGTTACTGCGGGAAATGACACCACTACGTTTGTAGGATATTCCGTGACGCTTTACGTGGCAAATGTTGTGGGCGGAAACGGAAATGAAAATTACCAGTGGACTCCCGATACTGATGTTTCAAATCCGCAATCGTCTTCTACTTCCGCAACGCCTGATGTTACAACTACATTTACTGTAACTGTTACAGACGATAACGGCTGTGTTGCTTCCGATACGCTGCGTGTGCAGGTGGACGGAAATCTTTACATGTTTCCTGATGGCTTTGTACCCAATGGCAACAACAATATTTTTTCGCCTGTGATAAGTTCAACTGTAACGGTATTGAAATTGGAAATTTTCAATCGCTGGGGACAACTCGTTGGCAACGACCCTGGGGGTTGGGATGGAAAATATAAAGGCGAATTACAACCGATGGATACTTACGTGTATCAATCGGTTTTGCAATTACCTGACGGCACACAAAAAGCAGAACGGGGAGATTTTATTTTGATTTGGTAAAATGAGAAAAGAAGCAGTCATCTTATTTAGTCATTGCAAGTTTCGATTGCGCAGTTTGAAGCGCGGCATCGAAACGACCTGTCCCGATTCTATCGGGAAGCAATCTCTCAGTTGGGGATTGCTTTGCTGCGCTCGCAATGACGCATTTAAGATGCTACTCATCATTCTCATAGCTCACGTCTCCTATCTCACATCTCTCCACGCGCAAGACACCCACTACTCTCAATATTTCAATGTGCCGCTGAGTTTAAATCCAGCGCTCACCGGAAAGATGGACGGAACATACCGCGTAGGGTTTGATTACAGAAATCAATGGTTTGGATTAACGAATGACGGCAGCACCTATTCAACGCCTTCTTTTTTTGGCGATGTGCCGATTCGGTTTAAAAACAAAGACATTCTTGGCGTTGGGCTGAACATTGTGAATGACCGTTCCAGCGGTGGTCGCCTGTCTAATTTCTCCGGTGTGATTTCGCTGGCGTATCACAAGGCGATGGGCAAAACAAAAAATCATTTTTTCTCTTTCGGATTGCAAGGCGGCTTGTTACAGAAAAAATTAGACCTTGCGAACATTCGTCTTGCCGACCAGATTTTTCTGCAAAATGAAAATATCACCAACACCAGCAGCGACAACCTGCAAGGCAGCGATGGCGGTTTTGATATGAACGCTGGCTTCGACTGGAGTTCAAAATTCAGTGAGAAAGTGAGCATGAATGCGGGCTATGCTGCGATGCATCTGTTGCAGCCGGAAATTTCTTTTGCGTTGAGCAATGATAAACTTCCGATGCGCCATGTAATTAATGTGGGCGCAGATTTCAGTTTTTCAAAACATTTCGGGTTGCTGCCGTTCTTCACACACATGACGCAGGCAAAAGCGACTGAGAGTTATTTCGGACTCGCGATGGATTTCGGTTTTACCAATGATGTCTCCATGCAATTAGGTGGATATTACCGCATTGAAGATGCCGTTGTCCCCTATTTAGGGTTTGACATCAAGGGAATGAAATTGGGCGTGAGCTATGATTTCACTGCTTCCGATTTGCAAAACACCAGCGGAGGCATAGAAATTTCGATTGTATATATTGGCAAATACGTTGCAGTGCCTGACGTGAAGCCTTCACTTTATTGCCCGCGATTCTAATGAGAGCAAGAGCATTCGCCATATTATCCTTGTTCGTTTTTGCAACATTGCCGTTTGCAGGCGTTTGCCAGAAGAAGGCAAAGAACGATTCTATTTCAGAGAAGGAAGCGTTACCCCTGAAAATAAAAATCAAATATGCCGATGCGCTTTGTAAGGCGGGCAACTATTATGATGCGATTGAAGTGTTTCATGAAATTCTGAATGAAAAGCCCGAAAACAGCTATGCGATGTATCATTTGGGCGAATGTTATTTCAAGGCGCGCGATTATGTGAACGCTGAAAAATGGTATGGCAAAGTGATTAATGCCGGAGCTGATGGCGCATTTCCGCTTGTGTTTTACCGCTATGCGATGATGGAAAAAATGAACGGCAAGTATGAGCAGGCGAAATACTCGTTTGCAAAATTTGCGCTGCGCGCGGATGCCGCATACATTGACCGCGCTCGCAGGGAAATTGAAGCATGTGATTTTTCAAAAGCTGCGCTTGATGCTCCCAGATTATTTCGAGTGCAACATCTTGATTCGGTGATTAACACGCCCTACAGCGAATACAGTCCGTTTGTACTCGACCAAAAATTATATTACGCTTCGCTGAATCACGATACCAGTATGAGTGCGGAAAAATATCTGTCGCATTTATACAGCGCGGAAAAAAAATCGGCTGAATGGGGTCAGGGAAGTTTGCTCCTCGTTCCGTTTAATTCCGCAGATTTTCATAGCGGCAACTGCGCTTTCTCAACAGACAGCAAGCGCATGTATTTCACGCGCTGCACGGATAATGGCGAAGCGAACATTCACTGTAGCATCATGCTCTCCACGTTTGAAAGCGGCTTTTGGACAGAACCAATTCCGTTGAGCGAAGAAGTAAATACTGAAGAATTCACGAACACGCATCCCGCTGTGATGCAAGGTGATTCCGTTACCGACATTCTCTATTTCACCTCCAACCGTCCGAGCGGCAGAGGCGGCATGGACTTGTGGTATTCAGAAGTGAAGTTTGATGGAGTTGCAACTGCACCCGTAAATTTGGGTCCGGTCATCAACACGATGGATGATGAAGTAACGCCTTTCTATTACAAGAACAAAATGTATTTCAGTTCAACAGGGCATGTCGGCATGGGCGGCTTGGATATTTTTTATTCTTCCGGGCTGAAATCAGGATGGACAAAGCCGCAGAACATGGGCTATCCGCTCAACTCAAGCGCGGATGATTTTCATTTCACGCGGGGCGAAACGCCAAAGAAATATTATCTCGTTTCTAATCGTGCCGGCTCCATCAGTTTAAAAAGCGCTACCTGCTGCGATGATATTTTTCTTGCAGAAGATTTAAGCGCTCCAAAATTTTCTGTGCGGGGCGTAGTAGTTGAAAAAACTGACACTGCGCTTGCTGCGCTCACAGGCGCGCGCATTGAAGTGTTTGAGGTAGTTGGAAATTATCGTTCCACAGTGAATGATTTGCTGCTGCCCGGTGATTTTAAATTTTCCATTGAGTTGGGCGCGGAAAAAAACTATGAGTTGAAAGTTCAGAAGAAAGGCTATTTCCCTGAAATAGTTTCTGTCAGCACGAAAGGTTTATTGGAAGCCGACACGTTTATGCGCGATGTAACACTCACGCGAATTGAAAAGAATAAAGCTTACAAACTCGATAAGATTTATTACGAGTTTAACAAAACAGAAATTACTGCTGAATCGAAAGCTACGCTCAAGCAACTGTATGATTTGATGATTGAAAATCCAAAACTCGTTTTGGAAATCAGCGCACATACGGATGATGTAGGCAAAGAAGATTACAACCTGAATCTTTCACAGCAACGCGCGCAAAACTGTGTGAACTATCTCATTAAAGAAGATATCGAAGCGAAGCGATTGATTGCAAAGGGCTATGGCGAAAGTCAGCCTGTGGCAGCCAATAAAAATCCTGACGGTTCTTACAATGAGACAGGAATGCAGGAAAACAGACGCACAGAGTTTAAAGTGATTGGCGAGTTGAGTCGCGTGGGTGATAAAATTATTTACGATTGATTTTTAAAAATACGCTCTATAAATCGTCATTCTGAGTGCAGCGAAGAATCTCTCCTTGAAATTTCGCAACGCTCAAATGCATAAACCAAAAGCTATGAAAAGTGCTTTTTATTTTTCAGCAATCTTATTCCTCGCGCTCGCGGGCATCTCAGCCAACGCTCAGGAAAATGTCGGTATCGGAACATTGACTCCGAATCCCAAAGCGCTGCTTGACCTCTCGTCAACGCAACGCGGGTTTATGGTGCCGCGCATGACGAGCGCACAGCGATTGGCTTTGAATCCTTCTGTCGGCACAACTGACCGTAGCCTTATGGTGTATGACACCAACGACAGCCTATTCTATTTCTGGAATGGGGCGCAGTGGAAATATTTTCCTGCGAAGCCGGGTGACCATGGTTGGATTGTTTCAGGCAATAATGTTTATTCCGCAGTGAGCGGTAACGTGGGCATTGGAGTTACCATTCCTTCCGCGAAGTTGCATACACAAGGAACACTACGCTTCGCATTGCTCGGAAGCACCACAACAAACACTGAAGTGCTCACGGTTGACAATAACGGCAACGTGCTCAGGCGCACGTTGGGCAATGATATTTGGGATGGCGACAGCGTGGACGATGCTGATGCAGACCCGGCTAACGAGTGTAACAACTCCATTTTTTACAACACCTCAACTCAGGAACTTTCCATCGTGGATGATTGCGGAATTAAAACAACCGTGATTCCCACCGACCCTAACGATAATGATAAAGACTCAACAAACGAGTTGCAGAGTTTATCCTCAACTTCAACTGGTACAAACGTAACCGTAAATATTTCTGATGGAACGGGAGCGACCTTTAGCGTGAATGATGCCGATGCAAGCACCACAAATGAAATTCAAACTTTATCCATGACAAAAACGGCCAACACTGTGAACTGGAGTTTAAATCTCAGCGGTGGCAGCGGCTCATTCAGCGTTGATGACAGTGACTGGAGCGGAGCAGGAACAGGTAGCATGTACCCGACAACGCTCACTGATAAAGTGGGCATTGGAATGCTAGCGCCTGCGCATCCACTGGATGTAACGGGCAATGCGCGTGTTTCGGGGCAACTCTATTTTACTACTACTGATTATTACATCCGCAACAACAGTACTGACTTACATTTCTTTTCTGAAAACAATATGCGCTTTCAAACGAACAACGACCATCTCATTCGTTTTTATGAAAGTGGCGCAGAAGCAATCGCAAACTTTAATCTTGACGGACAAGATGTAGTGACGATGCGTGGCACAGGCGCGTATGATTTTGGCGTTGGTATCGGCACAGCAACTCCTTCTGATAAATTGCAAGTGGCAGGCAACGTGCGCGTGGGATTAATCAACGCGCCCGGCTTCACCAATGGCGGTGATAACTATGGCGAGCAACTCTATTTTTCGGGCGGTCCCGGATATGCGGGTGGCTTTAACAGCGACAATGATGATTTGCTTTTCATGTCGCGCTTTAATGATGGCGCTGATGTGAGCGAGTTGCGTATCAGTGTGGGTGATGACCACAATTCATCCGGCTCAAACTTAGATCGTCTTTCCATTGGTTCTCTCAGCCCGGGTGGCGCATTGAGTACCTTCACGGGTTTATTTGATTTTGAAATTGAAAATCCGGGCAGTTCAAATGGTCCGATGCTTTCGATTAGTCCCAATGGAACTGCGCATTTGAAAAGTTATCATGGCGGGCTTTCGATTACGAAGCCGCTTGGTAGTAACGGACAGTACATCAATCTTGCACGTGGCGCGTCCACCGTTTGGTCTGTTGGTTATCAATACGGCACTGCGCGTTTTGCTATTCATGAAGGCAACACAAATGATGCTGCCTTTGCAACCACACCGCATTTTACAATTGCGAACACAACGGGTTACATCGGCTTGGGCGTTGCTTCGCCTTCGCGCAGAATTGAAACTCCGAATGAAAACAGCTCAAACGGACGACCGATTGCATTTGCATGGGATGCGTTTTCTGACGGCAGGTTTAAGAAAAATCGCGAAGACATCGGCACGGTGTTGTCGCGCGTGAATCAATTGGAGCCGGTGTTTTATCAATGGGAAAAATATGGTCACGACTCAAAAGGAAAACTCAGCAGCACCGGGGAGTTGAATGAAAAGAAAGACATGGGTTTTATCGCGCAGGACATTTACAAATTGTTTCCTGAAGTAGTTGTAAAACCTGCGGATGAAAACACAAGCCTGTGGTCAGTGGATTATGCTCGCCTCAGCGTGGTGCTTACACGCGCCATTCAAGAGCAGCAGGTGATGCTTATTTCCGAGCGCGATGCGCACCAGCAAACCAAAGCAGAATTAGAAAACCTGAAAGACGAAGTGGAACAACTGCGCATGGACGTGAATAAAATCATCGGCAAAAAAGCTGAAGCGGCAGTGAAAGCGCCCAACAACTAATTCTGCTTTTCAAATTCCTTGTACCAATCATCGATTGCGGATGCCAAATCGTAAGGAGTATTATTCAAAATGAATTCATTTGAGAAGTTGCAAAACTTTTTCAGCGCGACAATTTTTTCATCCTCATTTATTCTCGTAAGGCTGCTGATAAGCATGTTGTTGTATTTACGGTCAATGTCTTCCAACACTATTTTTTGTTGGTTCAGTTCTTCTTTCTGTTTCTCCACTTTGGATTTCGTCCCCCCGGAAAATGGGATTGCCATTCCAACAGAAGGCAACTCGTTAAGCGCATGAACCGGTATTTCGCGGGCATCAGCAGGAAGGTTAAGCGACATGATGTTTTCGGGAAGATGCAAGTTGATTGGATTCTCATCAGGAAGATCCAAACTCATAAATTTCTGCTTGAATAGCGCTTTCGGAGGATATGCGCGAACCACTATCGTATCAATTTGCTGAACTGAAGTAGTAAGGTAAATGGATTTATGCTCCTTCCCTCTGTCAGATGCTTGAAACAAAAAATTTTCAAAGCCTACTGCGGAAATGCGAATACTGTCAGATGGAAAAACTTTCAAAGAAAATTCTCCATCTATGTTTGTGACTGTGCCTGTAGTTCGGGTTTGATTGAGAATTGTTGCGAATGGAATTCGCGCGGAGTCGTTTACTGAATAAACAATTCCGCGCAGCACGAATGACTGCGCAAAGGATATTTGCGCAGAAGAAAGAAACAACAGGAGAGTAGCAAGAATCTCCACTCTTTCCAAATTAAACGATGCTAACGGAAGAAATACTCTTTCATTTTCTCCGCCTGCATTTTTTATTCCCGTGTGCGTTTACTCCTGTTTTGCAACGCCCTGCGTGGCGCGAGATACAAATAATGCACCGCGACTGAAAGTAAGCCCAGCACAAAAAAAGGAATTGCATAAGGACGTAACGTATCCTCAAAGAAAAACTCCCCGGACATCCAGATGCCATTAGCAAAAATCCAAAAGCAAATGGCAAGGCTGTGCATCAATTCGCTCGCATCATTGCGCCATCGCCAGGCGATATGAATTGCAGCAGCAATCGTGGGAACAATCATCACCATGCTGGCAGTTTGCCAATCAAGAATCCAGCAGGTGTCTTTGGTGAGCCACAGCAGGATGTGCAGGTTTTCGTATTCGCGGATATTTTTCAGCATGAGGAGTTTATTTTATTGACCACTTTTTAAATTACCGCCCGAAAATCGGGAATATCCTGCAAACTCAATCTTTTCTTCTTTTCTATTTTTGGGCATCGTCATTCTGAGCAGAGGCTCTCATTCCATTAAAGCAGCAATGTTTCGCCAAGCTCAACATGACGAAACCAGACTCCTATTTTTGCTCCAGTTATGATTAATAAAGAAAAGCCAAAACCACAATCCAAATTACAGCAGCAGGAAACTTCCTCGCTCAATTTCAAAATCCAGGCGTTGCTCGTCTTTGCTTTGGCGTTTGTTCTTTACGCGAATACCATCAGCCACGACTATGCGGTGGATGATACGATTGTGATTACAAAAAATACGCTTACCACCAAAGGCTTCAATGGCATTCCGCAAATCATGACCACCGATGCTTTCTATGGCTTTTTCGGGGAAGGCTATAAGTTGGTTGAAGGAGGAAGATATCGCCCGCTTTCTATCGTGACATTCGCCATTGAAAATCAACTATTCGGCACCGTAATTAAAACCGCAGAGGGCAAGCCCATTCTCGATAAAGATGGCGACAAGAACTACACGGGTAATCCGCACATCAGTCATTTCATCAATGTTGTGCTGTTTGGATTGACAGGCGTTTTGATTTTTTATTTATTCGCGCTGCTGCTTGGCGTCTCCGTACCATCAGCTTTTGCATGGAATATTCCGTTTCTTGCCGCGCTGCTGTTTGTAGCGCACCCGATACATACCGAAGCTGTTGCCAACATCAAGGGCAGAGATGAAGTGCTGGGAATGCTGGGGGCATTGCTGACCTTGTATTTTGCGGTGTTGTATGTGAAACGTGAAAAAACAGTTTTCCTTCTCCTGACTTTTGTCTGCTGGACGCTCGCGCTTTTCTCTAAAGAAAATGAAATCACTTATCTGGCGGTAGTGCCGCTCACATTTTATTTCTTCACGAAAGCAGATGTAAAAAAATATGCGCTGGTAGTTGTGCCGATGCTTGTGCTCACGGTGATGTATGTATTGCTCCGCAAGAAATTCACCGATTTGGAAATCGGGCAGACGTCCCCGGAAATATTGAACAACCCGTTTGTCTATGCCACCGCAGCCGACAAGTTCGCCACCATTGCATTTTCCTTTGGCGAATACATCCGCCTGCTGTTATTCCCGCATCCGCTCACGCATGATTATTATTTCAATCAGGTGCCGATTATCAGTTGGGGAAATTGGAAAGCGCTGGTTCCTCTCTTTATTAATCTGGCAATCATCGCTTATGCCATTAAAGGATTTTTCTCAAAAAATATTTTCGCCTACGCGATTCTCTATTACTACATCACGATGTCCATCATTTCGAATATTCCTTTCACAGTGGGTATCGTACTGAACGAGCGCTTTCTCTTTCTCGCATCGCTCGGCTTCTGTCTCATCCTTGCAACACTGCTGGTGCAACTCACAAATTATTTCAAAGAAAAAACCTGGGATTACAAAACGATTTTAAATCCGCAATTGATTACAATTATCGTGGCAATGATTCTCGCAGGGTATTCCTTCAAAACCATCATGCGCAATCAGGATTGGAAAGATGATTTTACCTTGTTTAAAGCCGATGCGAAAAATTCACCCAACAGCGCGAAGATTCACAATGCGCTTGGCGGTGAATACCTCACACAGTCAGATAAACCCGGAGTGGATGCAAAGACAAAAGATGAATATGTGAAAGAAGCCGAACGGGTGCTCACACGAGCAATCACGATTTATCCCGAGTATATGAATGCGCTGCTGCTGTTAGGCAATGCAAAGTATAAACTCTATGACTCGCTGCCTGAAGCAATGTATTACTACAAGAAAACTTTGGAGATGAAGCCGACTTATTTCGAGGGAAATTTTAATCTCGGCTGTGTGCTGATTGAAAAAAATAAAGCGAAGGAATCTATTCCTTATTTCAAAAAAGCTATCAGCAGCAAGCCGGAAAAATTTGAGCCGTACTATAATCTTGCCGAAGCGTATTTCAAAACGGAGCAGCCGGATTCGGCAATCAATGTGTTTCGCAGAGTGATTGCGCTGTCGCATGACCGCACAAGACAGGCATCGTGCTATTACAAAATCGGAATGAGCTACGGCAAGATGAAAAATGATTTGGATAATGCGATTCTGAATCTCACGAAAGCAACAGAACTTGACCCCGTGAATGTGGTGTATTATGAAGACTTAGGCGTGGCGTATGGTTTCAAACAGGATTATCAAAGCGCAATTCGCGTGCTTGAAAAAGCAATTCAAATCAATCCGAAATACTCCAAGATTTACTACAACCTCGGTGTTACTTATCGCCAGCTTGGGCAGGAAGAAAAGGCACAGGAATATTTTGCAAAAGGTCAGGAGATCGAGCAGGGAGCGAAGTAACTCTCTGCAATTCATTTTTCGGCACAACTTTCGTTGCTTCATGTGAGTAACTTCCCGCTGCCCTCGCGGAAGACGAAATAATTTTACACGATGCGAAAATTTCCACTCTTCTTCGCACTGCTATGCGTGTCGCTGCTCGTGACGGGGCAGGACATTATCCAGCTTTCGATGGAGCGGATGCAGTACGTGAAGAAGCGCGACAAATGGGTGGATTCCCTCTTTAACAAACTCACCGATGAGCAGCGTATCGCGCAGTTGTTTATGGTGGCGGCATACTCGAATCGTGATGATAAGCACAAGGAAGAAATCAATACGCTGATTAGAGAATACGGCATTGGTGGTTTGATTTTTTTTCAGGGAACACCGACAAAACAAGCGCAACTCACCAACGAATATCAGGCATTATCCAAAGTACCGCTGCTCATTGCCATTGATGGCGAGTGGGGATTAGCGATGCGTTTGGATAGCACCATTGCTTATCCGCACCAGCTTGCGCTGGGCGCAATCCCGGACACAAAACTGATTACCGAGATGGGTAAAGACATTGCGCGGCAATGCAAGCGAATCGGCATCCATATCAACTTTGCGCCCGATGCGGACGTGAATGTGAACCCGAACAATCCTGTGATTAACGACCGATCGTTTGGAGAAGATAAACTGAACGTGTCGCTGAAATCACTTGCCTACATGGAAGGGATGCAGAGCGAAGGCGTGATGGCATGCGCAAAACATTTTCCCGGACATGGCGACACTGATTCTGATTCCCATCTCACGTTGCCAGTGATTAAACATGACAGGGCGCGATTGGATGCGGTGGAACTTTATCCGTTCAAAGTGCTCATCAACAATGGCGTGCAAAGCGTGATGGCTGCGCACATCCACGTGCCAAGTCTTGACAGCACTCCAAATCTTGCAGCCTCTCTGTCGCCAAAAATCACGACTGATTTATTGAAAAAAGAATTAGGATTTCAAGGCATTGTTTTTTCCGATGCGCTGAACATGAAAGGCGTGAGCGGCTTTTACAAACCGGGCGAAGTGGATTTGAAAGCATTTCAGGCAGGCAATGATGTACTGCTGTTTGCGGAAGATATTCCGCGCGCAGTGCAACTGTTTTCCGATGCCCTGAAGGATACCGTGATTGCAAAAGAAGATTTATACAAAAGCGTAAAGAAAATTCTCACTGCAAAATTTGAAGCAGGATTAAATAAGTATCGTCCCATTGAGTTGAAAAACCTGACTGCCAATTTGAATCAACCCGCTTCGCTATGGTTGCGCCAGCGCTTGTTTGAAGAAGCGATGACATTAGTGAAAAATAAAGGCAACCTCATTCCCTTTCAAAAATTAGATTCACTCACGTTTGCTTCGGTTTCTGTTGGAGCAAAAGCGCAAACGCCCTTTCAGGATATGCTCGGCAACTACGCGCCCGTTGAGCATTTTCAAATCAGAAAAGATGCGCCAGCCGAAGAATTTGCACAACTGCAAAAAGTGCTGGCAACTTACAAAGTGGTAATCGTTGGCGTACAGGATATGAGCAGGCAGGCGAGTAAAAATTTTGGTATCACAGAGGCTACGCGAAATTTTATGAACGCGCTTTCCCAAAAGTCAAAAGTAGCAACGGTGGTGTTTGGCAATCCTTACAGCCTGAAAAATTTCGAGACTGCAGATTGGCTCCTGATGGCGTATGAAGAACAAGCCGCAGCACAACAAGTAGCAGCGCAGATTTTATTTGGCGGCATTGCGGCAAAAGGGCAACTACCTGTCACCGCTTCTGCGCAATATCCAGCAGGCGTGGGTTTGTCAACTCCCGCACCTTCTCGATTGAAATATTCTTTCCCCGAAGATGCAGGCATCGCTTCAAAATATCTTAAAGCCATTGACAGCATCGTACTCGCCAGCATTGCCGACAAAGCCATGCCCGGCTGCCAGGTGCTGGTGGCAAAAGACGGTCGCGTGATTTACAAAAAAGCATTCGGAAATTTCACCTATGACAAAGCAACTCCGGTGAAAACCACCGACCTCTACGACATTGCCTCCATCACAAAAATTGCAGCTACCACGCTTTCGCTGATGCGCTTGTATGACGACAGGAAATTTCAGTTGAACAGAATGCTGTCGGATTATCTTCCGGGGCTTGACAGCAGCGAGTTGAAGAATCTTGTGATGAAAGACATCTTGCTGCATCAAGCGGGATTAAAAAGCTGGATTCCGTTTTATCAAAGCACACTCGTGGATTCGGTGTATAAAAAATATTACCTGAATGAAAAAAAAGACAGCTACGTGCTGGAAGTGGCGAAGAATTTTTACATGCGCTATGATGCGGTGGACAGCCTCTACAAACAGATTTACAAATCAAAGCTCAACGCAAAAAAAGATTACCTCTACAGCGACCTCGGCTTTTATTTGTTTCGCCTTATCGTAGAAAAATTAACCGAAGAAAAATTCGAACAATTCACAGCGGAAACATTTTACAAGCCGCTCGGACTCACCACCATGACATTCAAGCCGCTCGAAAAATTCAGCGCTGACCGAATCGTGCCCACCGAAGAAGACAAAACTTTTCGCAAGCAACTGCTGCAAGGCTACGTGCATGACCCTGGCGCAGCGATGCTGGGCGGAGTGAGCGGACACGCTGGCTTGTTTTCTGATGCGAACGACCTCGCCATCCTGATGCAGATGCTGTTGAATCGCGGGGAATATGCGGGTGTGCGCTATTTCACGCCCACTACCGTTTCACTGTTCACGCGGAAGCAGGAAGATAAAAACCGCAGGGGGCTGGGCTTCGACAAGCCAGAAATTGATTTATACAAGCCGCGCTCCACGGCAAACGATGCCTCTCCGCGCACGTTTGGGCATTCAGGCTTCACGGGCACCTGCGTGTGGGCTGACCCTGATTACAATTTGATTTATGTGTTCCTCTCAAACAGGGTCAATCCTTCTGCCGATAATCAAAAGCTGATTAAAAACAACGTGCGCACACAAATCCACCAGGCGATTTATGATGCAATGAAAAAAAGCGGGAATGGCGCGCTGACGCAGAATAATTAGACTCCATATTACATCTTCCCATGCCTGATGATCGAAATCAGCAACCGCAAAGCGAAGATGCTTGCAAGCGCAAACGTGCCGATGCCGATGATGGATACATTATGATAGAGTGGCGGGATGCCTGAATGAATGACGATTGCAGAACCTAATATCATTGCTGCAACCACCACCGCAAAGGACACGCGGCTTCCGACAGCATCCATTTTGTTCATCACGGGCTCCAAACCCTGATGCTCAAACTGGATATGAATGGTGCCCTGCTTCATTTTTTTAATTATTTCCCGCACATCGTTGGGCAGTTCCAGCATGAGTTCGCCCACCTCCTGCACGCTTCCATAAAAACGCCTGAACAATTCTTTCGGACTGTAGCGCTTCGCCATGATTTTGCGCGCGTAGGGCTGCACTTCTTCGGTAAGGTTATAGTCGGGGAAAATGCTCAACCCCACACCTTCGATGATGATAAGCGAGCGCATGAGCAGGTGGAAGTTGCTCGAAATTTTGATCTTGTAATCATACATCACCTTGCGCAAGCCCTCGATGATGTCGCTCATCTCCACCTCACTGATGGAGGTGGTGGTGGCCGCTTCGAGAAAGTCGCGTATTTCCTGCTCAAACTCTTCACGCTTATGAATGACGGAGTCGCGCGACATCGCCTGCACGGTTTCGGCTAATTTTTTTGCATCACCCGTGTAGATGTAATACATCAAATCGCCCAGGATGTATTGGTCATCGGGCGTGAGCGAACCCATCATGCCGAAGTCAATGAAGCAGAGTCTGCCATCGGGCATGATGAAAAGATTTCCGGGGTGCGGGTCGGCATGAAAGAAACCATAGTCAAACACTTGCCTGAAATATAGGTCTAAACCGATTTTAGCTGCATCTTTTGGCGTTAATCCCGAAGTTTTGATTGCTTCAGTATCGGTGATTTTTTTGCCGTCAATAAATTCCTGACAAATCACTTTGGGCGTGGTGTATTCATCATACACACGGGGTACGTAGGTGCGCGTGTCGTCAGCGAAGTTGATGGCGAATCGCTTCATGCTGGTGGCTTCGGTCACGAAGTTCATTTCACGCTTGATTGCTTTTTCAAACGTGTTTACCAACTCCACCGGCTGCATCACGGCTGATTCGGGAAAGTTGCGCTCAATGATTTTAGCGAGGTCGCGCATGATTTCAATATCTGCCGCAACGCTCCTGCGGATGCTCGGCTTTTGAATTTTCAGCACGGCATCTTCCCCCGTCTTCAATTTCACTTTATGCACCTGCGCAATGGAGGCAGAGGCGAGCGGTGTTTCTTCAACTGAGTCAAAAATTTCTGATAGCGGCTTTTTGTATTCGCGTTCCAGCTTGGGTTTTAATTCTTCAAACGGAACGGAAGGCACTTTGTCCTGCAATTTTTCCAACTCCACAATTAATTCCTTCGGAAAAATATCAGGGCGGTTGCTGAGAATCTGTCCGAATTTGATGAAGGTGGGTCCCAGTTCTTCGCACGTCAATCGTATCCGTTCATGGCGAGAATATTGCATCGCGGGAATACCCTCACGGTCGGGGAGGATGCTCCGCCAATTCAACCCTTTGAAGCGCGTGTGCGCCACGATGTCTTCAAACCCGTATTTGACAAGTATCTTGATGATTTGGCGGTAGCGCTTGAAATACGGGGTTTTCTCTTCGTCCTCGTCCACTTCTTGCATCATGCTGTTGGAGTTAATTTTCCATAAAAGTAACAAGCCCAACGCAGGATAAAAATGATTTTTGTTACTGTAAGTTTTCAGTCCCGGAATTCTGCCCTAACTTGAGCAGAACTAATTTCTCTAAACAATGTTTTTTTGTCTATGAAAATCGGAATCGTTTGTTATCCCACGTATGGCGGTAGCGGTGTTGTCGCTACGGAATTGGGACTTGGCTTGGCTGCTAAAGGGCATGAAATCCATTTTATCGCTTACCAGCAACCGGCAAGGCTCAATTCGTTTTATGAGAATGTCTATTTCCACGAAGTACGTATCGAAACATCTTACCCGCTGTTTGAATTTCCTCCTTATGAAACCGTGCTCACGAGCAAATTGGTGGATGTGGTTAAATATGAAAAACTCGATTTGCTGCATGTGCATTATGCAATTCCACACGCTTCCGCTGCCTACCTCGCAAAACAGATTTTAAAAGAGCAAGACATTCACATTCCCGTCATCACCACGCTGCACGGAACGGATATTACGCTTGTTGGCAGAGATGCCACGTATGCGCCTGTGGTTACATTCTCCATCAACCAGTCAGATGGCATCACAGCTGTATCGCATGATTTGCGCGATGAAACGTATCAGCATTTTAAAATCACGAAAGAAATTGAAGTCATTCACAACTTCATTGACTTCGCGCGGTTTCAAAAAACAAACAAGGAACATTTCAAGAAAGCAATTGCTCCGGGCGGAGAAAAAATTCTGATTCACGTTTCCAACTTCAGGCGCGTGAAGCGCGTGGAAGATACGGTGCTGCTATTTCAGAAGTTGCTTGATAAAATGCCCGCGAAACTTTTGTTGGTGGGCGATGGTCCCGACCGCAGTCGTATTGAGGAATTATGCCGTTCGTTGCATATCTGCGACAACGTGCGCTTTCTCGGCAAGCAAGACCCGGTGGAAGAACTGCTCGCAATTGCGGATTTATTCCTGATGCCTTCGGAAAGCGAAAGTTTTGGTCTGGCTGCGCTGGAAGCGATGGCGTGTCAGGTGCCGGTGATTTCATCGGATGCGGGCGGCATTCCCGAAATAAATATTCACGGTAAAACAGGCTATCTCAGCAAGGTGGGCGATGTGGACGATATGGCAAAAAATGCGTTCGCCATTCTCAGCAACGAAGAGAAACTGAAACAATTCCGGCAGAATGCTTACGAGCAGGCAAAGCAATTTTCAATTGAAAAGATTTTGCCGAAATATGAAAACTATTACAAGCAGGTGGTTGCGGCTTCGAAAGAAGCGGTAGCTGGAGAGTAACCTCACCCCCTCAGCCTAAAGCGGAAGAGAGTATTCCAACAGTAACACGTCAGTGTTACGTATTCTCGAAATCCTTTTCGATATTCGACCTTTGAAAAAACTATCGTATGAACATCAAATCAAAATTCGACCTCAAAGGAAAAGTCGCCATCGTAACGGGCGCAAGTAAAGGCATCGGCAAATCCATTGCGGAAGCGCTCGGGCAAAGCGGTGCGCGCGTGGTCGTTTCCAGCCGCAGGCAGGAAGCGATAGATGAAGTGGTGAATGAATTTAAAAAGCAGGGCATAGAAGCCTTTGCCATTGCTGCGCACATGGGCGAGATGAATGATGTAAAAAATCTTGTGAGCAAAACGAAAGACCATTTTGGCGGTATTGACATCATCGTAAATAATGCGGCATCCAATCCTGTGTTTGGTTCCATATCCGAAACCGATGAATCAGCGTTTGATAAAATCATTGACGTGAATGTGAAGGGACCCTTTGTGCTTTGCCAGCAAGCATATAAAGAGATGTGCGCGCGAGGCGGTGGCGCAGTCGTTAACATCAGCAGCATCGAAGGGTTAACTCCCTCGCCCGGCTTGGGCATTTACAGCGTGAGCAAGGCTTCACTGCTTATGCTCACCAAGGCGCTGGCGCGTGAGTGGGGCAATGACGGCATCCGCGTGAATGCGATTTGCCCGGGATTAATCAAAACAAAATTCAGCCGCGCGTTGTGGGATAGCGAGGATATTTTAAAACACTTCATGACGAAAACGCCCATTCAGCGTATTGGCGAGCCGGAAGATATTGCAGGACTTGCGCTGTTCCTTGCCTCGGATGCTGCTGCTTATTGCACAGGCGGAGTGTATGTGGCGGATGGGGGATATGTAATTTGATTCAATAATTCGGTGATGCGATGATGCGCGAAGTCTTCACGCTTCTTTGCGTACTTTGTGATGAAATAATTTCTTGCCTTCGCAGAGAATGAAAAAATCTTTCTACTCCAATCTTTCATTTCTTCTTTTTGTCAATCTGCTGGTAAAACCGTTTTGGATTTTCGGCATTGACCGCACGGTGCAAAACACAGTAGGCGCTGAAACTTTTGGGATGTATTTTGCCCTGTTCAATTTTTCCATCTTGTTTCAAATTCTGCTCGACTTCGGCATCAATAATTTTAATAACCGTGCCGTAGCGCAAGATGAAGATTTTATCAAAAAGCATTTACCGGATATTCTCTCGTTAAAAATGCTGCTTTCGCTGGTGTATGCCTGCATGACGCTTTTGAGTGGTTTTCTCTTTGGTTACGCTGAAAGTCAAATCCACCTATTGTTGCTGCTCACAGGAAATCAAATTCTGATTTCCTTATTGCTCTACCTACGTTCCAATATTTCGGGGATGCACCTTTTCAAAACAGACAGCATCCTTTCCGTGCTTGATAAACTGCTGATGATTGGCATTTGCAGTTGGCTGCTCTGGGGAATGAACAGTAAGCAATTTATCATCGAATGGTTCATCTATGCGCAAACGGCTTCACTGCTTGTTACGATTTTAGTTGCAGCGATAATTGTTGCCTTGAAACACGGCATGTTCTCGCTGCGTTGGGATGTAAAGGGAATGAAAGAGATTGCGCTAAAAACATATCCGTATGCCTTGCTTGGCTTGCTGATGTCCGTTTATTATCGCGTGGATGGCGTGATGCTCGAGCGCATGTTGCCTGATGGCGCGCATGAAGCAGGGATTTATGCCGCATCGTTTCGTCTGCTTGATGCAGCGAATATGCTCGGATTTCTTTTCGCATCAATTCTGCTTCCGATGTTTGCTCGCATGATTGCTCAAAAAGAAAACGTGCAAAGCCTTGTCAACAACAGCTTTTCGCTGATCATGGCGGGAGCGACTACAATAGTGTGTGGATGTGTTTTCTTTCGCAATGAAATCATGCTATTACTTTATCCGCAGTCAACGCAATATTGGTCTGACATTTTCGGATTGCTGATGCCTTCGTTTCTGGGAGTTTGCACGGTGTACATTTACGGCACGCTGCTCACAGCAAATGGAAGCTTGAAAATCCTAAACACCATCGCGCTTGGGGGGATGTTGCTGAATATTGTATTGAATGTTTTTCTCATCCCCGAACACAAGGCATTGGGCGCAACAGTTGCAACATTGATTACGCAAACTCTTGTTGCGGTTGCGCACATCATCGCAGCGAAGAGAGTATTCAAACGGGGGACGTCATTCTGAGCGCAGCGAAGAATCTCTTTTGTTATTTAGGGCGAGATGCTTCGCTCTGCTCAGCATGACGAAAGAACTCATCCCGTTTATTTTCTACCTTTGCCCATCTCAAAAATCTTATGGATAAGCAATTCAATCTGATTGTAGTTGTCGAAGCATTCCAAAAGCGTTTCAAACCGATTGCAATCATTAGTATTCTTGTGCTCATTGGGGCATACATCGTAACGCATCCGGGGTTGAAAATTCTTCCGCCCAAGTATGAATCGCATACGGTGGTGTTTCCCGCAAATCTCTCCATGTCTGACCGTCCTTATCTTTTTGAATCCAATTCAGCCGTGGATGTGCAGTTGGAACAGTTTGGCGACAAGCACGATGTGGACAGGCTTGTTTCAATTACAATTTCGGGACAAGTGCTCGCGCATCTGGTGGACAAGTTCAATTTGATTGAGCATTATGAAATCAAAAAAGAGAAAGTAAAATATCCGATGACGGCTGCCATCAGTGAGTTGAAGGATAACTATCAGGCATATAAGAATGAATATGGTGGTGTTGAAATTTGGATTAAGGACAAGGATAAAGAAACTGCCGCAGCAATGGCAAATGAAGCGGTGGTGGTTGCTGACAGAATCAACCGCGACATGCTGCTTGAAGGAAGAACGCGCATGATGAATATTCTGGAAAAACATCTCAGCACAAAACAAAAAGAAGCGGATGAGCTTGCCATGCAACTTGAGCAGGCATCAGATGCGCAGAAGAAAATGCTTGAGGTAAAACAAATCCTCTCGCTGGAACAATTGACGAAATATTCAAACATCCTCGACCAGTATCGTCTCACCACCGCGCAGGATATTTCCACGGTGCATATCATGGAGCAGGCTTACCCTGCTGAAAAGGAATCGTCAGGCAGATGGATGCTGATTCTCGGAGCATTCTTTGTAACGCTTTTCGCGCTCGTGCTGGGCGCAACTGTTGTTCACGTGATGAGCAAATAAATCCATGTTCTCTTTTTCACTTTCTGAAAAATCCGGCAGCGTTCTTTTCTATGGATTTTCTCTGCTTACTGTCGCGAGTATTTTTCTTGGAATTGCGGTTGATGAAACGGTTATGTATGTAATTCCACTCGCGCTGTTATTTGTATGGTTTGCGTTGTTTGATTTCAAAAAGATTTATTTCCTGCTCATTGCCTTGATTCCGCTCACACGGGAATTCAGTTTGGGTGCACTCTCTTTGGATATTCCGGGAGAGCCGGTGCTGATTGTGCTGATGCTTGTTTTCTTTTTTTACCTGTTAAAAAAACGCGAGTATGACAGCGCTTTTCTCAAACATCCGCTTCTCCAATTACTTTTTCTGCATCTGCTTTGGATTTTTGTAACCGTATTTTTTTCTTACAAAGTCCTATTCTCCGCAAAATTTTTTCTTGCAAAAATCTGGTATGTGGTCACGTATGTTTTTCTCACCGGACTATTCGTGCGGAAATTGCGCGATTTCAAAATTCTTTTCTGGTGCGTGATTATTCCGGCTGCATTCAGCATCATTGCGGTGTTGCTCCGGCACTCGGCATCCGGTTTTGCCTTTGAAGAAATCAATTCCGCTGCGTTTGTATTTTATCGCAACCATGTGAATTACGCTGCATTCATTTCACTGCTCATGCCATTTATCTGGCTTGCTGCCACATGGTATAAAAGCGGAACGCCTCCCAAGCATTTTATCAATTTTTTAAAAATACTTTTTCTCGCTGCCATCTATTTTGCATTTGCGCGCGGAGCATGGCTTGCATTATTTGCCGCTGTGGGGTTTTATTACCTGCTGAAATGGCGACTGATAAAATTTGCAATTCCCCCTGCTCTTGTTTTAATTTTCTACATGGGATGGTCGCTCGTTACGAATAATAATTACCTCAACTACGCTCCGGAATTCGGCAAAGCGGTTTATCACGGCAACATCATTGACCACATGAAGGCGACAGTGCGTAATCAAGACCTATCTACTGCCGAGCGTTTCTACCGCTGGGTAGCGGGAGTGCGCATGGCAGGCGAGCACCCGATTACCGGTTTTGGCCCGGGCAGTTTCTATCATTACTATCAGCCATACACCGTCACGGAGTTTACGACTTGGGTGAGTGACAATCCTGAAAAGTCAGGCACACACAACTATTTTTTAATGACAACAGTGGAGCAAGGATTAGTCGGATTGTTTTTCTTTCTATTGCTGTCGTTCGGAGTTTTTTATTTCGGTGTGCGCACCTATCATCAGGCACAAAATCAGGACGACAAAAATTTAATCGCTGCAGTGCTTTGTTCGCTTGTTGTTATTTATGTGCAGTTGCTGTTGAGTGATTTAGTGGAAGAAATAAAAATCGGGGGATTCTTCTTTATCAATATCGCGCTGCTGATAAACTGGGGTGTTCAACACAAAAAACAAGGCGCAGCAAGAGGATAATCAGTGTTTCTTACTCTTTTTTATTTTTATCGTCTTCAGCGCCTATTCCGAATCCATCCATTAGCTTCAATCCGTAATCGCGGATTTGTTCAATCATTTGGATTGATCTTTTACCTCGCATTGTAAGCGAGTACTCCACCTTTGGCGGAACAACAGCATACACTTTTCGTTGAATGAATCCTTCTTCTTCCAATTCGCGCAGCGAAGCAGTGAGCATTTTATGCGTCACCTTAGGCATGGATTTTTTTAACTCGCCTTAGCGCATGATTTTATCCTTGAGTCGCCAAAGCACCGGCATCTTCCATGTGCCACCAATACGGTCCATTGCAAATTCCACTGGATTGTAATATATATTTTTGTTATAGATAAATTCAGGCATTTCCGCTGATACGTTTTTACCAAGATACTTACAAAAAAGTGAGTAGCGCTATTCCTGGAAAGCATCTTGTCAAAAGAGATGTGTGCCTTCAATTTTGTACGCATCAATTCATCAAAAAAAAATCAAATCATGGCAAACGTAAAAGAAGTGGCAGGTTCTGCTCACGCACACGGAGATCCCGCTAAGGGAAAAATTCTCATGGTTGCGGGAAGTCAAACAGTTTCCACGCAAACAAAGTGGCCTATCGGGTTTTGGGCAGCAGAGTTAACACATCCGCTAAGAGCCTTTCAGGAGGCTGATAATGAGGTGGAAATAGTTTCCACGGCAGGAGGCAAAATAAAGATGGATGGCTATTCCAACCCGACTGATGCGAGCGATTATTCTGCGCATGATGTCGTTTCATTGGGTTATATGCAGCAGAAATGGTTCAACGATATGCTGGCAAACACCAAGAAATTCACAGAAGTAAGTGTGAAAGATTATGCCGCCATTTTCTTGGTAGGCGGGCAAAGCCCGATGTACACGTTCAAGGGCAATACAGAGTTGCAAAAACTGTTTGCAGCATTTTACGAGAGTGGAAAACCTTCAGCCGCAGTGTGCCATTCCACGACATTGCTTTTAGATATAAAACTTTCAAATGGCTAACTGCTGGTGAAAGGAAAAACGTGGACGGGGTTTGCCAATGCAGAAGAGCAATATGCTGACAATTTCATGGGCATGAAAATTCAACCTTATTGGATTGAAGAAGAGGCGCGTAAAATTCCCGAAACAACTTTCAAAGTGAAACCTGCATTTACCCCTATGCGATTGCTGACGGCAATCTCATCACAGGGCAGCAGCAAAACAGCGGTGCGCTGGCAGCTGAGTTGGTGTTGGACCAGCTGAGTAAATAATTTCTCCCGCAAATGAATGCAAATCCAGTTACATGCAGATTTTCGCTGGTTAATTCCTCGCGCATCTGCATGATTAAATGCATCTTGATTTTATTAACAGAGTTCTTCCTCTCAAATCATTCATTTGCCCCACTCACTGAAGTTGATACACTGAAGTTTGGTTACAAATTCACGCTGAATGGCAGTTGACTCACCGGTAACGTGGAGCGTCTGTTGCTGATTAGTTCAGCCGATATTTCATCGGTGCAGGATAAATGGGCGGTGCGTACCTCAAATACCTACCAGTTCGGCACGTTCGGCAAATCAAAAACAGAGAATGACTTGTTTTCAAAAATTTTTTCTATCTCATTCCGCATAGCAAAGTTTATCCCTATCTCATGGCTTGGTTTGAAACTAACAAGCGAAGGGATTTTCCATTTCGTTATCAAATCGGTCCGGGCACATCGTGGGCTTTACTGAAAAAGCAGGAATATTCTATGAAGCTCTCTTTCACTGTTACTTACGAACAGACTTTTTTTAATGATTCTGCTTATATAGAATCAACATACAATGGCAGTGATGAAATCAATTTGTTCCGCGGCACAGGCAGGCTTTACGGGCAGCATCATTTCCTGAAAGACAGATTGCGGCTGCGTTATGAGATTTGGGGGCAGTTTGCGTTTGAGAATGCAAAAAACTATCGTTTTCATGGGGATATATTTCTTGAAATGCCTTTAACAAAACTTATTTCATTCAGAGCGGGCTATAACTATAATTATGAGAGCATAACCCTCACAACTGTGAAACAAATGGATACTTTCCTTGTATTTGGGCTTTCTATTACAAACTATAAATAAAATACAGGCGATACAACCATTCGAGTTTTTTAATTTCACCACAAATTAAAATCAATGCACGCTGGGAAAAATTTCACCTTTAAGGAGGTAATTCTTTGGACGCGAAAAGACATCTATCATCTGTTTATTCTTTCTGCGATTCCAACTGCTCTCTATGTTTTCTTAGATTGGAAATGGTTGGCGTTGCCGTGGTTGCCAATTGCGCTGCTTGGCACTGCGGTTGCTTTTGTAGTAGGATTCAAGAACAACGCCTCTTACGACCGCCTGTGGGAGGCGCGCAGAATTTGGGGCGCCATTGTAAACTCAAGCCGCTCGTGGGGCATCATGGTGAAGGATTACGTTTCAAACCAACATGCGAAATACCCGCTTGCTGAATCAGAGTTGAAAGAAGTGCATCGTCAGTTTTTTTACCGCCACTTTGCATGGCTCACCGCGCTCCGGTATCAGTTGCGCGAAGCCAGAGTATGGGAAGCAGTTTACAAACCGCATAATGTTGAATACAAAAACAATTGGTTTAAAGTGGAAGAGCAGGAAAATAAACTGGAGGATGCTTTAAAACCTTATTTGTCGGATGAAGAATATGCGCTTGTATTGTCGAAGTCTAATAAAGCTGTGCAAATCATCGCTTTGCAATCAGAGCATTTGAGGAAGTTGCTGGAACTTGGTTTGATAGAAGATTTCCGCCACATGGAATTGGAGAAAATGCTCGTTGAATTTTACAACCATCAGGGCGCATCCGAGCGCATCAAAAATTTTCCTTATCCCCGCCAGTTTGCCACGCTCAATCTCTGGTTTATCAAAATTTTTATTTTGCTGTTGCCGCTGGGTATGTTGCAGGAATTTGACAAGTTCAATCACAATCTTGTTTGGCTTTCGATTCCTTTCAGTGTTTTGTCGGGATGGATTTTCACTACGATGGAAAAAATCGGAGAAGCGTCAGAAAGCCCGTTTGAAGGCAGCGCAAATGATGTTCCCATTACCGCCATCAGCCGCACGATTGAAATTGACTTGCGGGAAATGCTGGGTGAAAAAGAAATTCCACCACCACTAAAACCCGTAAACAATATTCTTGTTTAAATAATCAACGATGAATACGTTTGAAAAGATTTTTGAAAACAACAAAAAGTGGGTTTCCGAAAAACTCGCCCTTGACCCGCAGTATTTCGATAAACTATCCAAGGGACAAACGCCCGAATTTCTCTACATCGGCTGCTCTGACAGCCGCGTGACGGCTGAAGATTTGATGGGTGTGCAACCCGGTGAAGTATTCGTGCATCGCAATATTGCGAACATGGTCATCAGCATTGACCTCAACGTAATGTCAGTGATTAACTATGCGGTGCGTCATTTGAAAGTAAATCATGTAGTGGTGTGCGGGCATTACTTCTGTGGAGGTGTGAAAGCCGCCATGCAACCGCAGGACTTGGGTATCTTAAACCCCTGGCTGAGAAATATCCGTGACGTCTATCGTTTGCACAGAAAAGAATTAGATGCAATTACTGACGAGGGAAAACGCTACAATCGTCTGATAGAATTAAATGTGCAGGAGCAGTGCATTAACCTAATCAAGACTGCTGCGGTGCAGGAAGCCTACAAAGAGCGCGGGTTGCTGGTGCATGGATGGGTGTTTGATATGCATTCAGGAAAGCTGATTGATTTGAAAATTGATTTCCCTAAAATTCTCTCGGAAATCATGGAGATATACCGTATTGTTTGAGTACAAAAAAATTCTTTTAAAAAAGTAGCTATGAAAATCGCTGTCATCGGCTCCGGCAATGTAGGCTCCGCCCTCGCCAAAGGATGGATTAAAGCAGGTCACCATGTTGTTTTTGGCGTAAGAAATCCAGATTCGCCAAAAACGAAAAAAGCGTTGGAGTTGATTTCAAATGCAGTCGTAAAAACCGTAGAGGCTGCATCAACAAATTCGGAAGTGATTGTCGTAACCACTCCGCCCGAAGCCGTGTTGGAACTAATCCCACAATTTGGTGATGTTTCTGCAAAAGTTATCGTTGACGCCACCAATTCAATTCTTGCTAAGCCTGAACCCTCTCCAACTGCTTATCATGCAATAAAAGCGATTGCAAAAGCAGAGCATGTTGTGAAATGTTTCAATTCCACAGGTTTTGAGAATATGCTGAATCCGGTTTACAACGGAGTGGCGATTGACATGTTTTCGGCAGGCAGCAGTGCAAAAGCCAAGAGTGTCGCGGAGAGGCTGGCGTTAGATATCGGCTTTGAGAAATGTTACGATTTCGGTGGTGATGATAAAGTGGAGTTGCTTGAGAAATTTGCGTTAAGCTGGATTAATATCGCAATCATGCAGGGGCATGGAAGAAATCTCGCTTTTAAACTTTTGAAAAGGTGAAATGACGCGAAGGATTAGAAAAATCTGCACGTCAATAAAGTAATATCATCGAGGAAAATTCCGCCCGCTCCTTTAAACGCTTTCACTTCTTCCATGAGCTTTTTATTGAAGCGCTCTGCATTTGAGGAATGATGACTGAGTACAAACGCTTTGAGTCGTTCCAGCCCATAAAATTCTTTCTTCTCATTTTCAAAATCGGTAAGCCCATCGGTGTAGTTGATAAGGAAAGCGTTCTTTTTTATGAATACTTCCCCTGCGCGGATTCTTGGCAAATCTTCAAACATGCCGAGCAGCGTGCAGCCATCGGAGAGTTCTGTGATTTCACCATCCTGAAAAAGCATGGAGGGGTTATGTCCTGCATTGATGTAGCGCAACATGCGCGTCTTTGGATTGTAGATGCCAAAAAAGAGTGTGATGAATTTATCTCCTTTCGTGATTTTGCTTACGATGTCATTCAGCGTTTCGATGAAATCGGGCAGGTCTTTATTATTTTTTGCAACGAGCCGCAGGTTTGCCTGAAAATTAGACATCAGCAATGCAGCCGCAACGCCTTTTCCTGAAATGTCACCCACGCAAAACAACTGTTCCCCATTAGGCAATTGAATATAGTCGTAGTAATCTCCGCCAATGTCGTGGTGCGGCAGATACACGGCAGCCATCTCGGTAATATCGTTGTCGGGCAGTTTGTCGGGAAACAAGGTTGACTGCATCTGCGCAGCTAACTCCAATTCTTTCTTCAAAACTTCCTGCTCAATTTGCACACGCAGCAGTTTGCGATTTTCCACCGCAACAATCACGATATTGGTGAGCGTTTGAATGTATTTGAGTTGGTCGTCAGAGGAAATATTTTCTGGCATATCGCCAATCAGCACGAATGCAAGCGGCTTTCCCTGATGAATCACCGGAATAACCACATCGAAATCTTTCAATTTCGGCTGTTGCTTATTTAACTGCGTGATGCGTTCGTACTTGATTAAATCCAGTTCTACTTCAATTGATTTTGTTTCGCTGCTTACACCCGAAGAACAAACGCATTCCCACGTTTCATTTTTCACAAACACCAAAAGTTTCGGCACACTGAATTGCGCTTTGAGTGTAAACTCATAAATTCTCAGCAGGGCGGAGATGGGAAAATTGTGATTGATTGCCTGCGAAATATCAAGCAACGCATCAATCTGCAATTGTTTGAGCTTTACAAGATGCTCGTAGTTTGCCGCGAGTTTTTCTAACGTAGTATGTTCGGTGGAGAGGACGCTCATTATGAAATTGCTCATCCGAAGTTCTGATAAAATCGGAACTCTAATAAGCAACTTCTAAACAGGCTCACTAAAAATTGTCTTCCGAAAGGATGCAAAGAAGAAGAAGAAACGTCTATTCGTTTCCGAGGCTCGTCCTCACATCCAGCGCATCACGCAGTCCGTTTCCAACGACATTGAATGCAAGCACCATCAGCATGATTGCCAGTCCTGGAATGATGGCGAGAAATGGATTTGCGCCAATGATATAGCCATAGTTTTCGCTTAACATACCGCCCCAAGAGGGAGTTGGAGGTTGTACTCCGATTCCCAAAAAACTCAAACCCGCTTCAATTAAAATTGCAGAAGCAAAATTTGCCGCAGCAACTACCATCAGCGGACCAAGTACGTTGGGTAAGATATGCAAGCCTATGATGCGTATGTTGCTATAACCAAGACTTCGTGCAGCTTCGATGTAAAGCATCTCGCGGAGACTTAATACTTGCCCGCGAATGATTCTTGCGGCTTCCACCCACATGGTCAATCCAACTGCGATAAAAATTTGCCAAAAACCGCGTCCTAATGCAAGCGTAATTGCAAACACTAATAGTAAAGTTGGAATTGACCACACTACGTTAATGAACCACATGCATACTTCATCTACCCATCCTCTGAAAAAACCCGCTGCCGCGCCCACTAAAATGCCGATGAAGATGGAAATGAAAACCGCAACAATTCCTACCGACAAGGAAACGCGAACTCCAATAATAAGGCGACTGAAAATGTCACGTCCAAATTTGTCTGTACCGAGGTGGTATGTTTTTGAAACGATGTTTTCCTTTTCAATTTTTTGTTGCAACTCCGAAATGCCGATTGTGATTTTTTGTTCATTGAAATCATAAAACGTAAGGGAGTTTCCATCGGTGGCAATTTCAGGTTGCTTCACGGAAAGCGGGTAAGCGACATCGGCTACCGGAAGTTTTTTCTGTGTGCCTGAATTTTCTCCCGTGTATTCTTCGTAAATAATTTCTGTTTCCTCAAAATGATAGGAATTAATCGGAATCATCTCATCGGGATTCTCGTGTCCGAAAAGCATCTTGCTGAAAAAATTAGTCTGCTCTACATTTTTATTTTTCGCGCGCTTCAGCATCTGCACAGTAAAGCCGGGCGATTTATTGGTGATTTGCAGAATCTGGTCGTTTGCATCAGGCGTAAAGTCAGGCGTGATTTGATAACCGAGCAGCGCAATGAAAACAGAAAGCAAAATAAAAAATAGCCCGATTACTGCGGGCTTGTTGCGCATGAATCTGCGAAAGGAACGCGAAGCGGGAGAGTTGCTTTTTGACACAGTGCTCAAAAATAGTTGAAAGTCTAAAGCTTGAGGTTTAAAGTTGAGTTGTAACGGGCTGTAAAACTTTAGACGTTAAACTATTCAGTTGTATTTTTCATCATCTGCACGAAAAAATTCACCGACTCTTTATATGCTGCAATTGAAATCCGCTCATCGGTTCCATGGATGCGCTTCAGGTCGCTGTCGTGCAGGCGGGTTGGCTGAAATCGGTAAATGTTTTTCGTGAGGTCGTTGAAATGCTTGGTATCTGTGCTGCCCACATCAAGGAAAGGCGCAGCAATCGCATCAGGAAAAATTTGTGAAACCGTTTTTTGCAGCATCAAAAAATTCTTGTCATTTACATCGGAAACCGGTGAGGCTTCAAAAATTTCATGTGCGTTTGAATGCCCGATTTTCACACGGTCATCATTGATGATTTTTGCCAACCGCTCATGCGCAGCATCCGCTTTATCGCCCGGCATGAGCCGGTGGTTGACAATTGCTCTTGCTTTAACCGGCAGCACATTTTCCTTTTCTCCACCCTGAATAATTGTAACGGCAGTAGTGGTGTGCATGGTGGCGCGCGTAGAATTTTTCGCATCCAATTCTTTTTTTATCAGGGAACTGAAAAGCCAACTGTTCGCAAATACCATCTTGAGCGGAAAATTCATTTCGGGACCGATATACTGGAAAATCTTTCCTCCCACTCCTTCCAGCTCAAGCGGATAAGGATTTTTCTCGATTTTCTCAATCGCTGCACTGAGAATACCGATTGCCGATTCCTTTGATGGCATAGACGAATGTCCGCCCTGCGTCTCGACAGTCAGTTCAAGACTGACATAGCCTTTTTCAGCGATTCCGATAATCGCTACGGGCACAGATTCGTCAACACCCGGCACGGCTCCATGCAACACCAACCCGCCCTCATCCATGATAAATTCAGGAAGGATGTTGTTCTCTTTCAAATAGTTTGCGATTTCTTTTGCGCCATACTCACCGCCAATTTCTTCATCATGCCCAAAAGCAAAAAGGATTGCGCGTTGGGGCTGGAAACCTTGTTTCAGGAGGATTTCAGCAGCTTCTAACAAACCCATAAGCTGACATTTCACATCAATCGCTCCGCGCCCGAACACAAAGCCTGAATCAATTTTTCCGTCAAAGGGGGGATAGCGCCAATCGTTAATTGAAAGCGGATCAACCGGTACGACATCCTGGTGCGCCATGAACAAGGCAGGTTTCAAAGTTGTATCTGTTCCCTGCCATTTGTAAAGGAGGCTGTATTTATTGATAAGTCTTTTTTCAAGAATAGAATCAACAAGTGGAAAGGAATTTTTCAGGTGTGTATGAAACGCGAAGAAAACCGAGTCATTAAATTTTGTCGAATCCTGCCACGAAATAGTTGCAATGCGGAGCGATTGGGCAAACCGTTCGATGGCATCATCACCAATTGCAACATGCGCGACTGGTTCAACCTTTATTTGGCGTGACTTAAAAGTAAAAGTTTTAAACAGTACAACCCCGAAGATAAGGAGCAGAAGCGCAAACAGGGAGAGAAAGAATTTTTTCATACGCCTAAAGATAAAGATTTAGAATACGCCCTTCCTTTCCATGTATATTTATAAAACCTGCTCGCACTGCCCACAATCACTACATAAAGAATGTGCATGACCTGCGCAGGCAAAACAGACCAAATCAAATTTCTCTTTCCGAAAAAAGAACATCCGCTCCAAAGCAAAGGCAGTTCAACAGCTGTTTTTATCAGGAATGAAGTTCCGGCAACGAGCCAAAGCTCATGGAGAAAAAAACCTGAAATGAGATTAATGAGAATGGAGAGATTAAACAGCCAGGAGCACACTAGCACACCCGATACTTTCCAATCAGGAAATGCCGTGCCTTTTGAAAGCCAGCGCAACCGCTGCTGAAATAATCCGGCAACTGTTTTTTCAGTTTGAGTAGAAACAACAGCCTTTTTCGATTTAAGGAAATGAACTCCACCGGGATACTGCTTTGCAATCTTCATCATGAGCATCACATCATCACCGCTTGGCTGTTTATCAATTCCGGTAAATCCTCCGACTTCTTCAAAAACTTTTTTTTCATAAGCAAGATTCGCTCCGTTGCACATGTTGGGAAATCCGTTCGTGATTGCGCCTGCCGTGATTGCCATCATGCCGCATAAATCAAGCGATTGCCATTTTTCAAGCCACGATTTTTCATCGCTGAAAGCAACAGGCGCGGCAATCATTTTCGGTTGAAACTTTTCATAGTAAGCAACAATCGTTGCAATCCATTTTTTTTCTGCAACACAATCCGCATCAGTGGTGGTGATAAGTTCTCCTATTGCATGATTTATTCCCATTTCGATTGCAGCTTTTTTACCAATACCTGAGTTGAAAATATATTTTAATGGTACAGTCTGGACACCTCTCTCCTTTGGAGAGGGGGCGGGGGTGAGGCTTGGTTCCGAGTGGTCATCAATCACAATGATTTCATACAACTCCTTTGGATAATCCTGTTGCAGCAGCGACAAAATGCAATTGCCGATATGCTCCTCTTCATTTCTCGCAGCGATGATCACGCTGACTTTTGTTTTAGGCTTGAATTTATCATCAACCGAATAATCCTGTGTGCGTTTCCAGCCGATAAAATAAAAAAGCATCAGCGCAGAGTAGCCGACCAGCAGAACAACTGATATTGCAACCCAGAAAATCAATGAAACAATTGATTGATAACAGGATTCAATCGTTCATCCACGATGAAGTGTCCGCCATCCAATAAAATCAATTCACATTGCGGCACAGCTTTTTTGAAACGGTGCGCATATTCAACAGGTAAAACTTTGTCGCGCTTTCCCCACAACAGATAAACTTTCAGATGATTTTTTTCACTCGCGCTGCGCACACGTGTCAGATTCGTGCGGAATGTTTGCATCGAAAGCCAGATGTTGTAAATCCGATTGCGCCTGCGCTCTTCACCCAAATAGCTTTTCACATAGTCTGCAACGTATTTTTTTGTCAAACCGATTTTGCTGAATAGCTGCGTTGCGTTAATCAGGATTTCAGGATGCTTGAGCATTTGCTTGAATGCCGCATCGCCAAACCTGTTTGCTAAAACATCGCGGTAATATACGCGCTCGGAAATGCCATCGGGCGAGAGCAGAAATACTTCATTCAAAACCGGAGCCATATCTGCAATCAAAGACATCACAATTCTGCCGCCCATGCTAAAACCCATCAACGAAATTTTTTCAAACCCCTGCTGTTGCATAAATTCCTTCAGCAGCGCAATCGTTTCCGCTTTCGTGCAGGCAACTTCTTCCTTCCATTCCGTTTTACCGTGATAGGCGAAGTCAACCGAATAAATCGTGTACTTGTGTCCGAAGGATTCTTTCACCGGGGCGAACATCTGCCCGTTTTGTCCAAAGCCGTGAAAAGCGATGAGCGGAAATTTTCCCGATCCGAAGAGATAATAATTAAAACGGGAATTTTTATAATGAAAAGAGTGCTGCAAGTTTGAAGTGGCTATGTTAAAACGGAAAGCACAAATCTACAATCGTACAGCTTTCTTTTTTAAAATCAGAAACTTCACCTGAAACTTGCTGTGCTGTAGAGAATTCCCGCTTCTGCTTTTTCCCGCTTTGCAACCAAATCAATCAATGTCATTTGCGCATTGATATAGGAGGTTTCGCGGCTGTTGACGAGAAAGAGTGAACTTTCTCCTGCGTTCAGTAAAGTTTGTTCAGCATCAAGCAGTTTTCTGAAATCTTCCACAGTTTTTGCATACAATTCAATTTGCGCGCCCGTAGTGTTCCACTCATTCCAGTAAGACTTTGCCGTGTTCAGCAGCGCAAGACTTTCTTCGCTGCGCGTGAATTCCGTTTCGCGGATATAAAGTTTAGTCATTTGCAAGGCTCCTCGTTCTTTTCTCAAAAAAAGCGGCATACTAAACTGTGCGCCCCACTTGTAGTTGTAAATGGAATATTCCGTAAACGGATTTCCGTTCACAACTTCATTTATCGGATTGTAATTTAAGTTAAGCACTGGCTTCATGTTTTCCATTTTCAGCCTGCGCTCAATATCTAAGTGCGCGAGCTTGAAATTGTAGAGTTGCAATTTCGGATGGCTGTCAACGAGCGCTTCCACCTGTGCAAGAGAAAATTGTTGACGCTCTGTTTTCAGTGCGTTGCGATATGCTTCCGGCTCAGTGGCGCTGTCAAGTTCGAGCGGAATGGAGCCATTCATCCACAGATAAACAGAAAGCTGTAAGCCTGCATTTTGGAAATCGAGAATACCCTGCTGAAGACTGAGCTGGCGCATTTGTAACTGGATGGAAGCCTCCAGCGTGTCAATAGCGGGACGGTCGCCAAGCAGAGAGCTTTGTTTAATTGCTGTGAATCGCACAGACGCGAGCGTAAGAGCATTTTGATAAACTAATAAATTATTATACTTCAAAAACCAATTCCAGTATGCATTTGCGGCTTCATAAAACAATTCATTCAGCAGCAATTCACGTTCGGCTTCGGTGGCTTGCTGATAAAGCTGCGCCTGCCGCAACGCAGCCCTGCGCTCGTCAATGAAAAGTCCCTGCCCGATGGGAACAGAAATACCTGCATACCACAAGCCCGAAGCGGTGTTGTTTTCAGGATTTAAATACAGTCCGTGATTTTCTTCGTAGCCCGCCTTCACTTCCACGCCAAACCATGTTGGGATTTTCAATCCGCCATTCACTAAGCTGTAGTATTGATTGTCGTCAAAATATTTTTGGCTCACATCTCCGAATACCTTCGGGTCAAATGCGCCTCTTGCGTTTAGCACCGCTGCGCGCCCTTTCTCCGTTTGCAACGCAGCCTGAAACGCAAGGGGGTGGTGTATTTTCACGCGCTCCATGAATTGCTCAAACGAAAAAACGGTTGTAGTATCCGTCTGGCTTTTTGCAGAATAAAAAGTCATTGATAATAATATCATAGGTAACGTCATTGCGAACGAGGCTTTGCGAGTGAAGCAATCCGCTAATAAATTCAACATGGGATTACTTCGGGAATGGCATCCGCGCTGGCTATCATTCCCTCGCAATGATGTTTTAACAACACGAAATAATATGTATAATAAATTTCTCATCAGCGGTTCTCTTTCATTTCATTTTTAGTTTGCACCGGAATGTAATAATCAGGCGGAAAGCCATTGACTTGGCGCCACAACTCATACCAGATAGGCACGTCTTTCAGCAGCGCCATGTTGTTTGTTCCCGCTCCTACGCGCAGCGCTTCGGGCCACGTATGGTCATTCGGGTCAGGAACTGTCAGCACTCGGAATTTCCCGTTTTCGCTGATGAAATTATCAATCGCGAATACCAAACCTCCATAAGTGCCGTGACTCACGTTGGGCCACCCGGAAAACACCACTGCGGGCCATCCATCAAATTGGATGCGCACGGGGCTGCCTTTTTTTAGGAGCGGCAAATCAATTGGGCTCACATACATCTCAACTGCCAAATCATATTCAGCGGGCATGATACTGATGATTTCCGCGCCTTCTTTTATTGTTTCTCCGATGCCTGTTTGTATCGCCTTGGTGATATGGCCATCCTGAGGGGCGGTGATATAATAAAAGCCTGAACGCACCGAGTAATTCATGTATTGATTTTGCATCTTAGTAACAATAGCTTCTGAATCGTAAAGGGAAGAAAGTGCGGTATATTTTTCTGATTCCGCCTTAGAAATTTTATCGCGGAATTCTGCTTCAATGCTTGTCAGTTCGATGCGCGCATTAATCACTTCATTTGCAGAAGTGAGTAGCTTATTTTCCTGTGCGATTTTTTTCGCTTCTGCTTCCTGCATTTTCAGCTTGCGGCTTTCGAGGTCGGTAAGCGATTTCAACCCTTCCTTGAACATTTGCTCGCCACGTTTGAATTGCTCCCGGGCAATTTCCAAATTAATCACAACAGCCGTTAAATCCATGCTGTCGCTTTGCACTTTGAGGTTGGCTTGCAGCAGCATGTTTTTCGCTTGTTCTAATTTCAGCACGCGTGTTTGTAGCAGTGCGTCAATCTGGCTGTCAAGCGCCTTCACTTTTTCAATGTAGGAATCCACCGTTAGTTCCTTTGATTTGATTTGCTGCTCGGTGCGTAGCAGGAGGTTAGGGTCAAAGTATTCATCCTTGACTTCAGAGATGAATAGAATTGTGTCCCCTCTTTTTACAAAATCGCCTTCCTGCACATACCATTTTTCAATGCGCCCAGCGATGATGGAGTGGATCGTTTGCGGACGCTGGTCAGGGCGCAGCGCAGTTACAAAGCCGCGTGAGCGGATGTTTTGTGTCCATGGTAAAAATACCGCGAGAAACAGCATTACTGAAATTCCGGTGAGTACACGCAGCAATGTTTTACTCGTCTGGCGATTCTCCACCAGATTGAGCGCAAGAAATTTTTTGTCCTCGAAATGTTCTTTTATGGTGCTGGAAGTAATGTTCAGCATGGCGGGTGAGACGTTTTCATTTTATTAGCCATTGTGAAATTTTTCCGTCTTCCATCTGGGCAACTTTATTGCATCGTCCTGCCATATGAGGGTCATCTGACACAGCTACGAGTGTCCACTGGCTGTCATTCGATGTAAGAAAGTTAATAATCTGTTTTCGCTCTCGCTCCTCCACATGGTCAAGTGCGTCCTCCAGCAGGAGCAGTTTCGGGCGGTCGGCAATAGAGCGGGCTAACAGCATTTTCTGCACGATGCTGCGCGGCAACTTCCTTCCTTCAGGGTCAAGCGGTGTATTATACCCCTGTGGAAGTTGGCGGATGAAATCGCCCAATCCGATGTGCTCCACCGCCCACTGCACATTTTCAAATGTTGCGCGCTCGCGCGTCAGCGCGATGTTTTCCAGGACTGTGCCATTAAACAACTGCTCCTGTGAGAGGCAATAGCCGATGGATGCGTACAGCGACTCCAGCGAATAATTTCCTGCCGGCATCCCATTGTAGGTAATACTTCCGCTTTGCACTTTGTACAGCCCAGCGAGAACATTCAGCAGCGTGGATTTGCCGGAGCCATTTTGCCCCGTGATGCACACTTTGTCCCCTTTTTCGCAGCGCAGGTCAAGCCCTTTGAGGGTAAATATTTTGTATTGCGGATAAGAAAAATACGCTTGGTTCAACTCCACCTCCATGCCCGCATCATCAAAGCCAGGCATACAGGCTTCGCCCTTATCACTATCCAATTCCATGTCGGTGACTTCACCGATTTTTTCCAGCGAAGTGAGTACATCATAAATCACCTCCATGCTCACAATCAGTTTTTCCACCGATGACAGCACCATCAGGATGATGATTTCAGCCGCTACGAATTGCCCGATGTTCATCTGCTGCTGCATCACAAGGATGCCACCTATCAGTAGCAAGCCTGTTGCGACTATCACTTTAAAGGCTACCAGCAACCCGTATTGCCTGATAAGCACATTGAAATGAGTTTCACGAGCTTTAAGATAACTCAGCGCAAGGCTGTCGGCACGTTGTAGCGGGAAATCTGTTTTGCCCGCCATCTTGAAGGTGATGTTGGCGCGCGCCAACTCTTCCAGCCAGTGCGCCATCTGATATTTATATTTCGATTCTTCGAGGCTTGTAGTTAATCCCGCTTTTCCTGTGAAGCGAAAAACGGCATACAAGAGCGCCAGCAGCACGAAGCTGAACAGGATGAAAAACGGGTGATAGAGCGAAAGCAGAATTAATCCAAAAAATACTTGCAAGGATGCTGTAGAGAAATCAATTAAAATTTTCGACAAACCTTTTTGCACCGACATCGTGTCAAAAAAGCGGTTCATCAGTTCAGGCACGTAGTGCTTGTAGAGTGCCTCTAGACGGATGCGCGGAATGCGATAGGCAAATTCAAATGCCGCCCGCGTAAAAATTTTTTGCTGGATATTTTCTGTGATGCGCAATTGAAAAATCTGCAATACGCCCGTGAGTGCAACTCCCATTATTACAAAAACTACAAGCACAATCCATGAAGTGCTGATTTGCCCGCCCTGGATAAGATTCACAATCGCCTGAATGCCGAGCGGAAGTGACAGGTAAATCAATCCGTTGAAAATTGCATAAGCGTACACCTGTAGAATTTCTTTTTGATTGGGCTTCAGCAACATCCAGAAGCGTTGCACGGGCGTCAATGCAGATGTAGTCGGAGCATCCATGCGTCAGTTTTTGATAGTTTTAAAAACCTTATCTGTGTTGAAGTATGAGAGTATTATTCAGTATTCTATTAGTTGGAATCATGCCTTTTGCTTTCTAATTCGTTTAAACTTTTTCAATGGTTGTTACCAACCTTTCAGCTTGTTCCCAGTTCATGTTAACAATCGGAAGTGCATGAAATTCAATTCAGGCGTATCGGGAACTCGACCTTAAAGCGTAATCTTAATTCCTAAATTTTGGTTTAGAATATCTTGATTGGGAAGCATTAACATGTTATCGTGAAAATATAAATACCTTAAATTTGTTAGACGTTTTATTTCTTTTGGTAATTGTTTGAACTGATTGTTATTAAGGTATAATGATTCCACCTGATTTAGTTTGTAAATATTCTTGGGTAAAACTTTTAAACCATCGTTTTCGAGGTGAAGTGATTTCAGGTTAGGCAATTTACTTAAAACAGGAATGCTTTTTTGTAATTGGAAGTATTTATCATCATTCAAATACAATTCTTGTAAATTTATTAGATTACTAAAAGTTAATGGTAATATTTTAAAATCGTTTCCGCTCAAATCAAGCACTTTAAGGTTTTTTAGATTGCCAATACCTGACGGTATTTGTTTGAGGTGATCGTTCTTTAAACTTAAGTATTGAAGGTTTGTAAATTTTGACCAAATAGTATCAGAGATTTGCAAATTTTGATTGCTCAAATTTAGCCTAAAAACATTTTCAGGGTTTCGTAGCGCTTCTTCTAAATTAAAGAATTCCTTGCCAAGATGCGTAGAGTCTCCAGTAGATTGTGCTTTTACTCTTTGAAATAGAAAAGCAAAAAACAATAGGAGTAGTATTGAATACTTTATCATTTTTTGATATTTATGATAAATGATGTTTTTATTTTAATTGTTAATAATTAAATAGAAAGGCTACAAATTTTAATTGCAGCCTTTCTGAATTTTAAATATTTGGACTAAATGGTAGTGACGACTTGTGAATTATAATACGTAGTTTCCCGTCTTTCCCTTTTTTGAAAACCCAAGTTTTGTCAACCATTACTTCTGTACCGTCCTTAGCTGTTACCCAAACATTCCCCATTGTTATTGCAATAGTCCCATAAATTTGAATACCTTCATTTTTTTCTCCTGCATTATCATACCTTGCTTTTACCCATGGCGTCAATGCAAAACCTTTGTCATTTGGATATTCTGAGTCTCCACCTATAAAATAGGCTAATGCTCCTTTTTTGTCGTTTCTAAATGTTTGGTCGCCATAAGCCAACGTAGGTTTAAAAAACACTTTTCCATTGTCGTAATTGTAAGCATCCGATAACACTTGCTCGGCAAAGGCTTTGTAGTCGCCACCTTCTTCTTTCAGTTTTCCGATTTTTACCAAAGCATTGCACCAAGCCTGCTGCGCAGCGTTCACTTCATCATAAGTAATAATGTCTTGTGCTCCTTCTTCAACATAGATTAAACCTAGGTCCTTAATTGTCTTTTGCACTTTTTCGTTGGTTTGTGTAACCACTTTTTGTGCTTCTTCCTTAGCTTTTTCTGTTACTTGGTTACAAGAGATAGCCAATAGACTTAATGTGAATGTTGCTAAAATTAGATTTTTTTTCATTTTGGTATTCATTATATTTTGCCTACTTCTTAAAACGGTGTTCGGCTTGTCCGTTTATTATTTTAAAAAAATGATTTCTGCTTCTATCAAATGTTCCAAGTGTCCCTGCTGAACATTTGAAATAACCGGGGGAGTTGGAATCATCCTTCCTGTTTTTTATTCGTTTAAACTTTTTCAATGTTTGTTACCAACCTTTCAGCTTGTTGCCAATCCATATAAACAATCGGAACGGCATGAAGTTCAATTTCGCTTTTCGCGAACTCGATCTCTAAGCGTTTTTCAATCTCTGGAAACAGCAGCCCTTTGGTAAGAGCAATGAGCATAAATCTGTTTTCAAGAATTACATCTGTTTCCGGCTTGCTGTATTGTTGCACCTTTTCTAATAACTTGGCATTAAGAACCAGATTTTCTTCTACCAAAAACTCTGCAATTCTAACAGCTGTAATACCGTCAGAGGTAAGTATAGTAATTTGAATCATTGCTTCTGCTTTAAAAGTGAATTTTTAGTCAGCACTGTTGCGTATTTGAGAATGGTTTGTTTGTCAATTTTTTTTTCATTGTGAATGCGGAATAAAAATTTCAATCCGGTGTATTGAAGGATAAATTTTTCTGTCGTTTTTACCGGATTCCCATTAAATACAATTCCCTTAATTGGGATATTTCTATGTTGAAGCGCTTCTACAGAAAGTAAAGTATGGTTTATACTTCCGAGATAATTTTGAGAAACTAATATTACATCTGCTTTCAGTTTTTCAATCAGGTCTATCATTAAATAGTTTTTATTGATAGGCACCATCAAACCGCCTGCGCCTTCAATTATAAGAGTGCTTTTGTGTTTAGGGAGCTTTAGTTTTTTAGATTTTATCTTAATGTTATCGTTAAGCGCAGAAGCATGTGGCGACATTGGTTGAGTTAGGCAAAACGCTTCGGGATAATATTTTGATCGCTTATTGGTGACTAAACTTTTCACCTTCATGGTGTCTGTGTTTTTCAAATCGCCTGCCTGTATGGGTTTCCAGTAATCGGCTTTAAGGGCTTCTGCAAGTATTGCGGAAACAACTGTTTTACCGATGCCTGTTCCAATTCCTGTTACAAATATTCGTTTCATATTAATGGTTTGTTTTAAAAGTTAGACGTTGCCCTGGAATTAACTTATAGAATTTCCCGTTTTCATAAACAAGATTTCCATTTACAAATGTGTGGGTTACATTAGTTTGAAAAGTTGTTCCTTCCAATGGTGACCAGCCGCATTTGTAGAATAAATTTTCTTTCTTGACTGTCCAGTTTGTATTTAAATCCACCAAAGTTAAATCGGCAAAGTACCCCTCTTTGATAAAGCCCCTTTTTTGAATACCATATAGTGTTGCAGGATTATGGCACATTTTCTCTACTATTTTCTCTAAGGAAATATATCCTTGTTTGAAAAATTCAAGCATAACATTTAAGGAATGCTGAACCATTGGCGCACCGGATAAGGATTTGAAATAGGGCTGTTGCTTTTCCTCTAAAGTATGCGGGGCGTGGTCGGTGGTTACAATATCTATTCTGTCGTCAAGTAGTGCTTTTAGAAGTCCTTGCTTGTCTTGTTCTGTTTTTATTGCAGGGTTCCATTTAATCAGCATTCCTAATCGCTGATAATCTTTGTCGGAAAACCAAAGGTGGTGAACAGATACTTCGGTGGTAATTTTTTTTTCTTTGAGCGGGATGTTATTTTGAAATAAATGTGTTTCAGCTTCGGTAGATAAATGCAGAATATGAAGCCTTGCATTATGCTTTCGTGCAATTTCAATGGCACCTTTTGTAGCTTGATAACAAGCCTCGCTGCTCCGAATCAGCGGATGAAATTCAGCGGGAACGTTGTCGCCATATTTTTCTCTGTAAAAATTTTCATTCTGTTCTATAATCTGTTCTTTCTCTGAATGAATAGCAATGATGGATTTGCAGTTTGCAAAAAGTTTTTCCATCGTTTCGGGATTGTCGGCAAGCAGATTTCCCTTTTTTGTAAAGTAAAGTCCATCGTCTGAAATTCCAATGAAATTTGATTTATCTGTTCGAATTAATTCATCAATGTTATCGGCATTTACTCCAAAGAAGAATGCGTAATTGGCAAAAGATTTTTTTGAAGCGATACTGTATTTATCAGCCAATATTTCGGTTGTCAAAACATTAGGAACGGTATTCGGCATATCAATAAATGAAGTTACACCACCGGCTATCGCTGCTTTGCTTTCCGTATAAAGGTCGCCTTTGTGCGTTAGTCCGGGTTCTCGAAAGTGAACTTGTCCGTCAATGATGCCGGGAAATAAATGTTTGCCTGTTCCGTCAATTATATGGAAACTGGCTTCAGGTTCGATGCTTCCAATTTTTGCGATAACCCCGTTTTCAATGAGAACATCACCTGAAAATATTTTCTCTTCATTTATTAGGATGGCATTTTTTATAAGTGTTGTTGCCTTCATTACTTAATACTTTTAAGTTTCCATTTGAACTTCTCAATTTGTTTCTGTAAGGCTTCTATTGTTTGTTTGGTTGCCCCCTCAAATGTTTCGCATTGTCGTTTTACGAACAAGTCATTTCCGGGAACAACAAGTCGTATTTCGCAAATTTTATTTTCTCTGGTAGCTGACTTATCCAGTTTAAGGGAAACTTCTCCAGCTAAAATTTCATCACTGTATCGAAAAAGCGCGCCTACCTTTTCAGTTATAAAATCAGTGAGTTCCTGTTTAGCTGTAAAATGAATTGTTTTAATATTTATATTCATTGAAAATGATTATTATTCATTTAATCCTAGTGAATTATTCATCTTATAACTATTACTAAATTTCATGGGGAATAAAGTGTCGCCCCATTACAGAGCGACACTTCCCCGCCTATCTAAACCCACAGCTTGCGATAACCTATTACTAAGTGGGTTGTTAGTTTACTTCAATGAACGAACAACTGATGTTTCAGGATAAAACGTAACCTGCCCAGTTGTAATGTCATGCGTTCCCCCAACTATCCCTATTTGTCCGCTTTCAATCATTTCCTTCAATATGGGGCTTCGCTCCAGAATTGATTTTACCGTCCGTTTTACGTTGATCGTTGCTACCTTTTCAACAAACTCTCCGTTGCCGGAATTTCTATTTTCTGTAGTTGTAGTTTCGTCATCAACAGCAGGTCTTATTTTAGTGAGTAAAGCAGTCAGGTTGCCCATTTCAACGTGATCGCAAGCGCCTTTTACTGCTCCACATTTTGTATGCCCTAAAACCACAATTATTTTTGACCCTGCTACTTTACATCCAAACTCCATACTGCCCAAAATATCTTCATTGATAATATTGCCTGCAATACGAACACTAAAAACATCACCAAGTCCCTGGTCAAAAATTAATTCGGCTGATGTTCGACTGTCAATACAACTAAGTATCACAGCGAATGGATGTTGCCCGTCTGATGTTTCATTTGCCTGTTGTAAAAGGTTGCGGTTTACTTTAAGATTGTTTACAAACCTTTTGTTCCCTTCTTTTAATAATTCCATTGCCATTGAAGGAGTGATGGATGCTTGCATTTCTTTGGTTAAAGTTTTCATTTGTTTTAGTTTTAAGATTTATAAAATAGTTAAGAATATTAAGCCGGTTCAATAAAATTTATTTTTTCAACGGTGATGTTTTTGGTTTTAGCATTGCTTGTGAAATCTGTTATTAACTCTACCACATCATAAGCAATAGATACAGATTTTGAGCAGTCAATAATTACCTTAGAATTTTCGGGAATACTTTCTAATGCTTTTACAACGCTTGCTTTATTGAAAAAAGAAACTTCCTCTGCCAGAATAAGGTGATAAACTTTTTGACCGTCTTCTGTGGTGATTATTTCTTTCATGTGGTGTGAATTGCGATAACTGTGGAGCAACGCATAAAAGCCACCAAGTATCATTCCTACTGTAATTCCTTTTAATAAGTCAGTTGCCAGAATAGCTACAACCGTTGCGGTAAACGGAACGAACTGCTCCCATCCAAGTTTATACATCTGTTTAAAAAGTGATGGTTTCGCGAGTTTATAGCCAACCACTAACAGAATAGCAGCTAAACTAGCCAGGGGTATCATGTTTAAGACACTTGCTATGGTAATAGCGCTGATTAATAAGAATACACCGTGAAGAATTGTCGACAATTTTGTTTTACCGCCAAAGTTGATGTTTGCCGAACTGCGAACAATCACTTGTGTAATTGGCAACCCGCCAATTAAACCCGAAAGAATATTGCCCAATCCCTGCGCCTTTAATTCTCTGTTGGTGGGAGTAACTCTTTTATCCGGATCCATTTTGTCGGTAGCTTCCACACAAAGCAATGTTTCCAAACTGGCTACAATGGCTAATACAATGGCTATTTTCCAAACTTCAATATTTGTTATTGCCGAAAAATCAGGAAAGGTGAACTGGCTAAAAAAGCCGGATAGGTTATCCGGAACAGGAATCCGAACAATTTGGTCGGAATTTAAACTGAAATTTAAAATTCCGGTTTGGTAAAAATAATTCATCGCTATACCAAGCACTACCACTACAAGTGGTCCTTGTATCATTTGAAATATCTTATGTTTTTTGGTCAATACAACATCCCAAAGTATCAGTATGCCTAAGGAGATGGCGCTAATCAATAATGCTCCGGGGGTAAGAAAATCGAAGGCTAAAAAAATTTCCGAGAATGTAGTTTGTCCATCTGCCTGAAAAAATGCAGTATCACCAAAACTGTCTTTATCCCATCCTAATGCGTGTGGTATTTGTTTAAGAATAATCAATAATCCTATCCCGGTCAACATCCCCTTAATTACAGATGACGGAAAGAAGTAGGCAATGAAGCCTGCTTTGGCATATCCTAAAATCAGTTGGATGATTCCAGCTAACACCACTGCTACTAAAAATGCTTCCCATGAACCGCCTAAGGTTGCAATAGAAGTTAATACGATAACCGCAAGACCTGCCGCAGGTCCGCTAACTCCAAGTGGAGAACCGCTTGCTGTGCCTACTACAATACCGCCAACAATTCCTGCAATGATTCCCGCAAACAATGGCGCTCCTGATGCTAAAGCAATACCGAGACATAAAGGCACTGCCACAAAAAACACGATAATACTCGCTGGTAAGTCGTTCTTGATTTCTTTAAAGAGATGTTTCATAAGGTTAGGATTTTGTTTCAGGCGCAATGATAGTAAATTAATTCCAAAAGATAGTATTACTACTAACTTAAATTGTTTTACTTTGCTGAAACATTTTTTGCCGATATGGATTTATATCTGAAAATCAGAATGAATGAAAAGCTGTTTCTGCGAAACCCGGAAGAAACAGAGTTGGGTAAAAACATTATTCGGTACAGTATTATGCTCATCCACGAAATAGGATTTGAGGCATTTACATTTAAAAAGTTAGCCGTTAAAATAGGGACTACCGAAGCTGGCGTTTACCGTTACTTTGAAAATAAACACCTCTTGCTTATTTACATTGTTGACTGGTATTGGGCTTGGCAGGAATACCGATTGCTGTTTCATACCAATAATGTAAAAAAGCCGGAAACGAAATTAAAGAAAGCGATAACGCTGCTTTCTACCCCTATTGTTGATGATGCGTCAACACCCTACATAAATGAAACGCTGCTTTACGAAATTGTAATGTCAGAGGGGGCAAAGTCGTATCTGACAAGAAATGTAACTGAGTATAACGAAGCAAAATTATTCAAACCGTATAAAGATTTATGCGGCAGAATTGCCGATATAATTACGGAATGCAATCCTAAATATAAATTCCCACGTTCTCTTGCATCAACTATAATTGAGATGGCGCACTCTCAAAGTTTCTATATGAAAAACCTGCCGTCTCTCACCGATTTTGGAAAGTCTAAGGATGAAGCAAAAATAATGACATTCTTAGTGGATATGGTATTTTCCACTATTAAGGTGTTATAGCTTTAGTTGGCGGGTTGGGGCACTTTTAGTTTTGTGAATTAAAGCCCATGTGTAAACGCGGATTTTTTCTTTTGTGGTTGTTTTTATTTGACTGCTTAGTGCGTCAGCGCAAAAATAAATACACTAATACAGGGTTGCAGTTAACTATAAACCAGTCTGAACAAGTCAGACGCAGTAATTTAAATGCCCCCCTGAAAACCTTATCAGCCTTTTTTTTAACTTGCTGAGAATTTAAAATAAGGTTTTTCTAACAAAGCATCAAGCGATTATCGGTAATAATTTTGATTCTGATTTGCTATCTCAGTGAAATCGCGCAGGCGGGCGGGAGATGAGGCACAATACAACTCATTAAGGATGGCGATAATTTCCTGCGCCAGAGAGTATTTGACCGCGCTTTACTCGCATACACCAGCGCCATCGCTCGGGATCCCACTTATGCTCAAGCGTATATGAAGCGCACCTCACTGAACGCAAAACTTAGCAACAATAGGGAAGCCATTGAGGACTATAACAAAGCAATCGCCCTAAATCCCTATATGGAATATATTTATGACCAACGCGCAAAATTGCGCTTCCTCATCTCTGATTTCAAGGGTGCTATTGAAGATTTAAACTAAGGCTTGGAATTATCTCCTAATAACAAGTTGATGCTGGAGCATCGCGCGGAAACAAAAAAATTCATGCAGGATTAAGTATGCGCGCTCAATGATTACACTACCTTGCTTGACTTTTTTCCTAACGACACTTTAGGTTACATTTTGCGAGCTGCATTTCTCATTGACCAAAAAAAACTCTCCGGTTGCCAATACGTACATCGAATATTTGAAAGCGGAAAAAGCGAATATTGTGCGGTAGCAGTTTGATTGGTTTGAGCCGTATTGAATACAGGTTCAACCAATTTTTTCGGTGCAATAAAAAACCCCGGCTGTTGCCAACCGGGGTTTTCACTGAGGTTTGAACTCAGCCTTGCTCTGCAATTTTACTGCCTCATCAGCATCAGTTTACCATTGCTTATCGTGCCGTCTTCCTGCAGCAAACGATACAGGTAGATGCCATCGGAAAGCCCCTGTGCGCTGTAGCTGAAGTTGTACTGCTCGCTTTCGCTTGCAGTTCCTTCAAACAGCGTTGCTACGGTTTTTCCTTCGATGGTGGTCAGTTCGAGCTTCACGCGCTGCGTGGCTGTAACTGAGAAGCGGATGTTGACCTGATCGCTGAACGGATTTGGGAATGCGCTGAGCGTGGCGCTGACGGGCAGCGTCTCGTAAGTGTCGAGGGCATTTTCTTCACCGCTGTTTTTAAATGAGCCTCCAATGACGGTGATGGCGATGAACTGTCCTGTGCCTGCGCTGCCGCTGCCGTTCGCGCCCGCATAGGCTTTTGCTTCTATGGTGTAGGTGCCGGGCTTCAAATGCCACTGCCTGTAATCGCCTGTGGGATTATCACCTGCGAGTGCAAAGGGCGCGATGTTTTCGGTGCGGAAGGAGATACCGTTGACTTTGAACTTCACGCTACCGGTGCCGCTGTTGGTGCATATGTTGGCGCGCACATTGACGATGGGCGTAGCATTGAGGTCAATTATGGAGCCGTTGCCGAGCGGGGCAATGTCAGCATCCGTGGCTGCATCAACGAGTGTGAATCCACTGATTTCACGAATGTCCGCAGGCGAGTTGATACAGTTGCCCGCGTTGCAGAAGTCGGTAGTACATGCATCTCCATCATCGCAGTCAGTATCAATGCTACAGCATCCTGCACCTGTGCAGGGAATTTGTTCATCAATCACGGTGATGGTTATAGTGAATGGTGTGCCGGAAGTGCCATAAGCGCCACCGCGTGTGTAGGGCGTGGCAGTGATGGTGTAGATGCCGGGCGTGATGTTCCAGTTTTTGTAATTGCCGTTGGGCGAATCACCAGCGATAGCGTAGGGCGCGATGTTTTCGATGCTGAAGCTGCTGCCGTTTACCGTGAAGCGGATGGAGCCAGTGGTGCCGCAGAGTTCAGCGCGAACATTGATATTGGGCGTGTAGAAAAGATTGATGGTGTCGCCATCGCTGAGCGGAGCGATGTCAACATCTGTGAACGAATTCACTAATGTCAACCCGGTGATGCCGGAACCGCCAACAGTAATCGGAGCACCGGCCACATCAAGAGAAGCACAGATACTTCCACCGCCCTGCACGAGCAAGGAGTTTACATCAAAGCCTGTTGTAACACCCGGAACCACGATAGATAAATCCAATGTGTTCGGGTCATAGACTAAAGTATGAATAGTGTAATTGCCATCACTGGTTACCGTGAAACTTGGTGAAGCGCCTGCCTGTTCAATCACAAGACCAGCGCCTTTGGTCAAAGCATACACGACTGAATAACCAGCGGGAATATTTATATCACCATTGGGTGTAGCAGAAATTGTTGCTGAACCATTCAGACATACTGAACTTGCGTCAGCAGTGAGTGTGCCTGCATTCGGATTTGCAACACTGATTGGTGCGCCTGCTACATCAAGAGAAGCACAGATACTTCCACCGCCCTGCACGAGCAAGGAGTTTACATCAAAGCCTGTTGTAACACCCGGAACCACGATAGATAAATCCAATGTGTTCGGGTCATAGACTAAAGTATGAATAGTGTAATTGCCATCACTGGTTACCGTGAAACTTGGTGAAGCACCTGCCTGTTCAATCACAAGACCAGCGCCTTTGGTCAAAGCATACACGACTGAATAACCAGCGGGAATATTTATATCACCGTTAGGTGTAGCAGAAATTGTTGCCGAGCCGTTGACAGAACAAACAGAAGAAGCATCGGCAGTCAATGTTCCGGCATCCGGGGAGTTGCTATAAACAACAACATAATTATTTGAAAGTGAAAATGAATCATCTGTCAATGCACCAAAAGTCAAAACTGTGTCTCCAATTCCTATCAGCACATTTCCAGTATAACTTAAACCCCAAACCCAAGATTCTCCTTCACCGGCTCCATCAAAATCAATTGTGCCGGTGGTATTTATAGCAAGTACTTCAGTTGCGGGAGATGTGATAACGTAAGCATAATTCGCAGATGATGTGCTATTGTTGCTCATTGTTATCAAATCAGGGATGCCGTCACCGACACAGGTGAAAACAGGGTTTCCTATATTGGAAGTAACTGTACCGCCATCAACAGCGCGAACAGAGGAGATGCTGCCGAGCAAAAAGGCAAACAGCATAATTGTTTTTGTTTTTAGGGCGTTCATAAGATTGGGTTTTTAAATTTTAAGAATTTTCATGAAGAACAATCGGCTAATCGAAAAGTTTTTCGTTCTGAAAATTATTTTCCGAATCTTTCGTACAGAACAAACCACCTATAATTCAGTTATTTTGGTAAATCGTTAATCTTTTTATGAAATATCTTCTAATAGTTGTGATTGTTGTTGCGATCATTGTAATCGCTGTTCAAATCTATTTTACAATAAGCATGTCAAAAATTGAAACCCATCATTACACGGTGATTTCACAAAAGGGAAATGTTGAAGTCAGAAAATATGATCCTGCTATTTTTATTAACTACACCGAGAAGGGAGGAATGTTTCAGGTGCAGAACAATGCTTTCAGAAACCTTGCGGGTTATCTATTCGGCAGCAATGCGCGGGAACAAAAGATTGCCATGACCGCTCCCGTGCAAATGGAACAGAAAGACAACGATGCGGTGATGCGGTTCATGATTCCCTCTGAGTATAAATTGAAAGACTTGCCTGCGCCTACTAATAGCAAGGTGTTAATGACTGAGGAGCCTGCATTTTATGCCGCAGCAATTCGCTATAGCGGTTTCAATAATGAAAGCAAATTTCAAAAACACAAAAAGCAATTGGAAGAATTCATCAGCAATGAAAAATTGGAATTGGATGGTGCTTTTATTTTCCTCGGTTACAATCCGCCTTTTCAGTGGTTTGGCAGAAAAAATGAGGTGCTAGTGAAAATTGAGAGCATCGGAATTGCTGTTCCATGATTTCGGCAATCAGCATCGTTTTCCCACATCAACTGTATCGGAATAATCCATGTCTGAATAAAAACTTCAAGGTGGTGTTGCTATAAGACCCTCTCTATTTCACGCAATACGCTTTTCATAAACTCAAACTTGTATTCCATCGCGCTTCCATGCAGCGCTACGCAGACTTTCTGCGCGAGCACGGATTTGCAGTTGAATACATTGCCTTTCATGAACATGAAAATCCGGACATGCTGCTGGCGCAATTCCGCAGGAGCGGCAGCACAGCGATTCACTATGCCGACACCACTGATTATTTGCTTGAGCGCAGATTAAGGCGCTATGCGGAAAAATATCAAATAGCGTTGCGCAGCTATCCTTCTCCAAATTTTCTCACCACAAAGGAAGAATTAAAAAACCTGCTCGGCAGCGACCGGAAATATCGCATGGAGAATTTTTATATCAACCAAAGAAAGCGGCTCTGAATTTTGGTTGAAGGAGAAAATCCTATTGGCGGCAAATGGAGTTACGATGCGGAGAACAGAAAAAAAATGCCGCGCAGCATACAAGTGCCGCAAATTTTTACATCCGCTGAAAACAAGTGTGTTGCCGAAGCGAAAAAATATGTTGCTTCCACTTTGCAAAAAACCCCGGCAATGCGGATGCGTTTATTTATCCCGTCACGTTTGAGGATGCAGAAAAATCACTGGAGGATTTTCTTGAAAACAGAATGCACTTGTTCAGAACTTATGAAGATGCGATTGCTCGTGAAGAAACTTTTCTCTTTCACTCCATACTCACGCCTGCGCTGAACATCGGCTTGCTTTCGCCCGCTGGCGTAATGGAACGAACGCTTGTCTTTCATCAAAGAAAGAATTTTCCGCTCAACAGCCTTGAAGGTTTCGTTCGGCAAATCATCGGTTGGCGTGAATTTATGCGCGGCATCTATACGTTGGAAGACGTGTATCAGCGCAGGAAAAATTTCTGGGGATTTGAGCTGAAAATCACCGCAAGTTTTTACAATGGCACCACGGGCATTGAGCCGGTGGACTCTACCATTCGGAAGATTCACGAGCGCGCTTACTGTCATCACATCGAGCGCCTGATGGCGCTTGGCTCCTTCATGCTGCTGTGCGAATTCCATCCCGATGAAGTGCATCGGTGGTTTATGGAGTTGTTTATTGATGCTTACGGCTGGGTGATGGTGCCGAATGTGTATGGCATGAGCCAGTATGCCAATGGCGGATTGATTACCACAAAACCCTACGTGTGCGGTTCAAACTACATCCTGAAAATGAGCGACCATAAGAAAGGCGATTGGCGCGCAGTGTGGGACGCGCTGTTTTGGAGATTCATTCATGTGCATAGAAATATGTTTGCGAACAACCCGCGCATGAGCATGATGGTGCGACAATTAGAAAAAATGCCTCAGCAGAAATTACAAATGCAACTTGCTGTCGCAGATAAATTCCTGAAAACGATGTAATAGTTGCGATTTCTCAATTTTTCTATGACTCGCAACGACAGATGCTGGATTCTGAAAGGTATCCTGAAAACCCTCTCAGCATTTTTTTGTTAACTTGTTGAGGAATTAAAAATTAAATTTTCCCTGCCAACGTATGAAGCGATTACCGGTAATAATTGGGATTCTGATTTGCTGCCTCAGCGTATTTGCACAGCCGGGCGGGAGAGGAGGCGCAATACAACTCATTGCAGATGGCGATAATTTCCTGCGCCAGGGAGTATTTGACCGCGCTTTACAAGCCTACGCCAGCGCCATTGCTCGGGATCCCACTTATGCTCAGGCGTATATGAAGCGCGCCTCGCTGAACGCAAAACTTAGCAACAATAGGGAAGCCATTGAGGATTACAATAAAGCGATAGCCCTCAATCCCTATGTGGAATATATCTATGACCAACGCGCAAAATTGCGCTTGCTCATCTCTGATTTCAAAGGCGCAATTGAAGATTTAAACAAGGGCTTGGAATTATCTCCTAATAACAAGTTGATGATCGCGCATCGCGCGGAAACAAAAACATTCATGCAGGATTATGCAGGCGCGCTCAATGATTACACCGCTTTGCTGGACTCTTTTCCCAATGACACTTTAGGATACCTTTTGCGAGCTTCATTTTTCATAGACCTGAAAGACTACGAGGCTGCCCATCGCGATATTCAAAAGGCATTGGTATTATCTCCAAATTCTTCAATTAGCTACAATCTACTTGGAATTTATCATCGCAATACGGGGAATGTGGAAGACGCTGTGCAGGCATTTACAGTTTCTATCCAGCACAACCCGGAATTCGCCCTTGGATATTATAACCGCAGCATTGCCTACCGCCTCATGGGAAATAATCAGGCTTCCGCCAATGACCTCGACAAAGCAATCGCGATGGACACCCGTATGAAAAACGCATATTTCAACCGCGCTATTTGTAAAAAAGACGCTGGCGATTATATTGGGGCGCTGGAAGATTACAACAAGGCGGTCGAACTTGACAGTGAATTTTCAGATGCTTTATACAACCGCGGTTTCACAAAAAAAATTATGGGCGACTATGCAGGCGCGCTTACGGATTACAATGAAGCTATTGCGGTGAATCCTAAAGACCCGAATCTGTATAATGCGCGGGGTAAAATCAAGGCATTATTTGGCTATTACAACGAAGCAATTGGGGACTACTCCACTGCCATTTCTCTTCAACCTGATTACGCAGACGCTTGGCTAAACCGAGGCGTAATTCACATCATTAATTTGTATAAAGATTCCGGGTGTGACGACCTTCGCGAAAGCATGCGCCTTGGCAGTCGGCTGGCGGAAGATAAGTACAAATATTTCTGCACGAAGTATTGATGCGGTAATACAGCATAACCGAATCTTCCGCTTCCATCGCTGATTTACGTTTGCAGTTCAGAGTTGCTTATTCTGCCATCAGCGCAGTTGCTTAAAATTTAAATGACTTAAGAACTCGCTGCGGACTTTGCTTTTGTTGAACTTGCCGCGATAGCTTGCAGTGAATGTGCTGCTGTTCACGTCATTGATGCCGCGCGAGGCGACACACAAATGGTCGGCTTCAATCACAACAGCGACATCATCGGTTTTTAAAATATCTGCTAAACTGTTGGCGATTTGTTCCGTGAGGCGTTCCTGCACCTGCGGTCGCTTGGAATAATATTTTACGAGGCGGTTGATTTTCGACAGCCCGATAACATGCGCCTTTGGAAAATATGCCACATGCGCTTTCCCGATAATCGGAACAAAATGATGCTCACAATAAGAATAGAGCGTGATGTTTTTTTCCACGAGCATTTCCTTGTAGCCATAGTCATTCGGAAACACAGTTGCTTTTGGCTTGTTGCGCGGGTTCAGCCCCATGAACGCTTCCTGCACAAACATTTTCGCCACACGATGAGACGTGCCTTTCAGGCTTTCATCCGTGAGGTCTAAGCCCAGCGTCTGCATGATTTCACCGAAGTGATGCGCGATTGTTTCAATTTTTTCGCTGTCAGATTTTTCATCTGCCTGCGTAAGATGCAGCAATTCCTCTGTCTCTTCAGCAAGCGCTGCATGGTGATGATGCGCGTGTCCGTTCAAACTGTTTTTGTGAAAGCCATTGTGCTGCGGTGCGTGTAATCTATTTTCTGTCATCGAAAGCCTTTCATCATAAAACAAGCAGATGGAGGGATTGTTTCAAGAGCGCTATTGGTGTAATTTTTTTAAAACTTTTTGTTTTTCCAAAAACATTTTCACCGCCTCCGTGTTTAATACTGCATTAACAAACCAAAATAAAATTAAAAAATGAAAAAGCATTTGTTTCTCTATGGAGCCATGGCGCTCTCAGTTTTATTCCTGTTCTCTTCCTGCGATGAAGATGATGATGACAACGACATGAACGCACATGCCAATGTTCTTGTAACACACGCTTCGCCTAATGCGCCTGGTGTTGACCTCTTGGTGGATGACGTGAAAGTAAATTCCGTTGCGCTCACATTCCCAAACAACACAGGCTACCTGATGGTAGATGCAGGCACGCGCAACATCAAGGTGAATGTTGCGGGAACATCTACTACGGTGATTGAAGCCGACCTCGACCTGATGCAGGATGCGAACTATTCTGTGTTTGCGGTTGATTCGGTTTCAAAAATCAGCGCGTTGGTAATTGCGGATGACCTCGCTGCTCCTGCATCGGGCAAGGCGCATGTGCGTTTCATTCACCTTTCGCCAAACGCTCCTGCGGTTGACATCGCGGTAGATGGTGGCTCAGTAGTTTTCGGAGATTACTCTTTCAAAGAATACACTGCATTCACTCCGCTTGATGCAGGTTCGTATGATTTGGAAGTGCGCGTTGCAGGCACCGCAACGGTTGCGCTCGACCTCGACCCCATCACGCTTGAAGCAGGTAAGATTTACACTGTGTTCGCGAAAGGATTTCTTGGAGGCGCGGGAGCGCAAGAACTCGGTGCTGAAATCATCGTGAACAATCCGTAAGAACTTTTTTTCGATTGCACAATTAGAAGCTCTGCCGAGAGGCAGGGCTTTTTTTTTGTTAAGTTGTAAACCTTAGAAAGGCTGTTAAGAGAATTCTTCGCGCTCAGCGTTTCACAAACTTTTCAATTTGTTCCGCGTCTTCTTCCGTCCATGCTTTGATAAAGTAGCAACCGGAATTCAAATTTGAAAGGTCAAGCGCAACCTGCGTATTTCCTTTTTGCAATTTTTCTGTTCTGCTCAAAATATTTTTCCCAAGCATATCAATCACAGCAAGATTGACATTGCTCGCAGAGTGGTTTGTAAATTTTACCGTGATAAAATCTATTGCAGGATTCGGAGAAATATCCATTTGAAATGTTTCTTCTTCAGACGCAGAAGATGATAATTCGTTTTCGGGACTTGTCTTAAAACTTTTGTTGGAATGATTAGCTGTCCAGTCTAAGTTGATGAGTTTGTTGTTTCCTGTTCCATGAAAGCAATAATTTGAAGTTCCAATTACCTGCACAGAGTTGAAATCCTTGTTGGCATTAATATTCAAAGTCAAAGCGTACCTTCTTAATCCATCTGGAACATTATGCAACAGCAAACTAATTTCCAATTGGTTGCCCTTTAGTTGCGAGGAGAGAACCGTTGTTTGCTTCACAGCAAGATATTCATATACTTCCTGCAAAGGCGCCATCCAAATTCTGTCTGAACCGTTTTTACCAAACGTGTTGTCAACGTATTGCGCGTAAAATTTGAAAGTAGGATAAATTAAATTTCCGTTGAAATCCGTGCTCATATTATGTGTGGCATCATTGTACCAATAGTGGTCGCCATTCCCGCTCAGGCTTGCCGCTTCGTCAATATGGTCAGTGACGTTTGACTGGTTATGCGTACCGTTTTGAATGAACTGCCTTTTTAATTTGAAATCATTCAAATCAAGCGCAGCATCCACCTGCACGATGTCGTCATAAAAGCCGGAACCGCTTTGGTCATACACTGCAATCATTCCATTATTAAATGCAGGATGCACATAATTCTCATCGCCTGCGGGAACTACAAAGTGAGTCATATCAATACCGGTAAGCGAATCAACGTAGCGTACATTTTCATTTACCTGGTAGTCATAGCTGAAGTCAGTATCATTTGCCGAATGTGTAAAACTGTGATTCAACACATCCCAGCCTGCTGCATGAAGCTCTATCAATTCAGCCCATGTTATTCTGTTGTCCGTGCTTCTTGATTTGTGCAGGTCTTGTCCAATATTATTTCTCGAATACCATGCAAGCCCGGCTTTGAAGGGAATATTATTTCCGCAGCCATCGGTATAAAACATGCCGGGATACATGATGTTGTCATATTCATTCAACCCACCATTAAACATTCTATAAGCAATTCGATAGCCGTCCATGTGTCCGTCATCCATCGTGTAGCTGTACGCAAAATCTTTATTGTATTTCAAAGGCGCTTTTTCCACGCTGTATGAAGAAGGAGCGCTGTTGAAAGTCAAAATTATTTTCAGCGTATCATCTATCGAAGGTTCAACGCTGATATGAACGGGGCTTGAAGCAACAAACTGAGTTGATTGATAGGCGCGCGCAGTCAGCGTATAATTTCCAACAAGAATAGTGTTCCAATTGAAACTATAGGGGCTGGACATATCAGTGCCGAGCAGCGTATTGCCGCGATAGAATTCCACTTTAGTGATCCTTACATTTTGCGTGGAAGAAGTGATTAGCTCGACAAGCAGTTGCCCTGACTCTCCTTTTCCATCATGCGCATTCTCCGTTTTTGTATCGCCAAACCACAGGAAGGGCGCGCTGCCGCCCGCGAATTCGATTTTCTGAATGCCGATTTCAAATGCCGCTGCGCCTATGCAACTTGGAAATTCAATATATTTGACTGCTGTGAAATCAAAACCCGGAAAAGCAGAAAGCGGAATCGTAATTGTTTTCCACTCATTGCCGATGCCGCCTGCGGCTGTAACATACGTTTGTAAGGACGAAGGACTTTTTGAACTGCCATTCGGCTTGAACTGAATTTTATTCCATTGCGCTGTACCGGTAAAATCACGAAGCGTCAACTTCAATACATTGTTTCCACCTGCGGTTACATTATAGTTTGAGCCATAGATTGTACTCGCACTATAACCCATCTTCAATTTCTTCCAGCTTGAAGCGGCATTGGTTACTTTCAAATAAGGCGCATCCGATGTTCCGGTTGCTTCAATTTCAGCGCTGATTGTGATGTCAGAATTTTCAAGAAAAAAACTATTCTCCTGTGGGTTGATGACACTTACTGCGAAAGGAAGGACTGCGGTGTCAACTGGCTGTTCATTGACAGAAATAGTTATTGCTGAAGAAAAAGCAGTTGCGCCATCATCGTCAAACGCTTTTGTTTTCAGCGTAAAGTTTCCGGAAGAAATATTATTCCATGCGAATGAATACGGACTGGATAAATCCGTTCCAAGCAAATTATTTCCTTCATAGAATTCAACTTTCGCAATGTTGCCATCGTTGTCGGAAGCAGTAGCAGTGATGTTAATTATTGCAGGAGCAATAAACTCCGAGTTGTTTGCGGGGGCTGTGATTGTTGATGTGGGTGGTATGTTTTGCGGAACAACAACAGTTGTATTTGCCGCCCAGTTAATTACTGCATCAAACAATTTCCCTCCATCTGCAGTGAGTGATGCCGCGCTGTTATCATGCAGAAAAAAACCTACTCTTCGCGCAGGAGCATTCAAGCCTTGCATTGCCGCGCCCGTTTCATAGCCGAAGATTGCAGCCTTCGTTGGAGTGCCGACAATCGTTGCGACCGTTATCGCATTCGCTGTTGGTTTCCCCCAGGGAATTGTTTGGTTTGATGGATAAAGTGAAATATTTCCTGCGGAAAGTCCTGCTGCCAAAGGATGCGCGCTATTCGTCAGCGCGATTTTTTTTTGCGAACCCTGCGAGCCATAGTTCCCGCTTCCGCCTGTCATTTTTAAATCTGCAAACAATCCGCTTTCGCAATTAATCACCGGCACAGCTACGTTGGTGAACGCATCCTCCACATCATCTGATGTTATAGTGGAGGAAATAAAAACAAGATTTTTTCCTGCGGCATCATTTGCAATTGCTGCATCATCTGCCTTCACTGTTACAACGAAATTCAATGACTCAAGCCTCGTCTTGATTGCATTGTCGCCACCATTGAGCGTTGTGTTTCCGACAACAAGCAGCACATATTTTTGAGGAATAGAAGTAGTGCCCTCAACGAAAATATTTACTGTTGCAGAGGTAGTTGTCTTTCCTCCATCGGCAGTCGCAACCGCTTTGAGCGTGTAATTTCCTGCGGCAACATTTGTCCAGATAAAACTGTAATCGCTTGTGAAATCAACGCCAAGCAAATTATTTCCCGAATAAAATTCCACCTTCACGATGCTGCCGTTGCTGTCGGCTGCATTTGCGGTGATGAGGATTTCAGCAGGCGCAATAAAAGCTGCGCCCTCAACCGGACTTGTAATCGCTGCAGATGGTGGCGGGTTAGGCAATTCAACAGAAATATTTATTGAAGCTGAAGCGGAATCATTTTCATTATCGAATGCCCGCGCAGTGATGGAATAATTTCCCGCAGGAACAGCTTCCCACAAGTAAGAATAAGGACTCGTTGAATCTGCTGCAAGCAAATTATTTCCTGAATAAAAATGCACAACAGCAACATCGCCATCTGAATCATCTGCTGTTGCAAGAATTTGAATATCGCCACCGGGAGGAAATGTCGCTGAATTTGCGGGCGAGGCGATCGCTACAGTCGGGGGAAGATTCTGAACGCTCAAATTGGCAGCCCACAGAATCGCTGCATCAAGCAGCGCAATTCCGTTTGCGGATAAAAATCCTGCTCCATCATCTTTCAGAAAAAACCCGACTCTGCGCGCAGGTGCAGCTAATCCGTCCATCATTGCTCCGGCTTCAAATCCGAAGATTGAAATCTTCTGCGCATCACCGGTGAGCGTGGCGATTTTCAGGGCATTGCTGTTCGGTTTCCCCCACGTGATTCCGTCAGAAGTTGAATAAATGACAGTATTACCGTTTGGTAATCCTGCGGCAAGCAGATGCCCCGCATTCGTGATTTTAACCTGCGTCAATGAATTTTGTGTTCCATAGTTTGAAGTTGCTGTTGCCGTCATCTCCAAATCATCAAACAGCGCACTTTCACAATTAATCAGCGGCACGGCAACATTGGTAAACTTGGTAGTGATGTCTGTTGACGAAACTGTAGCGGAGATAATCACGAGGCTTTTCCCCGTTGCATCCCCTGCTGTTGACGAAGAAGCTGATTTGACGGTGACCGTATAGCCCAAAATCTGTAGCCTGTTTTTTAACGCCAAATCACCGCTGTTGAGATTGGTGTTGCCTACCACTAATAATGCAGTAGGAGTTACAGGCAAAGGCGAGCCATACAAGCACACACTAAGAAAAAGCAGGAAAGCAGAGAGGTAAATTTTCACGGGTGTTTTTAGGGTTATGGCAAAATAACCGTGTATGGCAACATTAGCAAGCAAAATCTGTCGCTGTGTTCACGAAATCTGTGGCAAAAACTTTCTGTTTGATGAGAAGGAGATACGAATTATTTTCCGTGACACTTCTTATACTTCAACTTGCTGCCGCACGGACACGGATCGTTGCGCCCCACCTTCGGCTCGCTCCGAACGATGGGTTTGAAAGGGCTGATGAAAGTATTGCTCAGGATCGGCTCATCATCCCATTCTTCTTCATCCTCTTCAGAATCATCACCGTTTTGATAGCCGGACCAGGTTTTCAAAATATACGCATACCTTGATTGGATGGAGTAAATCTTTCTTTTAAGGTCATTGTTAGGATAACGCGGCTCGTGCAATTCTTGGATGACATCTTCTATCGAACCGCATACGCCTATTCCGGCTAAACGGTGTTTATAAATTTCGGTAAGCAATGGCTCCAGTTCTTTAGCATCCATATCGAGCAAATCGCCCACAATGAAGCCTATCATGTTTGTATCAATAATTCTGTCATTCTCTTTTTCCGCAAGGAAAAACAAGAGCAGGTCTTCGTACCATTTGATAATCTCATCCCTGCGCTCCGGTTGATAGAGCGCTATCTGGCTCACAGCCGTAGAAACCTGGGTGCGGGCGTAGCAATCATGGTCAGGCTCCATCATGAACAATTTCAGCGCGTCAAGCTGATTAAATCCAAGCGTGTAAATACATTCCCAAACTTCTTCTGTGAGAAAATCGGAAAACCAGTAATCCAAATAATCTTTATCCTGCCGTAGAATATCAAGCAACACAGGAAGGCTTTCCTCAGACTTCAACTCTGTAAGCAGGAATAGCGCGTGCAGCAAAAACTCATTCGAGTTGTTATCCCAATCTTTGTTGCTGAAATAATCGAAGCGCGCCATGCTATCGTAAATCACTTTATGCAGGTCTGGTATTAGCGTTTCGCGCGGCAGTGAAAGAATTTCCGTGATGATGTCGGAACTGATGCCCATGCCGTTGCAATACAAGTGCTCCACCTGCGGATGCGTGAACACGGGCTTCTCCGTAGTGGGTTCCACTACTTTTTTTGCAACAACTTTCACGCTCCGGGATTCTTTATGCTCCCGCTCCCACCGCTCTGCTGTCTTTTCCAGCCTGAGCGCCATCACTTGCATCTGTAGCGGCTCAATCTCTATGAGCGGGTCTTCCAATTTCTTCAGCACATCCAACCGTATCTCTGCTGCCTTTAAATCTTTGATGCCCACAAAATACATCAACGCAATCCTGTTGAATGAAGCCACCTCATTGGTGTGAAACTCGTTGCGGTGCGGGTAGAGTTCTTTAATGTCCATGTATTCACCCAGCACTTCCGGCACTTTATCAAATTCTTCTTTTGCAATGTATTCTCCTGCCAGATTCAACTTGCCAAACAGGTAGTCAGGATGTTCCTTCAGCAGCCAGTTATTTACCTCATTCGCTTTGGCTACGTTTCCCTGAAACGCATAGAGCGTTGACAACTGGTTCTTGAACTGCGGCACGTGCGGATATTTTTCAATCAGGTCGTGCAGTTCGCGAATCGTGCTGTTCTTTTTGCGCTGCACTTTTTCGAAGGTTTGCCTTAGAATTTCCTGCACCTCATCATTAATGCCGAAGTAATCGTTCATGAGGTTGGGATTGCCTGTGATGGCGTATTTTGACAGGCGATAGCGGGAGCCGGTGGTATCCATGACAGAGGAATTTTGATGTAAATCAAAAGTACGAAATACCCTCTTTCGCAACTCAAATCCATGAACAATTCTTCATGCTCTTCGCGCTGCACTCGCATTGTGTTCTTTGTGGTTTAATAATTCAGAAACCACGAAGGACGCGAAGATTTTTTCACAAAGAACACAAAGCCCTGCTTCGTGGCTTTTGTGTTGGATTTTCTCTGAATTCTTTGTGGTTAAAATTTTTCATTTCAACCGCTCCAACATCCCTTTCCGCTTCACGATATTGTTGTAATCCCATTGTATCTGTCTCAACTTTTCAAGCCAGTGTTCCAAATCGTCCTTGTCGAACTGGCATCTCAGCATGTTAAGAATTGCCGCGCAAGTTGCAAACACGGATGATGAAGCGCAGAAGTTGTTTACACTGATTGAAAGCTACCGGGTTCAATACGCCAAGCGAAGGTCGCTGATGGAGGAGTTGGATAAGGTGTGAGGGTGATGTTCTTTCTTGGCAAAGGAACGCATTGCGCCTTGCTTGCGCTGGGCAGAGAGTAGCCAAGCATAACTAATGGGCAGTTCTAAAAATTGCTTTTTTATCGCCTTACCCCATCCTTCTCCCGGAGGAGAGGGTGTCATTGGTAGAATTTTTAGAACTCCCCTAATAAAATTGAGCAGAATATCTTTGGATGAATTTTACAAACTCAATGAACAAGGGGAAAGAGATAATTTATCTTGACAATAACGCTACAACTCCGATTGATAAACGGGTGTTGGATGCGATGATGCCGTTTCTAACAAGTGAATTTGCGAACGCAAATAGCACACATCAGTTTGGTGTAGGTGCTTATGAAGCTGTGAAAACTGCACGAATACAAGTGAGTGAATTGATTCATGCAGAAGCAAATGAAATCATTTTTACAAGTGGTTCAACGGAAGCAATCAACTTGGCAATTAAAGGCGTTGCTGAAAATTATTCGGCAAAAGGAAAACATATTGTAACGGTTGCAACGGAACATTCGGCTGTGCTTGATGTGTGCAAGTATCTTGAAACGAAGGGTTGCGAAGTAACTTTTTTACCTGTGAAAGCTGACGGACTTATTGATGTTACTGAACTGAAAAAAGTTTTGCGAACTGATACAATTCTTGTGTGTGTGATGTATGTGAATAATGAAACCGGTGTGATACAACCGATAAAAGAAATTGCTGAACTCACTCATGAAGTTGGTGCGTTGTTTATGACGGATGCAACACAAGCGGTTGGAAAAACAAAAGTTGATGTTGATGCTTTAGGAATTGATTTGCTCTGCATGAGTGGACACAAAATTTATGCTCCTAAAGGTGTTGGTGCGTTGTATGTGAGGCAAAGAATAAATCGTGTGAAGTTGTCTGCACTCATACATGGGGGAGGACACGAAAAAGGAATGAGAAGCGGAACGCTGAATGTTCCTGCAATAGTTGCTCTTGGTGCTGCCTGTGCAATTGCACAAAAGGAAATGTCAAAAAACACTGAAAGCATTTTGTCTTTAAGAAATTATTTAG
>Ga0163147_10000099_pt1 | contig 117285 bp, 95 predicted proteins | sample OliLakLV19MP6G1_FD_148597 | JGI IMG/M metagenome (GOLD analysis project Ga0163147, IMG submission 148597) | Freshwater microbial mat bacterial communities from Lake Vanda, McMurdo Dry Valleys, Antarctica- Oligotrophic Lake LV.19.MP6.G1 | ecosystem: Environmental > Aquatic > Freshwater > Lake >... | reverse complement strand
CAGACGGGCAAGTGCTTCCCACCGGACAAAAAAAATTCCGCCAAATCAATAAGTATATTGAAATCATTAACACTCTCTTACAACAATCGCCGCTTCCGCCGGATGCGCATATCGTGGACATGGGTTCGGGCAAGGGCTATCTGACGTTTGCTTTGTACGATTATCTCACGAATCATTTAGGCTTATCGCCAACAGTCATCGGAATTGAATTGCGACAGAATCTGGTTGACTTTTGTAATAATTTGGCTCAAAAAGCCGCTTTTGAAAACCTGCATTTTATAGCTCAAGACATTAACGATTATCAATCCGAACGCACCGATATGCTCATCGCGCTCCACGCTTGCGACACTGCCACCGACCTCGCTATTGCAAAAGGCATTAAAAATCAAGCATCTATAATTGTCGTTGCGCCTTGTTGTCACAAGCAAATACGAGGGCAGATGAGTTGTCAGACCGATTTACAAGCCATTTTAAAACATGGTATCCTCGAAGAGCGCCAAGCAGAACTTATTACCGACGGCATCCGCGCCTTGTTGATGGAAGCGAATGGTTACAAAACAAAAGTGTTTGAATTTATCTCCACCGAGCACACCGGCAAAAATTTGATGATAGTCGGCACGAAAAGTAAGCCCAATGTGGAGGCACTGCAAAAAGTGAAAGCGATAAAAAAGACGTTCGGGATAAGAGAGCATTATTTGGAGGGATTGTTGAGGTGAATATCTTCGTTTTTATTTCCATGCACAATACCTTTTTTCTTTTCAAAAAACCGTACCTCCACCTCCTCCCCATCAAAAACCGCATACGAACATCCGTACAGCCACTCTCCTAAATTGATATACCGACTCGTTCCATTTTTTAAAATATAATCAATTGGTAAATGGCGGTGTCCGAATATAAAATAATCTGCGGGAAGCGTGTCCAATTTAAGATTGGCATAAGAGACGAGCCATTCATCGGTTTCACCAAGGAAGGCGGGGGCTTCGGGATAAAGCGAGCGACTTTTACCGGAGAAGAAATTTGCCAGCCCGATGCCGAAATTAGGGTGCAGCCGCGCGAATAGCCATTGACAGGCAGGATTTGAAAAGACTTTTTTGATGAATTTATACCCATGATCGCCCGGACCCAATCCGTCGCCATGCCCAATGAAAAAAGTTTTACCGTGGATTTCGCGCACGATAGGTGCTCGATAAGTGGGAATGCCGAGTTCTTCTTCAAAATAACGGAACATCCACATATCATGATTACCGGTAAAGTAGTAAATGGGAAGCCCACCATCACGCAATTCTGCTAATTTTCCTAATAATCTTACATAACCTTTCGGCACGACTGTTTTATATTCAAACCAAAAATCAAATACATCGCCGACTAAATACATCGCTTCCGCGTCTTTGCTTACCATGTCCAGCCAGCGTACCATTTGTCGCTCGCGCTCGGCACTCGTGAGGCGCGCATTTACACCCAAATGAAAATCAGAAGCGAAATATGTGTTCATGTGTTTATGTATTCTTGTGTTCTTGTCCTGTGCTACTTGAACACACTAACACCCGAACACCTGGACACAAAATTACACTTTCTCCATCACAGTGCCACAATTTTTACAAGTGCGCAAGTCTTCCGATACCATAAATTCGCTGATAGCGGCTTTGATTTGGGTGCCGATGTCTTGCAAGACAAACGTAGCTTCGTGCAGTTTTTGATTACAATTTTCACAAAACCAAATCAATTTGTCTTCTTCGCCGGGTTTGCGATAGCGCTCGATGACCAGTCCAATCGTGTCTGCCGGACGCTGGGGCGAATGCGGAATGCGCGGCGGCAACAAAAACATTTCGCCTTCCCGAATAGGAATTGTTTCTGGCTCGCCATTTTCGTTGATAATTTTGACAGAAATATCGCCTTCGAGTTGAAAAAAAAGTTCTTCGCCATCTTCCCAGTGATAATCTTTGCGCCCATTGGGACCGCCTACGACCATCACGATGTAGTCGTCATTGCCTTTAAAAATCTGTTGATTGCCAACGGGTGGTTTCAACAAGTGGCGATTTTCGGCTATCCAGTTTTTGACGTTGAATGGTTTGAGCATAAGTTTTAAGGTTGAGATTGAGATTGAGAAGGTTGATAGCACACTGATTATTATGGTTTTTAAGATTTAAATCAGTCAGAATCATAAATATCATAATAATCAGTGTACCATCTTTGCCAATGGCAGATTTTCAACTTTCTCCATCTATATTTGTACTCAATGTAATAAAATTTTCAAAAACTTCCAATGGATTTAAATTTACAAGGCAAAAATGCGCTGGTGGGCGGCAGTAGCAAGGGCATTGGTAAAGCAATTGCAATAGAACTGGCACTGCTTGGCGCGAATGTAACGCTGGTGGCTCGTTCGGCGGATTTGATGTCGGATGTTGTGCATGAATTAGACCACTCAAAAGGGCAGCACCATAATTTTCTGGTCGCTGATTTTTCGGATAGCCATGATTTGAATGCCAAAATTAAAAGTCTGGTTTCCTCTAAAATAATTCATATTTTAATTAATAACACCGGTGGACCGCCGGGCGGTGCGATTTTTGACGCGGAATTGGAAGCGTTTCAACAGGCATTTCATAATCACGTATTGTGTAATCAAATATTGGTGCAAGCCGTCGTGCCGGGCATGATTCGAGAAAATTATGGTCGGATTATAAATGTCATTTCGAGTTCCGTAAAAGTTCCAGTGGATAATTTGGGCGTATCCAATACCACTCGTGGAGCGGTGGCAAGTTGGTCAAAAACGATGGCAAATGAACTCGGTCGCTATGGCATCACCGTAAATAATGTATTGCCAGGCTACACTGAAACCGAGCGGCTTTGGGCAATTGTAGAAAATACAGCACAACGAACGAACACCGAAATGGATGATGTATCCCAAAAAATGAAGCAGGATATTCCCTTGAATCGCTTTGGAAAACCGGCGGAGATTGCAGCAGTAGCAGCGTTTCTGGCGACTCCGGCAGCAGCGTATATCACAGGGACGAATATTATGGTGGATGGTGGACGGACGCGGAGTTTGTGAATTGTGAATTGCGAATTGTAAATTGTAAATTGTAAATTGTGAATTGTGAATTGTGAATTGTGAAATATAAACTATTTTGAATTCTATAAAAAATAAGCAAGTACTCGTCACAGGCGGCACAGGCTTTCTCGGTTCGTATGTGCTGCGTTACCTCGTGCGCGAGGGCTACACGCAGGTGCGGGCGCTGCGGCGGGCGACGAGCACCATGGATTTGGTAGCAGATGTAACCAATGGGATTGAATGGGTAGAGTGCGATATTTTGGATGTATTTGCATTAGAAGATGCGATGCAAGGCGTACAACAAGTGTATCATTGTGCAGCGGTGATATCGTTTGACCCGCGCGATTATGAAAAAATGCGGACTGTAAATGTAGACGGCACTGCCAATGTGGTCAACGCAGCGTTGGACGCAAATGTGGAAAAACTCTTGCACGTCAGTTCTACCGCCGCCATTGGACGCACTAAAAATCAGCCGATTGTGACAGAAGAAAATAAATGGGAACGCAGTCATTATAATTCGGAATATGCGATTAGTAAATATTTGGCAGAAAATGAGGTATGGCGCGGCATGGTGGAAGGTTTGAATGTGGCGATTGTGAATCCGTCTATCATTTTGGGCAGCGGACGGTGGGACGAAGGGGCGTTGAAATTTTTCAAACTCGGCTGGCAAAGTTTTCCATTTTATACCAAAGGCACGGCGGGTTTTGTAGATGTGCGGGATGTGGCGCGTTTTATGTTGCAATTGATGGAAAGTGAAGTCGTGGGCGAACGATATATTTTGAGTGGCGAAAGTTTGACTTATCAGACGATTATGAATGAAATCGCATTGCAATTAAATAAAAAACCGCCTACGATTCAAATCAATCCTCTTTTACAACAAATCGCTTGGCGCGTGGAGTGGCTGCGGTCGCGGGTGTTGGGTGGTCGTCCGCTTGTGACCAAGGAGACAGCGGGGCATTCGCTTCGGTCTTTTTTGTATCAAAATGATAAATCTCGGAATGAATTTGATTTTGAATATACGCCCATTCGGCAAACGATAGCGGAGACGAGTCGGCAATTTCGAGATGCGGCGGAAGCGGATTTTAAAGCGATGACGTTGCCGTTGATATAGTAAAATGTACGATATAAAATTAGGAAACTTTCAAAGTTTCCTAATCCTCCTTCACTCGACTAACATTAAAAAAATTTTCTTTTCTTAGTTTCAACTCACCAACTTCTCTCCACTTAAAACCGTTAAAGTTTTTATAACACTCTCCCACATCTATCTTTCGTATTTATTTGTTTATCAGGAAATAAAGTCCTTTTGAATATGGTAGCCGAATTAGAAAAAGTAGCCACTCGACCCGATGTCCCCTTATTTGATATCCTTCACAATTTGGGTATTGATTGTATTCCTTTTAAAACCAAACTCTGCTTTAATCCACTGATTAAACGAATTGAAACATACCAGAATAGTACCGATTTTGGCGAGGCATTTCTGGCAAAACAGATTTTGGAAATGCTGAAGGATGCGCCTGAATTGTACCATCCGATTGAAGATTTTTCACTCTTGGAAAAGCATAAAGAGGTCATACAATTGATGATGACGACGGTGCTACCGCCTGCACTGAGGCATACACAACTGTCCAAAGTGAGCGCCCCGTTTGAATTGCAGCCGGTGTACATGACCAAAGCGGTGGAGAAAATGATGGGCTTGGGCAAGGACAAAATGCAATTTACAATTCATGATTTTACGGATGTAATACAAAATGAAGTAGTGGTACGCGCGTGCAGTTTTATTCTCAATCAATTTTATGATGCGGATTTGCAGTTGGAACCCCTGATGGCATTTACCATTCGCAATGTAGAGACGGAGGTGGAGCGGCATTATAAAGCGCAACTCAATATGGATTATGTGGGCATTGAATTGAAAAAGCCGTTGAAGCCGCTTTCGCAAGAAGATATTCATCAAATGTTAAGTAATATTTATGATGTAGATTTATGGTTGCACCATCTTCCGCCAGCTAATTTTGAATTTCATGGCATCGTGATTACCACTTTGGTGGACATTACGGAGGAAGAGGCATTGTCTCGAATGAAGTTTCGGCTGCTGCGCAAAGACGCGATTGTAGACCAGGAAAATATGCACGAATTGCAGCAGTTGTTGAAAAATTATTTTAGTTTACCGGACTTGCAAGTGGGCATCATGGCGCTGGATTATCCGACGGAAGAAACCATGGCGCACAAATATAGGATACAATTCAACCTGTTGGGTAAAGATGTGGACAATTTATTAGCTGCCGAATACGCTAATTCTATTTACGATAAAGTGTGTCGGTATAAGTCTACGCTGCTGATTGAAGATTTGCAGCATCATAATCCAAAGACGCCATTAGAAAAAGCGTTGATGAAAAAAGGGGTTCGTAGCATTATTGTTGCGCCGTTATTTGATAGTGATGAAAATATTATTGGTATTTTAGAAATCGCGGGTAGACGTGCCTACGAATTGCATAGTTTTATAGAATTGAAACTCAAAGAGGTGATTAGTCTTTTCACCTTAGCTGTCGGGCGCAGCCGCGAGGAAATGGACAATCGGATTGAAAATATTTTGCGCGAACAGTTTACGTCTATCCATCCAAGTGTGCAGTGGAAATTTGTAGAAGCATCGCACGCGTTATTAGAAAAACGGGACAGTGGTGATAATCAAGCGCGGGTAGACCCAATCGTGTTCAAAGAAGTGTATCCATTATATGGTCAGGCAGATATTGTTGGCTCTTCTAACAAGCGCAATGCGGCGATTCAGGCGGATATGTTGGATAATTTGAATCGGGTTCAAGTAGTGCTGACGCGCTGCTACGAAGCATCCAAATATCCATTGATACGCCAGTTATTGATGAAAACAAATCAGGCGATTCATCATTTGGAAGCAGAATTTAATTCTAATGACGAGACCAGTATTGTAGAATTATTACAACAAGAAGTGCATCCGTTGCTGCGCCACTTGCGTAATAAATATCCAGAAGTAGCCGGGGTTGTCACCATGTATTTTAATTATTTAGATGCGGAATTAGGCGTTGTCTACCGAAAGCGGAAAGCGTTTGAAGATAGCGTGGCGATGTTGAACAATGCCATTTCTAATTATTTGAGCAAGGAGCAGCTTACACTGCAAAGTCAGTTGCCACATTATTTTGAAAAATACCAGACGGATGGCGTAGAATTTGAAATGTATATCGGGAAATCCATGTTGCCAAAGGGAGATTTTTCTCCTATTCACCTCAAAAATTTCCGGCTGTGGCAGCTTTCTGCCATGTGTAATGTCACGCGGCGGGTACACAACTTGCAAGACACGCTGCCCGTGCCGCTGAATACGGCGCAACTCATTTTCGCTTATACCACGCCCCTTTCTATCCGTTTTCGCATGGATGAAAAACAGTTTGATGTGGATGGCGCTTACAATGTACGCTACGAAATTCTAAAAAAACGCATTGATAAAGCCGTCATAGAAGGCACCGACGAGCGACTGACGCTTCAAGGAAAAATAGCAATTGTGTACTTGCAGGATAAAGACCGGCAGGAATATTTGGAATATATCGAATATTTAAAACATGAGGGATTTATTACAGATGAAGTGGAGGACTTGCATATCGGCAGTTTGCAAGGCGCACAAGGGCTGCGGGCACTGCGGGTGACGGTGAAGTTGGACTAAGAGACTTAGAGACCGAGTGCCTAAGCGATGAGTAAAACTCCAAAGGAGTGATACAATTATAGCACCCAATGACCATGTGACAAATAACAAATAACACATTTTACCAATACCCTTTTTTTACAAATATCAAAAATATTTATTTTTAGCTACACCTTGACAAAGTTATTTAGTTGCCTTAACTTTGGGGCGCATACCAGTTTATTTTCTCCCGTCACACACATTCGAGTCAGAGAGGTTTTCCCACAATTCAGCATTAAAAGGCATTCTACACCATTTTTATTCAATTCTATTCTTTTTTCTATACGATTTAATCCGATATAGAGGCGAAACACATTTATCAAAAATCAAGATTTCTTATTACGTCATGTAATAAGGTTAACTCCTATTTTTAAAAATTTTAATAATCAAAATCATGGAAACACTAACTCAGACTCCCGACACCTCCACCGACGTAGTGGGCACTGTTTTTGAAAAACTGAAGGCTGCTTCAAAAGAAACCGTAGAGCAGATATTGGCTTTTTTGCAAGGCAATACCAACTCCGTCGAAGAAGCACCTGCTGTAGCCAACACTGATGAAGTCGTTGAATATGGCTTTGCCACGGAAGAAGCGGTAGCAACAGAAGAAGAAGTGGAAACCGAAACAGTAATTGCAGAAGCCCCTGAAACACAAGTAGAAACAATGGAAGAAGTAACCGAGGAAGCACCCGAAGAAGTGGTAGAAACAGAAACAGAAGTTGTTGATTATTCGCAGCCAGAAGACGAGGTATCGGAAGCGGTAGCATTGACGGATGCTGCGGAAGAAGTAGCACAAGAACCCGCCGTTGACCTGTACGACGAAAACGCCCATGACCAAATCCAAGAAACAGAATTGCAAGAAGAAATTGACAGTGCATTCATTGCAAGTATTGGTGAAGCCCCTAAAGCCGACATCGAAATCCGTTTGGACGAAATTTACAGCATTCGCGTAGTCGCTAATGAAGTGGTGAGCAGCATCGAAGAATTGCAAAATGAAGTGACTGCACTGCGCGCGCAAATAAGCACGATGGTGTCGCATGGAGAGTTAGAAAACATAGTTAGAAATATCGTAGCGACTACCGTTAGAGACCGATTTGCCGTATAAGAATTTTTCCCATAAGACCATTTCATAGCCTTCTTCGCGTTTCGTGCTCAGCGGAGAAGGCTTCTTTTTTTATTAGGTGTGAGGCTCTCCAAAATGTGCCAGAGTTTATCCAAAGCCTCATTTTTCATTCTTTAATTAAAAATCGCATAACAAACTCCATACACCACCACCGTCACCACCACCCCTACCATAAAAATATTATAACAAACCCGCAATTGCGTGTACTTTTTGCCGAGCGAACGCCCCAGAAAAAACAAATCCCGCATGATAGCGCCGTCCAAATCTTTTTCATCCGACATCACTTGTTGCATTCCTTTTTGATATTCCGGGAAGGTCATGCTGTAAAAATTGCCAAAGAAAAAGAGATTGGATTCGCCCGATTTGATGACACTTGGATCGGTCATGCCCGTCATTTTAATAGGTCGAGTTGCTAAAGTTGCAAATATCATGGAAATCAGACAGCTTGCAATAAGCACTGCCATCGGATATATTACGAATGGTACATTCTGTGCATACGAAGAAACGGTCGGAATGGCCACGGTAATAATAAGCGCATTTACACTCAGCATGATATTGGCTTTGTTATCCGCTAAGTTGCTCAAATCGAGGTGATTACGCAGCGATGTTTTGAACATCATAGACGCACTTTTGCTTTCACTTATCGCAACTGACATTTCTTCTTCGCCGCCTTCCCCTTCAGGTTGTTTCTTTTCTCTCTTTCCCTTTTTGACTATTTTTTTTAACTCTTTTAAATTAATTATTTTTTGTGGTTCCAATAATTGGCGAGCAACTGGTGTAAAATATTGGTGCACTTTCAGAAAATCATAATTCAATCGCATCCATGCTTCGTCATTATAATCTTGATTCAGGTAATGCGACCACTCGTGCCGCAGCGCTTCAATAGATTCGAGATAATTGGCACTGGAAAGGTTGACATAATCCGCATCTTTAATGACTTGTTCCATCAAGTTGGTCGGGTGCGCCGTGTGCGTCGTCACGTTGATACATTGGAGCACCTGTTGCAATTTATTCGTTGGATATTTTTGCTCTTGTAAAAATTGTTTAGCAATACGCTGACTGACCGATTCGTGCCCGTTATACGTTTCTGTAAAACCGGTATCATGAAATAAACAAGCCAATTCTATGATTTCCACTTCCTCTTCCGGCAGATTCAGTGCCTGCGCAATGGCTACACCTGCATCGCGTACGGCAATCGTATGCTGCAAATTATGATACTTCAAATCTTTGCTCAATTCCTTACTCAGCAATTTTGTGACAAACTGCTCGGTAGCGGATACAGTCGTATTTGTTAAAACATTTACAGTCAAAGCTTTATCGTTTAATCGTTTGGATTTAAATTTTAATAAGGTTGTGAGTGCTGAAGCACTTTTATTTTTCTCCCGCAGGACTTGTTCCGTAAAACGGAATTTCGCAGATTTTTATTTCCGCTCGTCGCTTGGTCTCTCTTTACTTAGTTTTTTAGCACCTTCGTCCCGCAACTTGTCCCGCCTTATAGCGGGATCACCCCATAAACCTTTCACCCTTTCACCTATTTTGCATTCCATCATTCCAAAATTACTCCATTTTTCATCACCAATTTCACCTTACGAATATCAGAAATCTGCTGCTCCGGTTTACCCTGCACGGCTATTAAATCTGCCAAAAAGCCCGTCTGAATTTTTCCTAAGTCGGTCAGATGAAACACGTTAGCATTTACAGAAGTTGCCGAACGCAGTACATCCAACGGTTTCATGCCATAATCTACCATCAATTCCAATTCGCGCGCATTGTCGCCGTGCTTGAAAACGCCCACATCGCCGCCTGCCACTATTGTCACGCCACTTTCTAAAGCCCATTTAAAACTTTGCCGCTTTTGTCGAATCCGTTCTGGCTCTGCGTCTCCTTTTTTCCAGCCTCGATATTGTAAAATGGCATCGCCTGCTGCAATGGTTGGACAAAGCGCCACGCCTTTCGATTTCATCAAATCAAAAACTTCCTTGGTGCCGCTGTCGCCGTGTTCAATCGTTTCTACACCTGCCAAAGTCGCTCGGCGCATTCCCTCGGCCGTTGCCGCGTGTGCCACGACTGGGCGACCGCTACTTTTTGCCGTTTCTACCATCAATTTCAATTCCTCTATCGAAAAGGTCGGCATTGCCTGATTGTTCAAACCCCAACGGTAATCGGCATACACTTTTACAATATCTGCACCTTTGCCGATTTGGTCACGCACGACTTTTATCAAATTATCCACGCCGTCTGCCTCTTCTGCGCCAAGCGGAATCGTTGCATTCGATACAAAACCTTTTGGACCATAACTGCCCGTCGCCACAATCGCCCGACCTGCCACCAACATTCTCGGACCCGGAATCACGCCTTTTTCAATCGCTGTTTTCAACCCAACATCCGCATAATCAGCACCTTCTGAACCTAAATCCCGAATGGTCGTAAATCCCGCCATCAACGTCGCGCGCGCGTGTACGGTCGCTCGTGCCACCCGCTCCGCCTGCGATTCCCGAATCACTTGGTCATCCCAAGATACTTCATTATACGGATGCAACAAAATATGCGAATGTCCTTCAATCAAGCCGGGCAGCAGCGTTGTACCGGGCAATTCTATTATGCGCGCATTCGTCGGAATTTGGATTGAATTTTGCGTTCCAACCGCTTTGATTCGTTCGCCTTCTACCAAAACGACCCATCCTTCGTGCAGTTCTACACCATCGAACACGCGGTCAGGGCGGAGTAAAATGCTTTGCGCTTGACTGCTGTAAGCTACAAATAGAATGAAAATTATTGTTAAGGGCTGCATACTCGGTTATTTTGTGTTCAGGTGTTCAAGTGTTCGTGATAGCGTGCATGGACACTTGAATACATCGAACAAGAACACAATTTAGGCTTCCACTTTTACACTTTCAATATACGCCTTCGCATATTCTTCCAACAACTGCGCCAGTTTTCGACTTACTTCGCCCACTTTTCCATCGCCGATAATTTGTTCGCCCACTTGTACTACTGGTAAAACGCCTTTAATGGTGCTGGTAATGAACGCCTCTTTTGCAAAGCGCAATTCTTGCACATTTATCTTCCGCTCTTCTACTTCAAAATGTTGGTTCGCAACGGTCAAAACGTTTTTGCGCGTAATGCCCCACAAGATTTGTTCGTTGGGAGTTACCACTTTATCGTCTTGTGTGACGAGGAAAAAATTGGAGCGCACGGCTTCCCGAATCGTGCCGTAATCGTGATATAAAATTTCTACCGCGCCTTTTTCTTTCATTTCGCCGAGCATCCTAATTCCAGTAAGGTAGTTAATCGTTTTGGCTTCTGGCAATTCTCGTTGGTAGCCGTGCAAGAGTATTTTTACACCTTCATCGGTGGATGGAATTGCAGGCATCGGATGTTGTAAAATCAATAAATTAGGAGAGATCGGCGTGTAGCCATCATCCGCGTAGCCGCCTGTGAGGACGAGGCGCATCCCGGTATTCGACATGTTGTTAGCGGCGATGAGCGCGTGAATTTGGTCTTTCAGCTCGCTTTGCGTGATTGCCATTTCCAATAACATCAATCGGGCAGAATTGAAAAAACGATTCATATAATCATCCACAAACATGGGCAAGCCCTCGCGCACGAGAAAATAATCAAAAATGCCGTAGCCGCGCAGGATAGCGAGGTCGTTCACTTTCAGGGAAGCATCGGAAGCGTTGACGATTTGACCGTTTATGTTGGAATATTGAATCATGTTGGCGATTTTGTACAAACTTACAAAAGTCAAAATTTAAAACCGAAAAATTTAAAATGTAAAGTGTTTATATCTAATATTTGAACTTATAAACCAAATCCACCGCCGCCGGGCGTTTCAATAATTACGCTATCGCCTACTTCCACTTTTTCACTGACAGTGCCTGATAATATTTTGACGGTTTCATCTTTTTTTAGCAAAATTTGTTGCCCGATTTTTCCATCTTTCCCATTATTCAAACCATAAGGAGTTTCTATTCGATGCTGACTTAAAATCGTAACATCCAAATTTTCTAAAAATTCTATTGCTCGAATAATGCCGTCGCCACCGCGCCACTTTCCATTGCCACCAGAATTTTCTCGAATTGCAAACTGCTGTAAACGAACGGGATAGCGCAATTCTAATTCTTCGGGGTCGGTTATTTTTGTATTCGTCATGTGTTGATGCACCGCCGAGCGTCCGTGAAAACCATCGCCTGCGCCCGTGCCGCCGCCGATGGTTTCGTAATATCCAAATCGTTCGTTGCCAAACAGAAAATTATTCATCGTACCTTGACTGCAAGCCGCCAAGCCGAATGCTTTCAAAAGTGTATCCACCAAACGCTGGCTCACTTCGGTATTGCCGCCGACGACTGCTGGATTTTTAGCATCATCGTCCGAAAAATCAGGGTTTAAAAAACTACTCGGCAAGTGAATCTTGACATTTTGCATCAAACCTTCATTGAGTGGAATGTCCTTATTGCAAAGCAAGCGCAAGACGTAAATAACCGCGCTGTACACGATGGAAATATTCGCATTTAAATTACCGGGATGAACGGCTGAAGTTCCGTTGAAATCTATTTCGACTTGTCCGTTTTGAATAGAAATTTTTGTGCAAATTTTATGACCATCGTCTAAATATTCCTCTGCTGTAAACGTTTGATTATCAAATGGCTTTAAGGAAATTTGTAAAGATTCTGCCGCATTTTTTTTAAGTAATTCCATATACTGATGAACTTTTTTTAAACTATGTTCTTGTGTTAATTTTTGCAAAGCCGCTTCACCAGTACGCAAAGAAGCCAACGCAGCATTTATATCTGCCAGATTTTCCGGCAAAGCGCGCGTTGGATACGGCGCATTTTTCAATAAATTTTCTATCGTTTCCCATTGCACTTCGCCCTTTCGAACCAGATACATCGGCGAGATAACGACTCCCTCTTCCAACAGATTTTTCGCATCGGGCGGCATGGAGCCGGGACGTGTACCACCAATTTCGGCATGATGCGCCCGATTTATAACGTAGCCAATCAATTCATTTTCAATAGAATAGACAGCACTTAATAAAGTGACATCCGGCAGATGCGAGCCACCATATTTTGGATGATTGGTAATGATGACATCGCCTTTTTGCAATGAAATTTTTGCTTTTACCAATCTTGCACAAATACCCAAACTCCCCAAATGTACCGGAATGTGCGGCGCATTGACTAATAATGCTGCATTCGCATCTAAAATAGCGCAGGAAAAATCGAGTCGTTCTTTCACATTTACCGAAAAAGCGGTGCGTTGCAATTGTGCGCCCATTTCCTCGGCGATGGCGCGAAAGCGATTGGTGAAAAGTTCGAGCTCGACGGCTTGTTTTGGCATTGCTTGAGGTGTAGCACACTTCGAAAGTGCGCCACACCTATGCTCCAGAAGCGCGCCAGATTCGCGTATCTCCGCTTGCCAACCTCTTTCAATAAACGCCGTAGAAGTTGGATTCAACAAAATAGCTGGTCCTTCTATTTGCGCGCCTTCCTGCAACTCCTCCCATTGAAAAACGGCGGTAGATTCGACGGTTTTCAAACGCTTTGGAGTATATTTTTCAACGATTTTTTCGGTTCTCGCAAGCAGTGGAATTTTCGTTCCAACCATTACTTTCAGACTTTCTGCTTCAATGGCTCGCCCTTCTGGATAATGTCCAAATAGATTTTTATACTGATTTTCAAACGATTGTAAAATATTTTCATTGACTGGAATCTCCAACGAACTGTCTTGTCCTTTAAAACGTAGATAAATGACCTGTCGAATGACCTCCGTTTCCTCCTCCGTATAACCTTCTTGATGTAAATTTTGTAAGGCTTGGGCAGTCAAATTGGTTATCATTTGCGGCAGGCGAGATTCACATTCTGACCACAATTCTAAAATTTGTTGCTCTGCTAAACGTTCAATTCTTGCATTGCCAATGCCATAAGCACTCAATAAACCGCCGTCATAAGGTAGAATAATTTCTTGAATATCAAGGAGTTCTGCAATTTTACAAGCGTGTAAACCGCCAGCACCGCCAAACGCTAAGAGCGCGTAATCTTTTGGGTCAAACCCTTTTGCAACTGAAATCTTCCGAATCGCATCCGCCATTTTTTCATTGGCGATGGTTTCAAAACCTCGTAACAACTCGTCTTCCGAATAATTTATATTTATTTTTTGTTTTATTTGTAATTGTAATTCAATCAAAGCCGTCCGCGCTGGTGCTGCATGAATTGGAATGCCCATCGCGGAAGGTTCCAGCTTTCCCAACAACAAATTGACATCCGTAATGGTGAGTGGACCGCCTGCGCCGTAACACGCCGGACCGGGCGACGCGCCTGCACTCGCAGGACCGACCGTGAGTTGATAGCCATTAAAATTACAAATAGAACCGCCGCCTGCCGCTACCGTTTCAATCGCCAACGCAGCACTCAACATTTCTGCATTGCCTACTTTGGTGACAAACCGATAGTCAAAACCGTCGTCAAAACGAGCCGCATCGGTACTCGTACCGCCCATATCGAACGTCAAAATCTTTTGAAAACCAAGCTGTTGCGCAATGCGAGCTGCTCCTACCACGCCACCTGCCGGACCACTTAACAAACTATCTTTTGGGTCAAAAAAATTGGCGGCGACCAAACCACCAGCACTTGTCATCACCAACAAATGGCTTCCCGCACCCCTGTCCCCGAGAGGGCGACCCTCCCGCAAAGCTTCTAACTTAGATTGAATATTTTGTAAATAATTGTGCAGAACCGGAGCAAGATAGGCGTTGACCAAAGCAGTCTGGGCGCGGGGTAAGATTTTGATACTTGGAGTCAATTCGTGCGAAAGCGAAATGAATGGAAAACCTGCTTTTGTTAAGGCTTCGCCGAGCTTTTTCTCGTGGATGGGATTGCGGTAGGAATGGAGAAGAGCGATGGCAATACTTTGCGAATCGGACGAGATTTGCGAAATCTCTGAGATTTCGTAAATCTTTGTGACCACGTGCTGAATCTCTTCATCCGTCAAATCTTGCAAAATTTCGCCATTTGCGCCAAGCCGTTCGTGCACTTCTATCACATTCGCGTACAGCAAATCCGGCTCCGGAATGTTGAGTTGGAATAAATTGGGACGTTGCTGCGTACCGATATATAATAAATCTTTAAATCCTTTTGTAACTAAAAACGAGACGTTTGCGCCTTTTTTTTCTAATAAAGCATTGGTGCCTTTGGTTGAACCAAGTCGCATGGTGAGCGGCGGTAGCGTTTCAAATAAAGTCGTTTGCGTGACTAATCGTGCTGCTAAAATAGGTGCTTCTTCGTGTGCAGTTATTTCAAAATCAATTTCATTTTCAAATTTTACGTCTGCATCTAATTCCAAGATATTGTTTTGAAAATCTATGGTTTGGATTTTGGCGAAAGCCGCTGTATTGCTAATTATATAAAAATCATAGCCTTGAAAAATATCGGTCGTCACGCGCCAATTTTGCGAAAAGCGAAAGGTTTTGGGGGCTATTTTTTTTGACAACTTTCCACGCAAGCGGCTGCTGCTCAATACTTTACTGCGTATCATTTCACCACTTGGACTTACCGCGATGCAATCGGTGAAGGTGCCGCCCGTGTCAATCCAGATTTGCCATTGTTTCATGGTCACATTGTTGTACTGCTATATTGTTAAGATTGAAATCCGTTGCCAAAAGTAAGAATTTAGGTGTATATTTGTTTGCGCAGACCGAGCTATCACCTGCTTCGTGGATGACATCTCGCATTACGGAAAAATAGCAAATGACACAAGAACAGCCATCGGCAGACATACAGGCGCTTTTTGAGCAGGCGGAGCAATACGACCAGCAGGGCGACGTGTATCATGCGGTGAAGTTGTACAAACATCTCATCAAGTTAGCTCCCGACTGGTATCCGCCTTACGCGCGGCTCGGCGAATTGTATAAATGGCGGCAAGATTGGAAAGCAGCACTTTATTACAACAAAAAAGCGATTTCGCTTAACGTACTCGACCAAACTTCGTGGTGGAATGTGGGCATCGCAGCGACCGTACTTAAAAAACCGCGTTTGGCGCAGCGCGTCTGGGCGAAGTTTGGCTATAAAGACCACGATTTTTCGGCGGTGGGGGCACGTATTGCTTTGGGAAGTCAGTTTGAAATTGTTGCATTGCGCCCAATAGACCCGGTGCGAGGATTGATTTTGAGTGTTCCGCATCCAGCTTCGGAACGACGATATCAGGATATTTTATTATACGATAGAGAACTCGTTGGTTATCAGGTTTTGCAACGCAAGAAGTTGCCAGTTTATAAAGCGTTGAGCGTTTTCAAACGGTCTAATTTTCATACCTTTTCTTGCCAGTTGCATGAGATAGCACAAAAAGACTTGCTGTTGTTAGAAAATCTTTGTCGGGCAGCGCATCTTGGTTTTGAAAACTGGTCGAATCTTGCTCGTGTACACGCCGTTGCGGCAGAGAATGCCTTGCCGGAATATTATGGCGCGGATTTTATACAATCAGAATTGCCTGAGGGAGTGCAGGTTGCTATTGCGGCTACGCAAGTAAGACAGGTGGAAGAAATTTTATCCAATTGGGAAATTATTAGTTTGAAACAGTGGAGTGGGTTGGCGCGGCACTTGTGATAATTTTTTTAACCGCAGAGTGCGCAGAGGTTTTCGCAGAGAACGCAGTGATTTGATAGCCCTCACCGCATTTTTTTTAACCGCATCCTCCATAGGCGGACAAGCACGGTTCAGCTATTTTCATCCCGATATACATCGGGACAAAGTTCTCTCGTCATTCGGTCACTTTTTCTCTTCGTCATTTGGTCGCATCACCCTATAAACCCATCACCCCATCCTCCTTTCACCCCTTTTTTGTCAACCTTCCGCCATCCATGCAGTTTTAACAATTACAAAAAGAAATTGCTTTTACCTTCGATCTTTATTCCCAAAAATGGAAATTACATGAAAATAGTATTGTTTATAATTACTTGCTTTTTTACAATTGCTTTGAATGCTCAAGCAAATGATTGGCAAGATAAAATAGATGCCAGCCTTTGGAAAAAAGCCGAAGGTGGTCAAGATGCTGATTTTATAATCGTCTTACAACAACAAGCCGACCTTGCTGATGCCCGATTATTGCAAACAAAAGAAGAAAAAGGAGAATATGTTTTCAATACACTCCGCACCATGGCGCAACAATCGCAAAAGCCCATTCTTCAAATATTACAGGATAAACAAGCACAGCATGAATCTTTTTTTATTATCAATGCCATTCATGTAATTGGCGATAAAAATATGATGCGCCTCCTTGCCGAGCGAGCAGATGTAGCTTATATTGCAGATAATCCGAATATTCCCCTGCAACGACCAACCGTGGAATCAGATGATGAAGTTCTTAGCTTTCGCAACGCTATTGAATGGGGAATTCAAAAAATTGGAGCAGACCAAGTGTGGGCATTGGGTTATACCGGACAAGGCGTAGTGGTGGGTGGACAAGACACAGGCTACGAGTGGACGCACCCACTGATTCAACCCAAATATCGAGGTTGGAATGGCTCAACTGCTGATCATAATTATAATTGGCACGATGCAATCCATACCATTAGTCCTGTTCATAGGGATAGTATTCCCTCGCCTTCGCTCAATCCGTGTGGGTTAGACGCTAAAATGCCTTGTGATGATAACAGTCATGGCACGCACACGATGGGCACAATGGTAGGCGATGATGGTGCTGGAAATCAGACAGGTGTAGCACCGGGTGCTCGTTGGATTGGGGTGCGCAATATGGAGCGTGGTTACGGCTCGCCGGCTACGTATATCGAAGGTTTTCAATGGTTTATAGCCCCAACAGATTTGAGTAATAAAAATCCAGATTCTAAAAAAGCACCGCACGTTGTTAATAATTCTTGGGGTTGTCCGCCGTTGGAAGGCTGTAACACATCTAATTTTGCGATGATGAATACGGTGGTGAATAATGTGCGAGCGGCGGGTATTGTCGTGGTCGTGTCGGCAGGAAACAGCGGAAGTCAATGCAGTACGGTGAGTGATCCGGCTGCTATTTTTGAAGGAAGTTTTTCGGTAGGTGCGTCACGACAGAATGATACGATTGCAGGGTTTAGCAGTCGCGGTCCGGTACTGGCGGATAACAGCGGTCGCCTCAAGCCTAATGTAGTTGCGCCGGGAGTGGGCGTGCGCTCGGCGGTACGCGGCGGTGGCTATCAAAGTTGGAACGGCACGAGTATGGCGGGTCCGCACGTAGCGGGCTTGGTGGCGTTGATTATTTCTGCGAATCCAAAACTCGCCGGGCAGGTAGAAACGATAGAAACGCTCATCGAGCAAACCGCTAAACTGATGCAAACGACAGAAAATTGCGGCGGCGTATCAGGGCTGCTAATTCCTAACAACACCTATGGCTACGGTCGGATAGACGCGCTGGCAGCCGTGCAACGCGCCTTGCAGTTGACGACCGATACGAATGACTTGGCTGGTAAAATTAAAATCACGGTTTCTCCAAATCCGTTTGAAACCGAAGTTTTATTTAAAATAGAAGGTGTTTCCGGTGCTACGGAACTCGCGCTGTTCAATGCTTCTGGGCAATTGATAGGACAAGTAAAATGGGAAGCCCAGCTGGTTTCTTTGCAGCCACTTAATTTAAATAATCTGCCAAGCGGCATTTATTTTTATCGCTTGAAAAATGGCGAAGCAGTGACGAGTGGAAAAATTGTGAAGCGGTAATTGGATAGGATTTAGGTATTTTTCAAATACATCCTTTTTCAAAAGTAATCTGGTGACTTTCATCCGCTGCTGGCAGAGGAGTCATCAGATTACTTTTGTTGTAGGTTAAAATCTCTTCTTCACACGTCTCCTTTTTAAAAATAATGTAACTTTCGCACCGTAAAGATTTTTTATTCTAAATTAGGATGCAGGAGTCTGGCATCTAAAGGTCTGGCATCTGGCATCTCTGCTAACATCCATAAAAACATGAAAAAATTTACACTTACATTTACCATTCTATTATTGGCTATTGCAAAAATAATCGCGCAAGGCTCGAATCTACCGCTCGGCAATGAGGCGTATCCGATTCTCGACCGCTTAGAAATTAAATCGGGTATTACAACGCCGTATCATTCTTCGTTAAAATATTATACCCGTGGAGCCGCCACCCGCTATGCACTTACGTTGGACACTGCTACAAATATTACACTTTCTGACCGCGACCGCCAAGATTTGCAATATATTTTCAGAGATAATAATGAATGGCTGATTACCTCCAATTTTTACACCCGCCTTGCCAGCCAACGCGAAAAAATAGAGGGGAATGAGAGCTTGACGCAAGTAGAAGTGAGCCAACAGAGCAGTTATTATGAGCTTTCTAAACGCCCAATTCTAAAATGGTTGTATCGCACGCCCGCCAATTTATTGGAAGTAAATAATAAATATTTTCATTTACGATTGAATCCTATTTTAAATTTTAATGTGGCGAATGAAAAGGATAATGAAGACAATTTGTTTTTCAATCAGCGTGGCGTAGAACTGCGCGCAGGCGTGGACGACCGTATCTATTTCTATTTCAATATTTTAGAAACACAAGCGCGTTTTCCACAATATGTAAATGAGCGTATTCAAAGGGACTTGGCAGTACCAGGCAATGGATTTTATAAAGATTTTAAAACGAGTTTTTTAGGTGATAGCCAAGCTTATGATTTTTTGAATGGACAAGGTTACATCGGTTTTAATTTTACACGGCACGTTGGGGCGCAATTTGGCTACGGTCGCAATTTTATCGGCGATGGCTATCGGTCGCTGTTATTGAGTGATTTTTCTAATAACTACTTGTACCTCAAGGTGAATTGGAACGTTTGGCGCTTTCAGTATCAAAATATTTTTGCAGAATTGGCATTACAATCCAACCGGCAGACCCCCAATGACGGACTCGTGCCTAAAAAATATATGGCGGCGCATCACTTGAGTTTTAATGTGACTAATAATTTTAATGTCGGATTATTTGAATCTGTAATATTTAGTCGCCCTAATCAATTTGAATTGCAATATCTTAATCCCATTATTTTATATCGAACGGTGGAGCAGGGCTTGGGCAGCCCCGATAATGTGCTGATTGGTTTGGATGCGAAATGGAATTTATTTCACCATATTCAGTTATACGGGCAATTTGTTTTTGATGAATTTAAATTCAACGAACTCACAAACGGTAACGGCTGGTGGGCAAATAAATACGGCATTCAAGCGGGCGCTAAATATATTAACGCATTGGGTATTGACCACCTTGATTTGCAGGCAGAATTTAATCTCACGCGCCCATACACTTACACACATAGCGACAGCACAGCGAGTTATGCCCATTATAATCAGCCTTTGGCGCATCCATTAGGTGCGAATTTTAGAGAAGTGATATTGAAAGCACGGTATCAACCAATTTACAAATTGGTGTTGGAAGCTCGACTCATTGCGGCGGATTTGGGAGAAGATAGTCCAGGTATGAATTTTGGAAACAACATTTTACTGCCAAATAGCGCAAGAGTGCAAGAATACGGAAATGAAGTGGGGCAGGGCGTTGGCGCGCAACTCAATATTATAGGAATAGACGTGAGTTATCAAATTAAACATAATATTTTCTTGGATTTGAATTTTTTCCATCGTAAAAAAGACAGCGATGATGCGGCTTTGGATTTGACAACAACTTACATCGGTGGCGGCATTCGAGCCAATATCAATCGGCAGCGGCATGATTTTTAATCATTAACCGTTTGTTATTTATCATTTATTATTTAATCGTATTTAATTTTTAAAACTTGATTTCTATTTCAAATTAGCTTATTTTTACAAAAAAGGTTTTGATATGATCAAACAAAGTGTAACATCAAACAAAGTCACGCCCGAAGAATACCTGCGCATGGAGCGGGAGAGTGACGAAAAACATGAATATATATTAGGAAAAATTATACCCATGAGTGGAGCAAGTATAGACCATAATCGGATTGCAAGAAATTTACTCATTTTGTTGGGAAATATACTTCCTGATGACTTTGAAGCATTTATAGCAGACCAACGAGTTTATAATCCCATTGTACAGAGCTACGTTTATCCCGATGTAGTCGTTGTAAAAGGAGAGGTAGAATTTACAAATGATATGTTTGACACCATTATCAATCCGTTTTTGGTGGTAGAAGTCTCATCCGACTCGACAGAGAAAAAAGACCGTTCAGAAAAATTTCTGGTGTATCGAAAAGCACATAGCTTCAAAGAATATTTGATAATTGCGCAAGACCAAGTGCTTATTGAAAGATTTTATCAAACCGAAGAAGGACTCTGGGAAATCGAAGATTTCACAAATTTAGAAGAAAGTTTGTATTTAAAATCCGTGGATGTAACATTACAAGTAAAAGATATTTACAAAAAAGTAAAATTTAAATAAAATATAGCAGCGATTATATAATGCTGACCGCAATGGAATTTTTACAAAAAAACATTTCCAATGATAAAAGCAACCATAGCTACAAACAAAGTCACGCCCGAAGAATACTTGCGCATGGAGCGGGAAAGTGACGAAAAACATGAATACTTATTTGGAAAAATCATACCTATGGGCGGAGCCAGTACAGACCATAATGAAATTGCCGGTAATTTGTATTTTTTTATTCGTTCAGCAATGGATGAAAGTATTTATAATATTTACCAATCTGACCAGCGTATTTATAATGGAATCACTCAAAATTATGTGTATCCAGATGTAGTTGTGGTAAAAGGCGAGTTGGAGTATGCAGATGATATGTTTGATACCCTTACAAATCCACTCTTGGTTGTAGAAGTTGCTTCGTCTTCCACGATGAAAAAAGATTGCTTAGAGAAATTTTTAGCGTATCGTCAAGCCAATAGTTTTAAAGAATATTTAATAGCTGCGCAAGATGAAATACACGTTCAAAAATTCTATCAAACCGACGAAGGATTGTGTGAAATCGAAGATTTCACAAATTTAGAAGAAAGCTTATATTTAAAATCCGTAGCTGTAACATTACAAGTAAAAGATATTTACAAAAAAGTGAAATTTAAATAAATACGACAGCATTGATATAATATTAATGCTGTCATATTTACTGCATACTACCTACTTATTTCTCTGCGCCGTCTCCTTTTGCAACAATTAAAGTATAATTCCCCACTTTATTCCCAGCATCCAAACCCGCTTCGATATCAAATCGGAAGTGAATACCCGCGTAGATTCTTGACAACGACGCTTCTTTTGCTGCTGTATCAAAAAGCGTTTTTTCGTCTGGAAATAAGTGCGACAATACCGTAGCTGCTGCCGCTGAAAACGTAGAATGCCCGGAGGTATAACTCGGAAAATTAGGCGTACCCAAAATGGTTTTAAACCCTAGCATCGCTTGTATCGGTCGTGGATAATGGTAATAATATTTGGCATCCCAACAAGCAATTCCTGCGTCCATCATCGCCATGTTCAGGTACGCGTAGGTGCGTGCGGCGCGCAACGCATTCAATTTATTTTTAATAATAGAATTGGTCGCGTAGCGATTCCAGTGTCCCGGCGGCGTGTAAGTATTCAAACCATCCGACCAGAAGTTGGCCATACGACGCTGTTCTTTGCTTACATTTTTAGCAATGTCGCGCAATTCTTTCGCATCTTTTTCAAACTCGGCAGTGCCCGGCGCAGGCGGTGGCACAGGGCGCACAGCTTGTACATTAGGCACGCTCCACATTTTCACCTGACCAAAAAGAGGCGTGATTCCTACTGGGCGCTGGGGAGATTCCATATTTTTCCAACTCCAGCCAAATTTTGTTTGGGCAGCATTGGTCAAAGAATCAGAAATCGGGCGCGGTGTTTGTGCTTTGCCCATGCCGTCCGTTCGCGCCCGCGCGAGAAACTTAGCCGCTACGCCTCTTCCCAACGAATCTCCAGCAATCAAGTCACTTTCTAAATTCATACCAGCCCAGAGGCGACTGTTTTTATGCTCTGCCGCTTTTGCAGCTAAAAAATCTTTTTCCAATGGAAACATCGCGGTCAAAATCGTCTGCGAAACGGCTGCAATCACTGCATCTTCAGAAGGGTAACTTGGCAGATTACTTTGCGGCAAGCGCGGCTGAATCGAATTGTCCGTTTTGTAAGGTGCCGGACGATTAAACTGATATTTGTATTTCCAAGCTGCAATCAAAGCGTCGTACTGCGCTGCGCCCCAATAAGCCAAGGCACGAGAAGCATACGGTGGGTGTGCAAACGGAAAATTTGGATATTTACTCGGATTAGTGGCATCAGGTAACGTATAAGTGCCATCGGCATTGGGTGCAGGCGTGAGGTTGTATTTGTTCGTCAACTGGCGCGCGATTTCGTTCCAACGCACCAGCGCATTGCTACCCCAGTATTGCACTGCGGCTTGCTGCCCGCTCGTTACTTGTGTAGAAGCCGTTTTCAAATTTGCTAATTCCGTCGTGTAAACTGCATCTGTAGTCGCTTTTGGTGCTGTAATGATAACGTCTCCAGCACTGGTGAGCAACACGGGTTTCCAAGTACCGCCTGCTTCATCTAAGGAAGCAAATTCATACGGCTCAATCTCCATTTCTGTCAGCAAATCTTCTTCACAAGCTTGAAAAATGCCAACGATGCCAATTGAAATTATAAGAAGGTATAAAATCTTTTTCATGATGTTTAAAATTAAAAATTAAAGATTAACTTTTTCACACAAAGCCGCTAAGAGGCAAAGTAATGAATCTCTGCGCTCTCTGCGCCTCTGCGGTTAAACTACTTCCAAAGCCCGAATTGATACGTCACCCCGCCGGTAAGCATCGTAGATTGTCCCACATTCCGACCCGTCAGAATGTAATTTCCTGCGGCAACAATGCCTAATCCTTTTACAAAAGGTAAATAATAATGCGCAAATCCACCAATGCGCGTAAAAATCATGCGATTGGAAGGGAAACCTACATCTTGCCGACGAATGTCATGTCCACTTTGTGAATTCAATCCATCATAGGTTGCTTCTATTTGTAAAGAATTGTTAAACAGCCAACTACCCAGCGTTGCACCGTATGTAATCGCACTCGGCATATTTACTTTGTCTGAATAGTAACCTTGATTCGTATAATAATAATTGCGTTCAATTTTAGCATTGCCACGCAAATGATAAGCTGCCATTCCGCGAATGTAAGGACCGTTGCCAATTTGATATTGTAAAATACCGCGCAAAGAACCTTCCTTGCAGCCAAAGCCCAAGTTAAAAGGTGCATAATCCGCCAAATAAGTGGAGGCAGGTGTAGAAAATCCAGCTACGGCATGAAGCGTTAATTTACCGGGTCCAGCTTGCAAATCTAATGCCGTTCCTTTCAACCAAATGCCAAAATCCTGAATGCCGCTAACACCCGCTATCTGTCCGCCGCTAGCTTCTGTGCGCACCCAAGGGAGCGCCACGATAAGGTTGACTCGCTTCACCAAACCCAATGCAATCATGGGCATCACGGTTTGCCGAGTGAGCGTTCCTACATTTAAATTGTCGCGTTTGAGCGTTCCTTCCCAGTATTCTTCCCAGGTATCGTGGCTGTAAAGGGCGGCAATACAGATTTGCCCTTTATCCATCATGAGCGCGTCGGTCGGCATTTGCGCCATTGGTTTACTTGCATTGATGAGGCAGACAAATACAAGCGTAATTTGAAATAATTTTTTCATAACCAAGTGATTGTAAAATAATATTGTAAAAACAAATAATTTAATTCAGCTATTTTGTATAACCAATCGCATTACATTTTTAACAAATCCATTATATGGAATAAGAACACCGCGCCCAGCGCTCCAACACCGGGCGCAATGGTTCTTGGATGTAACCAAATGCATATGCATGAATGTATTTTAATTCAATAATTTACTCAGACCTGATGAGTTCTTACAAACGCTTAGGTCTTTACAAAGAAGCAATTGCTGGATTAACCAACGTTGGGTGGTGGTAGCAGAATAGAAGTGTGCGATGATGCAGTAGAAAAATGAAAATAAAAGTTGGATATATAAGGCGTTAAGGCTGAGGAAAGAATAAAACTATATTCTATAATTTCAAATTCTTGGAATAAGCTTTTGAGTAAGGTGGAATGATTTTCATCGGATGAAGAAGTGTTGGCTGCTTGTGTAACTTCTTTATAATCAACAGCTTGCGCTTCGTCTATCAGCGTGTAATGAACTGACTCTCCCGCTATTTCAGTTGCAAAGGCAGCGTCGCCATATACATCCCCTTTCAAGCGAGGCTGATCGTCAAGCATTTTTACCGCACTTTTTGTGCCGATTTGCTGTTCCACCGCCGCCGCAATATCTTGCTCAATGGCATTCATTTCGTGGCGCACCTCGATGTACCGACTTATTTCAAAACAGAGAAAGCCCCCTACCCAGTTGGATAGTGTGACGACTAAAAGCAGCCATGCACAGGCGATTCTCATTGTTTTGAAATATTATTTGACAAAGAAAAGAATAGTTTTTGAAAAATTCACCATCTCAGAGTGAATATTTTTGAAGAATCTCGACATTTTATTTCGTGAATCGAAATTGCTAAGGTAAGTCTTTGAGCAATCCTTTTAGAATCAATGTCAACTTCGGCTCCGTTTTTTCCACCACTGCAATCACATCTTCCAGCGACACTTCCTTAATATTTTCCGGCGGATACGATTGATTGGAAATCACTGACGCTACAAAAACCGGCAACTCGCTGTGCCGCGCCACTAATACCTCTGGAATCGTGGACATTCCCACCACATCCCCACCAATTCTATTCAAAAAAATATATTCTGCCGGTGTTTCGAGATTCGGACCTTGCAAACCCACATATACACCCTCGTGCGCCCGAATGCCATTCGCTGCTGCAATTTCTAAGGCTTTTGCATTTAAACTTCTATCATACGTCTTCAACATATCGGGGAAGCGCGGACCGAGGCGTTCGTCATTCTCGCCGCGCAAAGGATTTTCTGCATGTAGACTAATATGGTCTTTGATAAACACAATATCGCCGCCAAAAATATGCTGACTCGTGCTGCCCGCCGCGTTGGAAATGAAAAGGCGTTCAATTCCTAAAAACTTTAAAACCCTTACCGGAAACGTCACTTGCTGCATCGAGTAGCCTTCATAATAATGAAAACGCCCCGCCATTGCTACAATCGGCTTGCCAGCCAAATGCCCAAACACGAGTTGTCCCTTGTGACCTTGGACGGTGGAAACGGGAAAATGCGGAATGTCTTGGTACGGAATCGTAGCGACAATTTCCATTTCGTTGGTCAAATTACCCAAACCAGTGCCGAGGATAATGCCATATTGCGGTTGAAAATTCGTTTTCGTTTGAATGAAATTGACCGCTTCAATAATTTGTTCGTATAACATAGTTTTCGATGCCAGATTAAAAGATGCCAGATGCTAGACACTGGCAAAATCATAATAAAATTTGTTTGATCCTAAAAAATCAGTGTACTATATTTCTTAGTCAACGACGAGCAGAGCCCGATCCAATTCCTGCTGCCGAATCTGTTTCGGCAATGCCCGATATTCGTACTGCTGATTACGCAATTGTGGCGTGAATCCTGCTTCCTGAATCGCTTTTTGAATGCCATCCGCCGTAAAACGGAAATTCGCACCGGCAGCCGAAACCACATTTTCTTCTATCATAATACTGCCAAAATCGTTCGCACCCGCGTGGAGGCACAACTGCGCCACCGCTTTTCCAACAGTCAACCAAGACGCTTGAATATTGATAATATTGGGCAACATAATGCGACTCATCGCAATCATGCGCACGTACTCGTCGCCCGTCACGGTGTTTCGAGCGCGTTTTATTTTTCGTAAAATCGTATCTTCATCCTGGAAGGGCCACGGAATAAATGCTAAAAATCCTTTCGCATCCGCCGGTTTTTCGGATTGCACTTGGCGCATTTCTACTAAGTGTTCCATGCGCTCCAGATTGGTTTCAATATGTCCAAACATCATCGTAGCCGAAGTCGTCAAACGCAGTTGGTGCGCGGCTCGCATCACGTCGAGCCATTCTTGACCACCACATTTTCCTTTGGAAATCAAGCGTCGCACACGGTCACTCAAAATCTCCGCCCCCGCTCCTGGCAAGGAATCCAAACCTGCTTCTTTTAACGCTTTTAAAACCTCGTAATGCGTGGATTTTTCCAATTTTGTAATGTGCGCGATTTCGGGCGGTCCGAGTGCATGGAGTTTTAAATCTGGATATAATGCTTTTAATTGTTTGAATAAGTCAACGTAGAAATTCAAACCCAAATCCGGGTGATGTCCGCCTTGCAGCAAGAGTTGGTCGCCGCCAAGCAGAAACATTTCCTCGATTTTTTCTTTGTACTCCTCAATGGTGGTAATATAAGATTCCGCGTGTCCCGGACGGCGATAGAAGTTGCAAAATTTACAATTGGCGATGCAGACATTTGTCGTGTTGGAATTACGGTCAATAATCCAGGTTACTACATTGCTGGGCACTTGGTGTTGACGTAAAGCGTTGCCCACGTACATCAGTTCGGCAGTCGTCGCATTTTCAAATAAGAAAACCCCTTCCTCCGCGCTGAGAAATTCTAAGTTTAAAGCCTGCTGCAATAAGTCGTTGATATTCATCTAGTGAAAGGTGAGTGGGGATTGGTGAAACGGCACTCACGTACTTGGACAACAAAAGTAAAGAAAAGGTGGTTTTGAAAAGCAGAAATTATTTTTCAAATTTCTCTGAAAGTATTGAAATTGGGTGATGAGGTGATAGGTTTATGTGGTGATAAAAAAGTGGGAAAGAATGAACGAATTGGTTTAAATTTGGATTGTAAAAAGAAAAAATATGGCAACAGCAGCATTAAATGTTGATAGAGCGATGGTAAAAGAAGTTATAAAAGAGATGTTTCAGGAAGATAAATCTCTTTTGAAAGAAGTTATCAAAGAGATTCTTACTGAAAATCAAACGATTGTTTCCGTTGAGCAAGCAGAACGACGCAAGCGATTGGAAGCTATTATTGAAGAAGATTTTGCAGAATATGACCAAGTTTTTAGAGCATTAGCATGAGCATACATTACTTGCAAAAGGAAGAAATCATCTTCATCAATCGGAAAACAATTGAGCGACACGGCGGACGTTTTGTGCCACCCTTCAATATTTTAAATGAAAATCCGCTGGATTATGTAATAGATGCCGTCAGTGCGGAAATGGTTGGTGAACCTTTGTATCCTGAAATTTGGGATAAAGCAGCCGTCTATTTTCATAGTATTATCACCGGACATATTTTTCAGGATGGAAACAAACGAACGGGCTTGGAATCGGCACTTGCTTTTTTAAAATTGAATGATTATCGCCTAAACGATGTGCTTGAAAAGGTGATAGTTGAAGAGAAAACCATTCCTGCCAAAGGGGATAGTAATACAGAAATCCTGATAAATTTTACACTTGAGGCAGCTTCTGGTTTATTAGAACTTGATGATTGCAAGAAATGGTTTAAAGAAAATATATTGTTTTTACCCGTGTCAGATATTGAAGTATCATATTCATTTTACTAAAGAGGCATGGTACATCCTTTTCTATTTTCATTTGTTTCCCCTACCAAAAGTGTGGCTTTCGCTTCACAAATATTTGAACACCCAAACACCCAAACACAATCGCAATGAAAAATTACACCATTATATACATCTACGACGCCCTCTGCGGCTGGTGCTACGGCTTCAGTCCGGTGATGCAGCAATTGCACGAAAAATACAAAAACGAGCTGGACTTCACGGTTTTGTCCGGCGGTATGGTCACGGGCGAGCGCATCGGACCTATCGGGCAGGTAGCAGGCTACATCAGCGAGGCATACAAAACGGTGGAAAACACCACCGGCGTGAAATTTGGCGAAGGCTTTTTGAATGGTATTTTGAAAGAAGGCAAAGCGATTTTTAATTCTATACCGGCAAGTCGGGCGTTGACGGTTTTTAAAACCTACCAGCCAGAAAATGCAGTGGCATTCGCAAGCGTATTGCAAAAAGCAATTTATTTCGATGGTATAGAGCCGGAAAATTTAGAAGTGTATGGCACACACGCCGCGCAATTTGGAATTGAACCCAAGCATTTTGTGTTGCAAATGCAGCAGAATAAATTTGTAGACGAGACCGACGAAGAATTTCAGCAGGTGGCGCAGTGGGGTATTTCTGGTTTTCCAAGTGTAATTATGGCTACACAAAAAAAATTATATCTGATTGCACAAGGCTACCAGTCTTTTGAACAGTTGGACGCGGCGGTGCAGCAAGTGCTGGTAGAAAAAGTCGAGAACGAATAGTTTTTGAATGGATGTTGAATTAAAAAAAAATTTGCCGCAACGTACTTTTATGCTGCGGCGAAGAACTTATTTTCCTATCTACAATTTCTACCAAATTACTGATTCAGCGGTGTCAAGTGGTTTTTTACAGTCCACTCGCCTATTTTTTTACCCAATTCCAAGCCTTTAGTACAAGAAAAACGGAAGTGAATACCAGCTAATATACGCGACTCAAATTTTCTAAAACGCTCAAAAATAGCAATTTAGTTTCAAGCGTAATTAAAATTTAGACATCATATTTAAGACCTGACAGGTTTTGGAAAACCTATCAGGTCTTAAATAAACCAAGCCTTGCATTTTATTGTTAAAGGTTGTATATTTGCACCAGAATGCAAAAAAGACCAAGAGGGAACGTAAAAAGTTCCCTCTTTTTTTTGACTTTGATTCGTAGGATTTGGGATTAACAGGATGGATTATTAAGATTTTGATGATTTTTTGTGCTGCTAATCAAAAATAGTGCAAGTCAAAAGAATCACAAAAATCAAACAAATCACAGTTCAGACAATGGAAGCGCGTATCTCCGACTTGTTGGATGAGAAATTTAAAGAACCGGATTTTGCCGATTGCTATATGATTGACATCAACTTGAATCCGACGGTGAATAAACTGGAGCTATTTATTGACAGCGATAGTGGCATGACGTTTGAGAAATGTCAAAAAATCAGTCGGTATCTCGAAAGTCATTTTGATGAAAATAAATGGTTTGGCGAAGATTACACACTCGAAGTTTCTTCGCCTGGCGTGATGCGACCGCTGAAATTACCGCGTCAGTATCCTAAAAACGTAGGTCGAAATATTGAAATTACGACAAAAGAAGGCAGTAAAAAAGAAGGGAAACTCGTAGAAGCGACCGATTTTGCTGCAACCGTAGAAGAATTAGTCATTACAAAAGAAGGGAAGAAAAAAAAGAAAGAACTGGTGCAGACGATTATCCCATATGATGAAATTAATAAAGCAGTTATAAAAATTCAATTTTAAAATAATAATTAGTGAATTGTGATTGGCGATTAATGATTTACGTTTCACAAATCACATTTCACGTTTCACAAATCACCATTTACAAATCACGTTTTGTATGAACTTAGTTGAATCCTTTTCCGACTTTAAAGCGGGGAAAAATATAGACCGCCCCACGATGGTGCGCGTGTTGGAAGATGTGTTTCGCACCCTCATCCGTAAAAAATATGGCTCGGATGAAAATTTTGATGTCATCGTAAACACTAATACCGGTGACTTAGAGCTTTGGCGCGTGCGCGAAATCGTGCCAGATGGCGAAGTGACGGATGAAAGAGCACAAATCTCTTTTTCAGAAGCCTTGTCTATTGATGAGGATTATGAAGTGGGCGAAGAGTGCTATGAGCAATTGTTTCTGGAAGATTTTGGTCGGCGGGCAATTATGGCGGCTCGGCAGACGCTCATTTCCAGAATTATGGAGCTTGAAAAAGATGAAGTTTTCAAAAAATATGTCGAGCGCGTAGGCGATCTAATTGTAGGCGAGGTGAGTCAGGTGATGAAAAAAGAGGTATTGATTTTAGACGATACCACCAATAATGAACTTATCATGCCGCGCACGGAAATGATTAAAGGCGATTTTTTCCGAAAGGGCGATATGGTACGAGGTATTATTCGGCGGGTAGAAATGAAGAATAATTCACCAGTAGTAATTTTGTCGCGTACGGATAATGATTTTTTGGCAAAATTGTTGGAGCAAGAAGTGCCGGAAATTGAAGACGGTTTGATTGCCATCAAAAAAATCGTGCGCCTACCGGGCGAGCGAGCAAAAGTAGCTGTAGAATCCTATGATGATCGGATTGATCCCGTTGGTGCCTGCGTGGGTATGAAAGGCTCGCGTATCCACGGGATTGTACGCGAATTACGCAATGAGAATATTGACATAGTGAACTATACAAATAACGCGACGTTGTTTATCCAGCGAGCGTTGACACCGGCAAAAGTGACCAGTATTAACTTGGATAGTGATAAAAAACACGCTGCTGTTTATCTTGATCCTGACCAAGTTTCGCTTGCTATTGGAAAAGGCGGTACAAATATTAAATTGGCGAGTCAACTGACTGGTTTTGAGATAGATGTATTCCGAAATAACCAAGAGATCGAAATTGACGACGTTGATTTGGACGAATTTTCCGATGAGATTGATGAGTGGGTCATCACCGCCTTTAAATCAATTGGTTGTGATTCTGCTCGAAGTGTGCTGGCGTTGAGTGTAGCAGAGTTGGTGCGACGGACTGACTTGGAAGAAGAAACCGTGAAGGAAGTGGTTCGCATCTTGGAAGAAGAATTTGAAAAAGAAGATTAGCATAAATGTGAATTGTGAATTGTGAATTGTGAATTACAAAAATTTTCATATTTCATATTTTACATTTCATACTTGTTACGGGGAACTCTTTTGGTAGAAATGACGTTTCTGGGTTGAGAAAACCATTTTGAAGTATCTTTTTTCAAAAGAGTTAGCCGCCAGACGGTTTTTACTGTTATCTTTGCAGCGCAAAAGCTGTAAAATTAGACAATAGACGTTAGATAATAGATTTTAGATAAATCTATGTGATTGACTACCAAATATATATCACAATCTATCCTCTAATGTCTACAATCTAAAGTCTAATATCTAATTTTTTCATTAAGCCGAAAGGCAAAAGCTTTTTACAATGAGATCTATTATTTTATTCATCCAAAAAAGATAGTAAGATATGTAACAGATTAATTGCATAAGCTTTTGTCTATCAAAAACGCTGTCAAAGCGAAGTCTAAAAACTTATAATGACGAATCGTTTAGTCAAGGTAGCAAAAGAGTTAAATGTAGGTACCACTACCATCGTGGATTACCTTACTAGCCACGGGTTTGATATTGAAGATAAGCCCTCGGCAAAAGTGACGGATGAAATGCATGACCAATTGGTCAAAGAATTCCAAAAAGAGCAAGTGATCAAAGAGCAAGCGGATCAGCTCATTTTCGGTACTCGCCCTGTCCCAAGAAAAGATATACCACTCCCACCTGTTCATAAACCCGCTGCTGTTGTTGAAAATAAAGAAGAGGTAGGCGTTGCCACTTTGGAAGCCAAGAAAGAAGACTCAACTACGCCAGTGGAGCGTCCACGTTTCCTACAGTCAAGGCTCAAAGTATTAAATAAAACAGTGGACCCGGTCAAGCCAATAATAGAGGAGCAGCCACAGCCAGTGGTGCAACCTTTTGTACAAGAGGTGGTTATCAATGAGCCGGCATTTCAGCCGATTGTAAGAGAAGTAGAACCTGTAAACCCACCAAAACAAGAGCAACCTATCCCTCAAGCCGAAGTGCAACCTTCACTTGATGCTAATAATGCTCCACCTCAACTTAAATCAGAACCGGAACCTCAATCTAAATCGGAACCTCAATCTAAACCTAAACCTCAGCCTAAACAAGAACCAAAACCAAAACCAGAGCAGCTCGAAGTACCCAAAGAGGAAAAAGTAGGCGAAGATTATTATCGTGCCGAAGCGCCGGAATTACGCGGATTGAAGATTTTGGGTAAAATTGATACGGATCAGTTTAAAAAACCTGCTGGCAATAACAGTGGCAGAGATAATAGAGGTGGAGATAACAGAGGTGGTAATCGGGATAACCGCGACAGACCACGCCCTCAAGGACAAGGCGGCGACAATCGAGGTGGAACGCCCAATCCGGACAACCGCCAGCGCCAGCAAGGCAATGACAATCGAGGACAAGGTTCTGCTCCTAATCCTGACAATCGCGGTCAACGTCCGCCCGTTCAAGGACAGGGGCAAGGAAATGATAATCGAAATCAACAGCGTCCGCAGGGTCAAGGGCAAGGAACCGACAATCGAAATCTGAATCCACAACGTCCACAAGGACAAGGACAGGGAGTAGATAATCGAAATCCAAATCAACAGCGTCCACCCGCTCCAAATGGGACGACTCCAGAGTCAGAGGCAGATCGGAAAAAACGCAAACGGAAACGGAAAAAGGTCGCTACTGGTCCGAATCCTAACAATACACAAGGGCAGCAAGGTCAGGGTCAAGGAGGACAAGGTCAAGGTCAAAATAACAACAACAATAATAACGCAGGCGGCAATCGAGGTGGCAACAATAATATGCCGCCGCGTAGAGATGCTCGTCCCGGTGACCAACGTCCTCCGCAAAGAGATGGTGGTGGTAACAACAACGATAACAACCGAGAAGTATCACAACGCCAAATCGAAGAGCAAATCAAGGCAACGATGGCTCGCCTCTCTGGTGGTGGAAAGAAAAAACGCCAGAAAATGCGCCGCGATAACCGCGAGCGTATTCGGGAACGCCAAGAACTCCAAGATCAGGAAGGTCAATCCGGCAAATTAGAAGTAACAGAGTTTGTGTCCGTTTCTGAATTGGCAAGTCTGATGAATGTAGCCGTGACGGAAGTAATCATGGCTTGTTTGAATCTGGGTGTCATCGTGTCCATCAATCAGCGTTTGGATGCGGAGATTATTGAATTGATTGCCGAAGAATTTGGACACGAAGTTGAATTCATAAGTGCAGAAGAGCAGATAGAAGAAGAAGACATCGTTGTAGATGACCCGAACGACATGGAGCAGCGCGCGCCAATCGTAACGGTAATGGGTCACGTGGACCACGGTAAAACATCTTTACTCGACCATATCCGAGAAGCCAATGTAGTAGCGGGTGAAGCAGGTGGTATTACGCAGCACATCGGTGCGTATGAAGTGGTAAAAAATGAGAAGAAAATAACGTTCTTGGATACACCGGGTCACGAAGCGTTCACGGCTATGCGTGCGCGAGGTGCGAAAATTACAGACATTGCGATTATTGTAATTGCAGCGGACGACAGCCTAATGCCGCAAACTCGGGAGGCAATCAGCCACGCACAAGCAGCTAACGTGCCGATGATTTTTGCTATCAACAAAATTGATAAAGCAGGTGCGCAACCCGAGAAGATCAAACAGGAACTGGCAAGTATGAACTTATTAGTAGAAGAATGGGGTGGCAAATACCAATCGCAAGATATTTCTGCAAAAACGGGTGAAAATATTGACCTGTTATTAGAAAAAATTCTTTTGGAAGCAGAAGTCTTAGAATTGAAAGCGAATGCGAAGCGTACCGCAACCGGCACAGTAATTGAAGCATCGCTTGATAAAGGACGTGGATATGTTACCAAAATTTTGGTTCAAAATGGCACCTTAGATATTGGAGACCCGATCGTATGCGGAGAGTATTCTGGTAAAGTAAAAGCCATGTTTAATGAGCGTGGCAAGCGCGTATTGAGTGTAGGTCCTTCAACTCCAGTATTAGTGCTTGGTTTGGGTGGTGCACCACAAGCGGGCGAACGCGTAAAAGAAGTAGAAAACGAACAGGAAGCCCGACAAATCGCTTCCAAACGCGCACAAATTTCCCGCGAGCAGCTCAATCGTGCTACCAAGCGGATCAGTTTGGATGAAATCGGTCGCCGATTGGCATTGGGTAACTTCAAGGAATTGAACTTGATTGTGAAAGGCGACGTGGACGGTTCCGTAGAAGCCTTATCGGATTCCTTAATCAAGCTGTCTATCGAAAAAGTACAAGTGAACGTGATTCACCGCGCAGTAGGTGCGATTACAGAATCGGATGTCTTGTTGGCTTCTGCTTCCGATGCGATTATCATTGGTTTCCAAGTGCGCCCTTCCATGAATGCCCGTAAACTGGCAGAACGAGAAGGCGTACAAATCAAGATGTATTCCATCATCTACGAAGCGATTGAGGAAATCAAGATGGCGATTGAAGGGATGTTGGAGCCTACGAAGGAAGAGCGGATTGTGGCGCAAGTGGAAGTACGCGAAGTTTACAAAATTAGCAAAATCGGTACGATTGCAGGTTGTTATGTACAGGAAGGTAAAATTACCCGAAACACAGGCGTACGCATCATTCGGGATGGCATCGTGGTATTCCCCACAAGGGAAGGCGCGGCTGGTAAAATTGCATCGTTGAAACGTTTCAAAGAAGATATGAAAGAGGTAAAAGCCGGTTTGGAATGCGGTATTTCCATTGATAATTTCAACGACATCCAAGTAGGCGATACCATCGAAGGCTTTGAAATTTTTGAGATCAAGACTAAATTAGCATAGAAAAAGATAGCATATATCTTTTGAAATTAAAAAATGGCATTTGGACAATTCGTCTGGATGCCTTTTTTTTATTCCCATGCAAAGTTTGTATCTACCAATTCAACCTTGCGACTGATTCTTCATTGATCGCATCCGATATTCAATAATTTTTTGATTGGGATCAAACGGGGTTAAGTCGCCCAAGCCGAGCGATTTTACAGCAATTTTTACAATTTCTTCTTCCGAAATATCCCCCGAACGTTCTTGTTTTTGCAAAAAATATTTTCCTGCCTCCAGCATCGCTTGCAGCGGAATCATACCTACTAATTCGGAACCTGTCACTTGAATTCCATGTCGTTCCGCACTTTTCCAACATTCTTCAAAAGCCATATGAACAGGCGTTTCCCAAATATTCGTCAAATTCATAGAAACCTGCGCACAGCCGTACTCCTCAATATACCAACCAAGAGCTTTTACAAATTTCAACATACCTGGAATTCTTCCTCCGCCCTTTACTCGCCCTTTTTCTCTTACATCAAGAGCTATTTCAGTGGCAAGTTGAACAGAAGTCGTATTCAAATTCACATTATAAGCAATCAAAAAATCTCGCGCCCCGATCACCGTCGCGCCTGATTTCGGATTAAATTCCGCTGGACCATAATCTGGTTTCCATTCCATTTTTTTCAGCTTCTCCGGCAATGCCTCGTACTCCCCTGCTCGCAGGTACGCGAGGTTTTTACGTTCAGGTTGGGTTGCCGCTGCTTCATACAAATAAACCGGAATTTTTAATTCCCTTCCCACTCGCTCCGCCAATTGATGCGCCAATTGTGTAGTTTCTTCCATGGAGATTCCCGCAATCGGGATGAGCGGACACACATCCGTTGCGCCCATGCGCGGGTGCTCGCCTTCGTGCTGACGCATATCAATCAGTTCCGCTGCTTTTTGAATACCGAGAAAAGCCGCTTCGACGACCGCTTCTGGTGTTCCAATAAATGTCACCACTGTCCGATTCGTCGCTTTGCCCGGATCAATATCCAGCAGACTTACACCTTCTACCGCTTTAATGGCATTTGTAATTTGTTGAATTATAATGGGGTCGCGTCCTTCGCTAAAGTTGGGTACGCATTCGAGGAGGGGGAGGGTAGACATTGATTAAGTTTGCAAGTAAAGGTAAAAAATCAGTGCCAAAAAAAAATTGGCTGGAAGCGATGCGTTAGGATGTTACGCCAACGAAAGCATCAAAATTATCTCTATCTAATGGCTTTCCCCTTGCCCAACCACAATGCTATATTTTTTTCTTGCAATCGCGCTATCATGCCTTTTTAGACAATTTAGGTATTTCTTTGGATTCAAATCCAAAAAAGAATGCTTATTTTTTGATTTGAATAAGTACTGGCACTACTCCTGCAGTAATTTGCGCACCTTCCCCACATCAGGGTGCGTGATGCCCGCTTTAAAAGTTATCGTAGCTTTTCCAGTTGGCGCTGTACTGTATTATAATTACTCAAGTAGCTATTCAAACCTGTAAACTCATACAAGTCTTTAAAGATTTTTGCCGCTCGCTCATAGTAGCCGATGGCTTGCTCCGCGCTATCCAACTCAGCGTACAAAGCCCCCAGCTTGTAATACGACACCCCTAAGCCAAACCACAGCTCCACATTTTTGGGGTTGTCGCGGTAGAGCTCTTCATAGAATTGATTGTATTTTAGAAAAAAGACCAGCGCGGTGTCCACCTTGCCTTGCGCTTGATAAATATCCCCCAATCTGGAATAGGAAATGGCGAGGTTATTTTTAGTTTCTTCACTTTTGGGGTTGTCGCGGTAGAGTGCTTCGTTAAATTGATTGTATTTTAGAAAAAAGACCAGCGCGGTGTCCACCTTGCCTTGCGCTTGATAAATCTCCCCCAATTTAGAATAGGAAATGGCGAGGTTATTTTTAGTTCCTTCGCTTTTGGGGTTGTCGCGGTAGAGTGCTTCGTTAAATTGATTGCATTTTAGAAAAAAGACCAGCGCGGTGTCCACCTTGCCTTGCGCTTGATAAATCTCCCCCAATTTAGAATAGGAAATGGCAAGCCCGTTTTTCAAGGCTTCGCTTTTGGGGTTGTCGCGGTAGAGTGCTTCCGTTAGTTTCAAATCTTTTTGAAAAAAGACCAGCGCGGTGTCCACCTTGCCTTGCGCTTGATAAATCTCCCCCAATTTAGAATAGGAAATGGCGAGCCCGTTTTTATAAAAATCATTGTTCGGCTGCTGCTGGTAGAGGCTGTCGTAGATAGCTTCGTAGCGAGCATAAGCGAGGGGCGCACGAGTAAAATCGCCGGTTTCTTGATAGACCCGCCCCATCAAACTATAGGCACTGGCACGCTGCCAGGCTTCGGTCGTGGTGGTCGTCACTTTTTGTAGCCACAGCAGGGCTTTATCGTAGCGGTTGCTATTTTCAAGGAAGACGGCGTAGTCGTATAGGTTTTCGATGTTGGTGGTGTCGGCAGCGATAGCTTTTTCGTAGAGTCGCTCGGCAGCAGCATAATCCCCATTTGATACATAGAGTCTTGCTTTGAAAAGATAGTTCTCGATGTTTTGCTGGATGACCTGCTTGGTCTCCGCCAGTTGGGTTTCGAGTTGTTGCTTGCGTTTTTGGGCGGCTGCCATGTTTTTGTCCATTACCTCCTCGGGCATGGCATCTAAGGCAGCTTGGATATTCCCTTTTTCCAACTCCGCTAAGGCATTCTTTTGGAGTTGGGTTGCCTGGTCGAGGTCTATTTTGGCGAAGTAGTCGGCGGCAGCTTCGGCTACTTGGGGCAGGCTTTTCAGTTTTTCGTTGATGTCGGTTAATTGCTGTTGTAGCGCGGCGTCGTTTTTTGGTTTGTTTTCCGAAGGATTTTCGAGGCGGCTCTTTTTAGCGAGTAGCTCCGTTTCGCTGGTGCTGTAAATCGTTTGGTAGTAATCCGCTGCTGCTTTGCGATAAGTACCTTGTTTGCACAGCACAATGATGAGCGGGTCATCGTCGGGTTGGCGGAGCAGCCCGTAGCTTTCGAGGTCTTTTTTGTTCACTACTTCATAGCCGTCCAGCGTAACCGAAATTTCGCGAATGATGTCGCCGACTTTTTTATTGGGAAATTCCAGTTCAAAATAACCTTTGTCATTGCTGAAGCGCAAGGGCTTAGAAGCTGCGCCGATTGCCCACACTTCGGCATTTTTCAAGGACTGATTGCTGCTGCTTTGGAGTTTTACGAAGCCAATGATTTTAGTTTGCGCCGACAGGCTGAGGGCTGCATGAAAGAAACACAAGACCAATAAATTTCTCATGGGGAATGGTTTTTAAGTTTTTATTCTAGTTTTCCCGTTCTAGTTTTCCGAAATCTTCGAGATTTCGGAAAACTGGACTCGAAGCACAAATTTATTACTTTTTCAAACGAATTTCAATCGGTTCGCCATCAAAATCAAAAGGTTCGGTTTCTGACGCGTAGCCTTTTTTCTGTGCAGTGTAGAGGTAACGTGTTTTCTGTTTGTCCGGTGGAATTTGGATGGCAAAGCTGCCACGAGTGTCAGTCGTATCTAATACGCCTTCTATTTCAATTGCTACGCCTGGCAGAAAAATAGTGCCATCCGTGCTGCGCACTTTCCCTTCAATTTTACCCAACTTTCCGTCTGGTGCGATTGTCAAGGTTTGACTTTTTCCACTCAACTGCACGGAGTCTGCTTTCAGGGACCAATATTTGCCTATCAATTTTACCGCTACTTTTTGGTTTTTATAATCGCCAGGCAGCGAGAAATAACGAGCGAGGTTATTGGCATCTATCGCCGCAGGTTTCCAGTCATTGCCAGTCCAGATTTGTAAAGTCGCGTTTTCGAGCTTTGGATATTGATTGGAAATGTTTATTTCGGGGTTTGGTTGTAAATTGATGGTAAATTCAAAAGGCTCTTTATTACATCGGCTATTATCCTCCATCGCTTTCGCCGGGTTGACCAAATACACCAATGCAAACACGCCAATGGCGCTACCTGCTTTGATGCCTTGCACGTCTATGCTGAACAAACCGGGCAAAATCGTGGCGATGCCTGCCGCGCCTACTGCCAGTAAAATCTGGGTCGCATTGGACAAAAATGGACTGGGACAAGGAATGATCGCTGCCAACAGGGTGGCGCCTATCAGCAACACTAAACCGACTATCCAGGGAATGTTGGCATTTGTGGTAGGTGGCTTATTTGTGTCATCAGCAATGGTAGGCATTTTCGGCTGTGGATCAACGGATTTAGGCTGCGTTACATTTCCGGTATTTCCTAACGGCGTAGTGCCTGTCGAATCATCAGGAAAAGATAGGATGTCCAGTGTGGCATTGGCTGGCACATCTTCAATCACATCTTGCAGTGCCTGACGAATTTGATTGAGTTGAATATTGTAAAATTCGTCACTGATGACACCTTTTTGACGATCTCGTTTGATGCCATTGAAGCGTCCTGCTATTGAGGTAACATTATTTACAAAATACTTATCACCAAATTTGTTGGCAATGGTTTGCAGCGCATCAACAACGCGGTCATTTTCGCCATCGGCGAGCCATTTACGTAGGGTTTGTTTTACAGGCATGGTTTTAGAAAATTGAGTTTGATCTTGTAATGATGGACTTAATTTTTCATTGAAATCGTCATAAGCATTAACTGCTGCAATAATCTTTACTAACTCTTTATTGGGGGGAATAATCCAACCTCCTCCTTCCAGTGATATACTATTTTGCTCATTTTCTATACTTTTATCCCTCGCTTTTTTTGTAATTTCATCTAAATTGTGTTGTAGAAAATTTCCCATCGGGTTAGAATCATATGTCTCCTTTTGATGATGCCTAAATTGAGAGACCAATATATGTCGAAAAGAGGTTTCATTCCTTTGCTTATTCAAACCGTAATCTATTTTATTGACTTCGACATATTCGTAAGAGGCAATTATACTTTCGGTAGTTTTTGATATTTTATCTTTAAACTCTTTAATAATTGCTTTTTCCTTAAATCCAGGACGATCATTTTTAAATAGTTCAAAATCATCTGCAATCTTAGCGGTCACTTGTGTATAGAATTCCTGATAAAGCTGGTCTAGTTCACTCATAAAACCCTTCAAATTTTTGCAATAAAGGTAAATAATTTTATCACATCCTTAAAATTAACAAATGCCCAATTTCTACCTATTAAGGTAACTTTAAGAACCTATTGAGGTAACTTTAAGAACCCATATAGGTTATGCGTTAAACCTATGAAGGTTCAGGCAAGAACTTATACAGGTTCTCTCTATTACCTATATAGCATGAAATAAAAACCTAAAAGGCATCTTTATTGAACCTGTATAGCTTACACCTTTAACCTCCATAGCATCTTTGTTGAACCTATATAGCAGCAGAAAAGAACCTAAGTAGTATCAAGTAAGAACCTCTATAGCATCTTTATTGAACCTGTATAGATTGAACGTTGAACCTCTACAACATCTTTATAGATGCTATGTAACATCTTGCCTGATGGTATATAACATTTTCACAGAAGCAGGAAAGTATAGAAAACAAAAAACCTCGTCATTCTCCACGAATCGCGAGGTTTTCATCGCAATAAATCCCAGATAACCAATCCCCATAACGCCGCAGGCACTAATACCCATCCGGCAGCGTTACCAGCGAGCGATCATTCGCAAAATCATATAACGTACTTTGTCGCAAATCATAATACGATTCCCAAAAACTGCGTAATGAGCCAATATAATTTCGGCGAGCAGCTTCCTGTTCCTGAACAGCAATGTTGAGATCCGTGATGCCAATTTTACCAATGTAATACCGATTTCGAGTCATTTCTTGGCGCTTGCGGGAGACTTCGTAGGCACGTAACGCGCGTTGCACTTGACTGCGCACGAGGTCGAACTGCTTGACTTTCAGGAGGATATTTTGCTCAAAGTTGACGCGTTCTTGCGAAACATTGAGTTGTTCTAAAGCAAGATTGGATTTGGCGATCTCGCGGCGGGCTTTCGCTTTGCCGAAGTCGGCGATGGGAATGTCCAGACCAATCGTCAATTGTTCGCGGTCGAGTGGATTTTGGTAAGCATCAGAAAAAGTAGTAGAGGTTTGTTGCAAACCAAAAGCGGCATTCACGCTTATTTGGGGTCCGGTCGTGCCTTTTGCTTGCGCAACGTCTCGTTCGGCTTCGCGCAAACGGCGGTCCAGCGCGATAATTATACTGCGATTTTGTAAGGCAAATTGTAAGGCTTTATCGGGGTCAACCACAAAATCAGGTAATTCCGTGGGCGGAATCATTTCAAAACGCGCTGCTTTTTGAATACCCAGAAAATTGCGCAACTGCTCCATGCTCGATTGTAAATTCAGGGTAGATTGTGCAATGGAATTTTCGGCATTTGCTACACTTAACTCAATTTGTAATAACTCGGTTTCCGCAATTCTACCTACATCAAAGCGACCAGTAGAAATACCATATAAAGTATCTGCATTCGATTTTTCTTGCAAGGTGGCTTCTACATTGAGTTGGGCGATGAGGATATCAAAAAATAATTGCACGGCGTTATAACCCGCTACTTCCATGTCTTCGGAGTACGCGCGTTTGGCTTCCTGATAGCGCAGCGGTTCAATTTGTTTATTCCATTTCAACGCATTATAACCCAAAACTGGTTGTGTCAATTCTATCGAAATGGGACTGGATAAATAGGAAGTTTCATTAGAAAAGCCAGCAGTGCCAAAAATATCCAAACGATTCAAACCAGAATAAATGGCAACCGAACCGCCCGTCAAACCGATGTCCTGTCGAACGGAAAATCCAACATTATTATTCATAAAAGCTTGTCGCCTAAAAATTATAGAACCGTTCGGCTGTGTAATAGATTGGATAGAACGATTCAAATTTGGTAAAAAAGCATTAAATGCTATTAAAGGTTTATAATCTGCTTTAAAGGATTGGTACTGCCAATAAAAATTACTGAGGCGCGTTTTGGCGAGTTGCACGTCTGGCGCGTCGCTTTGGGCGATTTGTACCACTTGCTCGAGGGTGAGGCGAAAGGTATCGGGTTGTTGGGCAATGATGGTAGTAGATTGCAAAAGGGCAATCAAAAGGAGGAGCCAGGTGTTTTTCATTTATAAAATAATTTGTAAATATTGGATTTTATGGATGCTGTTTTTATATTGATATTTTGAAATGTAAAAAAAATTAAAAATATCGCGCAGCGAATATCAATAATATCATTTCTATTCCACCCTTAACGCCTTTATCGGGTCTTGTTTCGCTGCTTTTTGTGCTGGAAAAATACCGAATACCAATCCTACCGACGCCGCTACGCCAAATGCTAAAATGACCGACCAAGCAGACACCACCGCTGGAATATCGAAAGAGGAAGTAATGACGTTGGCGGCTGTAACGCCGATTAAAATGCCCAATAAACCACCTAACAAGCTGATTGTCACTGCTTCAAATAGAAATTGTTGCGTAATATCTTGTTGCGTAGCGCCGAGCGAACGCCGCACCCCGATTTCTTTAATACGCTCCATCACCGTAGCCAACATGATATTCATAATACCAATACCGCCCACAAGTAGTGAAATACCTGCAATGGCTGCCAAAACAAAGTTGAATGTTTCTTGCGTTTTTTGTTGCTCTTCTAATAATAACTCCGGCACTTCTATTTCAAAATCTATGATATCGTGATGTCGCCGTTTGAGCAGGCGGGCAGTCACATCGGCAGCACCGCGTAGGTATTTGGAGTCGGATACCCGCACGACCATTCGGTCGAGTTGGTGATAATTATCGTCCTTTTTCTTTTGATTGTCATTATTACCAAAAAACTGATTGCCACCGCCGATATCTGCTTTGGTAATGGTTGCTCGATTTTTAAAACGCAACAAAGCCGTCGAAACCGGTACGTACACATCGTCATTATAATCGCGAATACCCAAATTTTCCAAGCTTTCGGAACTGGCGTTTCGTTTTTCTAATACCCCAACAATCGTCAACCAACTATTACCAGCTTTTATTTTTTTACCAATGGGCGGCTCATTCGGAAAGAAACGCGTTTGAATATTTTTACCAATGATGCACACCGGGCGACCGCTTTGCAAATGCGATTCGTGAAAAAATTGCCCTTGACTGAGGTTGAGGTTATTCAATTCAAAAAAAGCGTTGGTCACGCCCACACAGCGTCCTTTTTCCAATTTACCGTCTTCAATGAGGGAAGTGGGCAGCACGATTTCGGCACTGATTTGTTCTACTTGCGGCAGCACATTTTCAATCGCTTGCAAATCTGCCATCGTCAAGCCCGGCGACCAAGGTTTTTTATTGTTTTCTTTTCCTGCTCCGCCTGAGTTATTGTTGGCAGCCGGCTGCGCTTTTGCTTGATCGTCTTCTTCCAGAATAATCGCTTTGATGACAATATTATTCGTACCAATGAGCTTCATGCGGTCGAGAATGGATTGCTTTGCACCTGTGCCTATCGCCAACATTGCAATCACTGCCGCTACGCCAAACAAAATGCCCATGCCGGTGAGGAGTGCGCGCAAGCGATTGGCCAGCACGGCTTCCATAGCGAGGAGAAAATTAAAAAGAAGTCGTTGCATAAAAATTATTTTTCAACACGGAGATTTTTGCCCGCACTATATTTTTAACCGCAGAGGGCGCAGAGATTTTTCGCAGAGAGCGCAATGTAGGACTTAGCGTCCTTTGCGAAACCTCTGCGGTTAAAAAAAGCCTAGCATCTGGCGTCTAACTATCTGGCATCTAATTAATTAATGATAATCATACCACCACCGCCACCACTTTGAGATTGCAGATTTTCCTCGGGTACTTGCTTGCTACGGGCGAGGGCTTCGGCTTCGCGTTTTTTGCGCTCGGCTTCCTGTTTTTTGCGGATGTCCTCTTTAATTTTCTTTGGCAATGGTACAAACGTCAGTTTTTCGGCTTCTTTGGGTATGACCAGTAAGATTTCGTCATCGGCATTCAAACCATACGTTACAATTACTTCATCGTCATTTCCATCACCGGTAATCACCTCTTGTTTCACTGTTTTACCATCCTGTTTTTTATAAACAAATGGCAGACTATCACTTTGCAACGCTTCGATTGGAATAAATAATACATTTTTATGCACATACGTCACGATTTCATTACCGGTCGTCATTGCCGGGCGCATTATAGAATCACTTTCATTTACTTGTATAATAATTTCAAAAACTTTGGCATCATAATCTTTTAACTGCTCGCCGATATTTGCTACCTGAATTACTTTTCCGGTGTAGGTACGGTCGGGAAAAGCGTCAATTTTGAGCTTCACTTCTTGTCCTTTTTGCACCTTGCTGATGTCTACTTCGTTGACATATGTTTTGGAAATCATTTCCGTTAAATCCGGCAACTCCGCCACTGTTGGGTCCCACGCATTTAGCTGCGAACCTGGCGTTACTTTACTTCCATCCCAACTGCGAGCATAAATGACCATTCCATCTTTAGGCGCCATGACGGTAAATTGTCCTGCCAGTTCCGACAAGCGTCCGAATTTGTCTTGATTCAAGCGAAGTGAAGTATTAATTTCTGAGATTTTTGCCTGCGATTTTTCTCGGGTCAATTCCGCTTTTTGCAATAACTGTTGATAATCGCGCTCGGTGCGTTCCAAGTCAATTTTAGCTTGCTGAATGACGCTTTGCGGCTCGTATTTACTTTGTTCGAGTTGGAGGTCTTTTTCCTTTTTTTGAAATTGCAAATTGACTAATTGGTCGCGCAAGCCCCGCATTTCTATTGCTGTATCAATTTTCGCTTGTTCGAGCTGCGTGAGAATTTTATCAATTTCGGTTTGCGCATCGCGCATTTTATTGGTGAGTTCCGTTTTATCAAGGGTAGCCACGTATTCACCCGCTTTCACTACGGTTCCTTCGGCTATCAAGTCCGTAATATTCGTTTGCCAAATACCCACGGTGCGCATTCCTTGTGGACCCACAATTTTCTCGGAGCGTTTGGCTTGCAATTCGCCCGTTGCCGTCACTTTTACTTTGAAATCGCCTTTTTTGACGCGCGTACTGAGTTGGATGTTTTCTTTTTTCGTTTGCGAGGGTTTCAATAAAAACCAGCCAGTCGCCACTGCTGCAATGACAAGAAGTGAAATGAGAATCGCCTTGAGTTTCATCGGAAAGGGTATTGAGGTGTGTTGAAATTTTATACAGATATAATGCAAAGTTAGCAGATAGTTACAAATGCAATCTTAATTTAGTGTTAAGGATGCAATATTTAACTAAAAGTTGCAGGAAGTGCGTTAAATTATTGGAAATTGTTTTGATGAAAATTTTGAAAACATATTGATATAAAAGCCAGAAATTCGTTATATTTGTAAAAAGTAAAAAAATGACCGTTACGCAGGAAGTCAATCTATTAAATCGAATTACTACCAATCCAGCAATTATGTTGGCAAGCCCACCAGTCGTGGCACTCGGCTCACCGTTGAACATTTATTAAAATCGCTTTCCGCTGGTCTGACTTTCGAGGAATTGCAAGAAGACTATCCGTTTTTAGAAGAAGAAGATATTGCCGCTTGCCTTTTATACGCTGCTTAATGTTCTGCACTTGGTCACTAAGTGTTAAGTCTCTTAGTCAAATCAAAGCTTCCCACAAAATCTCCACCGGATGCAACGCCTTCCGCCCCGTGCCATCCAGAATCTGATGCCGACAACTCGTGCCTGGAGCAGCAATTATTACATCATTTTTAGAATTTTTAACTGCTGGGAACAGCACCAATTCTCCGATCTGCATACTTACATCATAATGTTCTGCTTCATAACCAAACGACCCTGCCATGCCGCAGCAGCCGGAAGGAATCACTTCTACCAAATAATTTTCTGGCAATCCAACTGTCCAAGCACTTACTTCTACGCTCGCTAATGCTTTTTGATGACAATGTCCGTGTAATAAAACCCGTTTTTCTGTTTTTGTAAAGGATTCGGATGTAATGTTGCCTTTACGTATTTCTCGTGCAATAAATTCTTCAATCAGCAACGCATTTTTACCTAACTCCTTTGCCGCCGCTTGGTCTTCCGGGGCTACCAACTTCGGATACTCATCTCGAAAACTCAAAATGGCGGAGGGTTCAATGCCAATCAGCGGCGTATTTTCATTTACTAAATCTTTAAAAATCTTTACATTTTGCTTCGCCATCTCCTGCGCCTGCGGTAGCAAACCTTTGGAAATATGCGCCCGACCGCTCTCGGCGTGTGCTGGCATTTCGACTTCATAGCCCAATTTTGTCAATAATTCGATGGCTTTGATGCCGATGTGCGCGTCGTTGTAATTTGTAAATTCGTCACAGAAAAGATAGACTTTGCCTTTCGGGCTGCCAGTTTGTAAGCGATTTTTATTTTTATTATACCATTTTCTTAATGTAATTTTTGACAACGCTGGCAGCGACCGTTCTTTCGCTACACCCAAAAACCGTTTCATTATATTGCTTGTAATGGAATTCGTCAAAAAGAAATTACTTATGCCTGTCATTCGCGCCGCCAAGCCGTTTAATGTGCCAATATTTGCAAAAGCTTTCGCTCGCATCGGTACGCCATGCGTTTTATAATATTGATGTAAAAATTCTGCTTTCAGCGTGGACATATCTACATTCGATGGGCACTCCGAGGTGCAACCTTTACACGAAATACATAAATCCATTACATCTTTTAATTCCTTGTGTGCAAAGCGATTTTCGCCATTTTCACTCCGAGTCAAAAATTCGCGTAAAGCGTTCGCTCGTGCACGCGTCGTGTCTTTTTCATTCCGAGTCGCCATGTAGGACGGACACATCACGCCGCCGCTCACGTGCGCCAGTTTTCGGCAATCGCCAGAACCGCTGCATTTTTCCGCCGTCCGTAAAATCCCACCCGTTTCTGAAAAATCAAAAATAGTATCAAATTCTGGCTTTGGCACATCCTGTAAGTAGCGCAAATCCTCGTCCATCGGCGGCGCGCCGGTTATTTTATTCGGATTAAAAATGCCCTGCGGATCCCACGTTTGTTTAACTCGTTTGAGTAATTCAAAATTCTTTTCGCCCAACATTAATGGAATAAATTCGCCTCGCACCCGTCCATCACCATGCTCGCCACTCAAGGAACCATTATATTTTTTTATCAATTTGGCGGAAGCCTCTGCAATCTCGCGCATCTGTTTTACACCTTCCGAAGTCATCAAATTCACTGTCGGGCGAATGTGCAACTCGCCCGCCCCCGCATGGGCGTAATAAACTGCTTGTTGTCCAAACTGCGTCATCAATTCCCGAAACTCTGCAATGTAAGCTGGTAAATCTGGCAAATCCACTGCCGTATCTTCCACAAATTCCAGTGGCTTCGTATCACTTTTTACATTTGACAACACGCCAAAACCCGCCGCTCGCAGTGCCATTACATTTTTTACATCCGGCGGGTAAACAATGGGAAACGCATAACCATAACCTTCTATATTCATATCTGCAATCATCGCATTCGCCGCTGCCGTTGCTTCCTCGCGCGTCTCGCCTCGAAATTCAATAATCAAAATCGCCTCTGGATCACCTTGCAGAAAAAACCGATTTTTCTGCTGTTCCAAATTCTCTTTTGTACAATCTAGAATGAATTTATCCATCAATTCACACGCATACGGCTGATGCCGCATCGCCACAAGCGTCGCTTCCAACGATTCCGACAAGGTTGCAAAATGTGCACAAACCGTCGCCTCTTCCGGCGGTGGCAACTTGTTTACGTGTAATTTTATTTCGGTTGTAAACGCCAACGTCCCTTCCGAGCCTGCTAAGAGTTTACAAAAATTAAAATCTGTTCCGCCTTCTGTAAATAAATTTGATTTCAACAACTCATCTACTGCATAACCCGTATTCCGCCGGTGAATATTGGGTTTGGGGAACTCTCGTAGAATCTCTTCCTGCACTTCCGGCGGACTCAATTCATTATAAACTTGCTGATAAATTTTACTTTCTAAACCATTTCCATTTAGTTTTTCTTGAAATTCATTTATAGAAATATTTTTAAAAACAACATTCGAGCCATCACTTAAAATCGTCTGTAATTCCATGACATGGTCGCGCGTCACACCGTACTTGATGCTCGTCGTTCCGCTCGAATTATTTCCGACCATCCCGCCAATCATCGCGCGGTTCGCCGTCGAGGTATTTGGACCAAAAAACAAGCCATACGGCTTCAAAAATACATTCAACTCATCCCGAATCACGCCCGGCTGCACCCGCACCCAACTCTCTGCCGCATTCACTTCTAAAATTTCGTTCATATATCTCGACACATCCACCACGATGCCCGTACCCACACATTGTCCTGCCAGGGAGGTTCCCGCCGTGCGCGGAATTAGTGTCAAGCTGTTTTCTTTTGCAAAAACAATCAACTTTCGAATGTCTTCCGCGCCCTTTGGATATGCCACTGCCAGTGGCAACTCTCGGTAAATGGAGCCGTCGGTGGCGTACAGAATGCGGTGTAAATCATCGGTAAGCAATTCGCCTTCGAGTTGAGTGGCTAAAACGGGTAAGTTCATGTTTCTAAAATTTGTGCGGAAAATTACTAAAATTGCAGGAAGCCAAACAACGTATTCGAGTTTTGCCACTGGGATAAAAATACTGATGGATGAAGCCTTCAAAATAAACACCTCGAAACCTTCCTGCCCTAAAAATTTGTTGTTTAAATGTTTAATTTTGGAAGTCCGCTAAAGTACGCATTCAACTCAATATCCAACATTGCAAGTTTTACAAAAGTACAACGAATCTTTCTTACGTGAACTCGAACGCCTCAATGCCGAGCAGCGCGAAGCTGTGGACCACATCGAAGGTCCGGTGCTGGTCATCGCGGGTCCCGGCACGGGGAAGACACACATTTTGGCGGCGCGGATTGGGCGCATTTTATTAGAAACAGATACGCAGCCACAAAATATTCTTTGCCTTACATTTACCGATTCTGGTGTACGTGCCATGCGGCAGCGTTTATTGCAATTGATTGGTCCTGAGGCACATCGTGTACATATTTTTACTTTTCATTCTTTTTGTAATAATATTATTCAAGATAATTTAGAGTTATTTGGTCGGCATGAGTTGGAACCGGTGAGCGATTTGGAGCGGATTGAAATGATTCGTCGCATGATAGATAAATTAAATGTGTCGCATCCGCTCAAGCGTGGACAAACAGATGCTTATTTTTACGAAAGTCACTTATATGACTTGTTTCAGCGCATGAAAACCGAAGATTGGACAGTGGAATACGTTCACAATCAAATAGATACGTATTTGAATGATTTACCCAATCGTAAAGAATATAGGTACCAAGTCACGCGAGGCACATTCAAAAAAGGAGAACTGAAGCAAGCGAAATTTGACGATACGCTCGAACGCATGGAGCGGCTCAAAGCGGCAGCGGCATTATATCCCGCTTTTCAACAAGCGATGGAAGAGACGCGGCGGTATGATTATAATGATATGATTTTGTGGGTGTTACGCGCATTTGAAGAGAACGAAGCCCTTTTGCTCAATTATCAAGAACGCTATCTTTATTTTTTGGTGGACGAATATCAGGATACGAATGGCGCACAAAATAATATTTTGCGGAAGCTGATTGAGTATTGGGATAACCCAAATGTTTTTATCGTTGGCGATGACGACCAGTCTATTTATGAATTTCAAGGGGCGCGGTTAAAGAATCTGACAGATTTTTATGCAACTTATGAATTGGATATCAAGTTGGTTTTATTGCGCCAAAATTATCGCTCTTCTCAATTTATTCTGGATACTTCCAATGCGTTGATTTATAATAATCAAATTCGTATTGTAAACAGCTTGAGCAATTTAGGCATTGAAAAGCAATTAGTTGGTCGGCATCCCCAATTTGCAAAATCAGACATTGTACCGAAAATTATTGCCTATCCAAATCGTACGCAGGAGGAAGCTGCCATTGTGCAGCAAATCGAACAGTGGCAGTCAGAAGGTTTTTCATTAGAAGAAATTGCGGTTATTTATGCAAGACATAAACAGGCTCAAAATTTAATTGCGCTCCTTGAGAAAAAAGGCATTCCTTACAATACCAAACGTAAAGTCAATGTACTGGATTTGCCGCTCATTCGCAATGTGCGCGAGATTTTAGAATATTTACAAGATGAATTACAGCAATCGCATAGTGGTGAACACTGGCTATTTCGGATTTTACATTTCAATTTTTTAAATATTTTACCGGCTGATGTTGCGAATGTAAGTGTATATATTGCTTCGTTTGGACAAGAAACTCGTCCGCGCTGGCGGGATGTTTTAAGAGACGAGCATTTATTATCAAAATTAAATTTGGAACGAACAGAATTGCTTTTGCAATGGGCGCAGTTGACGGACAATTGGCTACACGATGCGACCGGCGCGAGCCTACCTTCCTTATTAGAAAAAATTATCAATCGAAGTGGTTTATTAAAATGGGTATTGGAGCATCCAGATAAAACGTGGTTGTTGCAAGTACTCAAGACTTTTTTTGATTTTGTACAAGCAGAAACCGAGCGAAATCCGCGGCTGACCTTGCGACAACTGCTTGATATGCTGCGTAGTATGGATGCCAATCGCTTGGCTATTGGATTAAATAAAGTGACGGTTGCGGAGAAAGGCGTAAATCTCGTCACGGCACACAGCGCAAAAGGCTTGGAATTTCAGCGGGTTTTTCTGTTAGATTGTGTGAAAGATAGTTGGGAACCGGCGGCTCGTGGCAATCATTACCGCTTTCCAATGCCCGATACGTTGACTTTTTCGGGTGAAGAAGATGCACTGGAAGCGCGGCGGCGACTGTTTTATGTGGCGATGACGCGCGCAAAGGAATATTTGCAATTGTCTTACAGTCAGCAAGATAGAAATGGAAAAGATTTGCAGCGAACTATTTTTGTAGATGAGATTTTGCAAAATGAGCAATTAAAGGTAGAAGCGCAAGAAGTGCCGGAAGCTATTTTATTGGAATATCAAATTTTGCAATTGACGGAAATGCCTGTGCCGATTTTGCCGCCGCAAGACCGTGCGACTGTGCAGCGTTTGTTGGAAAATTTTAAACTCAGTATTTCCTCATTGAATCAATATTTGAAATGTCCGCTCGGATTTTATTATGAAGATGTACTGAAAGCTCCCATTACTGAAAGTGAATCCGCAATTTATGGAACAGCGGTGCATAACGCACTGCGTCGCTTGTTTGAAAAAATGAGTTTGGAACCGGACAAAAGATTTCCAGCAGAACAAAATTTGGTGCAATATTTTGAAGAAGAAATGCAACGTTCGCGAGGTAATTTTTCGCGGCACGAGTACGAGCGGCGATTAGAAATGGGACGGCAACATTTATCCGCTTATTATAAAAAGAACATTCATCATTGGCATAAAAATGTACGTATTGAATTGACTATCAGAAATGTAGAAGTAGAGGGCGTACCGTTGACTGGCGCGATTGATAAATTAGAATTACATGAGAATCTGAAAACAATCGTCGTGGATTATAAAACGGGCGAAATAGAGCCCAATAAACTACGCGCTCCAAGTGAACAGCACCCATACGGCGGGAATTATTGGCGACAATTGGTATTTTATAAAATATTATATGAAAGTTTTGACCGAGGCGCACGGCGCGTAAATACAGGCGTTATTAGTTGGGTAGACCCTGATGGAAAAGGAAGATTTAAGGATATGGAAATAGAAATTGCGCCGCAAGATGTAGCCTTGGTGCGCCAACTTTCTAAAGAAGTATATGATAAAATTCAAAACCACGAGTTCTATGAAGGCTGTGGAAAGTCGGATTGCAAGTGGTGCAATTTTGTACGAAATAATGTGGCACCGGATAGTTTTGCAGAGGTAGAGGTGGAGGAATTGGATGATTAGCAGCAATATGCTGATTTGCTAATCCCGCTTTACGGGACAAGTTATGCTGATTTGCCAATACGCGTAGTTCTTGGACTTTACTTTTTGGTGAAATTTTATTAATTTTGAATTCTATAATGTGGTGTTTGACATTAACACACAAACACATTGACATACAAACACAACCAAACCATGACAGCCGTTTCGCAAAAACGATATACGTTAGAAGAATACGCGGAGTTTGAATACAACGCCGAGCAGCGACATTATTTTTATAATGGAATGATTATACCTATGGGCTACACTTCAGAACTTCATGGTCAAATTATCTTTAACTTAATACGCGAACCCGGTATTTTAATTGAAGATGCGGATTATTTAGCTTATTCAAGCGAACGAATGATTCACGTATCGGCTTGTAATTTGAATTATTATCCAGATATAGTTTTCATAAAAGGAGAGCAGCAGTTTCGACAATTGAAGCCGCGCATGAAGGCGACTATGAACCCCTATACGCTTATTGAAATGTTGTCAGATACGACAGCGAGTAAAGATAAATTCGATAAGTGGGAATGTTACCGCGAAATTCCTTCTTTACAGCAATATTTTATGATTGCACAGCATAAACCTTATATTGACATTTATAATCGAATCGGAAATTCCAATAAATGGGAAAATACGTATGTAAATAAGTTGGAGCAAACGATACACATTGCGGAATTTGATATTTCCGTAGCGCAGATTTATAAGAAAGTGGTGTTCCCCGAAAAGCCAGAATTGCAAACGGACGAACTTCTTTTTGAAGAATAAATTTAATTATTCCACATTTTGTATTTTAGAACGCTTCCCAATCATAATTTGGCATCCTCTTTTTTATTGCAAACTTTTTTCTTTTTTTGAATCCAAATAGGCAATTTGCTATAGTTTTATTTTGAATTATCTGGGTATAACTTCCTGTTTTTCAGCCTTTCCAGCATCATTGAATTGTAAAAAAGAAAAATTCCGCTTTGTTAATCCAATGCTACTGCTTACTTTTGCACGGCTTTGAAAAAAAGGTAAAGGAGAAACGGAACAATGCGCAATTTCCTATTCATAATACTACTATTTGCTGGGTTTCTGACTAGTGCCACGGCGCAGGAGAACCAGACGGAAGAACAAAACGGTACAGCCACGCACGAGCAAGCTGCCACCGAACCACACGGCTGTGAGTGCCACGAGGATGTAGAAGAGGGCTTTGACCCTGCCACCACTGCTTTTCACCACATCGGCGATGCCAACGTCTTTTCCATTGGTAGTTCTATTCACATTCCATTGCCTTGTATTTTGTACGCGCCAACGCAAGGGCTTTCTGTATTTATGTCAAGCAAATTTGGCATTGGTGAGCATGGAACAGGCGAGAAAGCGGTAGACAAATATGTGCTGTACGATGGCTGGGTGATGCGCGTACCCGACCCTAAATTTCCAACCGGCGAAGTCGCCATTGACTGTATCAATCATAAAACGGAGTTAGACGCAAAAGGTAAAGAGCGCGATAAATATGAAGTGCTTTATAAAGGTGAATGCTACCCATTAGATAAAAAAACGACTTGGGATGGCGGAATGCTCGGCGGCGGCGTGACTTCTTTTTACGACTTTTCCATTACGAAGAATGTGTTTACCATGTTGTTGGCGTTCGCGTTGCTATTCTGGCTATTTAGAACTGTAGTAATTGGTTACAACAAGCGGCAAGGACAAGCTCCGAAAGGCGTACAGTCATTCATAGAGCCGATTTTTATTTTTATTCGAGATGAAGTAGCAGTGCCGTTTCTGGGGCATAAAGCAGAGAAATATTTACCTTTTTTAATGTCTATTTTCTTCTTCATTCTTGGATTGAATTTGATTGGACAGTTGCCGATTTTTCCGGGTAGTGGGAATGTGACGGGGAATCTCGCAGTGACGATGGCACTCGCGCTTTTCACATTTGTTTTGGTGAATTTAAGTGGCAATAGACATTACTGGGAACACACTTTGTGGATGCCCGGTGTGCCAGCTATTATAAAAATTTTGATTCTAACTCCGGTAGAGATTCTGGGTTTATTCATCCGACCACTCACCTTGATGTTGCGACTTTTCGCAAACATTACGGCTGGGCACGTCGTGATTGTGATTTTTGTGGGTATGATTTTTATTTTTGGACAATCTGGAGAGAATCTTGGTGGAGGTATTATTGGTACGGTGATGGCAGTACCGCTCACGCTTTTTATGATGGCAATTGAATTATTGGTGGCGTTCATTCAAGCGTTTGTGTTTTGTATTTTGACGGCATCTTATATCAGCGCGGCGGTAGAGGAACCACACCACCATTAATATTAGGAGGATAAGAGGATTAGAAGATAGGAGGCGTAAATCTTAACTTTTTAGCCTTCTAAATCAAAAAGAAGTTATTTTAATTCCGTATAAATTTAATTGACATGACTGGTACATTAGCAGCGTTAGGAGCGGGTTTGGCAGTAATCGGTGCCGGCATCGGCATCGGCAACATCGGTGGCAAAGCAATGGAAGCCATTGCACGCCAGCCAGAAGCAGTAGGTGATATTCGTTCAAACATGATTTTGATGGCAGCCCTCATCGAAGGTGCAGCGCTTATCGTTATCATCTTGAGCATCTTCTTTACCTAAGCCAAGCAGCTTGAAAAAAACAGGGTTGAATGCCGAAACGGTTGGTTTTGGCTTCACCCCTTTTTCAGATGCCAGATTTATAGATGCCAGATGCCAGACCAGAGATGACAGACCGTTTTAGTGTAGTCTGACTTCCGACATCTCTTTTCTGACTTCTTATAAAAAAGATAGACAATGAACTTCGCACTCTTTCTTGCAGATTTTTCGGTAATGAAGCCAGAACCTGGCTTGTTACTTTGGACGATTTTAATTTTTGCCCTTTTTTGGATTTTAATGGGACGTTTTGCTTTCAAACCAATTCAAGCGGCTTTAAAACAGCGGGAAACAGATATTCAAAAATCGTTGGATCAAGCAAAACGCGCGCGCGATGAAATGTCAACGCTGAAGTCCGAGAATGAGAAACTGCTGCGGTTGGCACAAGAAGAGCGCATGAAAATATTGAAGGAAGCCAACGAGGTGAAAGATTCTATCATTGGAGAAGCGAAAGAAAAAGCAAAAGCAGAGGCGCAAAAAATAGTAGCAAATGCCAAGCAAGAAATCGAGCATCAGCGCATGGCTGCTGTCACCGATGTGAAAAACCAAATTGGTACGATGGCAATCAACATCGCCGAAAAAGTGATGCGCAAAGAATTACAAGCCGGCGGCGAACAGGAACGTTTGGTGAATTCTTTGGTGAATGAAATGGAACTCAATTAGATATTGAAACAGGTGTGGCACATTTTAGAAATGCGCCGCACCTTATCAGCATATTAGCATATCAGCACATTAAAATATGTCAGTTACAAGAATAGCACATCGGTACGCCAAATCCTTGATTGACCTTGCGGTTGAGCAAAACAAATTGGAACGCGTACGCGAAGATGTACAAGCGTTCAAAGAAGCATCCACCAATAAAGATTTTCGGGCGTTTATCAAAAGTCCGATTATTCATCACACGAAGAAGAAACAAATTATCAAGACTTTGTTTGAGGGGAAGTTTGACACGTTGACCATGTCTTTTTTAGATATTTTGACGCGCAAAGGTCGAGAAGAATACCTGCCGGAAATTGCAGCGGAGTTTATTCAAGAATATAAAAAAATCAAACACATTACGACGGTTCGACTTACGACGGCTACTCCTTTGAGCGAAGCTGCGGTCAATGCCGTTCGCACTAAACTGATTGATACCACTAAAACGAGTGATAATATAGAATTGATGACGGCAGTAGACCCGGACCTTATCGGTGGCTATGTGCTTGAATTTGATGGGAATGTATACGATGCCAGCATCAAGCACAAATTGGTACAACTGAAAGACGATTTTGACGATAATTTATATATTTCGCAGATTATTGCGCGGTAAGTAGATTCACGCAAAGGCGCCAAGACGCGGAGATTGTATATCGTATAAAAACTTTGCGCCTTTGCGTGAAAATGAATTTTAGATAATTCTATAATTTAAAATAAAATGGCAGACGTAAAACCTGATGAAATATCCGCGATACTCAAGCAGCAACTGTCTGGCTTTAGCACCGCAACGGAACTGGAAGAATTTGGCACGGTACTCCAAGTGGGAGACGGTATTGCTCGCGTGTACGGCTTGACAAAAGCACAGGCTGGTGAATTGGTAGAGTTTGAAAGTGGTGTGCAAGCCATCGTTTTGAACCTCGAAGAAGATAACGTGGGCGTGGTTTTAATGGGTTCGAGCGAAGGCATTAAAGAAGGCTCGCGTGTGAAGCGCACCGGACGCATCGCAGCTATCCAAGTAGGTGATGGCATGGTGGGTCGGGTTGTGAATACGCTGGGCTTCCCGATTGATGGGAAAGGAGAAATTAAAGGTAAAACATACGAGATGCCTTTGGAGCGCAAAGCACCGGGCGTTATCTATCGCCAGCCAGTAAACGAGCCATTGCAAACGGGTATCAAAGCAATTGATGCGATGATTCCGATTGGTCGTGGACAGCGCGAGTTGATTATTGGTGACCGTCAGACCGGTAAAACGGCGATTGCACTTGATACAATTATCAATCAAAGAGAATTTCACGAGCGCGGTGAAACCGTTTACTGTATCTATGTTGCTTCTGGTCAGAAGGCTTCTACCGTAGCACAAGTAGCGCGTACACTGGAAGAGAACGGCGCGATGGACTATACAGTAATTGTATCGGCATCCGCTGCTGAACCTGCACCTTTGAAATTTTACGCACCTTTTGCAGGTGCTGCGATTGGAGAGTTTTTCCGAGACACGGGTCGTCCGGCGCTGATTATTTATGATGATTTGTCCAAGCAGGCAGTATCCTACCGCGAGGTTTCGCTGTTGTTACGCCGCCCGCCGGGACGCGAAGCATATCCGGGTGATGTATTTTATCTACACTCCCGTTTGTTGGAGCGCGCCGCCAAAGTCATTGCAAACGACGAAATTGCTCGTCAGATGAATGATTTGCCAGATTCGTTGAAAAATGCGAAAGATGATAATGGTCAACCACTGGTGAAAGGCGGCGGTTCCTTAACAGCGCTGCCAATTATTGAAACGCAGGCTGGTGACGTATCTGCCTACATTCCGACCAACGTAATTTCGATTACGGACGGTCAGATTTTCTTGGAATCTCGCTTGTTCAACGCTGGTATCCGTCCTGCTATTAATGTAGGTATTTCGGTAAGTCGCGTGGGCGGTTCTGCGCAGATTAAATCCATGAAAAAAGTAGCGGGTACACTGAAACTCGACCAAGCACAATACGAATCTTTAGCGGCTTTCGCCAAATTTGGTTCGGACTTGGATGCTGCAACGGCAGCCGTTTTGGAAAAAGGCAAGCGCAACGTGGAAATTCTAAAGCAGCCCCAATATTCGCCAGTATCGGTGGAGAAACAAGTGGCAATGATGTATTTGGGTACAAAAAACCTATTGCGTAACGTGCCAGTTGATAAAGTGAATGATTTTGAATACGTATTCTTGTCCACACTGGAACAGCGCCACCCGCAGACCTTAGCCGATTTCAAAAAAGGCAACTTGTCTGACGAAGGAATGAAAAATGTAGAAGCATTAGCGTTGGAGCTGGCTTCACAATTCAAATAATTTTTTAAGATGCCAGATTAAAAGATACCAGATGCCAGACGCGCGCTCACTCCCTAAGAGTAAAAAGAGCGTATCTGGCATCTGGCATTTGGCATCTGAAATCTGACAAAATATGCCTGCTAACTTAAAAGAAATACGGGAGCGCGTTCGCTCGGTGCAAAATACGCAGCAGATTACCAAAGCTATGAAGGTGGTGTCGGCGGCGAAATTGCGAAAAGCGCAACAGGCAATTGTGCAAATGCGCCCTTATGCGGACAAGCTCAACTCGATGCTGCGCAATATTTTGTCGAATGTAGACAGTGACTTGGCGATTGATTTTGCGAAAGAACGGGTGGTGGAAAAAGCGTGTTTGGTTGTTGTTACTTCTAATCGGGGTTTGGCAGGTGCTTTCAATGCGAACATCATCAAAGCTGCGATGCGCGTCATTGCTACAGAATATGCAGAGATACGAGCAAAAGGGAATTTAACAATTCTTTGTGTTGGCAAAAAGGGATACGATTTTTTGAGAAAGCGCTACCCGGACGTCACCTTTATTGCAGACTTTGTAACGGCTTTTGATAACCTGGGTGCAGAAAATATATCGCGCGTTTCAGGTACTTTGATGAAGGGTTTTGAAGAAAGAGCGTTTGACCATGTGATAGTCGCTTATGGACGATTTAAAAACGCAGCTACGCAATATCCTGAAACAGAACAATTTCTGCCGGTCGCAAAATTGCAAGTAGAAGGTGACTCCAAACAACGCGCTTGGTACATTTTTGAGCCGGATGCGGAAAGTTTATTGGGCTATTTAGTGCCGCAGATTTTACATACGCAATTTTATCGTTATGTGTTAGATACCCACGCTTCGGAACACGGTGCGCGCATGACCGCCATGGACAAAGCCTCCGAAAACGCAGAAGAATTGTTGCGGGACTTAAAATTAGGTTACAACAAAGCTCGACAGGAAGCCATTACGACCGAGATTTTGGAAATTGTGGGCGGTGCAGCAGCGTTAGGCGGTTAAAAAGGTTTGGGATTTGAAGTTGCTCACTTGATATTGACAGTTTCTGGTTTGCATGTTAAAGTTTGAGCGGTCTGGCATCTGGCATCTCAAAATCCGGCATCTTGTTTTAGCTTGACGTTTAAACGTTTCAAAAATAAAAGAGCGTCGTTTCTGATAGAAGCGGCGCTTTTCTCATTGTGGGAGTTAGGGTTTTCAGCATTATAGGATTTTCAGCATTTTATTCATTCCATAATTCTATAAATTCTAATAACTTTAGGCTGCTCGTAAGTAATCAAGCTATTAGCGACTGCCACTGCAAACCGCCAACTGCATACTGGTATTAGCCTAATTTGAATCCACACTATGAAAGCCATTATACCCGTAGCTGGCACTGGTGCCCGCCTTCGTCCGTTGACTTATACGCAGCCCAAGCCGCTCATTCCAGTGGCTGGCAAACCGATTATTTCGTTTATTGTAGACCAGTTGACTTCCGTTGGTATTCAAGATTTTGTGTTTGTAATTGGCTATCTCGGCGAGAAAATCAAAGATTATGTAGAACAAACGTATCCGAAAATCAATAAAGAATTTGTAACGCAGGAAGAGCGATTGGGTTCAGCGCATGCCATTTGGACAGCGAAAGAAAGTTGGCAAGAGGCAAAAGAAGTCATGATTTTCTTCGGCGATGTAATTGTGGATTTGGATTTTCAAAAAGTAATGGATTCGCCAACCTCCTGCATCGGTGTGAAACGTGTGCAAAACCCGCGTGAATACGGCGTGGTAGAATATAATGAAGAGCAAGTCGTAAGCAGAGTAATTGAGAAGCCGCGCATCCCAAAGTCGGATATGGCAATGGTCGGTTTTTATAAAATAAAAGAAGTAGATGCCCTGGCGGAAGCATTGGATTATAATATCTCAAACCAGATTTTGACCAACGGCGAGTTTCCACTTACGGACGCGCTCATGCGCATGATAGAAAAAGGCGTGCAACTGCACACGGTATTGGTAGACAACTGGTTTAATTGTGGTAAAAAAGAAGTGTTGCTGGAAACCAACGCCATTCTACTCGACCGCGAAGGCTATGCCTCTAGTAACTTGCCGGAATTTGACAGCTCTATCATCATTCATCCGGTGAGTATTGGCGGGAATTGCCAGATTTCTAATTCTATTATTGGTCCGCACGTCACCATCGGGCATGATGCAAAGATTGACAACGCCATCGTCAAAGATTCTATCATTGGCAATTACGCTTCGCTAAAGGAAGTCGTGCTGCACAAATCCGTCATCGGCAATGACACCGCCGTCACCGGCATGCGCCATAGTTTGAATATCGGGGATAATACGGAGATTGATTTTAGTTAGAAATATTTTGGCAATTTGTAATGATTTTAAAATCTATCAAATATGAAAAAACACGAAAAAATTCTTGTGATTTCTATAGTCGCCTTAATCAGTATTTTATTTGATTGCAAGATTTACGGATATGGTACGGCTTTATACCAGAAAATGATATTATTGGTGTTATAATGAATTGATTTACAAATGTTCCCCCAGCCACGCAATCTGCGCCGCCAATTCCAAATTCTCCTTCGCCAATTCTTTCTGCGCGTAGCGGTGCAATTCTTCGATTGGATTTTTTAATTGCAATAAACTTTGAATGTAAATATCGTTCTGTAATGTTTGAATCATTTCAAAAGTAGGGGCAGCAGGCATTCCAGCAAATTGACCTAAGTCGTTGCCGGTCAATATGTTACTCTTGCGAATACTTTCGGGTAAATTATCATAACCGATGCCCATTCTATTTTGTGGTTGTACAATCGTGTGAATCGCCTCGCCGCTCGCACGCACGTAATAGGCGCGACCCATACGACCCATGAGGTCAATTTTATGCGGATCAATGCGTCCATTTTCATCCAAAATTGCTTCGTCAATGTGCATTTTTACAATTTCACAAATGATGAGATGCCCTGCGCCGCCTTGCTCGCCTAACGGAATGATTTCCTTTAATTTACATTCCATTTGCACCGGCGATTCTTTTACTCGATACGGTTTTACTAAATCGGATGCAATTGGTGTCAAACCTGTTTTTGCAAATTCACTCATCTCTTTTGGAAACTCTATGCCAGCCACTGCTGCTTGTCGCACAATGGCATAAGTCACGACATTTATAACCACTTCGCCCGTTTCCATTACATTGTGTAAAGTATCTTTCGTGGTATTACCTTCTACTTTACGATTGGAAGAAAAAACCAAAATAGGTGGATTGGAACTAAAACAATTGAAAAAGCTGTAAGGCGCGAGATTTGGATTGCCTTCCTTGTCCACGGTGCTGGCAAAAGCGATGGGACGGGGCGCTACGGCTCCAAGCATATATTGGTGAAAATCAGCAGTGGGTATCGTACCGGGTTCAATCGTCAGCATAAGCAGTTTTTTCAAATAGCGAAACCTTCTGTTCGCATACGGGTTTTGCAATAGTAACGTGGCTTGGCACACAACGTTACAAACTTGATTTGAATTATCCGCATGAAAAAAGTGAAATTTCCGTTTTGGACTGGCTTTTTATTGGTAATCCTTCTTTGGTATGGAGGGAGATATTTTTATTTCCAACCTACGTTCGACGTGCGCGAGCAAGCACCTGATTTTGAAGCTACTTTATTGAATGGAGTACCATTTAAACTGAAAGATGTACGTGGCAATCATGTACTCGTTCACTTTTGGGGGAGTTGGTGCGGACCGTGCCGACAGGAGAATCCAGCATTGACGGCTATTTATAACCAGTATCAGGAAAAGAAATTTACAATCGTTGGTATCGCCATTGAAAAAAATTCGAATAACTGGCGGCAAGCAATTGAACGCGACCAACTAAATTATCCTTATCATATTTTAGACCAAACTTCTAATTTTAAATTTTTTGATGCGCCACTTTCTAAATTATATGGCGTGAAGCAGCTGCCAAGTAACTTTCTGTTGGATGAACGTGGCACGATTATAGCGGTAAACCTTACACCACCACAGTTAGAAGCTCATTTGAAAGAAAAATTATAAAAGTGGTGACTCTATAGTTATTACAGTTATATTTTAAAAGTAAATAGATTTTTTTGTAGTACCTGTTTATTGGCAAATTAGCACATCAACTCATCCTGACAAAATGACGCAAATTATCTTGTGGCAAAAAAATTGCTAAGAGGTAGTATGTGGAACAAAATGCGAAAAGCGATGCACAATCAAGAACCATTGGAAAACCAAACACACGACGAATTATCAAAAGAATCAGCGCAGACAACTACTGCGGATGAATTTCTAATAGATGCGCTCCAAACCGACGAAAACCAAGATTTGGCTGCCACCATGCAGGCAGAGCTGCAAACGGTGCAAAAAGACTACGACGAGTTGAAGGATAAATATATGCGGATATTTGCGGAGTTTGACAATTATAAACGGCGTGCTGTCAAAGAAAGATATGATTTGATAAAGACTGCTTCGCAGGACATCGTGACAGCACTTTTACCGGTTTTGGACGATTTTGACAGAGCCAAGCGAAATGATGAAGTCAGTGAAGGAATTAATTTAATTTATAATAAACTACACGCTATTTTACAAAGTAAAGGCTTGGAAACGATGGAAAGTAACGGACAGCTCTTCAATCCTGAATTTCACGAAGCCTTGACGGAAATAACCGCACCCAACGAAGAACTAAAAGGTAAAGTAGTAGATACGATTGAAAAGGGCTATCAGTTGGGCGATAAAATTATTCGCTATGCAAAGGTGGTAGTTGGTAAGTAAGACCATGATTCGTAGGAGGATAGGATTAGCAAGATGGATTTATATTGACCTCCGTTCATAAAATAAATTGCTGATTTACAGATGAATCGTAAATAGAAAAAATGGCAAAGCGCGATTACTATGAAATACTTGGGGTGGCAAAAAATGCCGACCAAGATACGATGAAAAAAGCGTATCGAAAATTGGCGCTCCAGTATCACCCTGACAAAAACCCGGGCGATAAAGCATCGGAAGATAAATTTAAGGAAGCAGCCGAGGCGTATGAAGTGCTGAGTGACGCGGATAAGCGCGCCAGATACGACCGCCACGGTCACGCAGGTGTAGACCCGAACGGTATGGGCGGCTTTAGCGGCACGGGTGGTATGACAATGGATGATATCTTCAGTCAGTTTAGCGATATTTTTGGTGAGTCTGGTGGAGGTTTTAGTAGTCAGTTCTACGATAGAGGCGGCGGCAGTGCGCGTCCGCGCGGACAGCGTGGTACAAATCTGCGCATTAAAGTCACGCTTACATTAGAAGAAATTGCCACGGGTGTTACCAAAAAAATCAAAGTTAAAAAGCAGCTCACTTGTGATGTGTGTAACGGCAGCGGCGCAAAAGACAGCAATTCTGTCAGCACTTGCAATACGTGTCGTGGCGCGGGTTATGTGCGGCAGGTGAAAAACACGTTTTTGGGTCAAATGCAGGCGACCGTGACGTGCCCAACTTGTAGCGGTACGGGTACCACGGTGACTGCCAATTGTGTGAAATGTAAAGGCGACGGTGTGGTGTATGGCGAAGAAATGATTGATATGGAAATACCGGGCGGCGTGGAGGAAGGAATGCAATTGTCGTTGCGGGGCAAAGGAAATATGGGTCTGAAAGGTGGACCTGCTGGCGATTTGTTGATTACAATTGAAGAAAAACCACATGATTATTTGCAGCGCGACGGCATGAATCTGATACATGATTTATACGTCAATTTTGCAGATGCGGCGCTTGGAACGAGCTTAGAAGTGCCAACCATTGACGGAAAAGTGAAAATAAAAATTCCGCCAGGCACACAGTCGGGTAAAATTTTCCGGTTGAAGGATAAAGGCTTGCCGTCGGTGCAAACGTATGGGCGAGGTGACCAACTCATCCATATAAATGTGTGGACACCGAAAAAATTCAATGAGGAAGAGCGCCAAGTATTAGAAAAACTGCGCGCGATGCCTAACTTTCAGCCGCAGCCGGTAAAAGGCGAAAAAGGCTTTTTTGAAAAAATGAAAGATTATTTTAAATAATTTATGCAGCAGAAAGGACGTTAGCCAAGATTGTTAACGTCCTTTTTATATTTTTAGAATGAAGCTATCCTACTTTCTTATTTCAACTTTCTTATTTCTTCTTTTAATTGCCTGCGGTCCAAAATATGCTGTCAACAAAACCTATAATCTTTCTAATAAGGAGTGGACATACGCCGATTCCCTCCGTTTTGATTTTGAAATAAAAGACACGCTGGCATTATACAATTTGTTGTTAGAGGTAAAACACGCCACCGATTTTAGCTTTCAAAATCTCTACACCCGCATTCACACCCAATTTCCCGATGGTACGCGCCTGAGCAAACCCGTCTCGCTTGAACTCGCTGATAAAATCGGCACTTGGCAGGGCGATTGCAATTCAAAAACTTGTACACTGGAAATCAGGATTCAAGAAGGTGCTTATTTCAATAAAACAGGAAAATATGTTGTCATTGTAGAACAATTCATGCGCGAGCAATCTATTAAAGGCGTCCAAAGTGTGACTTTGAAAGTGCAAGAAACAGGTGAAAAGCGAAAATAATTAAATCAGTAGACAGTATTCAGTTTATAACTGTTTGAAAGACATACTTTTACGAAGTGCAAAAATTTTCTATGTTTTTTTTGATATAATTGGCTACTTGGAAAATTCCAACCACAAACCGCTTCATTTATTTACATTCCTGAAACATAAAATTAATATAGTAAGCATCGCTTAAAACAATCTGGACTGCAATTTTGTCGTTACCTTTGCCATGTCTTTTGAAAAGGCCATGTCCGCCAACCAAATAATACTTTGATTATGAAAAAAAATCCAACAAAATTGGAATCAATAACCAATTTTTCCAATAACAATACTGATTTATTAGATACAATGATTGTACCAAATGAAGTAGCCGAAAAGGAGATTCGCCATTTATTTAGTGCTTTGGATACGGACAAAAATGGAGTTATTACACTTCAGCAAATCTTAAAGAGGCTCACCGAAATGGGCATCCAAAAAAATGACCCGCGCTTGCAAGGCTCCTTGAGTGTGTACGTGAGTATGGACGAAGACCCAGATGATGTTATCATAGAATTTTCCGATTTTGTAAACTTATTGCAAAGTGGCAGCGCACATTTGATAAAAAGTGCTATTAAATCAAACTTGATTGTACCTGATTTTAAACAATTCACAAAAGACATTCGAGCTATTTACGAGCATACAAAAACCAATACAGGAGGGCACGTCGCCACTTATATTCCACAGTTGAGCCGCGTGAATCCTGATATGTATGCCATTTCGGTGTGTACCATTGACGGTCAAAAACTTCAATTGGGCGACCATAGCCAGCATTTTTGTGTACAATCAATTTGTAAACCAATCAATTACTGCCTTACGCTCGAAGAACACGGCGAGGAAAAAGTGCACCAACACATTGGGCGCGAGCCGAGTGGTATTGGTTTCAACGGGTTGGTTTTGAATGATAAAGGCTTGCCCCACAACCCAATGATAAATGCCGGTGCGATTATGGGTTGCTCTCTTATTCGTCCGCAGTTGCAGATGGCAGACCGTTTTGACCATGTACTCGATACTTGGACGAAATTGAGCGGCAATGCACCTGCGCGATTTAACAACGCCGTTTACCTCTCCGAAAAGGAGACTGCCGACCGCAATTTTGCGTTGGGTTATTTCATGCGCGAGAAAAAAGCATTCCCGCCGAATACAAATTTGACGCAGACGTTGGAATTTTATTTCCAATGTTGTTCGATTGAAGTGACGGGTGATGAATTGGCAGTAGTGGCTGCGACCCTTGCCAATGCTGGCGTTTGCCCGACTACCGGCGAGCGCATCTTCCAACCTGATACGGTCAAGAACTGCTTGAGCTTGATGTCTTCTTGCGGGATGTACGATTTTTCAGGAGAGTTTGCGTTCACGATTGGTTTGCCTGCCAAGAGCGGCGTGGCGGGTGGTTTGATGATTGTCATTCCGAACTTGATGGGCATTGCAGTGTACTCACCTCGATTGGACGAACTCGGCAACTCCGTGCGTGGCATCGAATTTTGTAAAGAACTCATTCAAAACTTTAATTTTCATATTTATGATTCGCTGACTGGTAATTTACAACAGAAAAAAGACCCGCGCGTCAATCGCATTCAATCCAAAATAGACAGTGTTATCAGCTTATGTTGGGCAGCCAGTGAAGGCGATTTGTTTGAAGTGCAATCCCTCATTGCAAAAGGTGTGGACGTAGATGCCGCCGATTACGACGGTCGCACCGCTATGCACTTAGCCGCTTCCGAAGGACACCCAAAAGTAGTGCGCTACCTGCTCAATAAACGCGCGCAGGTAAGTCCATGCGACCGCTGGGGCAACACGCCGCTCGCCGATGCCATTCGCGGGAATCATACGGAGGTTATTAAAGTTCTAGAAGAGTATAATGGAATTTTATAAAATGTAAAAGCGCTTGATAATCCGACTCCGTACCGTGTAAATAAGATTATTCATATGCGCCCATAGCGTTATAGAAGACGGATTGTGGACCGATTCTTTTCATGGCGCGTGTAAAATCCGTCCGCTATCCGTCGCACCCGCGCAAATCTGTGTTCTATTAATACTAAAATAAAATTAAAACGACGTATTCAAATCTTTTTAAGATCATGTAAATCAATTGATTACCAACTGCCAACTGCGTACAGGCGACTGCATACTGGTATAAGTGGCACGGGTTTATGAAAACTTTTGTTCCGCTGTACTCCATGTTGCCGCTCCATCTTTTAATGAATCAGCAGATGGTTGTAATAAGCGTGTAATATCATTGTCCAATCCCCACATATAAATTTGGTCTAAAATTGGAATCAATGCCTTTCCTTTTTCTGAAAGATGATACCACACTTTGATTGGCGTTTCATCCAACACTTCCCGTTCTACAAAACCCATTTCCTGCAAACTTTTCAATTGTTGCGACAACATTTTATCGCTGATGCCCACGATGCGCCGCTTCAATTCTGCAAAACGCAGTGGTTTTCTTCCTAAATTATATAATACCGACAACTTCCACCTGCCGCCGAAAAGGTGGAAAAACGTGCTAACCGGGCATTCCGCTAAGATTTCCTGCTCATTTACATAATTGCTCGAATTTGTTTTGCGCATGGCACTTACTTTTTGGTTAGTTACTTACAAAGTTGTAGCATTTCTAGGATTTGTATAAGGGCTTGGTTCGGAATAATTTTGTGCTTGTAAAAAGTATTTACAAACAAAGTGTAAAAATAGTTGACAAGATGTTTTGGACAAATTTGAACCAAAAGAAAATTATCATCATCGGTGGAAGCTCTGGCATGGGCTTTGCCACTGCAAAAATGGCTTTTGAACTCGGCGCGAACGTCACACTCACCGGACGCACTGCCGAAAAAACACAACAAGCGGCTTCAACAATCAATCCCGCCCTGCAATGGGCAACACTGGACGTAGACGACGAAACGCAAGTGAACCATTTTTTTGACAAAATTGCTGAGATAGACCACGTCTACATCGCTGCGGGTTCGACTACTTTGGGAAGCGTCACAGATGGGATATTGGCAGAAAAATTGAAAGGTTTTGAGACGCGCTTGACAGGCAGTTTGCGGGTAGTGCGAGCCGCCATTTCTAAAATGAAATGTAGAGACGACGTATACGATTTTGTGAAATCTTATTTAAAAAGGAGAGAAGTGTAGGAATACGCTTCTCTTCTTTATTTTAATTCGTAAACAATCTGTTATAAAACTTTTGAACATCTCCCCACCTCTCCCGTTTCAAAATACAGAACACCCAATCAGGGATTTTTTAATTTAATTATTTAACCCAAAAAATTCAATTATGAAAAAGATAACGGATATCAAAGGATTGCTGGAACATGAGGTGCAGGATTTGTACTCCGCAGAAACGCAAATCATTGAAAATCTGCCAGCTATGGAATCAGCGGCAAGTGACAAAGAATTAAAAAAAGCGTTTGCCACACACTTGAAGCAGAGCAAAGAACAGTTGAAGCGCTTAGAAAAAGTGGCGAAGCAAATGGACTTCGAAACGGGCGGTCACACTTGCAAAGCGATGGAAGGCTTGGTAAAAGAAGGAAAAAGTGTCATTGGCATGGCGGCTTCTGACGAGGCACGCGACGCGGCTTTGATAGCTTCCGCACAGCGCATTGAGCACTATGAAATTGCTGCGTATGGTACTGCTCGCCACTACGCAAATATGATAGGCGAAAGCGGAGTTGCAGAGTTGCTGGCACAAACGCTGGACGAAGAAAAAGATACCGATGAGATCTTGAATGACTTGGCGATCCAAAAAATCAACAAGGAAGTTAGCCAAAACTGATAACAGTTTTTGAAAAAAAAAACGGTCATTCGCCAAGCTGGTGAGTGACCGTTTTTATGTCTGAAAACCTATAAGGTTTTTGGAAACCTTATAGGTTTGTGCGTCTCAACGAGCCGTCGTACTGGTCATCTTTTTCACCATCGGCAATTTGATTTGCGAAGTATAAGTAGCAGAATGATGCACTTTATTATGCGCTGTCACGCCAATGGCTTCATCATAATTATTGCCACCGGTATTCATATTTCTATCAAAACGCGGAAAATTGCTGCTTGAAATTTCAATCCGAATTTTATGTCCTGCGGCAAAATAATTACTCGTGGACATTGGGCTTAGTTCCAATTTATACACTTTCCCGTTTTCCATAAAAACTTCTTTCGTAAAACCTTCGCGGTAACGCGCCCGCAAGATGGTTTCATCCAAATTATATGCCTTGCCATCGGGATACACATCAATTAATTTGACCGTGAAATCTGTATCTTTTACATCGGAGGAGACGAATAAAGTGGTTTCAATAAAGCCGCTAATTTCCACACCTTCTTTCAAAGGTTCGGAAGTATAAACCAAAATATCTTGCCGTTTTTCCATTTCTTGCTGGTCGAATGCGCCGCCTTGCACGGCATTGCCGGTACAGCACACGTTGCCACCATAGGATTTTACTGGATTCATCGGGTCATACGTGAACGCATCGGGCGTGTCTTGTTTGCTGGGTTTGGTAAGAGTCAATTTTCCATCGCCATTCAACGTATTGGCTTTGCCGCCGCTATTTAAATAATAAGTTGTCATTTGCGCCGCAGCGGGAGGCCACGTTGCAGAAGTCTGCCACTTATTCATACCCATCGTGTAATATTGCACTTTCGGAATTTTTTGTAGAATGCCGTTTTGTTCCCCTTTCAACCAATAATCAAACCACGCGTAAGTTTGGTCATCATAATTCAATCGCGCATCGCCCACGCTACGCTCGCCTACGATGGTATTTTCGGTCGCTCTTTTATAAGCACAATGTAAAGTCGGTGCAACAACAAGGTATTGACTATTCGCAATTTCCGGTGATTTTGCACTTTTTATTACATGATTGTACAATGTTAAATTTGGACTACTCGACACATCATACCACGACACAAACCAAAAACCGGGTTTCTCAATCGGCATATTATCATGATAAATTCCACCTTTATACCATGCTGGGTCATTTGGCTTACGCCGAATCATCTCTTCATACACGCCCACCGGACCATTCACATTTTTTAAAATATCTTGCAAAGGCAAGTGTGCCAATCCTTTCGCCCAATCAATTTTCTCCCGCTCCGGCGCAAGGTCAAAAGCCCGCGAAGCCCGAATCAACTGCTCTTGTGTAGCATCTTTCGGAAACATCGGACGAATCTCGTCATTTTGCACGCCAAATAACCAAGCCGTAAATAACATCTGTCCCGCGCCGCCGCGATACCAATTGCCTTGTTCATAAAATTTCCCAACCCGACCTACACCTGCACCAAACCCTTGCGCCACAAACGTCGCCAGTGCTGGATGATTCAGCGCCACCACTGCCATTTGCCACTCCGCCGTAGAAGAACAGCCAATTGGCGCAATCTTTCCGTTGCTCCAAGTTTGTTTTGAGAGCCAGTCCAGCGCATCGTAACCATCGGTTGTAGGCGTTCCTAAAATATCCCATTCGCCCTCTGAAAAGTAGCGTCCGCGCTCGTTTTGCACCACATAGGCATAGCCGCGCTTCACGGCTTCGTAAGCTCCATTGTAACCGCCCATTTTTTGTTCGCCATCGCCCCACGAGTTGAAATTGTAAGGCGTTTTCGAGAAAATAATCGGTACTTTCTGGTCGCCTTTCGGTCGGTAAATGTCCGTTGCCAATCGGATGCCATCACGCATCGGCATCATCACCTTTTGGTCAATAACGGCGATTTCTTGTAGTTTTTTGAAAATGCTGTCAGATGCCGGTTGCGGTTGCGCAAAGACGCTTGAAGCGAAGCATAGCAGCCCAATTAGAAAGTATAAACTTCGGTTTTTCATATTTGGAGTAGGTTTTGGTGAAGGAATACGAATTGTAGATTAGACAAATGCAATTGCTTTTCTGTCCCAATTTTATTACTTTTATAAAAAAGGGCATTGTGTTAGCTTGGCAAGATTATATTACAACTGACCCTGAAATTTTACACAGAAAGCCCACTATCAAAGGAACGCACATTCCGGTGGATTTGATATTGGAGAAACTGGCTTACGGGGAGAATGTGGCGCAACTATTGGAAGCGTATCCTCGGATTAATCAAGAGGAGATTTATGCCTGTTACCGTTTTGTAAACGTTTGAAAAGTAGGTGACGCTTTGCATAAATTGTAAGTAAGTGTAAATAATTAAAATTTAAACTATTGACTTTCAATGCTTTAAATAATAATTAACTAATTTTCTTAATAACTCAACCCGCCCAACTCTCTCTATCCAAACTCCGAAAATGAATCGCTTCTGCCAGATGCTCCAATTGAATCGCTTCACTTCCACTTAAATCAGCAGCGGTACGCGCTACTTTTAAAATTCTATCGTATGCACGAGCAGACAATTGCAATTTTTCCATCGCTTTTTTGACGAGGTTGATACCGGCTTGATTGATTTGGCACACTTCGTGCACCATGCGGCTCGGCATTTGGGCATTGCTGTAAATGTCTTTACAATCTTTGAAACGCTCCGTTTGAATTTCACGGGCTCTGACGACACGCTCCGCAATATCTTTACTGGTTTCAGCACCTTTATTTTGGCTGGCGAGTTCGTCGTAGCTCACCGGCGTTACTTCTACGTGCAAGTCAATTCTATCAAGTAATGGACCCGAGATTTTACTCAAATATTTTTTCACCACGCCAGGACCACACACGCAGTCTTTTTCAGGATGATTGTAATAGCCACACGGACAAGGATTCATAGAAGCGACGAGCATAAAACTGGCAGGAAACTCCACGGAACTCTTGGCACGAGCGATTGTGACGCGCCGCTCTTCCATCGGCTGGCGCAGCACTTCTAAAACGGTTCGTTTAAACTCCGGCAATTCATCCAAAAATAATACGCCGTTATGCGCCAAGGAAATCTCCCCTGGATGCGGATTGGTGCCACCGCCCACGAGCGCTACATCGCTGATGGTGTGATGCGGTGCGCGGTATGGACGAACCGTGACCAAGCCTGCATCGGACGGCAATGCGCCCGCGACGGAATGAATTTTAGTCGTTTCAAGGGCTTCTTGCAAAGTTAAAGGCGGTAAAATAGTAGGTAAACGTCGAGCCAGCATGGTTTTTCCCGCACCGGGCGGACCGATTAAAATGACATTATGACCACCAGCAGCAGCGAGTTCTAAAGACCGTTTAATATTTTCCTGCCCTTTTACATCTGAAAAGTCAACATCATAGAAATTGTGCTGGTCAAGGAATTCCTCGCGGGTATTGACAATCGTAGGTTCTAATTTTATATCCCCATTTAAAAAACCGGCAGCATCGCGTAGATTTTCGATTCCATACACTTCCAATTCATTGACAATTGCAGCTTCGCGAGCATTTTGTTTTGGTAAAAGAATCCCTCTGAATTTCTCTTTCCGTGCTTGAATTGCAATCGGCAACGCACCACGAATCGGACGCAGACCGCCATCCAACGATAACTCGCCCATGATGATAAATTTGTCTAAAAGGTCGGTTTGAATCTGTTTGCTACCCGCCAAATACCCAATCGCAATGGGCAAATCATACGCAGAACCTTCTTTACGAATATCCGCTGGAGCGAGATTGACCACGGTTTTAAAACGTTCCATTCTATAATGCACATTCCGAATAGCCGCTTCAAAACGTTGAAAACTTTCGCGCACCGCATTGTCAGGCAGACCAACGAGGTTATAAAACGGGCTGCCCGCTGGCACTAAGCCACCAATATTTACTTCTACTGTAATCGTCTGCGCATCCACGCCGTGCAAGGCACTAGCAAAGGTTTTTACCAACATGATTATTTAAAGATTGAGGTTAAGTTTGAGGTTGAGGCAGAATTTTCAGACCTCTAACCAGAAACGCTAAACGTACCTTGTGACGAGAAAGTAAAGAAAAAGTAACAACTGCAAATAAAAGTTGGTATTTCATTAGTCCGATATTCCATCAAAAAGTGTTATGTTTAGGAATAATTTTTTCAATGGATATTAAAAATATTGTTAAAGAATATACGAATGGGGAAGTGACGGTGGTGTGGAAGCCGGGGCTTTGTATTCATTCTAAAATATGTGTGACTGGCTTGCCGGAGGTTTTTGATTTCAATGCGCGCCCATGGACGAATGTGCAAGGTGCTCCTACTGCAAACATCATCGAGCAAATAAAAAAATGTCCGTCTGGTGCCCTGTCTTTTTACTTAAATAATGAAACCTCTGTGGAAGAAAAAATGGAGGTAGAGACCGAGCGTATTGTAGAGGTGATACCTAATGGTCCGCTCATGGTATACGGAAATATTCAAGTGAAACACGCTGACGGCACGGAAAGTCATCATGAGCATCGCGTTACCGCATTTTGTCGGTGTGGCGCTTCTAATAATAAACCGTACTGTGATGGTTCGCATACGAAAATAGGATTTCAAGAGTGACGGAGAGAAAAGGTGACGGAGTGAATAAGAGAAAAAGTGCCTAAGTGACCAAGTCACGAGTGCCAAATCACAAGTAACCAATTACAAATAACGAACCTATGCATTCCTACGACACGCTATCTCAAGCCTTGAATGATTTACAAGCTCGTGGCTTCACGTATGATTTCAATTTGCTGGAAAGCCATATTGAATGTAAGCAAAATCAAACCTTTTATAATCCAGAACAATTTAATGTGCTGGAAACGTATCGCTTCGAAGGAATGACTAATCCTGATGATAGTTCAATTCTCTATGCTATAGAAACGGAGGATGGCTTGCGTGGTACTTTAATGGATGCTTATGGCGCATATGCCAATTCAATTACATCCGAACTTATTGCCAAATTGAATATGAAGCACTTGGGTGCTTGATACTGCCATTTCAAGTAGTGGCTTGACAAATTGGCAGCTTAACATGGAATGGCTCGTAAGTTGTTATACAATTGATGTTTAAACTTTAAATCACCAGCCAAATAAGTTTGGTATTATAACGAAAGCCATGAAATCAAGAACCATCGCACATATTTTAAAAGGAAAACAATTGAAAGTAGGCAGCATGACTGTGAAGCAGCCGCTTCCTACGGTTCAAGTAGACCAAATAGATCCGTTTTTGCTGCTGCATCATTTTGGTCCAGCAAAAGTAGAAGCCGGCACTGACCCCCTGGCGTTGGGCGCGCATCCGCATCGAGGTTTTGAACCAGTTACCTTTTTGTACAGCGGCGGTATTCGACACAGAGATAGTCGCGGCAATGAGGGCATTCTCTCCGGCGGCGACGTACAGTGGATGACAGCAGGACTGGGTATTATTCACAGTGAACAGGCTTCCAAATCATTTTTAGAAACAGGTGGCACGATAGAAGGCATTCAATTGTGGGTGAATCTGCCAAAGAAAGATAAAATGGTACAGCCTCGTTATCAGGATATTAAAGCAGCGGAGATGCCCGTTATTGTTGAAAATAAAGTAAATTTGACAGTGGTAGCGGGTGAATTTCGTGGCAAGCGTGGTCCTGCGATGACGTACTCGCCGATTTTAGCGATTAAAGCAGATTTTCAGGCAGGCAGCGAGACGTTTGTAGAAATTCCGGCAGGCTATAATGCGTTGGCATATATTTTGAGTGGAGAAATAGAAGTAAGTACTGGATTTCAATATACTGGCGAAACCTTGTTGCATTTCAACAATGATGGAGATGGTTTCCAATTGAAAGCCAACGCCGAGAGCCACGTCTTAATCCTCGCCGGAGAGCCGATAAATGAACCCGTTGCTTCTTGGGGACCGTATGTGATGAATACGCAAACGGAAATAATGGAAGCGATGCGCGACTACCAAATGGGAAAAATGGGCGTGTATGTTGATTAGGTGTGTTATGGTGTTATGGTGTTTTTGTATGTTTAGAACGTGAACTGCTTTTAAAACTAAAACACTATAACACTCCCTTAACACAACTTTTGACCCCACTTTTGCATTTTATAATATCTAAATCAACGATGGTATGAACAGAGCATTCATGATTGAATTTGACTTGCCGGAAGCGCCCAACGAAGAGTTTTTCTCGCTTGTGCCGCGCCAACGTTATATGATAAACCAGATGATGGCAGAGGGCAAAGTAAAATCCTACTCGCTGGCAACGGACCGCTCCCGCTTGTGGATGATTGCAGAGGCAGATTCAGAATTTGAAGTAATGGAAATGATTGCGGATATGCCGCTGAGTCCATATATGACACCATTAGTATCTGAATTGATGTTTCATAATACCTATGAAATATTGGTGCCTTTTTCTTTGAATTAAAAAGAAAAGACGTGACAGGTCTTCGAAGACACGTCACGTCTTTTTTTTCATCTAAACTTAACCCTCGCTTCACACACACTTCCTACCTTTGCCGCATTTCCAATCGCAAAAAATAAAATATGGAACGCAAGCGAATCGCTATTGATATGGATGAAGTCATGGCGGACATAGGTCCTAAGTTTTTAGACCTTTACGAACGAGAAATGGGCATCCGACTTGCCAAAGAAGAATATTGGGGCAAGAAAATTTATCAAATCAACGGTGCAGACCGCATTCGAGAATTATTATTTGAAAAAGGCTTTTTTGCAGACCTTCCCGTAATCACTGGCAGTCAGGAAGTGGTGCAGGAATTGATGGAAGACTATGATATTTTTATTACGACGGCTGCTATGGAATTTCGGCATTCTTTAGAAGATAAGTATGATTGGCTACTGGAACATTTTCCATTTATACATTGGAAAAACTATGTGTTTTGTGGCGATAAAAGCATCATTGGTGCGGAGTATATGATAGACGACCACGCTTTTAATTTGCACACATTTCGAGGTAAAGGTCTACTTTTTACGGCTTCTCATAATATCCACGAGACGGAATTTACGCGCGTCAATGACTGGGCAGAAGTGCGTACCTTTTTTCAGCAGGAGTTGCAGTCGGGAAAATAAGGCAGCGCGCCTTTGTCTAAAAACCGTACTTTTAATTATAATGTAGCTGCCAAACTTGTTTGGTTATTATAAATCCAAATGATTACGATGATAAAGTTTTGTTTTACGCTGCTCTCCTTATTATTTCTTATTACGGCCATTGCACAGGAAAGCCTCAGCCTTACGCAAGCCATTGAAATTGGTTTAAAAAATAATTATCAGATTCAAATTTCGGAACGCGAGTTAGAGATTGCTCAAAAAAGTAACGATTGGAGTATTGCTGGTCGCTATCCCAGTCTGGATGCCTTTCTCAATTTGAATAATGGTTATAGCCGAGCAGACAACACGAATAATCCGGCTTCTTTTGTCCGACAAAGCAATCTTGTTACTTCTAATATTGCGCCGGCGGTAGAATTAAATTGGACTTTATTTAATGGCGGACGAGTGCGCGTTACCAAACAACAATTGGAAGAACTGGAAAGATTGAGCCAAGGTAATGTACAGGTAACGGTAGAAAATACCATTGAAGATATTATTTTGGCTTACTATCAAGTATTAGTCCAGCAGGAGCAAGTGCGCGTACGCGAGGAAGTGCTGAAATTATCAAGAGAACGTGTAGATTATACCATTGCGCGGCAAGAATTTGGACAAGCGGCTACCTTCGATGTATTACAATCGCAAGATGCGTATATAAATGATTCGACGAGTTATTTAATTCAACTCAATACATTTGAAAATGCGTTACGCAGTTTAAATTTGACAATGGGCGTAGATGACCTGAGCCGTCGGTATCAATTGACCGACCAGTTGCAATTCACGACCCAAGACTATGCGTTGGAGGATTTAAAAACTCGAATGCTGGCGACGAATCGCACTTTGCAAAACTTATTTATTAATCGCGAAATAGTGCAATTAGATACCCGTTTGGTTGAAGGTACCGAATATCCGACCATTGGCTTGCGCACCGGAGCAACTTATGGGTTGAACAGTAATCTTGTGGGTACGAGTACGCTTGCCAGTGGCGACGAAAGGGACTTAGGAGGGGTGCGTACCAACAACCTCGGCACGTTCATCAATTTTGGAATTACGTATAATATTTTTGACTGGGGGGTGCGTCGGCGCAATATTGAAAATTCCCGCATCCGAGAAATCACGGCTCAATTGAACATTGAAGATTACAAACGCAACATTTCTGCCGACGTAGAAAATACGCTGGCAACTTATAATAATCAAAAACAACTCGTACAAATCACGAATCAACTCGTAGAAAACGCGCGCCGCAGTTTGACCATTGCAGAAGACCGTTTTGAAGCTGGTTTGGTCAATATTTTCGATTATCGAACGGTACAATTATCGTATATCAACGCCGTGCAGTCGCGCTTGAATGCCATTTACAACTTGAAAACGACGGAAACGAATTTGATACGATTGGTGGGAGGATTGATACGATAGGAAAATAGGACACTGATTTCTATGATGTTTTAAGATGTTTTATGATTTAATGCTATTTTTTAAATCATAAAAAACCATAATTATCATGCAAAATCAGTGTACTAAATCGGTATTTATCAGGAACCCAATCCCTTTTCAAATTGTTAATTTTTTAATACTGACTCCCTATTTCAATTTATAAATTAGATGTTGTAAAATACTAAATATTTTAAAGCAAATAGAATGTTCGAGCGGATTACTATCCGATTTGACCAGATTAATAGTGAGCCTTGTATTAGATTAGGGGTTTGAGAATTCCAGTTGCTACTGTTGTAACAATGATGGCGCAAGGTGTTTCTAACGTTCAAATATTTGAATTTTATCCTGATTTAGAAATAGCAGATATTTAAGAGGGACTTAATTTTGCAGCCGTATAGAATTATTTATGTTAATGGTTATAGAATTACTTAAAATTGCTTGCGAAGCGTTAGATAAAGAGGAAATTCCGTATATGCTTTCTGGAAGTGTTGCAATGAATGTTTACACAGTTCCTCGGATGACTCGTGATATTGATATTGTAATAAGCCTTCGTTTTGAGGATATTGATAAATTTGCTAAAATTTTTGAAGAAGGATTTTATATTTACAAAGAAGGAATAGAGGAGGAAATTCGTCGCCGCGGTATGTTCAATGTGATTGACTTTAAAAGCGGACAGAAAATTGATTTTATTGTTAGAAAAAACACCGCATTTCACCTCAATGAATTTGAAAGACGGCGTCGCATCAGCACTTTCGGGTTTGACGTGTGGATTGTTTCAATTGAAGACTTAATAATTGCAAAAATTATTTGGATTCAAGAATTACAGAGTGATAGACAGATGGGCGATATTCAAAACTTGTTTGATAATACTACTGTTGACAAGGAGTATGTAATAAATTGGTGCAAAGAGCTATCATTAAATACTTTTAATTTAATTCCTGCATGACCGACACACCGCCACATATTCGTCAAATACAAGTGGACATCATCCTTTCTAAAACACCGACAGAACGAGCTATGATGGGTTTGGATATGATTGATTCTGTTTACGAAATTGTAAAAAATTCTATTTTAGAATTACACCCGGGCATTAGTAGAGGAGAATTAATTGGTAAAATTTTTAGGCGTTATTACAGCGATACTTTTACGGAAGCACAATTGACAGCTATAGAAAATCAAATCATTGCATTTCATCAATAATTCAGGAACCCAATCCCCTCCCAAATTGTTATCTCTAAGCCTTTTGCGAATCTCAATTCACAAATAACGATTCACAAATCACAAATAACATCCGCGTGGCATTCCAACTTACTTCCCCTTTTGTGCCGACGGGCGACCAGCCGCAGGCAATCGAGCAATTAGTCAACGGTATTCAATCCGGCGAGCGCAATCAAGTATTGCTGGGCGTGACGGGTTCTGGTAAAACGTTCACGATGGCGAATGTCATTGCTCAATTGGATAAACCGACGCTTGTTTTGACGCACAACAAGACCTTGACGGCGCAGTTGTACGGCGAGTTCCGCGAGTTTTTTCCGGATAATGCAGTAGAATATTTTGTTTCGTATTATGATTATTACCAGCCGGAAGCCTACATTTCAGTGACCGATACATATATAGAAAAAGACCTTGCGATTAATGAAGAGATTGACAAATTGCGGCTGCGAGCTACGTCTTCATTGCTTTCTGGTCGGCGGGATATTATTATTGTAGCGTCCGTATCGTGCATTTATGGTATGGGCAATCCAGAGGATTACAAATCAAGTATTATTCGCATTAAAAAAGGACAGATTCTTTCTCGTAACTCCTTCTTATACAATCTGGTAGATAGTTTATATTCTCGCACGGAGATTGATTTCAAAAGAGCCACGTTTCGGGTAAAAGGAGATACAGTTGATATTAATTTACCTTATGTAGATTATGGGTATCGAATCGTGTTTTTTGGCGATGAAATTGAGGCGATTGAAATGATAGAAGTGGAAAGCGGCAAGCGGATTGACAGCATGGAAAATGCCGCGATTTTTCCTGCGAACCTATACGTTGCACCCAAAGAGCGCTTGACGCAAATCATTCACGATATTCAGGACGAATTATACGGACAAGAAAAATATTTTGAACGAGACATGAAATTGCTGGAAGCCAAGCGCATCCACGAGCGAACGAATTTTGATATTGAAATGATGAAAGAACTCGGCTATTGCAATGGCGTAGAGAATTACTCGCGCTTTTTCGATGGTCGAAGACCCGGTACGCGTCCGTTTTGCCTGTTGGATTATTTCCCAGATGATTATTTGATGATTGTAGACGAAAGTCACGTAACCCTTCCGCAAGTGCGCGGGATGTATGGCGGCGACCGCGCGCGCAAGCTGAGTTTAATTAATTTCGGTTTTCGTTTACCTTCTGCCATGGACAATCGTCCGCTGAATTTTACTGAATTTGAAAGCATGATTAACCAAGTCATTTTCGTGAGCGCAACGCCCGCCGATTATGAATTGGAGCAAACCAGTGGCGTGATAGCCGAGCAGTTGATTCGACCCACTGGCTTGTTGGATCCACCGATTGAAGTGCGTCCAAGTATCAATCAAATTGACGATTTGTTAGAAGAAATAAATGAGCGCGTAAAAAAAGATGAGCGCGTTTTAGTCACGACTTTGACCAAACGCATGGCGGAAGAGTTGACGAAATATTTGACGAAAGTCGGCGTAAAAGTGCGCTACATCCACTCAGAAGTGCAGACGATGGACCGTGTGGAAATCATTCGTGACTTGCGCCTTGGGGAATTTGATGTATTGGTAGGTGTAAATTTGCTGCGAGAAGGTTTGGATTTGCCGGAAGTGTCGCTGGTCGCAATTTTAGATGCGGATAAAGAAGGTTTTCTAAGAAACAATCGCTCGTTGACGCAGACTGCCGGTCGTGCCGCTCGTAATTCTAATGGTTTAGTTATTTTCTACGCAGATAAGATTACCGATTCTATGCAAATGACGATTGATGAAACGACTCGCCGCCGCGTTACGCAAGTTGCTTATAATGAAGCAAATGGAATCACACCACGCACCGTGAGTAAAACACGAGAAGAGATTCTAAACCAAGGATCCATTCTCGACATTCGCGGTAAGAATAAAGCTTACATCGAGCCGGAAATGCCAAGTTTGGCTGCTGACCCGATTATTGGCTACCTCACGCGTGATCAATTGGAAAAAATGATGCAGGAGACCGAGAAAAATATGAAAAAAGCAGCCAAAGACCTTGATTTTATTGCAGCGGCGCAGCACCGGGATGAGTTGTTTGCGTTAAGAGATAAGTTGAAAGTGGCGGTGTGATTTGTGGTCTTTGGAAATGTAGCCAAAACGGTGTAAATTTGGGTAGAATCTGTAAATAAATGGCTACATCACAACTATTAGAAAAAATACTGAAGCAGCCGGATGCGCCGCAGCTTGCCGAGCAATTACAAAATGTATTGCAAGAAGAAAAAAAACGGCGAGTAGCATTTTACAATGAAATTAATGAACAGCAAAAAGCAGAGTTCATCAATGGCGAAGTCATCATTCATTCGCCCGTGAAGCGTCCGCATAATGAAATAAGTGTAAATCTTGTTAAATTGCTGGACACCTTCGTTGTAAAATACGATTTAGGTTTTGTGGGTATCGAAAAAATCATGATTTCATTGACGCGGAATGATTACGAGCCGGATATTTGTTTTTTTAGAAAAGAAATTTCTGAAACGTTTGAACCAGAGCAAGTACTTTTTCCAGCCGCTGATCTTATCATCGAAATTCTTTCCAAGAAAACAGCGCGTAAAGACAGAGGCGTAAAATTTGAAGATTACCAAAATCATGGCGTGAAAGAATATTGGATTATTGACCCAAAAAAGAAAATGGTTGAAAAGTATTTACTACAAGATAGCAAGTACGAATTGGTATTTAAAGCGGACATAGGCGACATCGAAAGCACTGTCTTACAAGGATTTAGTATTCCTATTGAAGCCATTTTTGATAAAAAAGCAAATATGGAAGCGTTAATAAAGTTATTAGCCTGATAGGGAGGCGCCAAAATTGGTATGCCTACTATGATACTAAATTCCGCACAATGATTGTATTGGCGAAGTTAATTAGTGCATAAATACAAATCACAAGATATTGATTTTGAGATAATTAATTTTGCCAATACTTGTTATGCGATGCAAAGTTGCGCATAACGCATAAATATACGTACTTTTTGGAAGTGTATCTCAAAGATAAGCAACAAGGTTGAATGGCGAAACACTTGAAATCTTGATTTTAAAATATTGATAATGAGCGTTTTAAAAAATAAAATATAGCAAATCTCTAAATAAATAATACGAAAAACGCACGCTGTTATATAGCTATTCCGAATTTAAAAACAATACAAAATGCGCAATTCCTTAGCGTTCGTCTCCTTCTTTTTACAACTGAATGTAATATTCATACACCAACCTTGACACATTCGCCATTACTTCTGTCGCCATTTCATCTGATTCCCAGCCTTTTGATAATAAAATCATTACATATTTTCGCCCATCGGGTAGAATGACAATGCCCGAATCGTGCCGCACTTTTGTAATCCAACCGGTTTTATGTGCCACTTTTACATCTTTCGGCAGTTGTGCAGGAATCACTTCGTTGAATTTTTGGTCGAGTAGAATTTGTATCATGGCATCACAAGCCGCTTTATTTATTAATTTTCGCTTGCCCAATTGAGTAAATAACAGCATTAAATCATAAGCCGTTGTGGTGTTATTCAAACCTTTTTCAAATGCTTTTCCGTCCTCTACACCGCGCCGCACTTGGATGTCTTTGGCGCCGAGGTCGCGCATAGTTTGGGTCACATTCTTCGCATCTACGAGTTCTATTATAATATTTGTAGCCAGATTACTACTGAAAATAATCATTTCATAACACAAATCATAAATACTTACTTTTTGCCCTAACTTTTGATATAACTTTGGTTCCGAATCGTCTGATAATTCTAAGCTAAACGGACTACCATCTACAATACTTTTGAATTCGTTTTTTACAACTAATGAATCTGTCAATTTAAATTTTCCCGCAGCCGCTTGTTTGTACACTTCTACCAACACGGGCGTTTTCATCGTACTGGCAGCGTGAAAGTTTTCTTTCTCATTGATATACAATTGGTTGCGTTTCTTTTTTAAATCTTGAAAAGCCACAGCAAACGTGCCCGGCGAGCGCGAAAACTCCTGCTGAATTTGTTGTTGTAATTTTTCTAGCGTTATTTTTTGACTGTATAAATTTGATATTAAAAATAAAAGCAGGCATACAATTCCGAGGCGCATATTGGGCGTTTTTAATTGGGTTAATCGTTCAAAAACTAATTTCAGTAGATTAAATTTAGGCAGAAATTTCATAAATCACACTTTCGTAAAAAAATTCCAACCAACATGACTTCACACGAAATAGATTACCAAATTTACGGCGAGGAAATGCAGTTCGTCGAAATCGAACTCGACCCTTACGAAACCGTCATCGCCGAGGCAGGCAGTATGATGATGATGGACGAAGGCATCGAAGTGGCAACGATTTTTGGCGACGGCTCACACCAAGAAGAGTCAAGTGGATTGTGGGGTAAAGTGCTATCCGCTGGTAAGCGTCTGCTCACGGGCGAGAGTTTGTTTATGACTGCTTTCACGCACGGCGGTACGGGTAGGAAAAAAGTAGCGTTCGCCTCGCCTTATCCGGGTAAAATTATTCCACTCGATTTAGAAAAGTTAGAAGGTAAAATCATTTGTCAGAAAGATGCGTTCCTCTGCGCCGCGAAAGGCGTTGCGGTTGGTATTGAATTCTCCCAAAAATTAGGCAGAGGTTTCTTCGGCGGAGAAGGGTTCATTATGCAAAAAATAGAAGGCGACGGCTGGGCGTTCCTCCACGCAGGTGGTCACATTATAGAAAAAGACCTGACGATTGGCGAAGTGATAAAAGTAGATACGGGCTGCTTGGTCGGCTTCACCCGCGACGTGGATTATGATATTGAAATGGTAAAAGGGATTAAAAATATGGTGTTTGGTGGGGAAGGGTTGTTCTACGCTCGCTTGGAAGGTCCGGGAAAAGTGTGGATTCAATCGCTTCCATTCAATCGTTTGGCAGACCGCGTGATGGCGGCTTCTAAAAACTACGGCTCCGGCAGCAAAGAAGAAGGCAGCGCTCTCGGCGGCTTGGGTAAAATGATTGGCGGGGATAATTGGTGATTTCAGTTGGCAGTTTGTGGGGAGTCCTATTTCGACAATGCAAACTTCATGATTATACTGCAACCAAAATTTGTAATTTTGCGTTTTGTTTGATTGTAAATAAGTAAAAAGTTAACGCTGCCAACTGCCAACTTATAAAATATGACTCCCAAAACGGTCGCCTTTCATACTTTAGGCTGCAAGCTCAATTACTCGGAGACCTCCGCCATCGGTCGTTTGTTCGAGCAGGCGGGCTATGCGGAAGTTGATTTTGAACACGGAGCTGATATTTATGTAATTAATACTTGTTCGGTCACCGATTTTGCCGATAAGAAATGTCGCAATATCGTTCGTCGTGCCTTGAAATTCTCGCCGAATGCAAATGTGGTTGTAGTGGGTTGTTATGCGCAGTTGAAGCCACAAGAAATATCGGAAATCCCAGGCGTTGATTTGGTATTGGGCGCAGCAGAGAAGTTTAGAATTCTTGATTTTATTGACGATTTATCGAAAGCACCGGGCAAAGGCATGGTACGTGCTGGCGAAATTCGGGAGGTAAAAGATTTTGTGAATGCGTTTTCCTTTGGAGATCGAACGCGCTCGTTTTTGAAAGTGCAAGATGGTTGTGATTATAAATGTTCGTTTTGTACGATTCCGCTCGCGCGTGGGCGCAGCCGCAGCGATACCGTGGAAAGTGTGGTTGCGAATGCCCAAAAAATTGCCGACATGGGCGGGAAAGAAATCGTGCTGACGGGTGTAAATATTGGCGATTTTGGAAACGGAACCGAGGTCATCGAAGGCATGAAACCTAAAAAAGAAGCACTTTTTATTGATTTAATCCAAGAATTAGATAAAGTAGAAGGCATTAGCCGCTTCCGCATTTCCTCTATTGAGCCAAATTTATGTACCGATGAAGTGATTGAATTTGTAGCGCAATCCGAGCGATTTGTGCCACATTTTCATATTCCATTACAATCTGGAAACAATAAGCAACTACAACAAATGCGCCGCCGCTACCCGCGCGAACTCTATGCCGAGCGCGTCGCTAAAATCAAGTCATTAATGCCGCATTGCTGTATTGGAGTGGATGTTATCGTGGGTTTTCCGGGTGAGACGGAAGAAGATTTTTTGGAAACTTACCGTTTTATTAATGAATTGAATATTTCTTACCTGCACGTTTTTACTTATTCAGAACGCCCAAACACGCCTGCTGCTGAGATGGGCGAAATTGTTCCAATACAAGAACGCCGCCGCCGCAATCAAATGTTGACTATTTTGAGCGAAAAAAAGCGTCGCTATTTTTACGAGCAGCATATTGGACAAACACGACCCGTTTTATTTGAACAATATGCTGATAAAAATAGGATGTCTGGTTTTACTGATAATTATATCAAAATTGAAGCACCGTCGGATGAATCGTTATTGAATGAAATTGCAGAAGTGGAGTTAATGGATTTTTCAAAGGATGGGAATGTAGCGGTACGAGTGCTAAATACGTCGATATTTGCTAAATTTTATTGAAATATAGCCCCCGCCTCTACTTCCAACCCTGCTATCACCGCCGATTGCACTTTCTCCGTTGCATCCGCAAAAGCGTGTAATTCGTATTTTCCTTCTTTCAGGGTATAAATTTCGATACTCTGATTATTCGGGTCAATGAGCCAATATTCTGGAATGCCAAATTGCTCATAAATCGCTTTCTTTTCAATGCGGTCGCGCTTGATGGAACTCGGAGAAATGATCTCTACGACTAAGTCAGGTGCGCCGTTGACGATGCCTTCTACTTCGTCTATAATGTTGGCATTTGCTGTGTTAATAAAAATTAAATCCGGCTGTGGCGCATTTACTTCGCTAAGTACTACATCAACAGGTGCAGTAAACACCTCCCCTAATTGCTTTGGTAAAACGTAATTTTCAAACAGACGATTCAATTTTTGGGATATTCTTTGATGCAAAATATGCGGAGCTGATTTTCTCACCAATATTCCATTTAAAATTTCATACAAAAATAAATCATTATCATTAAATTCCATTTCTCGGAACTCACGATACGTTAGTTTTTTGGCTGCTACCATCATGATGTTGCAAATTACAGGAGTTATAAAATGATTGGTAAAATACCAACTTTTATACAAAAATGCAAGTGCTTGTACTGGCGGACCTTATCTGCCGACCTAATACTGCAAACTGCCCACTGCCTACCGCCCACCGCCTACTGATCTCACCCTTCCCGCATCAACGCCAGCAAATCATCCGCACTCATCTTTCCGCTCATATCCGTACCTGCCAATAAACTATCTGCCAAGTCACGCTTGTGTTCGTGGAGTTTTAGGATCTTTTCTTCAACGGTTTTTTCAGCCACGAGGCGATAGACGGTGACGGGACGCTGCTGCCCAATGCGGTGGGCGCGGTCGGTGGCTTGGTCTTCCACCGCAGGATTCCACCACGGGTCGAGGTGAATGACATAGTCGGCAGCCGTGAGATTCAAACCTACGCCACCAGCTTTCAAACTAATCAAAAATAAATCACCCTCACCGCGCTGAAAAGCGTCAATGCGTTCCTGCCGTTTGTGGGAAGGCGTGCTGCCGTCTAGATATTGATAGCGAATTTTTCTACTTTTTAATTCTTCTTCTACAATGGCTAAATGTTTTACAAACTGACTGAATACGAGTGCTTTATGATTATTTTCTAGTAATTCTTCCACCGTTTCTAAAAATAAATCGAGCTTGCTGGAACCGAGCGGCACGTCCGGCTGCACGAGTTTCGGATGACAAGACGCGAGGCGTAATTTGGTCAATTCCGCTAAAATACGGAAACGCTTGTCTTGAATATTGCCATCTTCCGCTTCAATGCGCGTCACCGCATCGCGGCGCAAGGCTTCGTAAAAAGCGCGTTCCTCGGGCGTGAGTTCTACCGTGAGTTGAATTTCCGTTTTTTCGGGGAGTTCATCCAAGACTTGATTTTTGCGGCGACGCAAGATGAATGGTTTTACAATTTTTTGCAATTGCTTGCGCGCATCGTTGTCTTTGTATTTTTCAATAGGCGTGGCAAATCGTTCATTGAAGCGGTCAATACCGCCGAGTAAACCGGGGTTGATAAAGTTGAACAGATTCCACAATTCTCCCAAGTGATTTTCAACGGGCGTTCCAGTAGTTATAATTTTAAAATCGCCTTTCAAGTTCATTACCGTTTTAGAACGTTTGGTGGCACGGTTTTTAATCGCTTGCGCTTCGTCGAGAATAATGGTTGTAAACTGCTTATTTTCAAATGCTTCCGATTCAATTTGCAATAAAGTATAACTCGTTACCAGCACGTCAAACGGTTGCAGTTTTTCAATCATGGCTTTGCGGTCGCCTGCGCCAAAAATTTGAAAACGCAACGTCGGTGCGAATCGTGCTGCTTCTTTCTCCCAGTTGCGCGTCACGCTCACGGGCGCGACCACGAGTGCCGGACCTTGCGAAGCTCTATCCACCAGCACGGCTAAAGCTTGCACGGTTTTGCCCAAACCCATGTCATCAGCGAGGCAAGCACCCACGCCCCATTGCGCGAGTTGCGACAGCCACTGAAAACCCTCGAATTGATACGAACGCAACTCCGCCTGAAACGTGCCGGGCAATTCTGCTCGGTAAGCACGGGCATCCCGAAGTTTTTGTAAGTGTTGTTTCCAGTGTTTATCGGTTTTGAGTTGACCAGCATTTTCTGCAAAATCATCTACTAATTCAGCCGCTAAACCGGAGAATCGCATTTTATCGTCCAAAACAGCATTCAACTCCGCAATTCGTTTTCTAAATTGTTCGGTGAGCGCAATGTATTGTCCATCAGATAATTGTACAAAGTTGGAGTTGGTATTTTGCAATAACTTAGTCAATTCCTGCATCGTCAGCACGAGGTCTTCACTTACTTTCACTTCGCCCGTCACACTAAACCAATCATTTTTCCGCTCAATATTTACACTCAATTGGTCAAATCCGGCACGACCCGCCATGCGCAATTTTCCACCTTTGGGCCACTCAATCACCACTTGTTCGTTTTTACGCGACGTTTCTAATTCTAATAATAATTGTAAGCAACTCTCCACGTCTTGCACATTCCACTCCAAGTTTTTTCCACCTTCCAAATCCAATAAAATCGGGCAGTCATTCTGAACACTTTGCAATAAATCGCGCTCAGTTTTCAAGTTGCGCTTGGTTTGTACGCGCTGTTCGTTTACCTCGCCCGTCACGATTTCCGAGCCTTTGTTGGGCTTTAAATAAGGCGGCGCAGATTGCAAGGGTTTTACAAAAAATTCCAACTGAAAGCCTTCGCCCATTGGAATAAGTAGTGCGTAAATGCGACTATCGGCTTCGACGGAGGGTAAATTTTCATAATGTTCTTCGAGTTCACTTTGCACCGTGACCAAGCTGCGCAAGTTGTTGACAATATTTGCCAGTGCCTCGCGTCCTTGTGTCGGGATGGTCAGTTTATCGCCTTCAAACGCGTTGACAATTTGCAAATGTTTCTGGGTAATTTCTACCAGTTTATATCGCGTATTGGTTTCTTTTATAATTTCAATACCAGTTTGCGTAATTTTCTTATCAAATTGAATTTCAACGCTTTGTCCTTTTTGCTGAACGATTAAAGTCGGCTCACCACGCGACAATTGCACCATCGTGGTCGGTGATTTTTGTAAAAATAACAAAGGATGTTCCACCAATTCCCGCAGGGCTTTGTCCCAATCGGTGTAATATTGCTGTGCCCCGCCGTAGCCCCAGCCATAATCTGACTTGACGGCTTTGGAAATGGCGCGGTCTTGCTCGGTCATGGATTCCACCGCCAAATCTTTAACACGTTTGAGCGCCACGTTACGACCGGCACTCCACAGCCCATCTTTTCCGAGTTTTTGTTCTAATGGTTGTAAGAATTTACTCTCGAAATTAATCTGCCACACAAGTCGCATGGCTCCCGTTTCCGTTTTTTTGCCGCGATTATCAGCAGTAGTTTTTGCGACCAAAGACAAAGCATTGAGTGCGCGTTCCCATTTTTCGATACGAGGAATAAGTTTGCCCAAGGGTTTGATGCCCGTTTCATTCGCAATTTTATCGGCAACAACTTTATACGCCGGGGATTTACTCGTATTTGCCAAGGAAAGAAAGTGTGCAATCTCTAACGCAAACCATTGATTTTCTAATTTTTGCGCTTTTTCTAATACTTCTGGCAAATTTTTTTCATACAACGTTTCCGGCTCTACCCAACTCGTGGCAATGCTCCAACACACCGCATCAATTAAAGTCTTGGGTTTATGAATTTGCAAAATAACTTTCGCTTCCTGCTGCGCATTGAGTTGGTAGTGCGCGCCGGCGCTGATGTAATGAAAAGCCGTTTCGAGTTCAGGCACATTTTTTGCCTGAGATTTACAAGATTCCAACGCTTTTTTGATGGACGCACTGTCTTTTTCGCCCAGCAATGCCATCGGATAAAACAGATAGGAAAGTAACGGTGGTACGCCTTTTTTCTTATTCACACTACGCCGCCATTCTTTGGCATACGCTTCAAAATGCAGCACTGCAACGCTATAATTGCCTTGCATAGCCTCCAAAACCCCCGACAAATGCTGGGAAACTGCTTCCGGGTCTTCACTTGCTAACTTTTGTACCTTGCTCAAATCACCCCGAAATAATCGCATCAGCCAAGCCGATTCGCCAAAAGCGACGTGTTTCTCTTCAATGTATTGTTCTAAAATTTTGGTATTAACACCATTTAAAATAGAAATTTCTGCCATGCGATGCAGGACTCGGTGCTTGAGGTCTTTTGGAATGGTATCAAACCATGCTGGGCGAAATGGCGCACTGAAAATAAGTACGTAAATATTGATAAAAGAATTTATATCATAATCAGAATAAGATTGTAATACTTCACTTTCTATGGCTGGAAGTTTATCGAAATCGCCGAGATAAATGGCAATTCGCGCATTGCGCATACTTTTGCTGAGTGCATTTTCGCCATAGTAATAGGAATTTCGATTGAAATAATCCTGTACGAATGCTGCTAAATTCCGGAGTGTACCCGACTGCGCCACCTCGTACATCACCGTTTCTCGCACGATTGGATTTTGCACAAGTGCGCTGTGCATATAGTATCCAAAAGCAGTAGGTTGCGCCAGTATCTCTTTGTCAATCAATACTTTACGAGCTTGGCTAAAAATTTGGCGCGTTACTTTTTTACCTTCTTTACTTTTAATATTTGCTATGGACACCATTTCCGCTGCTTGGTCATTTGTCAGCGGTGTCAATCCTATTGAATAAATCGTCAAAATATCCTTTTCAACTTGGGTTAATTCTGCAAGGATTTTAGCAACGTCCATCGGTTTTCTATTTTAAAAATATAATATTTCAATTTTTTAGGATGCCAGATAAAGCGATGCCAGATGCCAGACTTTAGACAAATCAAACGAGCAACAAAAATTGTCAACGTCAAGTGAGAAAAAACATCCCAATATCTCAACTAAACATCATAATTCAACACCGGTGCCAGCCACTTTTCTGCCTCTGCCACACTCATATCTTTCCGCTCTGCATAATCCTCAATCTGGTCTTTAGAAATTTGTCCCAACCCAAAATATTTAGATTCTGGATGCGAGAAGTACCAGCCACTCACGCTCGCGGCAGGATACATCGCAAAGCTTTCCGTCAACCGGATACAAGTATTTTTATCCACTTCTAACAATTGCCAAAGCGTCCCTTTTTCCGTATGTTCTGGACAAGCTGGATAGCCCGGTGCCGGACGAATGCCTTGATATTTTTCGGCGACTAAAGCATCATTTTCTAAAGTTTCGTTTGTTGCGTAACCCCAAAATTCCTTGCGTACGCGCTCGTGCATTCGCTCAGCAAGTGCTTCGGCGAGGCGGTCACACAAGGCTTTGAGTAGAATGGCGTGGTAATCGTCGTGCTCCACTTCAAATTTTTTCACCCATTTTTCAATGCCGATACCAGCGGTCACTGCAAACGAACCAATATAATCATCGCCTTTCGGGGAAATGAAGTCTGTCAAGCAATAATTCGGCTGCCCCGGTGCTTTTTCGTTTTGCTGGCGGAGGTTGCGTAGCACAGCCTTTAGGCTGCTGCGATTTTCGTCTTCATATACTTCAATATCATCGTCATGCACACTATTCGCAGGAAAGATTCCAATCACTGCTTGCGCCTGCACCCAATTTTCGTCAATCATTCTACGCAGCAAACTTCGAGCATCATTGTATAATTTCTGCGCTTCTACACCAACGATTTTATCTTCCAAAATAGCCGGAAACTTACCCGCCATTTGCCAACTCTGAAAAAACGGCGTCCAATCAATGTAATTGACCAATTCTTCAATTGGATAATTGTCAAAAACTTTTACGCCCAAAAAATTCGGTTTTGGTGGCGTGTAATTATTCCAATCAATCTTGGTTTTGTTGGCACGAGCTTGTTTTAAACTCAAATACTTTTTGGAAGACTGGCGATTGCCACGTTGCTCGCGGATGCGGGCGTACTCCGTTTTGGTATCTAAAATAAAATTACTTCGTGTGTTATCATCCTCACCCAAAAGTGCACTTGCAACGGCTACACTGCGCGACGCATCCAAGACGTGCACGACCGGCGAGCTATATTGCTGTTCAATTTTAACTGCTGTATGCGTTTTAGAAGTTGTAGCACCACCAATTAATAATGGAATTTTAAAACCCATCCGTTCCATTTCTTTCGCCATGTGTACCATTTCATCCAACGAAGGCGTAATTAAACCACTCAATCCAATGATGTCCACATTATGCTCACGGGCTTGTTGCAAAATTTTATCCGCCGAAACCATTACACCCAAATCAATAATATCAAAGTTATTACAACTCAACACCACGCCAACGATATTTTTACCAATATCATGCACATCACCTTTTACGGTTGCCATTAAAATTTTACCTTTTGAACCAGCGCTGCCACCGCCCGCTTTTTTAGCTTCTTCAATATAAGGTGTCAAATACGCCACCGCTTTTTTCATAACCCGTGCACTTTTCACGACTTGCGGCAGGAACATTTTTCCCGCACCAAACAGGTCGCCTACCACATTCATCCCATCCATGAGCGGACCTTCGATGACGTGCAGGGGCATGGGATATTTTTGACGCGCTTCTTCGGTATCTTCTTCAATAAAATCGGTAATGCCGCGTACCAGCGCGTGTTCCAAGCGTTTTTCCACCGTCGTTTCGCGCCAAACGAGGTCGCGTTCCAACATTTTACCGCCGTCGCCTTTTACGGTTTCCGCAAAAGCAGTTAGACGTTCAGTAGCGTCTGAACGGCGATTCAACAGCACATCTTCTACCAATTCGAGGGTATCTTTTGGAATTTGTTCGTACACTTCAATCATCCCCGCATTCACGATGCCCATGTCCATACCCGCGCCGATAGCGTGATACAAAAACGCGGAGTGCATCGCTTCGCGCACTTTGTCATTGCCTCGGAAAGAGAAAGAAATATTGCTCACGCCGCCGCTGACTTTAGCGCCGGGACAAGCGACTTTGATTTGCCGAGTGGCTTCGATAAAGAAATTCGCGTAATCGTTATGTTCTTCAATTCCAGTCGCAACGGCAAAAATATTAGGATCAAAAATGATGTCCTGCGGTTTGAATCCGACTTTTTCGGTAAGAATTTTATAGGCTCTTTTGCAAATTTCTACCTTGCGTTCAATCGTATCGGCTTGCCCTTGCTCGTCGAATGCCATTATCACTGCCGCCGCGCCATAACGATGCACCAATTTTGCCTGTTTAATAAAGGCTTCCTCGCCTTCTTTCATTGAAATGGAATTCACCACACATTTGCCTTGTACACATTTCAAACCCGCTTCAATCACGTTAAATTTAGAAGAATCAATCATAATCGGCAGTTTGGCAATTTCTGGCTCTGCCATGACCAAGTGTAAAAATTCGACCATTGCTTTTTCAGAATCCAGCAAACCCTCGTCCATATTGATGTCAATAATCTGCGCACCGCTTTCCACTTGCTGCTGTGCGACGGACAAAGCACCCGCTAAATCACCCGTTTTTATTAATCTTGAAAAAGCCTTAGAACCCGTTACATTCGTGCGCTCGCCGACATTTACAAAATTGGTTTCGGGTCGAATAATAAGCGGCTCTAAACCACTCAACATCGTGAATTCCGACGCTTCGGGAATTTGTCGAGGCGGGATATTTCGGACGTGTTCGGCAATATGTTGAATGTGTTCCGGCGTACTTCCACAGCAACCGCCCACGATATTTACAAAACCGCTTTTCGCAAAATCTTCTACAAAATGGCACATTTCATGCGGCGTCTGGTCGTACTCGCCAAATTCATTGGGCAAACCCGCATTCGGATACGCGCTGATGTAACAATTCGCAATTTTAGACAAAGCCTCCAAATGTGGACGCATTTCTTTCGCACCCAGCGCACAATTCAAACCCACACTCAATAAAGGCATGTGACTCACCGACACCCAAAACGCTTCCACCGTTTGCCCGGACAAAGTCCGACCACTTGCATCCGTAATTGTACCGGAAATCATAATCGGCAATTGCGTACCTCTTTCTTCATATAATTCGTCAATAGCAAAAAGCGCCGCCTTCACATTTAAAGTATCGGTAATCGTTTCCAACAATAATAATTCCGCACCGCCGTCCATCAAACCCCGCGCTTGTTCGTAATAAGCTTCTTTCAATTGGTCGAATGTAATCGCTCGATAGCCAGGATTATTCACATCAGGAGAAAGGGAAGAAACTTTGGTCGTCGGTCCAAGCGCACCGGCGACGAAGCGTGGACGGTTGGGATTTGCCAACGTGTATTCGTCTGCCGCTTTTCGTGCAATGCGAGCAGAGGCGACGTTGAGTTCATAAACCCATTCTTGCATATCATAATCCGCCTGAGAAGTAGAGGTCGCGCTGAAAGTATTCGTTTCAATAATATCGGCACCGGCATCGAGATAAGCCTTGTGAATGGCTTCAATGATATGCGGCTGCGTAATACTCAACACATCATTATTTCCTTTGATATCTGTATGAAAATCGGTAAAGCGGTCGCCTCGGAAATCTTCCTCTGTGAGTCCGTAGCGTTGAATCATGGTGCCCATCGCGCCGTCAATAATGAGGATGCGTTCTTGTAGGAGTTGTCGAATGTCTGGTTTCGTCATATTATTAGGAGTAGATTGCGTTCAATATTAATTTGCAAAGTTATGGAATTAAACAACCTTGTGAAAGTAGAGTTTAGTACATTTTTTTTTTTGCAATTATAATAGCAAGCTTTTTTGCCCTTCTGAAATTTTTACCGCAGAGGGCGCAGAGTTTTACGCGGAGAGCAAAAGAAAATTAATTGTTAAAGTTTAAAAGTATGGATGCTATAAAAAAGACAATTCGCCCGGAGATTGTAACTGAACAAGCCGCGCAAAGCGATGTAGAAAAATTTCAAAACGAAGTATTGCGCCCGATTTTAAAATTGCAAAATGAGTTGCTGTTGGAAATTGTAAAGCATTTTTTGCAAAAGCGGAAGGTAAAATTTGAAAGTCTATCGAAACAGGCACGGCTGGATTGGATTGCCCACAGCTTGCGAAATGACTTGCGGATGCGCGGTTTATTGTTAGGCACAATCATCGGACATTTCACAATAGAAGAATGGCAACTATTTCAATCAAACGAAGCGGAATTGACGCGACGGATAACAGAATTGATGACGCAACGGATTCAAAGTCAGGTGGATACATTGTATTAAAAATGGTGTCATAAAGGGCGATTGGCATCAAATGCTTCCAAATAATCACCGATGCGCCGCAGGAACGAGCCACCGAGCGCGCCGTCCACCACGCGATGATCGTAGGAAAGCGATAAAAACATCAATTGGCGAATGGCGATAACGTCTCCGTATTGCGTTTCTACGACTGCCGGTTTTTTGCGGATTGCGCCGACTGCTAAGATTGCGACCTGCGGTTGATTGATGATGGGTGTTCCCATGACGTTGCCGAACGTGCCGACATTGGTGAGGGTGAACGTACCGTCTTGAATTTCTTCGGGCTTGAGTTTGTTGATGCGGGCACGATTGGCGAGGTCGTTGACTGATTTGGTTAAACCGGCAAGATTGAGCAGATTGGCATTTTTGATAACCGGCACAATCAAATTGCCGCTGGGCAGTGCCGTCGCCATGCCGATGTTGATGTATTTTTTACGAATGATGTTGTTGCCTTCTACCGAGACGTTGACCATCGGAAAATCTTGAATCGCTCGGACGACCGCTTCTATAAAAATAGGCGTGAATGTGATTTTTTCTCCGTAGCGTTTTTCAAATTCCCCTTTCGCACGCTCGCGCCACTGCACGAGGTTGGTGACATCTGCTTCGATAAATGAGGTGACGTGTGGGGAAGTATGTTTGGACAAAACCATGTGGTCGGCGATGAGGCGGCGCATGCGGTCCATCTCGATGATTTCCACGTTGGGTGATAGGGTGATGGGGTGCTGGGGTGATTTGAGTTTAGATTCAATGTTTATAGTTTCTGGTTGGAGGTTTGGAGTTTGAGGTTCGGGGGTTTCAACTTCCAACTTCCGACTTCCTTCGGTCGCCATAGGCTTGTCGGAGGCGATGCCCACTTCCGAAATTGGGCGGTTTTCGATATAGGTTAGAATATCCTTTTTGGTGACTCTACCTTGTGCGCCGCTGCCTGCTACTTGTGCTAATTCTGCACCGCTGATATTTTCTTGCTTGGCAATATTTTTAACTAAAGGAGAATAGAAACGTTGACTACTGTCGGATGAAGCTACTGTTTCCACCAATTCGTATTCGGGTTGTAGGGCTTCGTGTGGTACTTGTCCATTTCCGTTTGAAGCTTCTAGTTTGGGGTTTGGGGTTTGGGGTTGAAAGTTTGAAGGTTGGAGTTGAATGTTAGAAGTTGCTAATGCTTCGGTATTGATGACCGCTATGACTTTACCGATAGGGACTACCTCATTTTCTTGGAATTTTATTTCTGACAGCACGCCACTTACAGGCGCGGGCACTTCCGTATCCACTTTATCCGTTGCGATTTCTAAGATGGTTTCGTCGGCTTCCACAGCGTCGCCCACGTTTTTTACCCATTTTAGAATGGTAGCTTCCATAATACTTTCGCCCATTTTGGGCATGACGAGTTCGACGAGCGCCATAAAATTATATTTTTGTGTGAATGTGTTTAGCTGTTAATAACTCTTAATATGCTGTAACATTCGTTTTGCAATTTGGTTAGGTTCAAATGCGATTTGCAAAATTTTAGTGCAAAGGTACATGAATTTCTGAGGCATCACAAGTGAAAATATGGTTTCTGTCGCTAATCCTTTTGATTGAAGGAAACGATTAGTCTTTTTAGTAAAAGTCAAAATTTAAACCCGTTCCGCCGAAATGGTGGGATAAAGTGCACTTGGCTTCCCGTTTCGAGTTTGTAATCGAGCCGTTATTTCTTAACTATTACTTCATAAAAACCTGCTTTTAAAAACTCGTCGTTTGTCCAAAGTTTACATTTTTCTGTAATATTAATGCCATCCATCTTCACATTTCACTATAATTTAACTTGCAATTCCTTCGGGAAGTCCGTCAAATTCGCAAATTTTACGCAAACACCCAATCATGATTCAAAACTGGCTCCTTCGCACTACTAAATTCAACTTTGCGCTATATGCTATGGCAGCGGCATTTGGCACGTATTTCTGTATGTATGCGTTTCGCAAAACCTTTACAGCAGCGGGATTTGAAGGCTTATCGCTCGGAGGTATTGATTATAAAATTCTACTGGTGACGGTGCAGGTGCTGGGGTATATGCTGGCAAAGTTTATTGGGGTAAAAGTAATTTCCGAGTTAAAACCACGCAGTCGGGTAGTCATGCTCTTGGGTCTTGTTGCGATTGCAGAAGTAGCGCTGCTGTTATTTGCGGTGGTGCCACATCCTTACAATTTTATTTTTCTCTTTTTCAATGGTTTACCCTTGGGTATGATTTGGGGCATTGTATTTTCCTACTTGGAAGGCAGAACTACCTCCGATGCACTGGGTGCTGGACTGAGTACCAGTTTCATCGTGTCGGGAGGCGTCGTGAAGTCCGTAGGCAAGTGGCTAATGGTGGACTGGGGGATTTCGCAGTTTTGGATGCCGTTTATTGCAGGGTTATTGTTTGTGCTGCCTTTGATATTATTTACTTACTTACTGAATCAGTTGCCGCCGCCAACCGCTGAGGATGAAGCAGAGCGCACCAAACGCCAGCCGATGACGGGCGCTCAACGCAAGGCTTTTATCTTAGAATTTGCGTTTGGATTAGCCGCTTTAGTAATATTTTACACTTTTCTCACCGCTTTTCGCAGTTTCCGGGATGATTTTGCAAACGAATTGTGGATAGCAATGGGCTATACCGACAAACCGGAAATTTTTACCCAGTCTGAATTACCAATTGCCATTATTGTATTTATTGCCATTATCTGGATGATGCGCATCCGCAATAATCAACGGGCATTTCTTATTTATCACTGGGTGCTTGTGGGAAGTTGTTTTTTAATAGCAGGTAGTACATTGCTATTTCAAATGCAATTGCTCTCGCCTTTACCTTGGATGATTCTGGTCGGCTTGGGAACGTATATGTGCTACGTGCCGTTCAATTGTGTACTGTTCGACCGTATGATTGCGGCGTTTCGGGTAGTTGCAAATTCGGGATTTCTGATTTATGTTGCTGACTCGTTTGGCTATTTGGGCAGCGTGAGCGTGATGTTGTATAAAAATTTTGGACAACCGGACTTGAGCTGGCTCGACTTTTTTATCAGTTCAAGTTATATTTTAGCTGCCACAGGCATACTAACGGTGCTGGCATCGGTCTTTTATTTCAATGCAAAATTTAAAACGACCCAAACGCCAATTGCTACGATTGCGAATCAAAGTGCATAAAATTAAATGCTCACTGTCCTGAATAAAGTGTAAAGTAAGATTATTCGTATAGCTTTTCTTACTTGCACTTCTTGCAGCCCGCACCACATCAATTGGAACTTGGATTTGGCGGACTAATACAGATTTTGTTGCTTGGGAGTGTGGTTTTTAAACAAGTAAACTTACTTGGCTCAATTATGATTTCAAGTTGCTTTTTAGGATTTGGCTAAAGCCCAGAAGTGGTCTACTATTTTATCCCCGCGCTAAAGCGCGGGGCAACTAATTGTCAACGTTTTGCCAGTTGCTCCGCCATTTATGGCGGGGTTAAAAGCAAAGCCTTACTAGGCTTTAGCCAAATTTTTACACCGCAACTTGAAACAAGAATAGAGCCACTTAAGTAGTGATTATGCAAATAAATTCCGTATTATCCGCCGTTAATTTTCAAAGTTTATTGGGACAGCCTATTTTTCAAAATCGCGCACTTACAAAATTTTTCAAAATAATCACTAGTAATTGAGCAGAATTAAACGACATTTTTATTTTAGAATAATTAATTGATTTTCAATGTTTTGCGAACTGCCAACTGCTTACTGTAAACTGCCTACTTACTTACTTTACACGGTATTAATTATTACAAAAATAAAATGTTGGAACCCGCACAAAGCGGGTTCCGACATTCTATTCTTCTATTTTCCCATCTTCCTATCCGCTCATCCTCCGTTTTAGCTCAACGCAGCTGCCAAACCTCGTGTGGACGGCACTTCATCTTCATCTTTGTAACCTACGGTTTCATCATGCTGGCTCAAGTCAAGTCCTTGCGCTTCCTGCACATCCGTTACGCGTAGTGGCGTGATGAGTTCAGTCAATTTGAACAATACCCACGAACCTACGAAGGTGTAAGCCAGTACAATACCCAGTCCTATCAAATGCGTAATTAGCAAATCAATTTTTCCAGTGGCCAGTACGCCGCCATTGAGTGCGAATACTGCCGTGAGCAACATCCCCACAATACCGCCAATACCGTGACAAGGGAACACATCCAACGTGTCATCGAGGGAGGTACGAGATTTGCGCACCACTGCATAGTTACAAATTACAGACGCCGCTACTCCAATAAAAATACTCGGCCCGATTGCCACATAACCAGCCGCAGGCGTAATCGCTACCAAGCCAACTACCGTACCAATGCTGGCTCCCAGCGCACTTGGCTTGCGACCGCGCACGACATCCACCAGCATCCATGCAATCATAGCTACTGCTGATGCAATCATTGTATTCATAAACGCATTTATCGCTTGTCCATTTGCTGCCAAAGCAGAACCGGCATTGAAGCCAAACCAACCAAACCAAAGCAAACCTGTTCCGAGCAACACATAAGGCGTATTCACGGGTGTGAATGACTCTCCATCTCTGTGTGATTTCCGACGGCCCAATACCATCGCGCCCACCAACGCTGCCGTACCTGCTGCTATGTGTACCACGGTACCACCTGCAAAGTCCAATACACCTAATTTAAATAGGAATCCGTCCGGATGCCACGTCCAGTGTGCCAATGGACAATAGATGAGTAGGCTCCACAGACACATAAAAATGATGTAGCCCCAAAACTTGACACGTTCTGCAAAAGAACCTGTGATGAGTGCTGGGGTGATAATGGCAAACTTCAACTGGAACAAGGCAAACAACATAAAAGGAATGCCCGTCGCTACCTTCGAGTGCGGTGCAATGCCCACATTGTTGAAGAAAAGGTGCGACATCGGATTGCCGATAAAACCGCCGATGCTATCGCCAAAGGCCAAGCTAAAGCCAACCACATACCACAGCAAGCTGATGAAGCCAAGTGCCACAAAGCTTTGCAGCATCGTAGAAATAATGTTTTTTGGATGCACCATGCCACCATAGAAAAAAGACAATCCCGGCGTCATGAGTAACACCAAAGCCGATGCCACCAGCATCCAAGCTATGTCGCCGGTATTCAGCACTGCGTCTTTCGCCAATTCAGGATGCGATACTGGATACAATGCCGCAACGACGCTTAACGCCAATAAAAGGAAGAAAATAACAGATGCTAATGGTTTGTTTGTAATCATCTCTTTCATAATACGCTCTAGACTTAAAGTTGTGATAAAATTTTATACAGTTAAAGTCCATCACTTAAAGCGATGGCATTTAAAAGGCATGAAACCTTCTAAAAGCAGGCTGTTTGATTCCGAAGAATCAGGAAAGGAATTTTTAAATTGCAGGTAAAGACATCACTTTGTGTAAGAATGACAAGAACGAATTTAGTACAAAAATTACGCCTATGCAAGTGTAGGACTTGGTTATCAGTGGCTTATGGAACAATGCCATATAGAATACCTTATTTTATTTTTCGGAAAATTCAATGTAGTTACAGAAAATAATCTTTTTTTTGCACATTTCAAATTTTAATACTGAAATGATTGTAGAAAGAAATTAAAAAAAAATTAGCCCATCGTAGAATTTTCAAATTTTACTCAAAAACCTAGGGTGTAGATGATTATAAACTTTAAACCTACGATGCCAGAAGCACTGCAAAAATAGGGTCAGTTTCAAATTTGGTAATATTAGTTCAAAAACTGCTATCCTAACTATTTGTCGCTCCTTTTTCAATTTACCAACAAAAAAACCCGACAGCCAAGCCATCAGGTTTTTTTACAGAACAAAAACAAGAAAGTTTAAGATTCCTTATTCGATACTTGTAAATATTTTTCTAATGCCATTGGCATACTGGGTGCATCCGGTATTGGTGCTTTAATGTTGATAGTCAAGCCGCGCTCTTCCACTTCCTTTCCAGTGCTATTGCCAAAAATAGCGATGCGGGTGTCATTTTGTTTAAAATCTGGAAAATTATCGTATAAAGACTTGAGATCCAGCGGACTAAAAAACACCAATACATCATAAGTGACATCACTCAGGTCGCTCAAATCAGAACTGACCGTTTGATACATCATTGCATCCTGATAAGCGTAATTATGTGCTTCCAAATAAGAAGTGACATCTTTTGCACCCAGATTGGAGCAAGGCAGCAAGAATTTCTCCGTCTTGTGTTTTTTCAATGCCGAACCTAAGTCTTCAATAGATTTGGTACCAGAGAAAACTTTGCGTTTGCGGTAGATGATGAACTTTTGCAGGTAGTTGGCGATTTGCTCGGTGAGGCAGAAATACTTCGTTTCCTGCGGCATTTTGATGCGCATTTCCTCACATAGGCGGAAGAAATGATCCACCGCGTTTTTGCTCGTCAAAATAACCGCCGCATATTGCTCTGGGTAAATGCGTTGTTTGCGAAAAGCCTGTGCCGCTATGGGTTCTACGTGTATGAAAGGACGCCAGTCTATCTGTAATTCATATTTCTTTTCTAAGTCGTAGTAAGGAGAACGTTCCGGTTTCGGCTGTGTAACTAAGATGGTTTTTACCTTCTTCAAGGCTTCCATCTGCACTTTTCCGTTTACTGCCATCATCAAATAAGTGTTTTTATTTTCAATACCCATCTATAATTATATTTGGTTTAGGATAAGTTTTACCAAAAAAAGGACAGGTGCGATTTCGACGGTGCAAATATACAACAAAAAGTGAAACTTGTGAGATGCCACAAAACGATTCGCAATGATCAGCCCTCGCAGGTAGCGAAACAAGTAAGCGATGCCCAAAGTTCCCAACGTGAGATAGAGTAGATATTGAGTTATGTTTTCTGGTCCATAAGCTAACAGTACATTCACAGGCGCCAATAGAAGTCCTACAATAATACTGAAGATAATAATTAAAAAATTGTACAGTCGCACTTCTTTTTCAATAGGAAACGTCGCGCCCATAAACGAAAGTATAAAATGTTTAATCGTAAACGCTACCGCCACTGCTGCGGTACAATAAAGCCAACCCATTAAATGCCCTGCTGTCAGACTGATTTTATAATGGTGCAATAAGAGGTAGATAAACAATCCGGCATTAAAGAAAAATAAAACGTACAAGAACAAAAACGGCAAGAGTCCCACACTTTCTCGCTCTCGAAAGACCTGATTAAACATATTATCACTACCAAAAGCACTGTACGATTTTTGGTAAAAAGCGCGAAAAAAAGTCATCAACAGCGTCAGTAAAAGCAATGTAGACATGATAGAAATGAACAGGAACCGCCGATAAGCTCCGGCTTCACTAATCGTGCGCTTAGGCTTGATAGGTTTGGCAATGGCTACTTGTTCAATAGATTCTCCAGCTTGCGGCACTACGATTTCAAAAGGATTGCCGGTGCTGACCGTCGATGCACTATCTGTATTTGTGATAGCAATAGTCCTCAAGCGAGGCGTGATTTCAAATGGATTATTCCCTTGCTGCGCTTGTGCAAACGTGCAATTATAGAAAAGACTCAACAATAGCAAAAAGGATTTTACTAATTTCTTCAAGGGGAAAAAGTTTGTACCCATCACCGCAAAATTACGGAATTCCTTTCGCTTTGTTTCAGAAAGACCATTTGTATTTGCAAAAAGCGCATTTTTACCCTATTATAGCGATGTTAATAGGCTGTTAACGATTTGGAGGTGGTAGAAATAAATGTAAATTTTGCAGAGTGGGAGGATAGGGTGAAAAGTTGTTAGGATGAAAAGTTTACAGGGTAATGCGTGCCGAGGAGACTAAGTGAATGAGAGAAAACATTGCGCTACTTTACGAATCCCGACTTGTCGGGATGAGAAAAAGTGCTGAGTGCGAATTAAAAACTTTGCGACTTTGCGTTTTTGCGTGAAAAATCCGCGCAATCTGCGGGAGAAAAATCTACGTACTCCATGAAAATGTTATTCACAACGGAACGTTTACTGGTGCGAGAATTTGAGCTGCAAGACTGGCGCACCGCTCATGCCTACGCCCAGCTCGCAGAAGTGGTGCAGTATCAAAATTGGGGTCCGAATAGCGAGCGACAAACAAAAGCTTTCATAAGAGATACCCTCGCTTATCAAGCGCAGCACCCGCGCAGACACCATGAGTTGTGCGTTTGCTTGCAAGACGGTGCGCACATTGGCGGCTGCGGCATTGCGATTAATAGAGAAAATGCGGAAAAAGCGTTGATTGGTTACATCCTGCATCCTGACCATTGGAATAAAGGGTACATCACGGAATTGGTGGCGCGTGTGCTACTGTACTGCCGCGACGAACTACATTTAAAGGAAATAGGCGCTACATGCGATACGCGCAACATCGCTTCGCAACGCGTATTAGAAAAAACCGGCTTCGTACAGATGCGGGAAGTAAAAAATGATTTTATGCAAAAAGGCATCTGGCGCGATACGTATCGGTACGAGTATCCATTGAGTGTCGAGAGACGCGCTGATATTGGGTTCGAGTCTGGAGGCTCAAACCAGTTTTAAACAAATTTTATGAAAAACAATGTCATTACAAGAGTCGTTATTTTGGGCGCGATTGCCATTGTGGGCATCATCGGTTTGCAGGCGTATTGGGTGGTGAATACTTGGAATAATAATGAGGAGGAATTCAACCAAAAGGTACATTTGGCGCTATATAATGTCGCTCGTTCCTTGTCTGCGCTGGATAGCACGATTTTACCGGCGCGCAATATCGTTCGGCAGCGCACAACCAATTATTATGTAGTGAATACCGCCAACGAGATTGACCCCAACAGTTTAGAATATTTTTTGCAGCGGGAACTGGAGGCGATGGCACTTAACATTGATTTTGAATATGCCGTTTTTGATTGTCATACCAACGAAATGGTGTATGGTAATTTTTGCACTTACACGCCTGAGAAAGAACGCAATTTAGAGTTGGGTAATCTGCCAAAGTACAGTGAGTTTACGTATTATTTTGGTATAAAATTCCCAACAAGAGCTAGTTATCTATTCACAAAAATGCAAATCTCTGTTTTTCTATCCGCACTGCTACTCATCACGGTTTTATTTTTCACCTATTCTATTTTTGTAATTTTACGACAAAAGCGGTTTTCCGAAATGCAGAAAGATTTTATCAATAATATGACCCACGAGTTTAAAACGCCTATTTCTACTATAAAAATTTCAGCAGATGTTTTTCTAAATAATGCACAGGTGCAACAAGACCATCGGCTTTTCCAATACGCGGGTATCATCAAAGAACAAAATCAGCGACTCAATAATCAGGTCGAAAATGTGCTGCAATTGGCGAGTTTGGAGAGCGGTAATTTTGAGTTGAAATGGGAACGCTTTGACCTGCATCCTTTTTTGACGGACATCGCGGCGGCGACGGCATTACAAGTAGAAAAAATGGGCGGACATTTTAAAACGAATTTTGCGCCTACTGATTTTTACATACAAGCCGACCAATTGCATTTATCCAATGTATTACACAATTTATTAGACAATGCAATGAAATATTGTAAACAAGCTCCCGACATTACATTTTCCACCATACAAAAAGGAAAAGCCGTACAAATTATGATTGCAGATAGCGGAATTGGCATTTCCAAAGAACAGCAAAATAAAATATTTGAAAAATTCTACCGCGTACCTACTGGCAATATTCACAATGTGAAAGGCTTTGGATTAGGGCTTTTTTATGTAAAAAACATTTGTAAAAAACACGGCTGGAAGTTGACGTTGGAGAGCGAAGTAGGTGTAGGGACGAGGGTTTGTATTGTAATACCGATAGAAAGGTGATGGGGTGAATGGTTGATAAGGTGATGAAGCGACCAAGAGTAAAGCGTGTGCAAGTGACGGAGAAACAAGCGAAAACTCTGCGCCTTTGCGTGAAAAAAACCCGCATTATCTACGATAGCCGAGAATCCAGATACCAAATACTAAGTACCAAATACTAATCAAAACCATGAACACCAAAGCCCACATTCTATACGTAGAAGACGACGCCAGCTTGAGTTTTGTGACGCGCGACAATCTGGAATTGCAAGGCTACGAAATTTCACACTGTGCCGATGGACAAACAGCATTAAACGCTATTCAAACGCAAGATTTTGACCTGTGTATTCTGGACGTGATGCTGCCGGAAGTGGATGGTTTTACCGTCGCGCAAGAGATTCGCAAGAAAAATACCCACGTTCCCATTCTGTTTCTCACGGCTCGCTCGCTGAAGGAAGACCGGATTTATGGTTTAAAACTCGGCGGAGATGATTACATTACAAAACCATTTAGTATCGAAGAATTGATTTTGAAAATAGAGATATTCCTTCGTCGTAGCCGCATCGTACAGCCCAATAACGCCAACATTCCCATCGGAAAATACGCATTCGACCATACCAACTTGACCCTTTCCGAAAATGGACACACCAAACGCCTCACGCAAAAAGAAGCCGACTTATTACTTTTTTTAAACAAGCATAAAAATCAGGTGGTGAAGCGTTCCATGATTTTAGAACAACTTTGGGGCGAAGATGATTATTTCTTAGGTCGCAGCCTCGATGTGTTTATTTCTCGCTTACGCAAATATTTAGGCGACGACAAGCGACTTAAAATTGAAAATATTCATGGCGTGGGATTTTGTTTTCATGTAATTGGTACTTAGTATTCGGTATTTAGTATTTGGACACGCTCTATCTAAATACTAAGTACCCGATACTAAATACCTAAAACCAATCAATAAGTATAGAGAAAATTTGGAATTTACGGCGTAAAGAATTTATCTTTGCGGGGCTTTTTTAAAAACGTAATCTGGGAGTAGGGATAAGTGATTGGTGATGCGTAATTTGTGACCCGTGATTTAAATATTTTCTCGTAACATTTCACATCTCACAATTAACGTTTCCCGTTTCACTATTCACATTTTACAAAATAGTTGAAGAAATGATTAGTCAAATTAGGAAGTACATTTGGGTAGTAGTGTTGTTGATGGCACTGGCATTGGTTGGGTTATTGGTGCAGTCTGCGATGTCGGATGGTCCTACCAGTTTGTTTGGAAATAATTCCACGACACTCGGCAAAGTGAATGGCGAAAAAATTCAATACAACGACTTCGCCCGCTCAGAAGATTTATTGTATGCCAATTCAAATAGTGACGTGTACGCCCGCCGCAATAGTCTGTGGAATTATTTTGTAGAAGAAATATTGGTGCGCGAGGAAGCAGAGCAATTAGGCATTGGCGTGAGCAAAGCAGAGTTATTGGATTTGCAATTTGGTCCAAATCCAAGTCCGGTTATTCAGCAGCGTTTTTTTGATCAAGCCACTGGTCAGTTGGATCGTACGCGTTTGAATGAGTTCAAAACTGCTATTGATAATAATACCCTGACTGATCCTTCTATTCGTGCCTTTTGGGCAAATCAGGAAAAAGAAGTGATAAAAGATCGGACGCAATCCAAGCTGGCAGCAATGGTAAGCAAAGCGATTTACACGCCGACTTGGATGGCAGAAATGGGATTTAAAGAACAAAACGAGCGCGTGGATATTGCCTTTGTTCGCGCAGCATTTGATGAGATTGACAACTCTGACATCGCATTAGAGAATGCAGATTATGAAGCGTATTTAAATGAAAATAAAGCGCAGTTTGAACAGAAAGAAGAGACCCGCCGCGTAGGATTTGTCGTATTGGATGTATTTGCAACTGCTGCCGATTCTGCTAAAAATCAGAAGGTTATAAATGATTTGGTCAGCGAATTTCAAACGACTGATAACGATTCGGCTTTTGTAACCCGCAATAATGGCTTCATTGATGAGACGTATTACAAAAAGACGGAACTTTCTACCCTCATTACGAACGCTGCGATTGTTGATACTTTATACAAACTTCCAGTGGGCAGCGTTTATGGTCCTTACATCGAAAATGGCAGCTATCAGGCAGTGAAAGTAGTGGAACGCAAAGTGATTCCTGACTCCGTTCGCTCTCGGCACATTTTGATTCAGGCGCAGGATGCCGTTGGGCTTGCAGCTGCGCAAAGCAGAGTGGATAGTTTGAAAAACTTGATTGAAACGGGCAAAAGTACCTTTGATACATTGGCACGTATATTTGGTAGTGATGCAACTCGGGACAAGGGCGGCGACCTTGGTTTTGCTTTTCCAAATATGATGGTAAAACCATTCAACGATTTGATTTTTTATAAAGCAGAACCTAATAAATTATATACCGTCGTCACTCAATTTGGCGCACACTTGGTGGAAGTAACCGACCGAAAATATACGAAAAGTGAGCAGGGTGTACGTATAGCAGCACTTACTGAACCGATTGTGCCGAGCGAAGAAACACAAAACGCAGTGTACGAACGCGCATTGGCGATGGCGGCAAATTACCGTTCTATGGATAAATTGGAAGCTGCTGTGAAAAAAGATTCCAGTCTAAGTGCGGAAAATTCTCCGTTGTTAAAAGAAAATGACTTTACGTTGGGTACGCTTGGCACGGGTCAGACGGCACGCGACATTGTCCGCTGGGTATTTGATGCTAAAAAAGGAGCGGTTTCCTCAGATGTATATTCATTCCAGAATGAAGCACTGTTGTACATTGACAAATATGTGGTAGCAGGTTTGAAAAATATTCAAAAAGCTGGGATTCCTTCGGTAGAAAGTATCAAGGCGGATATTCAACAGCAAGTTGCCAATCGGAAGAAAGGAGAAGTACTTCAGGGTCGAATGAAAGGCAAAGACTTTGCCGCACTTGCTACTGAATTTAGCACGCAGATAGACACCGCGCGCACCATTAGCTTTGCAACGCCTTCGCTACCAAATGTAGGGAATGAACCCAAGGTGATTGCAGCAGCATTCGCCATGGAGAAAGGGGCTAAATCGGCTCCCATAGTTGGTGCTTCCGGTGTGTACGTTTTTGAATTACTCGAGAAAATAGCGACCATCGCGCCAAGTCCTTCCGATTTAGCACCTGTGCGCGTAGCTATGTCAACTGCTATGCAATCGGTAGTGCCGAGCCGCTTGATGCAGTCTTTAAAAAACAACGCAAAAATCAAAGACAACCGTTTTACGTTTTTCTAAATACGATAATTTAAAATCTCCATAAATAGACAGGCTGCGCGGAAAAAGCACAGCCTGTTTGTTTTATAAAAGAAGCGGTTTTATATCTTTGCTCCGATTTTAACAAAATGAACAAGCCATGTCAGAAATTCAAAACGTAGGTAGAAAAGGGTATTGCCTGATGTATTTAATTATTTTTATATTTTTATTTGTCATGCTATTAGTGTGGATTTATAATCGCAATCAGGCGGGCGTTCCTATTATTGGAGGTTGAATAGATGCCAGATAGTTGGATGCCAGATTGTTTCCCACATAAGAACAGTCTCTGTTTAGTAATACAGTACATCTGCTATTCGTATAATTCCTCAATCTCTTTGCTGTATTTATCAAAAATTACCGGACGACGAGCTTTCAGTGTGGCAGTGAGTTCGCCGCTTTCTTCCGACCAATTTTGGTACAACAGATGAAATTTTCGGATCCGCTGATGAGAAGTTAGTTGCTCATTTTCTTTTTCTAACTCCTTTTCCATTTTTCGTAACACTTTGGGATTCAATACCATAAACTGCGGCGCCGTCCAGTGCACATTATTAGCCTCGCACCATTGTTGCAGGGCGGTGAAATTAGGTAGAATGAGTGCCACGACATACGGGCGATTAAAACCCACAATCATACATTGGTCAATAAATGGATTGGTACGCATTTGATTCTCCACTACTTGCGGCGCGACGTACATTCCAGTGCTGGTTTTGAAAATATCCTTTTGTCGGTCGGTGATTTTTAAAAAACGCCGATGCACCATTTGTCCGATATCGCCCGTGTGCAGCCAACCCTCCGTGTCAATGGCAGCCTGTGTTTCCGCTTCTTTTTGAAAATAACCTGCCATTACATTGGGTCCTTTTACCAGAATTTCTCCTTCTCCTTTCTCATTCGGTCTATCAATTTTAATCTCCACGCCCGGCACCGGAATTCCAACTGTACCAAACCGAACGCCACCCGGCTCAAAACGATTGAACGCTACTACCGGCGAGGTTTCCGTAAGTCCGTATCCTTCTCGGACCGGCATTCCCGCTGCCGAAAATAATTTGCCTAATTTTGGATTTAACGCCGCTGCTCCTACCATAATTCCTTCTACTTTCCCCCCCAATTGCCTGCGCCAAAACCGATACACGATCCAATCCGCCAGTAGCCATTGAAACCAAAAATCGGGTAGCGGCAAGCGCGCCGTTTCATCATATCGCTCTCCAAAAGCAATCGCCCAGCGCACCACACGCCGAATCCAACGAGGTCGTTTGTCTGCCCAGTGCAGCACCGTATCATACGCCCGCTCCAGCACTTTGGGCACTGCCGTGAAATAATGTGGTTGCGCTTGTCGCAAATCGCTCAGTGCCGTTTCGCGTCGTTCTGGATAATACAATGCTGCTCCAACCGCCATGTAGCTAAACGTAACCATCCGTTCGAAAATATGACTCATCGGCAAAAAACTAAACGTACGATGCTGATAATTGACTGGCACTAAGGGCATAATAGATTTAATATTACTTACAATGTTTTTATGCGAAAGCATCACGCCTTTTGGGTCGCCAGTCGTGCCAGAGGTATAAATAATCGTCGCCAAATCATCTTCTGTAATCGAATCTTTGATGGCTTGAATAGCGAGGATCATCGCTTCACTTGGCACTTGCACGAGGTCTTTCCAACTTGGAATAGTAGCAATCGTTTCTATACAAAAAAGATGTTGAAGCGTAGGAATGGTATTTTGAATCGAGGCTATTTTTTCATACAAACTTTCTGTTGCAGTCAAACAAACACGAATTGCAGCTTCGTTTAAAATATATTCTAAATCTTTAAATGTCAACGAAGCGTGGAGCGGCACTACGATAGCGCCAATTTGCTGCGCACCGAGGTCAAAAAAATTCCACTGCGGACTCCCGATTTGAGAAACAATCGCAACTTTATCTCCTTTTTGAATATTCAATTGCAATAAACCGGCACTTACCTGATTGATTTCCAGTAGGCATTGCGCTGTGGTATAACTTTCCCAACCGGTATCACGCCGCTTGGAAAGTGCCGTTTTATTCGGAAAACGCGCTTGCTGGTAAGGTAAAATGTCGAATAGGCGATGAAAATCCATATCAGTTTTGTTGCCCTGAATTTAAAAAATTTGGCTCGTTATAAGCGTGTTTGGTCTTATTTTAGAAAAAACAATTATAAAAATGCCTTTTTAACAAGTCGTTAAAAGATTTTTTGATAGAAATGGTGTTAATTTAGCAGTTCAAACTTTAAACCAAATCCAATATGAGAAATTTCGTTGTCGCAATAGCTGTTACCCTATTTATCGGTCTTACATTTACCAACCCGGCTGTCGCGCAAGACAGTATGTGGAAGACACTTTCCAAAATCACGTTCAAGAAACAATATGATGAAATGCTCGGCTTCAAGGTAGACGTGCCTGTATTTAGCGAAGACATTAAAAAATTGGCTGGCAAAGAAATTAAAATAAAAGGTTATATCATTCCAGTAGAAGGTTATAAAAGCCACAAAGAATTCATTTTTTCTGCCTTTCCATACAGTATGTGCTTCTTTTGCGGCGGCGCGGGTCCTGAAACGGTGATGGAAGTGTTCGCCAAAGAACCTATCAAATACTCTGCGGAACCAGTTATGCTCAAAGGCAAATTAGAGTTGAATGACTCGGATGTGAATCGTTTGATTTATACTTTGAAAGATGTGGAAATAGCGAAGGTCACGCAGTAGTGACGAAACTTGTTTCGCTTTCAGTACAAACCTATAAGGTTTCTAAAAACCTTATAGGTTTTCTAATCCTGACTTCGCCTCGCCGAAGACCCAAATATCCGCGACCAGCCAAATCGGATAAGTAACAACAGCACGCCAAAAATCAGCAGCACAATTTCAAAACGCAGGTACGTAATCGCCACAATATGTGTTCGGTCTACAAACCACATAATCGCCAGTGTAGCCGCAATCATCGTCATCAAACCCGACAATTTATCGAAGCCGGGAATGTAATCGAAATCTACGTTCCGCTTGATAATCAGTAAGGTAAGTACCATGGAGACAATGGGCAACAATTGAATGTACACATCCGTATCCAAAATACTGCGTTTTTCAAACAAGAAATAATAGATAGAAAGCGTGACTGCAAAAATACCTGGTATGCACACCGCGTAAATTAAAATAGAGTAGAGAAACCTCCAAGGAGAAAGATGTCCTTCGCCTTTGCTCAATAAACCCGCTAACAATGCCGCGAACGGAATAATGGCAAAATAAAAGATAATGTAACTAGGATTGGCGCCAATAAGGCTAAAAAAATCACGTAAAGTCATAAGAAAATACAATTTTTATACGGATTTCTAAAAAGGGATGACATCACTTGAAGCGATGTCATCCCTTTGTCTTTAAAGCAGCCGGTACAGCACGTTACACATCCAAAAACATAGACATTGGGTCTTCGAGCAAATTTTTCACTTTCACCAAGAACGTCACTGACGTACTGCCATCTATCACACGATGGTCATAAGACAACGCCACGTACATCATCGGACGAATTTTGATCTCGCCATTTACCACGATTGGGCGTTCTTTGATAGCGTGCATTCCAAGAATTGCCGACTGCGGTTCATTGATAATCGGGGTACTCATGAGCGAACCGAATATTCCACCATTGGTTATCGTAAACGTTCCACCTTGCATTTCTTCCAGCGACAACGTGCCTTTACGGGCTTTGTCAGCCAATTCTTTTAGTTTAAATTCAATCTCTGCGTGGGATAAGGATTCAATATTATGAATGGGCGGCACGACTAAACCATTTGGGGTAGAAATGGCAAAAGAAATATCTACAAATTCGTGATAAACAAATTCCTCGCCGTCAATCTGCGCATTCACATCGGGCATTTCTAATAAAACCTTGGCGCAAGCCTTTGCAAACAAAGACATGAAGCCAAGTTTGATGCCGTATTTTTTCTCAAAACGCTCATTGTATTTGGTGCGCAATGCCATCACTTCCGTCATATCAATCTCGTTGAACGTGGTGAGCATCGCGGTCTCGTTCTTCGCACTGACCAAGCGCTTGGCGATGGTGCGGCGCATCCGACTCATTTTCTTGCGGGAAGTTTCGCGGCTAAAAGAGTCTGGGGAACGGAAGGTAATTTGTGGTGCAGGACTTTCTTTTTTGGGTTCTGGCTTCGGTGTTGGCGCGGATTGCTTAGCTTCTACGGCTTTATTGGCATCGTCTTTTGTGATGCGACCCTCTTTTCCACTGCCTTTTACATCCGAAGTTGGCACGTCATTTTCTTTCAAAATCTTGGATGCAGAAGGGGAAGGAACGCCAGCCGCGTAACTGGGTTGTTGCCCCTTTTCCGTTCCCTCCGTAGGGAAAGACGGTTCTTGCTTTGTCTCAGATTGCGGCGAAGAAACGGTTTTTTCTTGAATAGCTTCGGGAGCTGGAGCAGGTGGTGCTGCGCCATTTGCACCTTTGGCAACACTCGTGTCAATTTTTGCGACCAAGGCACCGATAACTAAATCATCTCCTTCTTTTGCTACGTGCATCAATTTACCGGCGGCTTCGGCAGGGAATTCCAGCGTGGCTTTATCGGATTCAAACTCGCAAATGGCTTCGTCGCGCTCCACGTAGTCGCCATCTTTTTTCAGCCACTGGGATAGGGTTACTTCGTTAATGGATTCGCCGATAACCGGGACTTTCATTTCTATAACGCTCATATTTTTGGCAGACTTTAGATGTTAGATATTAGACTTTAGATTCAGTCTTTAAATTGCACCGCGAAATTCCGGTAATTGCTTTAATTATACAAATTTTTGTGTTGATGTGTTTTTGAATATTGATAGAAGGATAGGAGGATATTTTTTCGCGCATCACTTGTTCATTTAATCTTCCATTCACTGGTTCGCTGTTTACCCCATAAATCTATCCCCCTAACTTGTCCCGCAAGGCGGGATTACCCATTTTACTTCATTTTAAAAACGTAAATCTTTCCCAACTCCCCGTCTTTGGCTTCATTTGAAATATACATCGTACCGTCCGCGTCGAAACAAATACCTTCGGGCTGGGCGTGCACTTTCTTTTTTAATTTTTCAATGTGTAGAATTTTACCGGCGGAGTCCATTACAAATAGAACTTTTCCAACCGATGAAAGCAGATAGATATGCCCCGTGCGTGGATGAACGGCGATGGACGAAGGCGCAAAAGAGAATTCGTTGGTTGCAGCACCAAACATTTCCAGCAACTTTTCTTTTTCTTCAAATACGGGCGTTTTGCTCAAATATTGCTGTACGTCCTCCTGACTAATTACATATACTGGCTCATTTACAAGTGTTTTTTTATTCAAATCGAAGGCGTAAATTCCCTTTTTCATTTTAGAATCCTTACCAGCTTTGGCTTTGCAGGCAAGTAACAAGCGATTGTTTTTAGCATCATACGCCAATCCTTCCACATCATTTTCAGCATCGAGGAAGAAATTAAATTTTTCTACGTCTTCTCCATTTTTTGCCATGCGGTAAATCGTGCCGCTGCTTTTCACCACATAAATATCTTCGCCGACAACTTCTACGCCTTCATAATCACCATCTTCCCAAAATTTAGTTTCTTTTACAATTTTACCTGTATTCTTATCAACCAGAAAAATGATGCCATTTTCATCTTGTATTGCCACTAAGGACTTTCCATCTTTGGACACACTCAAGCCAGAGATTTCCTCTAACTCTTTTGGCATAGTGAACGTTTTATCCGGCGTGTTCACTTGGTAAGGGAAGTCGGGCAATTGCCTTGGAGTCGTACAAAAAATACAATTTAGAAGGAGGGATAAGATTATCATTGGTTTCATTTTCTGATAAGGAATGCTTCGGGCTAAAGCCCGTTTTGTGAATTCAAGTTTTCAGGCTGAAGCCTGTGTTACGAGTTCAAGCTGAAGCTTGGGGTACGTTTTTGCGCAGCACAAAATACAGCCCAATAAGAACGAATGGTACGCTCAACAATTGCCCCGTACTCATCATATTACCAAAATTACTTTCTATACCGCCTTGACTTTCTTTGAAATATTCCCATAGAATGCGAAAGCCAAAAATGAGTATCAAGAAAAGTCCAAATATAAAACCCGGCTGCTCGCGTTTGTTCGTTTTCCAATAGACATAATGAAGGAGAAAGAAACTGAGTAAGTAAGTGAGCGATTCATACAACTGCACTGGATGGCGCGGTGTCTGGTCTTCGCTCACAAAAATAAATGCCCAAGGCACATCCGCTGCTTTGCCCAAAATTTCAGAATTCATCAAATTGCCGAGGCGAATAAAACAAGCGGCGAGTGCAGTGGGGACGACGACTTTATCCAGCATCCAAAGCATAGATTTCTTAGAAACGGTTCTGGAAAATATCCACAATGCCAGCAAAATGCCAATTGCGCCGCCATGACTTGCCAAGCCACCGCGCCACACGGCTGGAATTTGCGCCAAGTTTTTAGAATAATAATCCCAATCATAGAAAAATACGTGTCCTAATCGCGCTCCAATTACCGCTCCTGCTACGATATAAATGAACGCTTTGTCCAACCACGCTTCAGGTGCTTTTTCGGCTTGAAACATTCGGCGCACCATGTACAATCCGACCAAAAAACCAGCAGCGAATAATAATCCATACCAACGAAATGTAAGCGGACCAATGGAGCCAATTTCCGGCGAGACATTCCAAGTGATGTATTGTAAAAGCATTTTTTTAAGACTTTAGACAGTAGACTTTAGACAATAGATTTCTCAGCGACCAAAGTTCCCATAATTTTGATAGAAATGAATCGTTTCTAAAAATAAAAATGGGAAAAATAGTCAGATGACTGATTTTTCCCTATACGAAGCTCCTAAAAAATCCTTGTGTTAAGAGCGTCTCGTTTGAAGCGACGCAAAGTCCAGCTCCATGACGCATAACCAGGAATGCTCGGTTGTACGGGAGGCGACTACATCTTGGAAACGCAACATTGGCGTATCGAGCATTGCCGTGGGTGGTTTTGGTTTCAAGAAAATTTCTCGGGTTTGGTTTTTTCCGGTTTTGTGGATGTATTCTTGCACTTGCAGCATACTGGATGCAGGCACCATGAGGTAATTGCCGCGTTGGCTGGCTGGTACGATGCCTTGCATATAACAGGGGTTTAGCATCCGTAATTGTTTTAAGGAATAGCCGCCTGCTTTTGCAATATCGCTTAGGCGAACGACATCTTGGAGTTTAATGATTTTTACATTTTCAAAATGGAACTGGTGCGTTTTTGGTTGTAAATTATGTTTTGTATAATAATTGCCGATATAAACATTAGCGATGAAAGCAGGAATGTAATGTTGGGTCTGTTTTGGTAAATATTGTGCTATTTTCCAATAATCCTTACTCTTTCCTTTCCGAATGGCACGTTGTACCCGACCCGAACCACAATTGTATGCTGCCAACGCCAACAGCCAATCTCCAAATTCTTCATTCAAATCCCGCAACAAACGAGCTGCGGCATCCGTAGATTTGATGGGGTCAAAACGCTCGTCTATGGATTCGGTGATTCTTAACTTGTATCTTTTTGCTGTGTAAGGCATAAATTGCCAAAGCCCGGCGGCTTTCATGTCTGACTGAGCGCGTATTTTTAGGCGGGATTCTACAAACGGGATATATTTCAGTTCGTCGGGCAGGTCGTATTTTTTCAAGTGATATTCAAAAATGGGGAAGTACAATTGGGCACGTCCGAGCGTGGCTTCCATTTCGTGTCTTCCTCGTATCACTTCTCGCAGTATCAAGCGCTTGATGCGGGTGCTGCATCGCGCCGGTATGGTGAAGTTTAACTGTGGCAGATATTGCTGAATCAATTTTTCTGCCGTTTTTGTTTTGCCCGTGTGCGCGGGTTTTGGTTTGTCAATAGAAGTCGTATCGGCTGCTGCTTGACATATCGAGCAGAGTGCCAGCGTCACCACCATTGTGGCGCGCATCCAATAAAGTTTCATGGTACTATAATTTGAGGGATTTGCGAATAACGCAAGCGATTCATCCGCCCGTTAGCGAACAGTTACGAACAGAACCGACTTTTTGTGGGAAATTTATTTTAGGTAGGTAAGCTTTGCCTCAAATGATGTGTTAAAGTTAAATACTATTATTCGTTTTGACAAATATTTGTTTTTATAAAGCATCATAAAACCATATTAAAATTCATATTCGGCGGGTATTAACAATTTAATTACTTATTTTTATTTTTTTATAAATAGCTTTTGTAACGAATATAAAATTAAAAAGATGCACCGTTCGTCGAATTTTTATAATTTTTATTGCAAGCTGGAAAATGTGGATGCTACAAATTGTCTTTTCAAATAGTAGAAGTGCTTATCTTTGCAATTATATGTTACAAACATCTCATCTCCAATTTTCATACGACGGTAAAAATCAGTTACATTTTCCTGACATCAACTGTGGGAAAGGTGAGCACTGGCTTTTATTAGGACAATCCGGTAGCGGCAAAACGACCTTGCTACACTTACTCGGCGGCTTGCTTACCGCAAAAATCGGCTCGGTAAATGTGGCTGGCACGGATTTAAAAAGTTTGTCAACTGCGGCATTGGATAAATATCGCGGCAAGCACATTGGCATTATTTTTCAAAAGTCGCATTTTGTAAAATCGCTCACGGTAGAAGAAAACCTGATGTTGGCGCAACAACTGGCGGGTGTAAAAATCAATCGCACTCGAATTACAGCATTATTGAATCATCTCCATGTGGGCGATAAATTAAAATCAAAGCCCGACCGACTCAGTCAAGGCGAGCAGCAGCGCGTTGCCATCGCACGAGCCATCGTGAACCAACCGGATGTGATTTTAGCCGATGAACCCACGTCTGCATTGGATGATGCGAATTGCAATGAAGTAATAGAACTTTTGGAGCGCGAAGCAAAAGCAGTAGGCGCAACTTTATTGGTCGTGACACATGATGGGCGATTGAAAGAACGATTTGAAAAGCGAATTCATTTGTAGAGGGTAGATATTAGATGCCGGATTGGGAGATGCCAGACACCAAACTTCCAAACCTTAAATTTCAAACAAAAAGCTATGAACTTACTAAATTTAAGTTGGAAAAACCTGACGAGTAAGCCGCTGGCGATGACGCTGAGTCTGGTATTGTTTGCGTTGGGCGTAGGTTTGATTTCCTTATTGTTATTATTGAATAAGCAATTGCAGGAAAAATTTGATAAAAATCTGGCAAGTATTGATTTGGTGGTGGGTGCGAAGGGAAGTCCTTTGCAATTGATTTTGAATAGTATGTACCACATTGATGCCCCGACGGGCAATGTTTCTATTAATGAAGTGAAAGCTTTTTTGAATCCGCGACATCCGCTTATTAAAACTGCCGTGCCGCTTTCTATGGGCGATAGTTATAAAACGTATCGGATTGTGGGTACGAATCATACGATTCTAACTTTATACAATGCCAAAATTGCAGACGGGAAACTGTGGGAGAAAACGTTTGAAGTGACGCTGGGCGCAAGTGTGGCAGCAGAATTGAAATTAAAGAAAGGAGACAAATTTTTTAGTTCGCATGGCTTGGTGATGGATGAAAATCTGGAGCATAATGATGGCGAACCTTTTGTAGTGGTGGGTATTTTACAACCAAGTGGCGCTGTGATTGACCAATTGATTTTGACCAATACGCAAAGTGTGTGGGCGGTGCATGAGCATGGTGAAGTTGACAGTACCCAGTCGGCAGTAGGCACTGAGCAGTCAGACTCCACAGAAGAACATCATGAACACGAAGATTTGGGAGATGTGAACACGCCTTTATTAAATTTTCCGGATGAGAATATTACTTCTGTCATGCTACAATTTAAAGGACGTAATTATCAAGCATTAAATATGCAACGTTCTATCAATGAAAATACGGACTTGCAAGCGGCTACGCCAGCTATTGAAATCAATCGTTTGTACAGCATGATGGGCGTGGGTGAAGAAGCGTTGCGAGCATTGGCGTTGGTGATTGTTTTTGTGTCTGGCTTGAGTGTGTTTATTTCGCTATATTCCTCGCTGAAAGAGCGACGGTATGAGCTGGCATTGATGCGAGTAATGGGGTCTTCTCGTGGTAACTTATTCGTACTCATTGTTTTAGAAGGTTTGTTATTGGCGGTGTTGGGGTATATTATTGGCATTGCGATTAGCCATATCAGTACGGAGGTGTTGGCAGGATTTATGAAGCAATCGTATCGGTATTCCTTTACGGGTTTTGAATTTTTGAAAGAAGAAATTTATTTGCTTTTCGCAGCGATGGGTATCGGTTTTGTCGCGGCTGTGATTCCAGCTATTCAAGCAATGCGCACGGATATTTCTACGACGCTGGCAGAAGGGTGAGTCAGTAGGCAGCTTTGAGTAGGCAGTGGGCAGCCATCAGAATGGATAATAGCAGTACGTAGTTCTTTAATTATCAATCGCTTGTTTTTAAATTGGAGGCATTAAAAAGTTTTTAACGCATTAAGGATCAAAAAGATAGGAAAAAAAGCCGTGCAAGAGGTCAAAAAAGCGTTACTTGCACGGCAAAAAAACATTATATTGAAAAGTAAAGATACGATC